>Ga0209042_1000336_pt1 | contig 54204 bp, 50 predicted proteins | sample SaaInlV_200m_DNA_6_FD_184649 | JGI IMG/M metagenome (GOLD analysis project Ga0209042, IMG submission 184649) | Marine microbial communities from expanding oxygen minimum zones in the Saanich Inlet - SI037_S2LV_200m_DNA (SPAdes) (version 2) | ecosystem: Environmental > Aquatic > Marine >... | reverse complement strand
CAGCTCTGATGGACAACGTAACATGGATATCCAGGTTGGTAACGCTGGTATGAATTGGCACTTTAATGTGATGTCTGGGGATGTTTACACTGTTAGTGGAACTATTTCTGAGCCTGATGGTACTCCTGTTGAGGGTGTTTGGATAGATCTTTGGAGTCCCGCGGGTGGTATGGGTTATGGTACTCGTAGCGATGCTTCGGGTGATTATAGCGTATCTGCTCCTGCAGGTACTTACGACTTTAACGCTTGGCCTGATTATTCTACTCATCCAACCCTGAGTGGTTATTGGATGTCTGGTTTGGATCTCACTTTAGGTGATCTTACAGAGCATGACATTGTACTTGCGCCTCAGCTCTGGTTTGATTATCAGGATGATTGGTTCCTTGGTAACGTTGCTGATGGTGACATCATTGAGGTGACCTTTGAGCTTCTTGATGGTGATCCTTGGGGTACTCCTCCTGGTGAACCTGTTCCAGGATTAGAAGGGCTGTTCGAGATTTGGGTACATGATTGGGAGAATGATCCTGCTATGGATACTCCTGATTGGTCTGATGACTGGTGGAATAACCGTGTGAATAATGCTTGGCACGTTGAGATTACTGGTGATGTTGTGATTACTCCGGGTAGTTATACTGTGGCCTATGAGATTGATGGGTCATTGCCGATATTCAGCTCTGATGGACAACGTAACATGGATATCCAGGTTGGTAACGCTGGTATGAATTGGCACTTTAATGTGATGTCTGGGGATGTTTACACTGTTAGTGGAACTATTTCTGAGCCTGATGGTACTCCTATTGAGCATGTTAAAGTGAGCTTAGTGGATCACCAGGCTGGAATCGGGTATGATACTGATACTGATGAGTTTGGTGCGTACTCGGTTATTGCTCCTGCAGGTACTTACGACTTTAACGCTTGGCCTGACGACCCCGAGTTAGGTGGTTACTGGACATCAGGTTTTGATCTTAGCGCGAATATGCCTGATTATGATCTGGTGTTGGCTCCTCAGGTTTACGTTGATTATGACGGCGATCATTTCCTCGGTCAAAAAGGAAATGGCGCTACTGTTGAGGTGACCTTTGAGCTTCGTAACAATGCTGACGAGGAGGTTCCTGGTTTGGGTGATCAATTTGAGGTTTGGATCCATGATTGGGATAATGATCCCGATCAAAATTCGTGGTGGGACAATCCGGTGAATAACCTGTACCACTGGGATGTGACTGATTTGGTCACGATTACAGAAGGTAGTTATACACTTGAGTACATTGTTGACGGTTCGTTGCCGATCTTTAACTCTGAGGGGCATCGTAATCTGGAAATACGTATTGGTAATGCAGGTTATGGTTGGGGCTTTAGGTACATCTCTGGTGAAGTGTACACTATCAGCGGCGTTGTTCAAGACTCAACAGGAGCTCCAGTAGAAAATGTTTGGGTAAACCTCTGGACTGAGGAGGACGTATATGGAGTAGACACCGATGATCTGGGAAGATTCTCTATCTCGGCACCATCCGGTACTTATGAGTTGAGTGCTTGGCCCGACGACTCCGAATTAAGTGGACACTGGGAACCAAAGTTCGATCTGAACGACGATAGTGCAGGGATGGTTATCACTCTATTCGAAGAGGTATGGTTTGATTACGCAGGTAACTGGAATCTCGGAACTTATGCAGCTGGTGAAACTGTATCCGTTACATTTGAGCTCAGGGATAACAACAACAACCCTGTATCAGGCCTAAGTGACTCATTCGTGATCTGGATGCACGACTGGGACGGAGACCCTAATCCTCATGAATGGTGGACAAATCCGGTAAGCAACAATTACCACTGGGAAGTAACTGATGATGTAACAATAATCGAAGGCAGTTACACGCTTGAATATGTAATAGACAACACTAAACCCGTGTTTGCGGCTGGTGGAGAACGTAGATTCCAGGTAAACCTTGGATTCTATCAGCTAGAGTGGGACTTTTACTATTCCAGCGGTGGACAGTACACGCTTTCAGGGGTAGTAACGGATAGTTTCGGAGCACCTGTTGATGGCGCCATGGTGGAATTGATGGGTCAAGAAGACGAGTATAACACCTTCACAAACCAGTTTGGACAATACATCTTGGATGTTTCTGACGGTCAATACGAATTACTAGTAGTACCTCTTGACCATTCGGTTCTATCGGCCTACTTCGATATGGGCCTGACCATAAACGATGATCTCCAGCAAGATATTGAACTAGAATCAATTGTCGCCGGAGTCAGTTTAACTGGTGGTGTCTACGATGTGACCTTCACTCCTATTGAAGGGGCTGAAGTTGTCTTATTGGATGGAACTACAATGTACTACAGTGTAACTAACGTACTTGGTGAATACTCAATCCTTGCGCCAAGTGGAACCTACGAACGACTAATGGTTATGCCACCGGAGGAGCCAGCATACGAGGACTATGCTATGCTGTCCTTCACTAGATATGAGCTATTAGAGACACAGGTACAAAACGTATATCTGATGATAGGGCCTCCTGATGAGCCCATATAATCATCATTCTTTTTTTATTTAAGTTAAGGAAGGTCTCAGAATGAAATATGACTCATGGAGCATAGCTGTCGGGATTCCAGCCTATAACGAACATGCAACATTAGGCCCTGTTATCTCAAAAACAATTGCCAATGTAAATCACGTAATCGTTGGCAACGATGGGTCCACTGATCGAACAGCTCAGATAGCTATCGAAAATGGAGCTGTGCTCGTAGAACATGATAAAAATGAAGGCTATGGCTCAATTCTTAAAACTATCTTCAAAAAGGCGATTCATTTAGATGTAGATATCTTAATTACGATGGACGGAGACGGACAACACAATCCAGAGGACCTCCCAGATCTAATTAAGCCAATTCTAAACGGAGAAGCCGACATTGTAATAGGTTCAAGATTTCAGAATCAAGATTCAGTTAAAAATATCCCATTCTTACGAAGACTTGCTATTCAAATGATTACTTGGATAATAAACAATACAACAGATTATAATTTAACTGATTCTCAGTCTGGGTATAGGGCGTATAATAGACGTGCTTTATCATCTCTGGACTTGTTAGAAAAGAAAATGGGAGCATCTCTTGAGATACTTTTTCAAGCGGATATTAGTAATCTGAAGATCGTAGAAACTCCAACTATTATCAGATACTCGGAGAATCATGAGTCCTACAATTTTATTCTCCAAGGCCACGAATTGTTATCGAGTGTTATTAAGTATATACCTGAGGTTGCTCCAAAAAGGACATCCGGTTCATTCGGTTTGAACACGGTATTTGTGTCTTTTTTGGTTTGGTTTGCTCGATTATTAGATTAGTAGATAAGCGGAATGCTCAAAATACTAAACCTCATTTAACTCTCTATGTCAATGGGTGAGTTAATTTCTATTATTTTGCCCGTATATAATGTGGATTCTATATTATTTGTAAAAAGTATTAATAGTGTTTTAAACCAAACTTATGACAATTTTGAGTTGAATATTATAGTTGACTTTTATAATGAGCAAGTTAACGATGAATTAATTTCAATATTGGATGAATATGGTGACGATAAAAGAATCAATTCAACTCTATACAATAATAGACGTGGGCTTGTGCGTTGTTTAAATGAAGGAATTATAAAATCAAAAGGAAAATACGTTGCTCGTCTTGACGCTGATGATGTCTGTTTTAAAGATAGACTTGAAAAACAAATAACCAAAATGAAAACAGAAAACTATCAACTGTGTGGAACTTGGAGTTATCTTTGTGATCTAAACGAAAACATAATACTTCCCCAAGAAACACCCATCACCCAAAACGAAATACGCAAATCAATAATGCTTCACAACCCTTTTATCCATTCCACAGTAATGGTTGAGAAAGCTATCTTTTCTAAAGTTGGGTTGTATGACCCAAGATTCCCATACACAGAGGACTATGATCTTTGGATGAGAGTTATTTCTATGGGCTATTCTGCATATAATTTACCTGAGTACCTTCTACAACAGTATATTACCGAGCAATCGGTGACACGAAAAAACTGGCGCCGAAATAGATTATACTACATCAAATGCAAGTACCATGCTTACAACAAATATGGATACAACAAGTTCATTGACATTCTTGGTCTTTTAATATCTCCTCTTGGATTCCTCGTGTCTCCCGACTTGGAAATAATAACAAAAAAAATTCTATCCAGATTAAACATGAAAACTGATATTTGACCAAACACTCAGCATCTCTTCTTGATGTTCCGGTATGTCATAAAAATCAGAAAATCTGTTTTCAAATACCTTCCTGATACTTATTGAACTAAAAGAATCTCTAATTATTTCATCAGTCAGTTTCCAAGGATGTCCAATTCTAGGACTATGATTATGAACCTCCAAAACCACGACTCCTTTTGGTTTTAGTAATCTGAGTATTTCCTCAGAAGCTTTTTTGAAATTATCCACGTGATCAAGAGCGTTTACAGAAATAACAGCATCGAATGAATCATCAGGATAGGGAACGGATTCGATCGGTGAATGAACGTACTTTATTCGTTCTGAATATTTTTTCATCGGATATCCGATTTCACGGTAATAATCTATTAATGGGTCAACCCCAACAACGTCGCAATATTCGAAAGCGAGTGCATAAGGTATTGGGCCGCATCCCACATCGAGGATCCTTTGTCCTTTGAAATAATCTGAAGGTATGCGTAAATGTTGAAGATATTTCGTAGCATCTAATCGGATCCAAGTACGAATAGCATTCTCCCGTAAATTGAACTCTGTAATTTTCTCTTCATCCCTGGGAGCCATTACACCATACAATGAACTCCGACTCCCTTGATACCATTTGATATATTGATCAATCTCTCTCATCCAGAAAAATAACTCAGAAGCATACTTGAAATTAAATTTAAGCAATAATTTTCCTAACGAAATCAACTTCATTACTACTTTGCCTCTGAAGATAAAATACTAGCACATAAAGAATTCAATTGAGCCCTTTTCATAACCAAAAAGAAAAGGCTATATATTCTCCCTCCTGAAGTATCATTCACGGGGAATCACATGAGCAGCGATTACAATCCTACCTTTAGATATAATTATCGAAGGTACGCTGTTCTTGGCATCCTGACCATAATCGCACTATCTACCATTGTCAGCTATGCTGGTTTCCTCGCAGAATACATGACTACTGGAAACGATTTTCCCTTATTCCTTAACACTGAAACTCTAAATGAAGATGGGTACGTGGAGGACACGTTCCATCAAGGTGAGGCAGTAATCATAAACACAATAATATCAAACCCAAATGGGTCCGACGACGATTATTCCGACTATTATGATTATTCCGACTATTACGATTACGAAGATTATTACGATTACTATTATTATGATGATTATTACGACGACTATTATGATGATTACTCTGATACTGATTCCCCAAATATCGAGTACAAATTGATTGTCACCGTAATAGATTCTAACGACTCTCCAGTATACTGGGATGAGGGAGATAATTCCGTAAAGGCAGGAGATGAACGAGAAACGGAGTACTGGTATACTATACACCACCGTGCTCCACCAGGAATATATACCGTGCGTGTGTACGCTTGGACGGAATGGCTGCCTGATGGTTCGGCTTTAGCAGAATATCGAGGCGAGACAACAATAATGGTTAATGGAGAGGATCCAATATGAGAAAAATGAAGCTGCTTTCTTTTACAGTTCTTTTTCTGTTTGTCATTACTCCTTTCGCTTCCGGAGTTGCTCCACCAATATCAACAGATAAAGCTGAGTACGTTAGTAATGAGCAATTACATCTGGAGATTACTGGTGGGACTCCTGATGGTGTAGTTTTGATTCAGTTTGATCATGAAGGAGAAATAGTTTGGGCTATCCAGGACTTTTATGATGGAGACGGTGATTATTCTGAGACCCTTTCTCTTCCAGGAATGTGGCCTATTGGCGATTATCTAGTTGTAGTAAAAGATCAAACAACGGGATTAGTAGGCGTGACTGATTTCATATTAAACGTTGGAACTGGACCCGTGGATTGGATGTATGAGCTTGATCACGGATGGAATCTAATTTCCTGTCCTATTACTCCCGATGACAATTCTGTAGAGTATCTATTAGATGATCTTGGGTTTTATCAGATCTTCACCTTTGATGGTTTTGGATACGTAGTACCTGAGGTTATTGAGCCTGGAATAGGTTACTGGTTGCTAGTAGAAAACAAACAGCCTTTGATAATTACTGGGGTACCCATTCAATCCGTGACGATCTCTCTTGAACTTGGCTGGGATATGATTGGAGGGCCCTATCAGAAAGTCGAAGCAGACACGGTTTTCCCCAGCACACATCAAATAATGTCCTGGGAGCATGGCATGTACTATGTCTATAGGAACTTTAAGCCAGGAGTCGGCTATTGGGCGCTAGTCCTAGACGATGCTACCATTATTATTCCACCAGAGGTTTAATCACATCAACGTGATCTTATCCTGGAATAAATCTCATTATCTATTTGCTTCAGTGCTGGTTTTATCGTGTTTTTTGTTTATTCCTTCTAGTATTATTTCAGCTCAACCAGATGCTTCATGGAATTTACCATTAGAAATTATCTTTGAGAGTCATTCTTTACCTTTGGAGATTGCAGTACATAGTGAATCAACATTTGATTTTGATTTTGCCTTCGATGTGGCGGCCCCTCCACAACCTCCAATGGGTCTCTATTCCTATATTCTGGGGGAATCTACAGGTATTTTTACAAGGTTGTTCAAATCAACTGTCCCTCCTGTTTACCCATACTCGTGGATAATTGAGATAAAACCGATTTCCATCCAGGGGACGATTGAAGTAAATTTGGGTGATGAAATAGAAATACATATTCCATCTAATCTAGAAATAATCGTTTCGAATTCAACGCACTCCTTCAACACAAGAGAGGTTCAACAAATTAAAAGAGAGGTCACTTATGGGAAAACTTACCAATATACTGTAACTGTCAGCTTGATTGATGTAGAACCTGATCCTTCACCCAAGAAACCCAAGCGTCCAACAAAACCAGACGACGTTAATTCCACTGAGATTGAGGCTTTTACTGAAACAGAGGTCGTCACTCAGATAATTGAACACAACATCACAGAAGCGACATATCTCTTCACAAGTTCAAATACTGAAAAAACAACACTAGTTGAAAATCTCGTAGAGATAAATCATACCTCTACTATAGCAGAAATACTCATCATAGCAGACACAAATACAACTAATGATGTACTTGTTGACCTTGATCCTGAAATATGTGCTATAGTAATAACCGAAATGTCCACAATTGATCTTGAAACAACGGCTCATCGAGTCGAAGACGCTATAAAAAACACTCTGAAGTTTGAGAATATTACAGAAAAGGAGATCAAACTTCGAGCTATAACTCAATCAATCAAACAGATGCAACAACAACCATTACTTGACCTTCTTGTATCCATTGCTCATCTTCCTGAAACTCCATCCACAGTTTCTCGGATACTTGAAAACTTGGAGCTCTCCGAAACTAAACAAATAGTACTTTCTTGGCTTGATCAGGGCCCAACGTTAAGACTTTCTGATGTGATTAGTCTAATGAACGATGACTACCTTCTGGCACTATATCCTACTATGCCCTCGGTTTCAAGAAATAGCTTAAAATCAATCTTGCCAGTTGAAACTGTTTTGCTCTTGCATTCGCTAAACGACGCTATGATCACGGGGTTTAGTATGAAAAACATTACTTTTTATGAAAATGAAGTAATACTCATCAACACCTCAATACAGAACATCGGAATAGATACTTTCGATTATACATCGACACTGACACTGAATACCTTCCCTTACGCGTATCATTCAGAGACTATCCCAGAGAATGAAACCATATTTACACCCATCTTTATTGAAGGAATACCAATTGGTGAATATACTCTTGGGTTAGGCAATCATTCTTCATCGTTAGTCATCCTAAAGGTACCTATACCCATCATTGAGTGTACTCTGCTCACATTATCAACTCTTGAACCAGAGATTGGAAAACCGTTTAACGTTAGTTTCACTTTACATAACACTGGAGACTCTGGAAAAGATACTATCTCATTGTACTTGGATGATAACGTCTTGTATCAACAAGAGGTTAGGGTGAAAAATACTCAACCTAATACCCTTACTGTTCCTGTCTCTGTCCAGCGTCCAGGTGAACACACTCTTTCTGTAAAAGGTATGTCTACGTCATTTTTTGTTAACAAACCCAGCTATAATTTTGGTTGGTATCTTCTTGTTTTAGTTCTGTCCTTGGCTATGCTAACAGTTATTTACAGAGCAAGAGAATCCCTCTAAGACTAATGGAACTAGATAAGGAACGAATGGATGAGTTATTCTCTGGCGTTATTGCCTTGGTCTTATTTTTGTCCCTGCCTCAGGTAATGTCAGATTGGGCATTCAGGTTTATGGCAACAATTCATAGAGTAACAAGACCCCAGATCTTCAAGCTCCCGTATGATTTGCATTATCTCATTCTGCTGTTTTGTGTTATTCAGCTAGGTTTCGGTTATTATTTAGATAAAAAATCGGCGCTAATAGCTGCGCTAGTTCCATTATTGATCGTTCTAGTTGGAGGTCCGAAGAGTGTATCCGTTTTTGGGGGGGTTCTTTCTGTTTTTCAATTGTTTTATTTCAAGAAGGGGCGTCAGGTAACAAAGTGGGGACTGCGAATTGGCACAGTTCTGTATGTTCCGATTCTACTTCATTGGACTATTTTCAAATTGTTTGATTTGCCCGGTGTTCTTCTTGATTTAGTTGCTATTGAGACGGGGCTTTTCTACATTTTTTCCTTGATCAATCCTGTTATGGTGATAGGGTTCTACTTTTTATGGATCATTAAGCTTGTCCTCAAACGAGAAATTTCTACTAGCAAGTCATTGATCTGGGGGAATGATCAAACTGGATCGCTACTGTTGGGTCTCTCAATTGTTGTTGTGGTTTTCAGCTCGGTTTATCCATATTTTTCCTCTATTAATCCCGATTTTCGAATGGTTGGGGTGGATGCTCCTCGTTATATTCAAAGTTTAAATACCGTGTCTGAGGACGTAAGCAAAATCTTTGTGTCGGCGTGGGGGTCTCGGCCACTATTACTTTTTCTGCTATACTTTGTCAAACAGGTGACAGGGTGGAGTAGTCCTTTTGTTGTTAAGGTTTTTCCGATGTTTATCTTTCCAGTGTTAATCTTCTCTGTTTTCCACTTGAGTAAAGTTCTTGGATTAGATTCTGCTTCCGCGGGTTTAGCTTCCTTCTTAACAGCAACTGGAATGAATCTGACAGTTGGGTTGTATTCCCATTTTTTAGCAAATATTCTAGCACTTGCCTTGGCAAATGGAATGATTATCAGTTTCATTAAAGCGTACAAAGAAGATAATACTCGATACCTTTTCTCCTCGATCCTCTTTTCAATTCTACTCAATTTATCACACCCTTACACTTTCATTCAGTATACAGGGATTCTGTTCCTAGCTGTTCTTTATTACCGGTTTATCGGTAAAAATCAGAATAACAGAGTAGTGGATTATGTTTTTTTTGGTACTTTAATACTGGTTGAAGTGTTGAAAACCTGGCTAGTTGTTGGTCTTAGTGGTGGGAATATTTCAGATACTGCTGTGGGAAAAGTTATTTGGTTTTCCCGTTTCTGGTGGAATACTTTTTTCAGCAACCAGATACTGTATGGCGGATATCTATCAAATATCTCCGTAATATTATTGGCCATTGTTGGGCTCTATTTTATTGGGTTTGATTCTTTTGAGAAGATCTTTTTGAATTTTTTAGTTATAACTCCCTCCATGTTATATCTTATTGGAAATGAGACGATCAAAGGGCGTCTTTTATACAATACTCCTCTCGGAGTTTTCGCGGCGTTTGGAGTCTCATTTTTGTCGTCCAAGTACAAGATACAGAAGGATCTTCTAGTTATGCTAGTAATGTATTCGTTAGTTGTGTTGTTCCGTTCTCTCGCTAACTTGGTCTAATTTTTACTTAGTATTTCACGCGCAGTGGTGATGTCTAGCGTTTTAATTATGTGTTCTAGTTTTTTCAGACTTTTTGTTCTGTAATATGCAAATATTTTCTTATGATAAGGCATGGCTATTTTCTGAAACCCGCATAGTTCCCACGGGTGAAAGTAAAGCATTGCTGGGTTTTTTTTATTTATTCTCTTAATGTTCATCAGAAACAAGTTATTTCCTAATACTCTTTGGTAGAATCCGCCTGCAAATGGGATTCTGAATCCTAGGATCTGCGCGATAGCAAGAGGAAATTCAATCAGATCTCTCTGAGTACTTGATTCTTTACTGGGGTTATCAAAGTCTGGATAATAGATTCTGGTTGGTGCCTTAGTGTTTCCATACATGGGGGACCACGCCGGGACAATAGATGAGTCATATAGGAAGCCTTGTTTCTGCAATATCGTCAGTGACCATGAAGTATCTTTTGTCAGTGAGAATACGGGAGCACGGAATCCCTGGGGGGGCTCTCCTGTTACTTTTTGTATGCTTTTTTTTCCTTTTTTCAGTTCTTCTATGAATGTTTTTTTGTCTAGGTCATGTAATGATTTATGAGAGTCGCCATGGAAAGCGATTTCGTGATCTTTTTCATTGATCTTTTCAACTAAACCTGGATATTTGTCTAGTATTTCACCGAGGATGAAAAAAGTAGTTTGTTTATTATACCGTGAGAATACCTCAAGAATAGCCTCAACTGATTTCTCAATATTAGATTCCACTTTCACATTTTCTATGTATGGCTTGACAATTGGTCTATGAAACCATTCTTCAAGGTCAATACTCACAACGTTCTTCATCAACACTACCTTCAAAAAGTAAAAGTCATCATGATGATAATCCTTATCAAATTATAGAGATATCGTAAAACACCTTTTTTACTTTCACCGCCAATTCTAGGAATATCTTCAACCTCAAATTCAACGATTTGAACACCTCTTCTTGCTAGTCGAACCACAAGTCCTATAGCGTAATATTGTTTTTCGTTAAATTCATTCAGTATTTCAGAGACTTTTTCCATATCGTATATTCTGAAACAGTTTGTGACGTCTGTTATTCTCTGGCCTGTGAGGAAAGTTGAGTACCAGCTAAAAAACTTGATACCAATTTCTCTGTATTTTTCCATCGAAACATGTTTTGGGTCAATAAATCTAGAACCTATAAATAGACCAGCATTTGTTTCGTGCATCATTTCGAGGACTTGTGGTATTATAGTGGGGTCATGTTGACCATCTGCGTCGAGTGTTATCACATATTTGAATCCGAGTTTACGTGCTAGTACAAATGCTGTTTTTATCGCAGCGCCTCCGCCTAGATTCATCGGGTGTTTTATCAGGTTAAATCCATATGGCTCGACAATTTTCCTTGTATTGTCTTTCGATCCGTCATCTATTATGAAAACTGGAATTGACTTGTTTAGCTCTCTGAGGTTCGTCAGCACTGTTTCTATTGAGTTTTCCTCATTGTATGCCGGGATAAATATCCCTATTTTTTCCGGATTATTGTTCATGCTATCGATCTTCTTCGGTGATTTCCTTTAGATAGTCGTTTATTGCCAAGTTTTGTGTTAGTCCAGTCATTTTTTTATCAAGTTCAATTACTTTGACATATACTTGATTGATAAATATGAATGAGGTCAAAATACCCATTACCATTACAGTTTGTATTCCATCTTGGGTGGTTAGTATTGGCATTATTATGTTCATTAGATTGGTATCATAGAATAGCAAGGCCATTAACAACCAAATTGCTCCCCATAGAGCTGTTTTTTTTATTCCTATCTGTCTTTTACGGTAGTTATTATAGGTTGAAAATAATAGATACGAGGCGACGAGAATTCCCACAAGTTGAATTCCTTTTATCATAGGGAATGAACGCCTTTGAGCCTATTAATATCTTATTAGAATTGTTCGAAGGATATTTAATTTTATTTTTAATATATTATTTGTTGTAAAAATCTATTATTTTTTTTGCTATGGTTTTAAATGAATAACTGTATGATTCTTTTCTTGCATTTTTTCGTAGTTTATCGCTTAATTGTTTATCTTGTAGTATTTTTTTTATGCCTCGTGCGTAGTCTTCCGAAGTTGGTTCTGTTAGAACTGCGTTTTCATTATCAGTTAAAATGTTGCGGTGAGCTTTGTGATTTGATGCGACGATAGGGAGTTCACAGGCTAAGTATTCTAGGACTTTTGTGGGTACCATCACATTAAAGCTGTTTTTGTCTATCTCGTGATACGCTAAAGCTACATCAAAATCTTTTGTGTAGCTAATTGCTTCGTTATGGGTTTCCATAAATCCTGTGAAGTGTATTGAATCTTGGAGACCGTGGTCTGCTACTATAGTTCTTATTTGTTTTTCGTGATATATTGGTCCAATGAATACTAGATGGATTTCAGGTTTGATTTTTTTAACTATGCTGAATGCTTCTATTATTTTATCGGAGCTTCGGCTCGTACTGATACTTCCGAGATATCCTACTATTGTTCCAGTGATCCCGAGGTATTTTTTCAGATTCTTTTTTTCGATTTTGTGTAATCCTGCAACATCTGCCCCATCTCCATACGTTATTAGTTTCTTTTTTGGGTTGGCGTTTCTGGAGAGTAATATTTGGTCTAATTCATCTGAGATCAGGATTACTCCATCACAAGCGTTTATCAGTTGAATATCGATATATTGCATCAATGAGTGGACTATAGTTTTCTTTTTTCCTCTGGCTTCACTGAGAAAATCAACCCAAAGGCCTCTTAAATCATAATAAATTGAGGTTTTTACTCCCATTGTTTTAAGGAATAATGGTGCGAGTATTGATGAAAAAGGGTTTTTTGCGTGGATGACGTCAAACTTGTTTTGTTTTAAATATTTGTACAGTTCGTAAGTGAAAATGAGGTTTCCTTTGATAGTGTATGTATTTCCTTTTAATTGATCAATTTGGTATGGCGGGTTCTCAAATTGGCTCTTATCATCACTATATTGGACTACTGCAACTACTTCATGTCCTTCGTGGATAAACTCACGAGCGATTCCATCCGTGTAAACTAGCCGATGGTCAGATAATGGAACATTTTGAATAATTGCGATTTTTATTTTAATTTCTCCTATTCCTTGTTTACCTTGTAATTTATCTCTTTAAATTCTCTTATTCCTTTTTTATTTTCAAATTGAGGCATTAACTTTGAATAAATGTAGAAAAATGGTATTAGTAACCATAACAATGGTGTCCAGTATTTAGTTTTTTTAAGGTGAGGTGGTAAGTCACCAATTCGGAAACTATCAATGCTTGAATCAAAAAGTCGTTTTAATATTTTCCATGATAGAGAGCCACCCCTTTCATGTATTTTTACAAGTTGTTCTGAGCCATAATAGTGCCCAAACTTGTTCCAAAGTGCACACCGCCAATAAAGATCTCTGTCTTCATGATAGTTGATATCTCGATAGTTTCCTATTTTTATTACAAGTTCTCTTGGAGAAATACAGAACATTATTTTTTCACTTTTGTTGAATGTGAGTAAAATATCGGTGTATTCGGATTCGTAGACCGCAATTATTTGGTTCAGTATTGGTTTGAATACTTCGTCACAGTCTAATTGCAGGATGAGATAGTCGCCCTTTGCTAGATCGACACCTAATTTTCGTCCTAAACCCCGAGAACATTTTTCGTAAATTACCGTGATATTCGGTTTTTTACTCCATTTGTCAAGTATATTGGTGGTTCCGTCGGAACTGAGGTTGTCCACAATAATTATTTCATAGTTTTCGTTGATTTGATTATATAGACTGGTTAAACAAGGCTCAATGGTCTTTTCGTTATTGAATGATGTCATCACAATTGAATATTTAACCAACAGGGACCGTCTCATTATTCTGGTTTGATCATAATGGGTTTTATTTCCTATTATGCTTTCCATTCATTACTAATCGATATGTGATTAATTGGGAGTCTCTTTAATTGTCTGTTAGTGCTCTGATGGTTGATTTATGGTAAACAATATAATGTAACCCAGTATATTCTATTTGATTTGGATTGAAAGTGAATCAATATTATATCATTATGTTTATTTTGATGAATACTTTTTTAGTTGATTTGTTTTTTAATTCGTATATATTTGGCTTGGTTTACTTTCTTTTTTTCCCAGGATATTTGTTATTAACCCGGTCGAATAGAAATTATTCTGTCTCTGAATCTCTTATTCTAAGTGTTGTTTTAAGCTCTACGATAATCGTGTTTTATTCTCAATATTTGGCATTTTTAGGGGCAGAACTTTCTTCAGTTAATTTGTTCATTATGAATGGATTGTTTGTGTTTTTTTTCTCTTTCAAAAAGATTAGAGAAAACAAGGTCCAGATGTTTAATCCAAGAACTTTCTTAAAGACATTATACGATGAGAGAACCCAGATACTAATCTCCTTGATTATTCTTTCTCTTCCTTTATTACTCTATAAGAACATTACAATGCATGATTTCTATATGGGTCTTGATCCATACAGAAACATCAGTGTAACAAGATCCATAGAAAACAGTGTAAATATTCTAGGAAGTTCCAGTTTTGATAACCCTTTTTTCGGGTTTTATTTCTTCATTGTGTCCGTCAAGGCGATGTTAAATCTCTCAACTCACTTGATTACGAAATACTTCTGGATTGCAAATGCCTCGATTTTATTGGGTCTGCTATATTTAACGATTAAAAAATCCTATAAAAGCGCGTTTATCGGCATCGTCCCTCTCTTCTTTCTCTCAAATGGGTTCGTTTTAGATCGGTTGGTTATGTCTATCCGCGAAAATTATTCAATTACAATATTGATGGGTTTCATTTTCTTCATGAATAAAGCCAACGAAGAGAATAATTATATCGATTATATTCCCGAACTTGCTATACTATTCTGTGGTGTTTTCAATTCACATCCTATCACTTTCGTTTTTGCCTCGTTTTATCTTTGCTGGGTATTAATGTATAACCGCTTTATCTTGAAAAACGATAAACATTTTGAGATATTAAAAATATTGCTAGGTGTACTGTTTGCTTTTCCAGTATTAGTCTCTCTCACTAAATGGTATCTATGGTTTGTTTCTTGGAAAATAAACACTTTACTAGGTTGGGGGATTCCGACCCACCCTGGGGGTCTCAATACCGATGCAATAAAACAAGCTTGGACACGTGCTATTCAACTCACTGATTTTAACAAAATAACTATTATCCTCTTCCCATTGGGGTTATTGACTTTTCTAAGGACATTACATACTAAAATTCGGAGTGCAGCCTCGTTCATCATTCCTTGGACAATTACGATCACTCTGTTGGTGATTCTTACAGAAATGGGACTATATACGAGTCCAAGCAGACTTGTGATCTACATTGCACTAAGTTTATCCTTCTTCTCTGGATTCTTCCTCGATCGTGTTTATGATTATATTCAGAACACGAACATTGACATATCTCTCGGAATAACTCTAAGTCAGACCCAAAAACGGTTCATTTTATCTTCGAAAGTAATTGCTGTGCTTTGTGTATCTTTGATATTTATTCCCGTAGTATATACGAGTATTTCAACAATCGATTCATATAGAAAATATAGTCCGTACGAAGGTGGGCAGGTCAGAGGAGCTGAAGCTTTTTTGTCGTCAATTCCTGACTCGAATTATACCCTTATTCCTCATCCTGATGATATTGGGTTAATGCCTTTCGTTGGTTCTAAGAACTTTGTATATAATTATACACAAATCGGGAACGTCTTCAACTCCAACTCAATCTCAGATTTAGATTCAATTATTGATACCTATAATTCATCAAATGTTTACATTCTGATAAGTAATAGACGATTTAACTCTAGACAGTTCTCACTTTACCAACTTTTAGATGATGATTACTTTTCAGTCTTAAAATATGAAAGTATAAACGTCTACAAAATATCCTAACGTGTAACTTTTACTATTGTCTAGTTAGTAAAAAGTAATTTACTGGTCTGTGCTGCAAAGTTTTCCCACGAATTGTTTTTTGCGTATTTGACTAAATTGGTTCGTATTTTACTTATTTCTTGCTCCGACATTTGAATAAATTCTATTATTCTTTTTCTGAGATCTTCTGGGTCTTCAGCTTTGAATGTCAGTCCTAAGTTGTATTGATTGATTGAGTTCTGACTGTCACTGATAATAATAGGTATCGCGTATGCAGCGGCATCAGTTAAAACTCCACTTGTACCCGCGTTGTCCGTAGTATATGACAGAATCATAGCATCGCATGTATTGATTATGGTTCCTTTTTCTCTTTCGGTGAAAAACTTGTTTATAATTTCTAATTGAGGTATGTTGTGTTGTTTGGCGAGTATTCTAGGATCATTTTCTGGGACATCATCGTATATTTTTCCTGCAAATGTTAGTTTGTATGGTGTTTTTATCGAGGAAAAAGCTTTGAAAATGGTAGAGTATTCTTTCCGAGAGTGATTGACACCGAAGTGAAGGAAGTGAGGGATTATATTCGTACGTTTCGGTTTGATTTGGTTTTCTTGCAGTCTTATTCCATGTGGAATGTAATGGATTGTTTTTTTGAAGACTCTGGGTATCCATTCTTTGAATTGCTCTAAATGTGTTGCTGAGAGGCAAATGAATTTTATTTTATTTCGGGTTGTGGCTAGTCTGTAAGATAATTCTACGATTTTTTTGAATATGATATTTTGTACGTGTTCTCCATGGTTGTATGGTCCTATATGCAAATGGATTACCGTTGTAACCTTTGATAAACACGCAATTGTCAATAGTAGTGGAGAAAGTGGATTCAGGAATGTTGTGGTTATTTCAATATATTCATAGTTTTTTCTATTTGCTATCCAAGCTAATTTTAAATATGTTACCATAAGCGTTATGTATTCAAATATTCGGGATGACCTGGTCGTACCCAATCTCTTGTTGATTCTCTGTAAGGTATCCTCCGAGATTACCTGATAATTTGAACTTAGGTTATCTCGTTGACCTTGGATAGACGAGAACGTGAGGATGTCCACTTCATTTCCATTTACTTTGTGGGCTTCGTATAGGTTTGATAGGTACTGTGAAAAATGTCCACTCGCATGAGCATAAGGTTCTACCATTAATATCTTCATTTTTAGCCACTTGGTTATCTTGTGATTATTGCCCGACTTTTGGAACTCGTTGACCTATGTATAAAATTTAGTACCTTATTGATGTTTTCTAGTTTTCATTTTTTTGATTTACTGGAAGAATATCGAAGTCTCCCCAAGCCATGTGAATTTTATTTGGATCTGATTTTTTCAGGGCTTCCAAGTCTTTGCTGCCTTGTTGGCTGGTAAATATGTGAAATTTATGTCTACTATCGAGGAATCCATGTTTTACAAGTTGTTTCTCAAAATTGTTACCCTTGGCGGTCATACAATTCACTATGTTCACGTTATTTTTATCGAAGTATTCAGTTGCGTCATGAAGAAGGTCGTTTGTTGTCGATGGTTTGTCTGGGTTTGTAATCAGGTCTACAATGTATCCGATTGGATAATCTTTGTTATATCGATTAATATAGAGAACCGAGTAACCTTGGATTTTATTATCTTGTTCAACGATTGTTTTTCTATAATCTCCTAGATTTGGGTAACTGTATTTCCAGTTTAGAAAATCGACATCTCGTTGTATGATGTAATCAAAGTTTTGATAAATCGAGTCAATTAGTTCAGATATTTTTTCTGGAAAATAATCTATTTGCTTTTCTGTGCCTGTATTGTCCTTTTGTGGAATAGTATATAGGTACCTGTTCCATTTTTGTAATGCTTTTACACCTATTTTTTTAATAAAACCGTATTTTACGGGCATTTCTTTGATTTGTTTTTCGATGTTTTGGATCCTTGTCATGTTTATGATTGTTTTGGGGAAATATGGGCGTCTACTTTGTGGATTTGGTGAGGAAGTGTATTTGCTTATCAGGATTCGGTTTCCAGTGAAATTCATCCTGATTTTGATGCCTGCAGCAATCATTCTCTCGTCTGCAAAATCACTGATACGAGAGGACAGCTTCATGCCTCGATAATCTGGATGGACAGCAAAGTCAACTGAGGCACAGCTGTATGTTTTTTCTTCTTTAATTTGAATCCATTGTAATATTAAGTGATGGCATGCAATAATTTTCTTGTTATGAACTGCAACGCTTATAATGCTTTTTTTTGGACATTTTTGATATTTCCATTTCCAATAATCCGGCGAGGTTAATTTAGTATCAATATGAGGCCATCCATCAAAACAGTGTATTAGTAATTGAACTATTTCTTTTTCGTCACCTTTCTGGTATTCACGAATTTTGATCTCTTTTGCATATTGGTTCCTCACAAACTCACACACACATTTCATTTTTTATATCTACTTTAGACTATAATTGTTTTCTTAATCTTCGGATCATTTTCTATTTATCTTTCAATTGTTATATTTTTTCGTGCGCGCGTCATTCATATTAATGATGTTTGGTAAATAGTTATTCAAACCAGAAAGCGCGCGCGTGAGAATATATAAGTAAGAGAATACCAAAATTTTATGTAAGATTATATCATGACTAAAATACATTTTCTCTATAATTTAATAAAGAAAAGAGACTATAAAACTATTAAATATCTTTTTGCTCGGGTTCCATTTCGAATGAGGTGGTATTCACCTGATTATGTTACATTAAAAGAATGGGACAAACTGTTAGTGTTGGATGCGTGTACTTTTAACTTATTTGAATCTAGAAATAGAATAACGGGAACTCTGTCGAAAATTAAATCTCCTGGAAGTGATACACCTGAATGGTTGGTTGAGAACTTTAAAGGAAGATCTTTATCGGATGTAGTTTATATTTCTGGAAATCCTTACGGTTCATATTATAAGTTTGCTGAACTTTTAGGATCAAATCCGTTTTATAAAGTTCTTGAAGTCTGGAAGAATAAATGGGACCCTTCTTTGGCCACAGTATATCCTTCAGAGATAAATAAGGAAGTAATAATCGCTCAAAAAATGTATCCTACAAAAAGAATGATTATTCACTACATGCAACCACATTTTCCGTTTATAGGCGAAAAAGGATTACGCTTTGATGGTGTCAGTCCTCAGAACATATTAGCTAACAATTTTAAGGAAGGTTACACGGTCTGGGATGCATTATTAGACGGGAAAATAAAACCTGAAGAAGCGTATAGGGCATATGAATCTAATTTTGATCTGGTACTAAAATATGTTTTAGCATTAATCCCTCGTCTGAAAGGAAAGGTATGTATTACCTCTGACCATGGAAATTTATTTGGTAAATATGGAGTTTTCTACGGGCATCCGAGGAAATTATACCATCCCGAATTAATTGAAGTACCTTGGCTGGAAGTTCAATAGTCTAAAATGGTCAACCATTCTATTCATTCGTTTTTTTACGCGTACGTTTAAACAAGTAACCCTATAACTCGGAAGTTCAGTTTTTGGATCTAGTAAGCGTGCTGAAGTTGTTTTTGTCTATTATTAGGTATGTGGATTTAATCCAACTGGTAATGCGTCGTGGTCTCCCCACGAAATATAGATTTGGGAAGGATCCGCATTTGAAAGGCCTTCTAGACTTAATCCTTGTTCAGGATTTGTTGTAAACAGGTTAATCTTAATCCTGCTATCCAAAAAACCATATCTTTCAAGGACTTTGATGTAAGGATGTCCTTTGACCAATTGGCAGTTAACTATATTCACATCCTTAGATTCAAAATACTCCACTGCTTTCGAGACCAAAACTGATACGGCGTCTTCTCTTCCCTTCTCTGTGATTAAGTCCACGATATATCCTATCGGGTAGTCCTGATTGTAGTTGTTTATTCGCAACACTGAGTATCCTAGGATTCTGTCCTTCTCTTTGACGACGAGTTTGATGTAATCTCCTAGTCCAGGGTACGCATATCTCCAGTTTAGGTAGGTGGAGGAGCGTATTACCATAAATTTGTGTTCTTTTATTATTTTTTCGAGGAGAGGGTCTATTTTGTTATCAAACTTGTCTGTGTATTCGACAGTAAGATTTGATTCTGTCTTGGGGGCACCTTTTATTTTGCTCCATGCTTTTAGCGCTTGAATTCCGGGTTTTATTAGTGCCTGGTTTTGGACCGGTATTTTTCTAAAATGAAGGTCTACGTCATTTATCTTTGTAAGATTTAGGATATCGAATGGGAATCTTGGTGTTTTTGTTGGCTGCTCTTTTGTTCCAGTGAATTTCTTTATTAGTTTAGGGTTTCTCGTGATGAAGTACGAAAAGATGGCTTGGTCTTTTTTCCGTTGTATTTTTGTTTGAGCGCTTGTTTTTGAAGACAAACCTTGCCCTCTGTAGTCTGGGTGAACAGCAAAATCGAGTGCTGTACCACCGTAAATGGCTTTATCCTGTATCCAGATTTTGAGAACCATGTTATGGTGACACGAGATTAATTGGTCTCCATTGAATCCAACTGAAACATATCCTGGGTGAACTGGGTTTTTATGATATTTCCATTTCCAGAAGTCTATTGGAGATAAATCTGTGTCAATGTGTGGCCATCCTTTAAATACAGTTGATAATAGTTCGGGTATTTTTTCTTCGTCGCCTGTTTTGTATGGTCGAAATAGATATTTTTCAGACATGGCCATATCTCAATTATCCAATGAAATCGAGATTATTGAGCATTTGGTTTGGGGTGTTCTTATTGGTGTGGGTCTAATCCTACAGGTAAGGCATCATGATCTCCCCATGAAATATATATTGTTGAGGGATCCACAGTTGATAATTCTTCGAGCATTACTTCTTCATCTGCTTGAGATGTGTACAGGTTAATCTTGATCCTGCTATCCAAGAACCCATATTTTTCGTAGATGTTGACATGTGAATGTCCTCTGACGGTTTGAACATTTACAATGTTAACGTTGTTTGTATCAAAATATGATATCGCGTTCGACACCATTTTTGCTACAGCGTCATTTCTGCCCGTTTCAGTGATCAGTTCAACAATATATCCAACTGGGTAAGCTGTATTGTACTTGTTTATTCGTAATATTGAGTATCCGATTATTCTTTCTTCCTCTTGGATGATGAAAAGTCTGTAATCCCCTAACTTTGGATACGCGTATTTCCAGTTTAGATATTTGGCTGATCGGATAATCATAAAATCATGTTCCTGTTGTATAGTTTCGATGAAGATGTCAATGTCTTCTTCAAAGTACTCAACGTGCGTGATTTCGAGATTATCAGTTCGCCTTGGATGATTCCACATTTTATTCCAATATTTGAGGACTTTAACTCCCGCTTTTATTATTGTTTGGTTCTTAATCGGTATGTTTTCAAAATGATGGTCTATATCAGAAATACGTGTGAGATTGACAAGATCCATTGGAAATCTGGGTTTTCTAAACTTCAGGTTCTTAGAACTTGCATACATCTTGATCAATATTGGGTTCCTTGTTATGAAATAGGAAAAAACTATACCCGCCTCTTGTCGTTTTACATCATTTGGTTCGCTGGTCTTAGAAGATAGTCTCTGACCTCGATAATCTGGGTGGACAGCAAAATCGAGGGCAGTACATCCAAGAACTATTTGATCCATTATTTTTACCTTGATTACCATATAATGATGACAGGAAATAACATTCTCACCATCAACTCCTACAAAAACAAGACTAGGATGTAATGGGTTTGCTAAATACTTCCATTTCCAGAACTCTACAGGAGTTAAGTCGGTATCTATATGAGGCCACCCATTGAACACTAGTGAAAGTAAATCTGTAATCTTTTCTTCGTCGCCATATCTGTAGGGTCGGAACTGCAATTTTGAAGTCAATCTGATCCTCAGGCATACTTTATTGAATTTATTCCCCCCGAGTATTTTAGTTCGAGGGTTTTTACAGTTGATGTGCACGCTAGCAGGTACTGCTCGCAAGGGGTTTAGGTCTAAAAGATTAGTACTGGTTCAGTTTCTGTCACAGCTGGCTTGTTTAGACGATGCCGTGAACACCAGGACGCGCGCGTAGGTGTTTTATTTGGTCGGACCGGCGAGTATTCTTGGAATAGATTAATAATGGCCAAGAGTTCCCTCCCGTTTTGCCCTAAGAACGCCCCACTGGAATATCTTGTAACCAACTGGAAATAACACCAGGGCGAATACCAACCCTTTCAAATACTGAACCATTATCCCTGGGTCAAGTAAGTTTGGATTCGTTAGCATCGAAAGCCTACAAAGATGATATACCCAAGTCTGTGGAAGAAACCACGAAACCGTAGAAACCCCTGGGAAGAAGATGGTGTCAAGATAAACCACAGGGAAAGCTATTCCAGAAAAAAGATTCTGCAGGATGTTTATCGCCCAAGTAATAGGATCTGTCGACTTTGTCACAATTCTCAACCCAGATGAAACCATGGCAAGTCCCATGAGAATAGCAGCGGAGATTATGAAAGCCAAGATTGTCGCAGTTAAGTTCACATTAAGTTTGGCTCCAAATACGAGAATCCCAATCACCAAATAGGGGACGAAAGTGATAATCGAGAATATATATTTCCACATCACGTTTCCAATAACAAACACCGTGGTGCTAAGGTTTGTCATCAGAATAGTTTCAAGTGTCCATGGGTTCAATCGTCGTTCTACGCCCTGCACAAGTGGCAGAATGAGGTTGCTAATCGCTACACCAACGATAAGGAAGGAAATGTAATCGCTGCCATACATCTCAGTTACAGTCCTCTGCACGTATGATGCTCTCACCCCCCATGAGAAGACTCCGATGAAGATGTTGATGATCTGGGTTATCACAGTAGTTTTGTAGCTACTCCATCTCTGATAGTCCCTTTTGGTAAAAGCTATGATCTGCTTGAGAGCAATGGGTATCAACGCCTAACTCTCCTTCGTGGTACCGCTGGACGCTCACCTGTTATGGCGATAAAAGCATCTTCCAGCGTAGGTTCCATTGTGTTCATCGTCTTGATGTTCAGATCATAGTTGAGGAGGACCTCTAAGATTACCGAGAGATCCATTAATTTATCGATTCTAAACGATAGCTCCTGGAGACCATCCGTTGGATCAATACTAGGGGTTACACCTTGGATACCTGAGATCTCTTGTAACCGGTTAAGCATCACTTCGTGTTTCCCAGTGAAAGGAGTTTCATGGAAAGCTACATTGAACTGATTCTCATCTACCATTTCATATCTTATACGGTCTGGTGTATTACATGCGGTTATTTTACCCCTGTCCATGATGGCTATTCTATCACACATCCCTTGAGCTTCAGAAAGGTTGTGAGTACTCATTAGAATGGTTTTACCTTCCTCTGCTACGAGTCGATCTTTTATCAGGCTCCTGAACTCTGCTGCGGAGGACGGGTCTAATCCTGTTGTAGGTTCATCAAATAAGATGATAGGTGTATCTCTGAGGAGTCCTCTACATAGGAGTAGCTTACGCTGCATCCCCGTAGAATACCTTTGGAAATCATCGTCAGCCCTATCCAAAAGGCCTGTGAGTTCGAGAAGGTATTCGATGCGTTTCTTTGCTACGTTGTCTTCAAGACCATAGAGAAGTGAGTAGAACTCTAGGTTTTGTCTGCCTGTTAGGCGCCATGTGAATCCTCTGCTTCCTGGTAGAACTGCTTGTAGGTTATTGAGTACCTTTCCAGGTTCCTTTTTTACATCATAACCGCGGACATATGCCTCTCCTTCATCGTGGAGGACGAGAGTACAGAGTATCTTGATTAAAGTGGTTTTTCCTGCGCCATTGGGGCCTAGTATGCCGAATATTTCACCTTCTTGGACCTCTAGGTCCAGTCCTGATATGGCTTCTATGAAGGGACCTTTCGTTCCTTTTATGGATTCTAGTAAATTGGAGAAGGTTCCCACGTTTCTATTACGACCATGTCTATGTCCGCCTCCTCTTTGCTGCTTTTTAGCGGTTGTAGGATACAGTTTCTTTAGGGATTTAGTTTGTATAGCGTAATCCAGTTTACATCAACTTTTTTTATTCGGGTGATTATCTTCGTGTTTCATGTCGGGAGTTGTCTCGTAATCTTTGAACTGTTCTTCATAATATTCAACAAGCTCTTCGGTGACTTTTTTCCATTGGATTATGGATCTAAGGCCTTTTACTAGGGTTTTCTCTCCCTCCTCAGTTATGTTGTAGACTCGTCTTACTCTTCCTGACTCTCCTTTCATTTTCTTGGATGTTAGCAGTTCATGTTTTTCCATTCTGTTCAATATAGTGTATATTGAGCCAGTTTCGAATCTACCTGACCGGACGAATTCTCTGGTTTCCATTTCAGTTATGAGTTGATAACCGTGCATAGGGCCTTCATGAAGAATGCGAAGTGACAGGAGTTGGACCCATCCTCTCTCAGGAATGGCTCTGTGACCCCGATTACCTCTACGATGTTTCCTTCTGGATTTTCTATGAGGATCATTTGAATTATCTCCAACCATACTTAACACAGTTAAGGTTAACTCAGTTAATTTAATTCTTATGGTAAATGAGGGCGTGTACGTGATGTTTACTAGTGACTGTAATATTGAATTTCATAATTACACTAACGCGCACATGATGAGAGCGGGAATATACATACTGAGAATTGATACTCACCGACAGCATATCGAGGTCTCCCCGCGAGCACTGAATTGATAGCGTAGATTGGAACATGGTCTGGTACATTCTATCAAATTGCATTACTCATTTTCGAAGATTATATTTCCGTTGATTCGATAGTTGATCTCATAGTCCATTATTCTATATCCATCAACGGAGAACTTAATATCAAACCATTCGAGAACTCTGGCTATATCCTGAATCTGCTCTGTGGTTAACCTATCTTTCCATTTTCTAATTTGGTATTCAGCGTCGGTTAGGCTGTTTTTTTCGGTTTTATTCGTTGTCTGACTTGGTGTTTTTGCTCTTGCTATGCCTGCTTTTAGATATTTATCTGCTCCGAGATTGTGAAATATCTCAGAAAAATGAGTCTCGGGGTCCAAGACAAGCGCTTCATAATGAACTGGTGTAATGATTTCGGATGCTAGTTTTAGCGGGACTATGTAATCTAATCCGTACATTACGGCTAATATCTCTTCCAGACATGATACTGTCTGTATTTTTTCTACCAATTCGTTTTCAAGAAAATCCATTTTTGCTACTTCTTTCAGAATTTCCTCTTTTGGGACATCAGCGCCGAATCCATATCCATATTTACCTAATTGGATCTGGGATGAAATCACTGAGCATGGGTGTCTAATAATAAAATAGTTTGTTGAGAACGTAAAATTCTTTGACATCCAGGGAAGAAGTCTGTTACCTCTAACGAATTTTAGTAAAAGTCTGTTTGCTTTTAACCGTTTGAATATGTCATACAGGTTCATCCGGATAATTGGGTCATATACTTTACTTTTTCCGACAAAGATTCTTGAAATTAATGCTTTGTATTCATTATCCTCTGTATCTGGGTTGATGTAGGGTCTACCTTCGTACCTAGGTGAAATTTCTTTAAAATATAGAACATTTAGGGGTTCAAATATAGACAAGAACTCTGGGATCATATTCAATACTTCAATAAACCAGGTTGTTCCACTTCTCTGAGGCCCAAAAACAGCAACAGTATTCGATAAATCAAATACTTTGTTGAAAGCAATATGATCTATTGCTCTGTAAAAATGCCTACGGATATAATATAATATCCGTTTTATATCCATGCGTTACATATCGAATAACTATTATTATTATTATTGTACTCTAGTTGTTGTCTGTTGAATTCTTTGAGACCAATATCGAAAAAGATGAGCCGGAGCCGTCTCAAGAATAGTGCGTGGATAATAATATTGGGGAGGGAAAAAACTGAAGCAAATTAGTTTGAACAAAAAGTATAAAGTGATTGGTATTGAAATGGGGTTGAAGAATAGATCTCAGAAACTTGGGGGGCGCATATATAAGCAATATTTGTACGAAATGTTACAACAAAATGAATATGATTTTGTTCCTATGAATATAATATTAAATAAAAAACGTAATAATAAAGTTGCAGGGTTAGTTTTTTTCCTAAAACTGTTATCGTTATCTAAAACAGCTGATCTTTTTATTCGTGAATTTCAGTCGATTGCCTCAATGAACTACGATCGCACTATGGGAAAAAATCTAGGAATACTGCATCACATTGATACGGGTTATACTAGATCTTCGATAATCAATGAGACAACAGACAAGTTAGTTTATAATAATGTTAAAGATTTAGATTTGCTTATTACCGTTTCTGAGTACTGGAAAAATCATTTTCAATCTTATTCGGATAATATTAAAGTTATTTACAACCCATTTGATTTTCCAAAATATAATGTATCAGAAAACGCAGTTAACTCATTTTTAAAAAGATATAATCTTTTAAAAAAACCTGTCATCTATATTGGTAATTGTAGGGAAAACAAAGGTGTAACAGAAGTATATGAAAAAATTAAAAATATTGATGCTTACATCGTCACCAGTGGATTGAAAGAAGTTGATATTCCTGCGATACATCTAGATTTGTCTTTCACTGATTATAATTGCCTTCTAACAGCTTCATCCGTTGTTGTAACGATGTCTAAATTTAAGGAAGGATGGGGGAGAACAACTCACGAAGCAATGATCTGTAAAACGCCAGTAATTGGTTCAGGTGGAGGGGGGATGCGGGAATTACTAGTAGGCGGTAATCAAATAATATGTGATGACATGGGTGATCTCAAAGATAACGTGTTACATGCTATGAATAATCCGGAACTTGGACTAGATGGATATCGATATGCCACTCAAAACAAATTTAGTATAGAGCATTTCCAAAATAGCTTCAAAGAAGTGATTGATTCCTTGCTATAGAACTCAACTTGATCTACAGTAATCATCACTCATGTGAAGATGAGAGAAGTAGAAATAGAGGTAGAGGTCGAATTCAACCCTCCACCATTTATTGGATTAGGATACGAAGTATAAACTACTGAATTTCGAGCCAGGGGACTTCAATTAATTCGGGATGGTATAATGCCTTAGGATGTCCGTAGAAAACTCCATATTTTCCAAATAGATTTCCATGGTCAGAGGTAATACATACCTTTCCTTTTAGGTGAGGAATTAAGGCTAAGACATATTTTATTACTAGATCAAAATTTGATTCATATGCTCTATAAGCTTCTTCGGGCGTTATTTTTTTATCTCTTAATGCGTTCCAAATAGTATATTTGTTTTTAACTTGATTGGTTTCTATGTTCTGAGAGGTGACGCCCTCATATTATAGTAAGGAAAAATGGAATCCCAATAGTCTTGACGATTTTTTTGCTCGAGGACGTTTTCCAAAGGATCTCTCTAGATATTCTATTAAAGGTAAGATTGCTGTAGATAAAATATTAAGATATGAGAATCTCTTGGACGAACTTTCCGAGGTCTTTGGTGAACTTGGAATCCCATGGGAGGGATCGTTGGGGGTAAGAGCTAAAGGTGGATTTCGGAAGGACAGGAGGCCTTATACAGAGGTTCTGAGTGAGGAGCAAATTGAGATAATTGCAAAGGAGTTTGCAGATGAAATCAGAATAATGAAATATTAAGACAACAAACTCTCACTCAACGTACTACTATTTTTTTGAGTGTAGTTGTATAATGTTATCAACAGGCTGCTATATCCAATCGACATCCATTAAACAGGAACATCCGTCGTTTTCTCAACTGTCTCAAGTAAATACATAGGTGATTCTTTCGCGTTCGCTATATATCGGAAATTCAATATTACAGTTTCAGGTTTATTTGTAAAATGCAGGTCCACGTCACGGATTCTTGATAGGTTGATAATGTCTTGTGGGAATTTTGGTCTCCTATTTTCCTGGTTTTTTGAGCTTGAGTACATTTGTATTAGTTTAGGGGTTCTCGTGCGCGCGCTACAAACAGCTTCAACCTGGAATCCTTGGGAATAAACGCGACTAAGATCCTGGCCGTGCTAATAGCGGGATTTGTGGTACTGGAGTATCTTTCGGAACGGGAAATCATCTAACACTCAATAACTTCTTAATCCGTGAATATCCTGTGTAGTTGATATTCGATGAGTTTACTCTTTTACGCTTCGATGGGCCTAGTGGTTTTTTCCGCCTTGGTCGTAGTCTTCATAGGTTTTCTATACAAGAAAGGAGAGATCAACGAGATTCCTGGTGACCTGCAGTTCGCGAACCTGAAAAACATACCAGGGGAAGATTATGTGGATCTCAACGTGGTTAAAGTTGGAAAGACCAAGACTCTTTTCAGTTATAGTAATGTGGGGTCCATTAGGTGGGTTGATTTCTATCACCCAACGACCCAGGAACACCTTGAGAAAAGATCCATGGCAGTCAAGATGATAATTGTAATGTATGGAATCTTCGGAGCTATGAGTCTCGTAATGTGGTTCGTAGATCTCGCTGTTGGTTTGTATTTTATGCTGTTCATGATGGTTGCGGTTGCTCTTGTTACTGTCTTGAAGTTCATAGAAATAGTGGTACTAGGCAGAAGATAATCTAGAAACCCATTTCACAATCAAATACGCGCGCGCTCAACATGCTGGAAATCCGCCACTATGGTTGAAGCGAATAAACGCTGGTATTGGTTTCAATGTAATGAATATTTGACTCCAGAATACTTTTCGTTTAAGCAAGATCTTATTGGATATAGGGTTAAAAAAAGGAGAAATTGGGCTAATAGCCGTAAAAGTACAAGTATTGCATAGCTCCGGCTAACAACTCCAACTATGAGAATGTTGTTTGTCTTTCCTGGATTCTTTTTCCTGTTTAGGTACCATCTAAGTCCGCCCCCTAATAGACCGAAAAGGCAGGGCTGCAACATACCACAAGCTCGATACATTCGTATCTTGAAGTGGTGGTGCATAGCAAGTTGGTTGTGGGGTGTATGTTGGTTGAGGGGTGCTACTGCTCCAGGTTATGGGACTCCACAGTTTGGATAATAATTAACTTGATTTGCCATATGTTTTGTATTCACATTTGATCTTTCTAACAAAATTTGAGCTGATAAATCCAAGTGCCCATGCATTTCTATTTATTAGAGCCTGTTCTTGCAGTATCACCAAACTTTTCTTCATCATCACGTGTAGTCGTTTTATTGTTTTTTTGAGAGAAAAGTCTTAACATACGAGAAACCAATTGTTAACATGAATAAAAACCTCTTTTCAGCAGGCGTTGTTGGACTTTTAGTCGGTTTGTTTGTTTTTGAATACTTTATCGCTGGAATTCCAGTGGTGATGTCGTTATCAGCTGTGATGATTATCGCTGGATATCTTGATAAAAAAGATGCCCAACCGTTACCCGTTATTCAGATCCCTCACGCAGCCTCTTGTAGTAGTTGTGGTCAGCCTATTCATCCTGGCCATAAATTCTGTAATAACTGTGGCACAGCAATCGCGCCAGCATATAACGCTCCGTCCATGCAAGCTCAGACTCCTCAACCCACTGTAACGTTGGGAGGAAATGTGAGCACTCTGGGAAATGTTGGCCGCGCTTTCGCCAACTTGGCACTAGAAAGAAGCCCGCTGACCCAAGTTTCCAACACGGTATACGAAACACTTGATCCCGTTGGAATTCTTGGATCAATGAAACTAATCCTAGTCTCAGTAGCATTATTCATAGGGTTCTATGCCCTGTTTTGGGGTGGACAAGCATACTCCATCATCAACACCAATCTGGTTTACTTTGTCGCGTCATACAGTGTAGCAATCGTGTACCTGGTCATCATCTACCGGAGCGACAAATATGAGAAAGAACCATTCAAGTTCGTATTATTCGTCTTCGTCTGGGGTGTATTCTGTGGTGTTATAGCGGCACCATTGAACGATTTAATAGGTCCACTATTCCAGGCTAGCCTTGGGAATGCCGCGTTAATTGCTCCTTTTACCGAGGAACCACTAAAAGCAGTAGGTCTTTACTATCTTCTTACGCGAAAACAGTTTAGAGACGAGTTTAACACACCCTTGGATGGCATAGTCTACGGATTCGCAGCTGGAATGGGATTCTTTGCTATGGAGAACTTTCTCTATTTCCTAGATCCACAGATTGGAGGTGAATCTCTTCTCATCATGAGGTCCTTGCTTGTATGGGGCCACGGTGTATGGGTAGCAACTACAGGTCTCTGGTTAGCCATCGCTAAGGTCCAGAGAGGTTACTTGGTTAAAACTGATCTATTACCTGGGCTATCGGTAGCAATAATGTTACATTTCCTCTGGAATGGGTGGCCAGGGTTCGTAGATTCAGGTCTCGTAAACATAGCAATTGGTCTCCAATTTGTATTCCATTTCTGGTATATGAGAAAAATTATCAGAGAAGCACTAAGAGATGAAGACCTCTGGGGATATGGCAGAGGAATGGCCCCGGTCGAGTAATACTCTTCTCAGCCTATTTTCTCACTTACCCTTGTCTTCGACTTTATGGACGGGAAGAGGCTCATTCTAATCACTGGTTTACTCATTGGATCTGTGAGCGCGTTAATGCTGACGATGGATTCCATAAGAACTTGTGTGAAATTGAAAGGTTCACAGGTGACCGTTTCTGCGTCTGACCTCACTCTCTACTCTAGAGCTACTTTCAACGTGTTCTCTGCCATAGATTGAGCAAATGGGGATAAACGTACGGTATTTCTTGAATATTTGGATTAATAGAGTATATAATAAAAGGGTGCTTCGGGTCCGCTTTCCTTATGTGACCTTTGCTCCGCATCCTCCACAGAAGTTATTCCCAGGGATAACCGCGGCTCCACAGTTAGGGCAGAACTTGTTTCCAGATGCCATCGGTGGTGGAGGAGCGGTTCTTGTTTGTGGTGCGTACCCTTGGGCGGGTGCTGCTGTCATCCTATTCGCGTTTATCTGGCTGATCCAATCGCCTGCTCCACCCATGCCTTTGAACGTGTACTTTTGTCCACCGGCCATGATATTGATGGTTGATAAGAAGCCTTTGTCAACTGATGTGATTGAGGCGAGTTGAATCTCTACTCTGTCTTTGTGTGATCCTCGGATTGCTGAGATGGGGTCTTGGAATCTTCCTGCTGTGAATATTAGTCTTCTATTTGTGAGGATTAGTTTTCCGTTCACGTTACTGAACGTGCTTTTTGCCCATGTTACGGGCATCATACCTGTGTCCTTTAGGACATGTTCTCCGGGGGGAAGTCCACTCATAGTTTATCATATAACGATAAACAAAATGGTAGATATGACTGTTTCCTGTCTCAAAAGATGTGGAAAGACAATGATACCTTTGTTTGCTTAAGGTCAAATTGGGTGGAGTACAGTTTGATTAAATTATTTTTCGTTCTGAAAGATAACCAAGACCAATGAGAATGGCAAACAAGACAACTATGCCAATCCCGATTCTCATCAACCATGACCCCAGCGAGTTTTGGCTTGGTTCAACGATGAATGATTCAACCGACATTAGTTGATTGTTAACTTTAACGGTAATCGTCCATTCACCTTCAGTGTTTGAGTAATCTGATAAATCGACTTCTGCATAAACAAGATCAGAGATTTCACCTCCAACCGTGTAACTATATTGATCACTTTGTCCTACTGGCCCAGATAGTTCCCAAGACAAAATATCGTTCGAAGTTAGCTTAGAAATATCCACATAGCTGATTACTTTGCTTCTAGGTCGGAACTTTGATTGATGTGTGTAGTTTCCGATCGATCCGGTCAAGTAATGGTTGACGCTGCTTCCCTGTATCTCCCCACTTATCATTATGTTAATCGTTTGAGTGACTATTTGGTCATAATCGGTTGTCTGCATTGTAATGATGTGGGCTCCGGGGGCTAGTGAGTCAAAATTTAATCTGGCTCCATTGCCTAGGTAGCCATTTACGTCTGAGTACCATGAAATCTGTTGGTCTAGGATAACTCCTGCATCTGATATTGCATAGGCTTCAAAGTAGGATCTCTCTGAGATTATGGTTCCATTTTCAGGGTGACTAATCTCTACGGTTGGAGGTTGTTTAAGTAAGCTAAACATATTCGATACTTTTGTGTACGTGTCAAAACCGTCAGCTGCAATAACCTGAATGTAGCATTCATCACCGCCACCAAGAGTTGCAGGGTCGATTGTGTAGGTAGTTAATTGGGTTTCAATCGCTAGGGGTCTCCAGTCTTCACCTTTGTTATTCGAGAAAAGGATTGAGTAATACAAGACATCCCCATCAATGTCAGATCCCGTCCAGGATATGGTGAGATTATCACTTGTGTCCAAGTTTAGATTTGATATTGATGGAGCGTTTAATGATTTTGTTTTTTCTGCAAGCGTTTCCCCCTCGTATAGCACCTTGACAGAAGCTGTCCCAGCTGGATAAGGAACAATTACTCCGAAAGGAGCATCGAAATCAAAAAATGAGCCAAACAGAGTCTCATACAATACTTCGTTTGATGCAGAAACAAGTTGTAGTGTATAGTTTCCTTGATTCAATGTACCAGGTAAGCCTTCCCTCTGGTAAAATCGTCTAAAGGAAACTGAGTTATCGGAGTGGATTACTCCCGTTACAAGTAATGTTGGTTCATGGGGAGGGTCCATTAGTGCTCTGAATAATTTTCCATATGTGTATTTACATACCCAACTGGTCTGTGTGTTGTCCCCCATATAGCAATATATGTGAGCTGGTAGAACATTTGATCCGAATGCTTCTTTGACTTGCTTCTCATTGGTAATATCGAAAATCTTGTTATCCTTGAATATTAGAATCCGATCATCGACGAGGGGAACTCCCCCTGAATAATACATTAGAGGATATGCAGTCCCTGCGGGGGCAAGAAAATCTGGCCAGTTGTACTCTTCTATCCATGTGTGTAAGCCAAGTAAATGGGATGTTTCGTGAGCTGATACTGGGGCAGGGGCTCCGTATTTTAGTAAAAAGGTTTCATCAAAAAGTATAGATTTTGATACTCCATCAAGTCTACCTCCTACGCTACTCCCCCACCAAGATGAATCATCAGGTAGGACTCCAACAATTATACTGTTTTCAAAAAAAGAGGCAACAGCCATTCGGCCCATTAACTCGTAATAATTAACCGGTATGGGCAGATCTTTTATGGCGTTTTCATCCTCGTTGTCATATCGATAATTATGTGGTTCAGGAGAAATCGTGGACCTGAACAGATAGTTTGGTAAGGGAAAAACATCTTTTATGAATAGAACTTGTTTTTGAACGAATTCGTAAAATTCCTTCCAATTCAGATTTTTTGATCGAGATACATCCAGATCAATTGGTACATACCGTATTTTCAAAGGTTCCATGGCTTTTCCTAAAGCAATTTTTGTTTGGATATATCGTTCGTTTAATTTTGACATTGGGTCGTGATACTTGTTTTCAGGATCAATAGATACTGAAAAGGTCATATCTCCTATTTTTGGAGTGAAGAAGAAATCAAAATCCACAATGTCTTTGGTTACTTCGAGTTCAAGTTGTTTTGTAAAAGTAATGGCACCTGACGCTTCTAACGAAACAGTTATTGTGGGGGGTGTCAACATGGAATATTCTCCCAAGCGAGGGAAACTAACTGAGATTCTAGCCCCCATGGGAACATCCGATGCTAAATATGCCTCATCAGGAGTTGATCTGCTCGCTCGTATTGTTGGATCAATTACTTGGACGAGTCTTAAATCAGATATTTGTAAAGAAACAGGTAATACGGAAATAGTTTCGATTGTGGGGTCGGAAACTATCATTTCGTCGGAAGTTGGTGATTTTGCTTTAAATACCCATACTTGGGGGTCATCCTTGGTTATTATCTCTGGTGGAATCTGGTAGTTGAAAGTATATTGACCAGTTTCATCAGTGGTTCCAGTTATATCATTGAATTCGTGCATGTCGTTTTGAATTGAAATGATAACGGATGCATATGGTACAGATTCTCCATCTTTAGTTACTTTGCCTGAAACCCTAATGGTATCTCCGGTCCGTACAATATCTCTGTCGATTATTAGGGAGGTTTCGATTTCCGAAATGCCTGAAAGGTCAATGACCTCAAAAGTCTTTGAGTCTTGATAATCAAGACCATCGATGTTCAACATCAGGATGACCGTGTGTTCTCCTTCTGATAGTTTACCTGGGTTAAAATCGGATGATTTTTCGTTGGATTCAACGCCATCGAGTATCCATTTCCTGGAAATGGAGGAGGCTCCTGTTACTGTTGAAACGTCCATTATGAAGATCTCAGTATCTGGGTCTGGGTCTTCTGGGGACAAATGTATTAATGGAATGACCTGGGCAGTGGTTCCTGTTACTGTAAACTGTTTTACTTGTATGTCAGTTTCTGATCCTTTTGTTACCTGAAGCTCTATCGTATGGGGGCCTGGGGTTGCACCAAATAAAAGGTAAAACCCAGCGTCAATTCCAGATTTTACGATAGCGTTATCATATTTCCACTGATACGTGACACCTGTTTCCCCGTCTAAATCGGCTATGCTTTGAAACGTTATCATCTCTCCTTGTTCTGGAGATTCTGGTGATATCATGAAGTCTGCAGATACCTGAGCTACTACCCCTGTCATTTCGTATTTTAAGACTCCTGATTGCTCGCGGATATATAGATTATAGACTCCTTTGGAGGTATCCCAATGTGACTCGTAGGTCGGAACAATATTTAGTTCAATTGTCTGTCCTTTTTGAATAGCTTGAAAGGAAAATTGCTCCCATTGACCATTATCGTTGTAAAAGTATATCCGCGGGTCTATGGATGACCCGTCTAGTTCACATTCTAAATATAGGAATCCAGTAGCTGGAGACTTGAAGGATAGTCTGATTGGTGAGTGGTATGTTAAATGGAAATCAGGATGATCTATTATGGATTGAGGTTGATTTCCATTTCTTTCAAGCACTTCCTCAGGAAAGTAGTATGTCCCAATTTCTCCATTAATATCGAAGTATTCGGTTTCAACCGTATGTAGAGAAGCATTTCCAGACGAGATATTTATTGAGACTAGGAATAGAGCCAGAAAAATAATGCTGATTGGGTGTTTCCTATGCATGTAACTCACTTTGTTTACTCGAGCATAAAAGGGCTTGACTCTCTTTTGAAGTCTTTAATATGGTGTTGAAACGTGCACGGAATGTGCTTTTGTGTCCACCTCTATCGATTCAATAGTTTGATGTCTATTCCGCAGGCTAGGAGGTAGATTGGTATCCATCCTAGAATGTATAGGTTCCATTCATAGTATGCTTGGTCTGCGTAGATTGTGTATCCGGGTGTTAGTAGTAGTCCGTAGACGGCGAAGGCTCCTGAGATGCTGAGTGTGAGTATTAGGCCGATTAGGGCGGGGAGAATTAGGGTGATTGCTAGTTTTGTGAGGTTTGGTTTGAGGAACTCTTTGATGTCCATAGCATTGTTTTGATGGGAGGTATTCTTAAGATTTGTTTCGATTAACCCAAATAATTGAATCCATCCTTATTTTGTATGGACCCTGATACCCGGTTTATTGTGGTTGGGTCCGTTCTTCTTTTTAATTGGCTGATCTTTGATGCACGCTTCGGGAATCGTTTGGTTTTGAACATCATTAACTTGGCTTTATTGTTGTATGTGGGGTGGTCAGTGTTTAGGGAGCGTGTGGGTATTAGTATGCATTTGCGTATGAATATTGGAGCCATATACAGTTATGCCTTGTTTGCGTATTTAGTGAACCTTATCTTCAACCGTTGGTTGGCGATGTATTCTTGGTTATTTACCCCTGTTAACGTCCTAATTGTGGGGTATACCTTTTGGTTCACATACCGCAACTGGAGTCTTGTGCGTCTCTATCTGGATTTGATCTGGTTGAGATTATTGGCTTTATTGAGATTGCGTTAATGTTATTCGCTGGTGAAACATTATTTCATTATGCGGATTGTAACGGGTACTATTAGTCATGAGACTCATGTGATGTCGAATATTCTGACGGGGCTTGACGAGTTCATGAGTAGGCGTCTTCTCTACGGAGATGATCTGTTCAAAGAGTTCACGGGTACAGCGACGCCTGCGGGCGGGATAATTGAGGGGTGTAAAAGGCACGGATTTGAGTTGGTTCCTACGGTGTTCGCATCGGCCACGCCTTCAGGGATAGTGACTAAGGAGGCGTTTGACCAGATCCTTGGAGACATTATATCTGGGATAAAGGCAGCGGAGCCGTTCGATGCGGTTGTGTTGCATCTTCACGGGGCAGGCGTGAGTGAGGAGTACATGGATATCGAGGGTAAGGTCCTTCTTGAGATCCGGAAGCTGGTGGGGAATAGGCCTGTGGTGGCTACGTTTGATCTGCATGCTAACTATACTGATCTGATGTTGGAGAACGCGGACATGCTCATAGGTTATGACACTTATCCCCATGTTGACGGGTACGAGAGAGGGTTGGAGGCGGTTGATTTGGCCGCCAGAATGTTGGATGGTTCATTGAAGCCGACTCTTGGGTTCAGACAGCCCCCTATGTTACCTGCATTGCAGGTTCAGTTCACGGGTAGGTACCCGATGAAAAGGCTCATCGAGGAGGCTCACAGGATGGAGGAACGGGAGGGGGTTGAGTCTATTACTGTTGCTGCTGGTTTCCCATGGAGTGATATCCCTGAGGCTGGGATGAGCTTCATCGTCACAACTAATGATGATCAGGTGTTGGCGGATAGGTTGGCGGGTGAGTTACATGACTTGGCGTGGGATTTGAGGCGGGATTTCCTTGTTAAGCCGACCCAGTTGGGGGAGGCCTTGAGACATGTAAAGAGAAGTAACAAGGGTCCCATCGTTTTAGCCGATATCGGTGATAATCCAGGTGGTGGAGCTCCTGAAGACGGTACAGTTGTTTTGAAGGCTGTGCTTGAGGAAGGCTTGACAGGGGGTGTCTTGGCGTTGATCTGGGACCCTGAGTCAGTGAGGGCTGCAGTTGATGCCGGACTAGGGAATGAGGTCTCTTTGAGCCTGGGCGGTAAAACCGATGATATGCACGGCGAATCCCTTAACGTGACAGGTGAAGTGATCAATATTTCTGATGGCAAGTTCGTCAATCTTGGACCGATGGGCACTGGCGCAGAATCTGATTTGGGTGAGACGGTGGTGGTGGCCATAGGGGGTAATGACGTTATCGTGACGAGCAAGCGGGTTCAGCCCCTCGATCTGGGTCTTTACGAGAGTCAGGGCATCGATATCACTGGGAAGCGATTTGTGGTTGTGAAGAGCAGTGTTCATTATAGGGCGGCTCATAGGCCTGTTGCTTCGGAGATTATTGAGCTGGATACTCCTGGATTAACTAGTCCAAGGTTAGCGGGGTTTAATTTCACGAATATCAGGCGTCCTATCTTCCCGCTTGACGTTGAGATGCTTGGGATTACCGAGTTGAAATCAATGGATGAAGAATAGCTCTAATGTAGAAGCCTTTCCTTTTTTCTTGTTTTTTCATTGTGCGCTTGATATATAGATTTGAATATCTTAATACTTAATATTAGTTCGAATGAAACATAACTCCGGGTTTCTAGCACTAATATCATCGTCATTAATGGTTGTGATTGCTTTTTCCATTTTCCAAACCCCAAATCATGGTTCTAGATGGCTCTGTTGATTTCTGGGCTTCAACTCATTTTCTCTTCGGGGCTACAATATATTTATTTACCTCATTTTTTGGTTCCCTTACAAACAGGGTTAGTGTTTATCTTCAGGGCTTTCCCGGAATTGAGTATAAACTCACGATTTTTTTCATAGTGGTTTGGGAGGTTTATGAGCTTGTCACGAATCCGTCTTTCTGGGTGTCTACTTTTATTTACAATTTGATGGACATCGTTATTTGTTTGATTGGGTTAAAATGTGGTATTTTCATTGAAGCTTGGATACCCTCTGGTAATCAGGACATTAGGGATCTATCCGATTAAGTTGGATCGTTCCCAGCTGTGATGTATATTAGGAATAACATGTGAAAGACTGTAAATTAGCTACCATTGACTTGACGCGATGTCATTCTTTTTATCATCAGTCGACAAAAAAGGATATAGGAAGGATCTAGTTTGATACGTGCAGCTATTTTAGGGTGCGGGAGCGGTGGGATTGTGGATAAAAATGGTGGATAACATGGAGTACTCTGAGCTTGAGGCCGAGATAATACGGATAGGAGAGAGATCTAGGTCAACGTTCTTAGAAATAGCGTATCAGGGAGTTGAAAACTCTCAACTTAAGGCCGGTATCGATCATGTTCTTTCCTATTGGCAGGATGGGATTCGTCCAGCCTTGATCCAGTTTTCCTATGATGCTGTCTGCAGTAAGCCGTTGGATATTGATCCTGTTGCATTATTTTTCTCGATATCAGGGGCGGGAATTGGTGTTCATGATGATATTATTGATGAGACTGCTGAGAAACACCATCGTCACACGGTTCCTGGTTTGTTTGGGCGTGATGCCGCGATCACCGTCGGGGACTTGTTGATAGTAAAAGGGTTGACAAGTATTCGAGAGATTCTGAAAGACGTAGACAGTGAAATTGTGTATCTGGTATTGGAGGAGTATGAGCGATTCTTTACTGAGATGTGTGTCGGGGAAATGATGGAAATTAGGGCAAGAAGACGGTTAGATCTGTCTCTTGAGGATTATCATGAGATGTTGTGGAAACTGGGTGTAGATACAGAGGCTTGCTGTGTGATGGGTGCAATCCTTGGAGGAGGAACAGATAACGAGGTTCAATGTCTTGCCAGTTATGGTAGAACGCTAGGTTATCTGAACAGATTACATGACGAGGTATCAGACATGTTTGGATCAAACGAGGATTTTAGGCGACGCATACAGAAGGAATCTATTCCCTTACTACTCCTCTATTCTGCACAAACTTCAGATTTTAATTACCAGAGAATCAGTGAAATAATAACCAAATCTGAGTTAAAACAAGAGGACCTTAATGCGTTACTTGTCATAAGTGTTGTCTTCGATTCACTGGATTATCTTATTGGTCTTGCTGCAAACGCCAAAGACGAGGCAATAAACTCTATCAATTCCATTCAACCAATGAGTAAAAGAAAACTTGAGTTAATAGTTCTGAACCTTTTTAATGAAATTGAAAAAAAATGTAGTAGGTTTACCACCTGATTCTTGCACTGGCGGATACTTGAGGTATTAATTCCAAGTCTTTGAGGTCATTTTCCTTGGTTTTGTTTACTTTGTCAGTAATCCTTTTGCATTCTTGCAAGCATTTCCAGATCCTTCGTGAGCCTTCATCAGTAATGTTAATGTCTTTCCCAAGGATCCATGCTTTATATCCAGGTTGATCATTATTGTTTAGGAAAATCCATATTTGGTCTTCGTTCATCGCTCTGGTGGTCGATGTGTTCCAGCCTTGATTTTGGAGCCATACAAGTATATGGGCGCATGTGTCTTTTTTCCAGTCGGGGTACGCTATTTTCAACACCTTTTACTGTAAATATACTGTCACTAATTTAATATATATATATTTGCAACCATAACTTAATCCATATGAATATTGCAGAAGGAATGAGTATACGAAAAGGTACTTTTTTTCGTCTTTTATTCCTTTTTTCATCTAGTTTAGTGACTGTCTATTTTTATCATAGGTATATATTGGAAGCTCTCAGCTATCAGTATAATTTTACCTCGCAATCAAACCTATTTGTAAGCAGCTTATTCATGCTGTTCTATGGGGTTTCGATTCTCTTTGGAGGATATTTGAGCGATAAATATGACCGTAGGCGTCTTATTCAGCTGTGGAGTCTTGGAGGGGTGCTCATTCAAACCGTATTTGCGTTTTTCCACAGCACTGAAAACCTCCCTTTGTTTAGTGTTGTGATTGGTCTCTCTCTTGGATGGGGTTTGCCCGCTTGTTTTTCTTATTTGTCTGATGTGACCTCTATAGAGGAAAGAGGAAGAGTCTCTGGAATTCTTCAGTTGATCGTTTTTCTCCTTGTCCTCTTTATTGTGGTTCTTCCGCAAGGTTATGTCGATGTTCAGACCGCGATTTACATTAGTATCGTTATAAGAGGAATCACATTGCTTGTTCCTGTTTCGGAATCAACTTTGGAGAAACGGGAACGTGTAAGTTATGTTGAGATTTTAAAGGTTAAGCGGAATCTTGTGTATTTGATTCCGTGGGTCATATACAATATCTGTAATAGCTTGTTGATGTTTGTTGAACAGGGAATTCCTAACACGGATGCTTATGTTGATGTGTTTGCTACAGGACCTATTCTATTCTTTTTAGCGACCTGTTTCTTTGGAGTTTTATCTGGTTTTCTGGCAGATCGTTCTGGTAGAAAGCTTCCGTTGATTTTGGGGTTTATCACCTTAGGGACTGCTTACGCCTTTGTTGGAATCTCGGTGGCTCCTAGTAATATTATGTTGTTGTACCTGTTCCAGGGCATTGCTTGGGGGTTTATCCTTGTCTGTTATCAATGGATAATATTGGGTGATTTAGCTAAAGATTATCAATGTGATAAATATTATGCGATTGGGCTAGTCATTCCTCCTCTGATCGAGACCCTATTTTTGTCTTATTCCACTGTGGTTCAACCTACGATCTCTCCGAACCTTGTTGCATCAATTCTTAGCATCATAATGTTCATATCAGTTCTACCTCTTCTATTTGCTCCCGAGACTCTTCCGGATGAGCTGATTCAGGATAGACGGTTCAAGGAGTATATGAGGAAAGTAATGGAAATCGTGGAAGAATCCGATGAGTAACTGCATAAACCTCTTATCCTCCACTAAAGCTACTCCTTTTGATTATAATGTCTAAAGCTCAGACGTTAGTGTTTCATTCTTTTAAAGGGGGTACTGGGAAAACTACGCTTGTAGCAAATATCTCAGCTATTCTGGCAAGTCGAGGATTCAAGGTGTGTCTCTTTGATTTTGATCTGTACGCGCCAAGTATGGTTTCGTACTTCAAAAAGACTCCAGATAGATATGTTCATGAGCTCTTGGCTGGTACTGCGGAGGTCTCTGATGTTTTCGTTGATATGACCAATGAGATTGATGTTAGTGGTGAGCTTTTTGTTGGTTTTTCTAGTCCAAGAAAATCTGATATTCAGAGTATTGAGGGTAGGCAGAATTCAAGTTGGCAGTTGAATGCGTTACGGAGATTTATTGCGGTTAAAGAGCAGTTGTTGAAGAAAGATGGGTTCGACTATATTCTTATTGACACCAGTCCTGGTATACGGTATTGGTCGATCAGTGCTTTAGCGCTAGCTGATATGCTTCTGGTGTTGATGAAAACTAATGATATGGATATTCTTGGGACCAAGAAAATGATAGAGGAAATTTATGATACGATTACTCGGTCTGGTTCAGAGAAGAAACTAATATTGAACAAGGTTCCAGGCGCTTCTCCCTTTGTAGCTTGGAGCGGGGAATCTGCGCTGATTGATATGCAGAAGGACGTAGAGGATACGATTGGGCTGCCGGTTCTGACATCTATTCCTTGTTATTGTGATGTCCAGTTTAACAGACATGAATATCTTTCTTCAATTAAACTTCCTGATCATCCTTTTGCTAAGCGGATCAACAACGTTGTTGACCTATTACTGGCGTCCTGATGGTGATTGGTTTGAGTGAGGCTGAGCTGAGGACGAAGCTGCGGAGTCTTGAAAAGGCGTATCGTGAGCTCCAAGATTCTGAACAGAAATACCGTTTGTTGTTTGAGGACTCTGCTGAGGGTATGATTTCCTGGGATAATGAAAGGACTATTATTGCTGTTAACAAGATTGGGGCGGAAATTCTGGGGTATGAGCTACCTGATAGTCTCATCGGGTTGATTGTTACAGATTTTTTCATAGATGAGGCCGAAGCCCAACCGTTGCTTATGATTGAATTAGGGTATCTTAGAGATATTCAGGTTAGCATACGGAAAAAGGATGGGTCCAGGGGTATAATCTCCATTAATCAGACTGTCCATCGTGACGATTCGGGGAAGATATCTAGGTATGAGGCTGTTTTCCGGGATATTACCGAGGCTAAGGAAATCCATGAGGAAAGAGAGCGAACGAGAACTGTGGAGTCTGAGCTAGAGCAGGAGAGGTTAAAACGGGAGTCTGTGGAGGAACTGGATGAGTTAAAGAACAAGTTTATCTCGACAGCTGCTCACGAACTCAGGACGCCTGTTACTGCAATACTTGGGTACGCTGATTTTATGTTAACTTCTGATCTCCTAGACACAGACTTGGTTATGCAAGATTTGGCTGTGATTTATAGAAATGCGCTTCGGTTGAAGGATATGACTGATGACCTTCTTGACGTTCAGAGGTTAACTTCTGGTCGGTTAACGTTACAGATTTCAGAGTTTGATATCGTGAAAAATCTTCAGGAGATTGCTGAGGAGTTATCTGCGCTTTTCTCGGATAAAGGTCAACAACTTGTTCTTAATATTCCTGAGTCTCAGTGGATTGAGGCTGATAGTAGTAAGATTGATCAAGTGTTGATTAACTTGCTTAGGAACGCGAACAAGTTTACGCCGGAAGAAGGTATAGTCACCGTAAACATGAGTTCATCTGCAGAAACGCTGACTTTTTCTATTGTGGATAATGGGATTGGTGTGGCTTGTGATGATTTGCTTAAACTATTCAAGCCGTTTCCTGGGATTGATCACGGGTTACACGTTAGTAGCACTGGGTTGGGGTTAAGCTTATGCAAGGGTATTATTGATCTTCATAATGGTGATATTCAAGCTGCGTCGGAGGGGTTAGGGAGAGGTACTGTATTTACTGTGATGTTACCTATCCGTCTGTAGTTTTAATTAGATGATTTACTTTTTCAAGGAACTCTGACGGTACGTAGGGTTTTTGGATAAAATCATCTGCTAGTGCCACGCCTTCCGATGAATTAGTTGTCTTTGGGTTTTGGGCACTGAACACTAGAATTGGGGTGTTTGATGTTCTTGTATTTGTTTTTAAGGCCATCAATACTTCGATACCGGTTTTTTTTGGCATCAGAATATCTAAAATAATAAGATCATACGGGTTTTTCTGGGCAAGGGCTAGCGCAACAGCTCCGTCTTCTGCTGTATCGACGTTGTGTCCATTACGTTTCAGGAATCTTGCTGTGATGTTCCTGATATCCGACTCGTCGTCAGCGACTAGTATCCTCGTCATTGACCTCATATCACAACGGGTGTTCACGATAAAAACTGTTTAGCCCCCCAAGGGTGCCTGGATAATTGGTGAATTGCTGTTTCTTACATTTAGTTAGGATGCTATATTGAGGATATAATCGGGGAGTTGTAGCTACTTTACAGTGACGCTTTTTGCCAGGTTCCGTGGCTTGTCTGGATCTGCGCCTCTGAGTACTGCTAGTTGGTAGCTGAGTATCTGCATGGGGATTATCTGTGTGACTGGGTTGAGATCTCCCACGTCGGGTACTTTGATGAAGAAGTCGAATACCTCTTTGTTGTTGTTGTGGTTGATGCCGATGATGTAGCCGCCTCTGGCTTTGATCTCCATGGCGTTGCTGATTATTTCCTTCTCTGTCTCGGTGCTGCTGAACACTATGCAGGGTGTGCCTTCTTCAATGAGTGCTATGGTGCCGTGTTTGAGCTCGCCTCCACTGAAGCCTTCTGCGTGGATATAGCTTACCTCTTTGATCTTGAGGGCCGATTCTAGGGCTGTGGGGAACTGGAGTCCTCTTCCTATGAGGAATATGTGTTCCTTGTATTGGAGTATCTCGGCTAGTTTCTTGACGTACTCTCTTGTGTTGGCCGACGTGAGGCTGTAGATCATGTTCCAGAGGTTTTCCAGCTCTTGTTTGCCCTCCTCATATCTGTCCGCTACCGTGTACACGAGTAGGCTCATCACCGTAAGTTGTGACGTGTATGTCTTTGTGCTTAGGACTCCTATCTCTGGTCCTGCGTTTAGTAGGAGGTTGTGGTCGCTGGCTCTGTAAAGGCTTGAGCCCACCACGTTGACTATGGATATTACTCTGGCTTCTTTCTTCCTTGCAGTTCTCAATGCGTCGAGGACGTCTATGGTCTCGCCGCTCTGGGAGACAAAGATCACTAGGGTCTCTGGTGTGAGGAAGTGTTCATAGTTGTTGAACTCTGAGCCGAGGACCACGTTTACATGCATCTTGGCTACCTTGCTGAAGAGATAGCTTGCTGTGAGGCATGCGTGGTAGCTGCTTCCGCAGGCTACAAGGAAGATTCCTTTTGCTTCCTTGATGTGCTCTGCGATGTGGAATAGTTCATCTCTGTTCTGGTTGATGGCTGCTTTGACGGTGTCCACTTGTTCTGTGATCTCCTTCATCATAAAGTGGTCAAAGCTTCCTTTTTCGGCCTGTTCCATGTCCCAGTCTACTCTGTGGGTCGGTCTCTCGATGGGTTCCCCTGTTTTAGTTGAGTAGAAGTGTACTGTGTTGGTTTCGCCGTCTAGGACTACAAAGTCGTGGTCGTGGATGTATTGGACTTGTTTGGTGTATTCTAGGAAGGCTGGGATGTCGCTTGCGATAAAGTTCTCATCCTCTCCTAGTCCGATTACTAAAGGTGAGCCGTTTCTGGTTCCTATGATTTTTTTCTCTCCACTGTGCATGGCCAGTACCGCGTAGTAGCCGTGTAACTGTTTGACGGTGTCCATTGTGGCCTGCTGGAAGGATTTGCCCTGTCTCATCTCGTACTCGATGAGATTGGGGATGGTCTCTGTGTCGGTTTCGGAGTAGAACTTGAAGCCTTCCGCTTTGAGTTTTTTCTTGATGTCTTGGTAGTTCTCTACTATGCCGTTATGGATGATCATTATCTCCCCGTTGTTGCTCACGTGGGGGTGTGCGTTGTCCTTGGTTACGCCGCCGTGGGTGGCCCATCTGGTGTGGCCGATACCTGTGGTGCCGTTCATTGTGAGAAAGTCTACTTTTTCGTTGACCTCGGCTACCTTGCCAATGTCCTTTCTTATCTCGATGGTCTCTTCTCCTGCTATTGCTATTCCTACGCTGTCGTAGCCTCTGTATTCGAGCCTGAGCAGTGCTTCGTATGCGACCTTCGATGCTCGTCTATAGCCTGTATAACCAATTATCCCACACAAAATATATCCACTTTAATGCTGAGTAACATGTTCTTATCTGCATCTTTTATAAAAGTATCCAACTCGGAACTATAACTTCTATTTGATAATAGATGTTTCTAAACTTTTGATTGAATTCTGCACCATTTCAGATCGAATTGTTTACATATTGCGGTATTTTAGAAGCGTTTCATTCACTTTATGATGATTATAATTGTCCTGCTATGGTTAATCAATCTTGATTCTTTCGCGTGGGCGCTTTTTCTCTTCTTGTAGGTTCTTTTTAATGATTTAATATGTGGAGAATATGACAATATGTGAATAAATGGGAATCTATCAATGTTAGTTTGATATCTAATACTTCTCTGCGCGCGTGCATGGGTACAGGATCGATCGTTCTTCACTTGACGTTTAGTTAATCTCGGTGTTTGGACTGGTTATGTTGGTTTCGATGTGCTTGTTTGGCCAGATCTTAGTTCCCTTGGCGATGATAATCAAGTCTTCAATCCTAACGTTGTCTGCAATTACCGCGTCTGTGATCTTGACGTTGTTTCCGATGGTGCAGTGTGAGCCGATGACACTGTTTTGAATGCTGGTGTTGGTACCTATCCTGGTGTTTTCCCAGATGATGCTGTCAGTTATTTTGGTATTCTGGCCGATTAGGGTGCCTTTTCCTACAGTTGGTTTATCTGATAGCATCTTGTCAGCCCTCAGGTAGTCGGAGGGGACGCCTATATCGATCCATTTTCCGGTGTATCTGTACCCGTAGAGCTGTTCCTTGACTGCGAGGCCAGGATATACCTCCCTTTCGATGCTTACCTTTCTACCGGTGGGTATGTATTCAAATATCTCCGGGCTGAGGGCGTAGCATCCTGCGTTGATCCAGTTGCTGGGGGCGTCTCTCTCGGGCTTCTCGATGAACTCCAGTATTCTGTCTTTGGTCCCAAATCGTACTGCTCCGTACCGTGACGGGTCCTCTACCTGTTTGAGAGTTATCGATGCTATGCTTCCCTCTTCCTTGTGTCGGTTCATCAGCTCAGCGTAGTCGATGAAGCTCAGGATATCCCCGTTAAGGACCAGGAAATCTTCATCATGCAGGTGTTTTTCAGCCAGTTTGATGGGGCCACCGGTTCCTAGGGGCTCGTTCTCCAGATTGTATCTTAGCTTGATCCCGTACTTTTCCGGTCCCAGGTGTTCCTCTATCTTGTCTGCGAGGTTGTTTACCGCAAGTATTGCCTCGGAGACACTAGCCGTGGATAATCCTTCCAGTATGTGGTCGATAATTGGCTTACCAGCGAGGGGGAATAGGCACTTTGGTCTGGTTATGCTGAGTGGTTTGAGTCGTGTGGCCTTTCCTCCCACAAGTAGTAACGCCTTCAAAGTATTTGATAAAATGAGGTGGAGTTATTGAAAGTTTCTTGTTGGTTTGTACGATTGAAACGCCTTTTTTTGTCTATTTTGCGTCGTTTTTCCGTCAGGTTAATAGCATAGGATAACTGTAATGGTCAAACAGTGCATGTTGATGGTGTAAATTACATCGGACGCATTCGCGGTTACATTCAAGAAAAAAGAGGTGAAATATTTGGAAGGAACAGTAAAAAGATGGCTGGACAGGGGTTTCGGCTTCATCGAGGTAGAGGGACAGGAAGACCAGGTCTTCGTTCATCACACAGCACTCGACGGAGTATCCGAGCTTGTTGAAGGTCAGAAGGTAGAGTTCGAAGTTGAGGACTCTCCCAAGGGCCCAAGGGCCACAAACGTAAAGGTCGTCGAGTAAATCGAGCAAACGCCTACTGCGTAAGATTCGTTTCGAGTTGGGGGATTTTTTCCCCTTTTTTAAAACATGAATAAATCAGGGATTTCTGTGATATGTTTAATTATCCAGCTAGATAATTAGAGTGTAATGTTAACGCAGGGATTCCTTGTTAAGATACGTAAACAGGCGATCAGGAAACGGGTGTACTATAGAGCCCTTGACCGCCTTGAGCGTGGGATCCTTGATTTATCCTCCAGGTTGCTGGACTCGGCCAAGAACGTGGTGCTTCTTCAACAGTTATATGAGATAGTGATGAAACTGGAAGAGGCATTGAAAGGTCGGTTGCAGAGACATATGGAGTCCTTTGGGCTTAGGAGGGTGACTGAGATTATCATGCAAGCGGTAAAGTTCGGGTATAGGGAGGCCGTGGGGTGGCTCAGGGATCCTGGGCTTGCCGAGTATCTCTCTGTGATGGACTTGAACAGTCCCTTTGGTGTATCGAGAACTAATGTCTAATACTCAGCTTAGCGTGAATGGGCGGAAGGCTGCCCTGATCTGCGGGGTGGCTCTGTTCCTTGGTGTGCTTTTTCTTGACTGGCTCCTCTTGGTTCTGTCCGTGACCGGATTCGGGTACCTGGTGTACATGCGATACAGTCTTGGTCGCGACCTAGATAGGCTGGGAGCGCTCGTGATTATCACACCCGGCTCTTTAGAGTCGTCTTTCACCGCGGGAGAGAAATATACCGTTGAATTGGCGGTTGACTCAAAGTACCAGGGGGTATTCAAACTGGTCTTCCCATACGGTGAGCTAGACAATGACACGGTCTTCCTCGGTGTCCGTTCGACGATATATTCGTTCCAGCCATCCTTGGCCGCGAACTATGGATTCGATGAAGTGGAGGCTAGGCTTGTTTCCGAGTACGGTTTTTTCGAGAGTACCGCCTCACTACCGTTCAAAGTTACTTTCAATGTCTACCCTAGGGTCATCTCGGCTGCGTTAGATGCTCTGAGTTACCTTGAGGGGCGTGGCATCCAGGGTGCGGGTGAGCAGATCTCGGCTTTAAAGGGCAGGGGATACGAATACGCCGACTCACGTGAGTACGTACCCGGTGACTCGTTGAAGATGGTGAACTGGAAGGCATCTGCCAGGCTCAACAAGCTCATCGTCAAGGAGTACTTCATGGAGAGCACTTGGGCCATCCATATTCTATATGAGAACATGGTTTCTGACCCGGTTTCCAGTGACGTCCTATCGGCGTGTTTCCTGAGGACGGTGCAGAGCTTTGCTGAGATGAGCTGGGTGATTGGACTCACGATAATCGAGAAGGGGGCAGTCTCTAGCCATACTGTGCAGCTCCACCCGGACAGGGCAGTCACCAGTGCCTTGCAGTTGGTGTTGATGAACGACGTACAGGCTTTCCAGCAGCTTTACGAGGTACTTGCCCCGGCTTATAGGCCGAGGTTGGATCTGGTAATGGATGGTAAGCGGGATGAGGGGCGTTACAAGATGGATATTATCAAGGAAGAGTTGTTCAGGTCTGCATACGGTGGGCTTTTGTACATCACGTCTCTCATTGACGACCCGGTGAATCTGCTTGAGGTCAGTTACTCGGCTCGATTATCGGGTACTAGGATGGTTGCGCTGGAGCCGTGCAGACCTTGGCTGTACACGAGCCTTGAGGAGGCGTACAGGATCTGGCAGCGTTATGATAAATTAAACAGGTCACTTGCCAGGAGCGGTGTCGGGGTCGCTGTTTCACTTGAGGAGGCCCAGGACAAGATGGGTGAGAGGGTTCAGGCGGTGTGGGCATGAGGAACGGAAAACTTTTCCTTGTCGTGTTCATCTCGATTTGTATATCAATTCCTTCGGTGTGGGCTCAGCTTGATCTGGGGTCTCTGGCGGATGATGCGTTTACGGCGATCAGCGTTGCAGAGGATGCGGGTGGAGAGGTTGGGGACTTATTGGACGGGCTAAATGAGGCATTATTGTTAATGGAGTCCGGTTCGGATGTGAATATGACCGATGCGAGGAGTATCCTTGACGCTGTTCTTGTGGACGCTGAGGCAGTCAGGGTCGCGGGTGTGCAGCAGGGGACCTCGGAAGCCGTTATTGCTGTTATCAAGGTGGTAGTTCTTGTTGGGCTTGCCGTTGTGGTATGGCTCCGTGGTGACGATTACTTTTGGAGGCTCTGGCGTAGGACCAAGAGGGGGTACGTGTTTGAATGATTGACGAGGCCTTGAAGACCGTGATAGTTGGCTTGCTGTTGGTTATTGCAGGGTTCACTGTCTTCCAGACTTTTTTCGCTGACAGGCTGGTGGAGCCATTCAGCGAGCTGGGTATACTTGGTCCTAACATGAAGATTGGTGACTACCCGCGTGAGCTGGCGGTGGGTGAGGATTTTGATCTATTCCTGTACATGAGGAACCACATGGGATCTCCCCAGATGTACAGGGTGTACGTGAAGCTTGGGGACAGGGGCTTGAACGTGAGTGATACGTTGGCGTACCCGGCCCCCGTTGTTACCTCATACCAATACAGTCTCGGTGACAAGCAGAACGTTACGTTGCCCATCACCCTCAACGTCCCCGAGGCTGGAGTGAACAGTAGGCTGGTGTTTGAGATGCACAGGTTCGATGTGGAGGTAGGGGAGTTCGTGTACCACGAGCGGTGGAACCAGCTGTGGCTCAACATGACGGAGGTCGGCTAGATGAGCTGGCGTGAAATGGTCAAGGATTTTCTCGCAATTGAGGACGTCGAGGAAGAGGAGTATGTTGAAGAGCCGGAACTCGATGTGCCTGATGAAGTTAAAGCGATTGTTGCGGGGGCCCGTGGGGCGTCATTAGAAGCAGCGTTGAGCAGGCTTGAGGTGCATGGCTTGAGTACCGTGGAGGCCTCGCGTGTTCTCTACTTCTTGGATGAGCAGGGTGATGTGAGGCTTGTTGACTCTGAGCCGCCCAGGAGTCTGTCTGATTTCGCATTGTCGTGGTATAGTTCGTGGGCCTGGGTTGTTGTTGGATTCTTGGTGGTGGCCTCATCGGCTGTGTTCGTGTTGCCCCAGGTTGAGCCCTGGATCTATCTCAGGTACATCGCGGGGGCGGTGTACGTGCTCTACGTGCCTGGGGCTGTGTTCATCGAGCTGCTTTATCCGAAACGGGAGGAGCTTGAGGACCTTGAGCGGTTTGCCCTCGCTGTGGGACTTAGCCTAGCCATCGTGCCGCTGGTAGGACTTGTCCTGAATTACACTCCATGGGGTATCCGACTGAAACCCCTCTACGCTGGTCTAAGCCTGTTGACCTTGGGGTTCACGTTTATTGCCGTGTACCGGAAGTATACTTACCATATGCTGGCGCTAGAGGCCGTTGAATGATTGCCCGTGACCCGTACATCCACGCCGGTGTGGTGCTGATGGTCTTTGGTGTTCCCTTTGCCGTCTACTCTTACTTCGTGTTGCTTGACGTGACTTTCACAGCCATCGGGTTAGCATCGGTGGTGCTTGGCGCCACAGCTCTGCTGATACCTAGCTCCCCTGTCCCGGCCGGTACTGTCCGTGCCATGGTTGAAGGGGCCAGCGTTAACGTGGAGGCACTGCTTGAAGAGTATGACGCCACGTTACAGGCCTATTACTTCCCGCCTGTGGATGGACGGGTCTACTGCTTCGTTCCGTTGACTGGGGATGTCGCGGGCTGGCAGCTTGACCGGATTCTGGATGCCCCTGTCAGGGTTATCACCGAGGTGGCCGGAGTCCGTGGCTTGATGGTGTTCCCGCCCGGCTCTGAGATAGTTCGCTTGAGCCTGCTGGGTGAAGAATCGGGACTGGAGGACGCGCTGAACTATGTGCTTGTTGATTACCTTGAGGCTGTGGAGTCTGTGAAGGCTGTGGAGTCTGGCGACAGGATCGTTGTGCAGCTTGATAGATATCGGATGGACACCGAGTTTCCCCGCGTCAAGCTGTGTCTTGGCTCTATCTCCGTTAGTACCGCTGGCTGCGTGCTTGCCTGGGTCACAGGTAGACCTGTACAGTTTGTTGTTGAAGATAGCTCCGGGGAGAGTGTTATTGCGACGTTCCGTGTGATGGGATCTGGACAAGAATAAGTCATACCTACTCTTCCAAGGGCTGGCGATGATGGTCACACTACTCAGCTTATCTGCGCTCGGTGAAGCTAGGCTGGAGGTCTATTACAGCTTGTTCACGGTCGCGTATTTTGCCTCTAGCGCTTTGTTCAGACCGAGACGCCGGTGGTTTGACGTTCCGGGCGCTGTGCTGTTTCTTGGGTTCTGCTACATCGTAGCCATGAAGGTTATCGAGATAATCTCATGAAGTCTACGTTAACCTGCATCGTTGTCTTGATGGTGTTCATTCCCAGCGTGTTCGCCGGGGATTACCCGAGACATACTGATCCCTCGTCTCTTGTGACTGTTGAGCCGGATCCTGTTTGGCTGTTTATGCTATTTCATAATTTATTTGATGGGATGATTCTTGAGAATATTACTCTTCAGGCGGAGTGGTTTGATTGGATTGATGAGGTTTATTCTGTTCCTGACTTGGATTTGCTTCTTGAAATGTATCGCGATCAGCTTCTCGAATTGTCTCTAGATCTGAAGGATACGAAGTTCTATCTGAATCAAGCTGTCGCTTTTATTGGTGAGTTCGATCTTGATTCTGCTCAAATTAGCTTTTTCAACGGGGTAACTGCTCTTCAGGCGAGTAAACAGTCTCTTCCTGTTTTGGAGGCATCAACCGTTCAATTGGGGGAGAGGCTTCGTGCCAATCCGGAGATGTTACTTCAAGATATTGATGCTTTGAGGCTACTAATTGAAGACTACAGTTTTTTTGCAAACACTCTGTTTGCGTATGCTGAAGGGGAACCTTTGTCGAAGGATGGTATTGAAAAATTGAAGGAAATACTTGCAGGAGTTATCGATGAAGGATATCTAGAGGATATTGGTGATAGTGGTACTATTTTTAATCCTCTTCAACTGGGCAGAACTCAGCTTGAACTGAACGTATTTCCAAACTCGGTTACCGTGGGGGAGTCTATCGTGGTTTCTGGTAGATTAAGTTCTTCAAACGTTGGGCTTGAAGGGAAAAGAGTCTCGGTATCCATTGGGGATAGGAAGGTCTCTTTGGGTACTGATCCAGAAGGAGCGTTCAACGGATCTATTACAGTTCCGTATATTTACGAGAATGTTGCTCTCGTTCAATGTTTCTATTGGCCAAAGGGGAACGATGTCCAAATGTATTCCCCTTCGAGTGATTATTACGAGATTGAACGAGTTTTCTTTACGCCTGACATCGAGTTCCAGTACTCCGAGGCATATCCTGGGCTGCTCTGGAACGTTTCAGGTCGTTTGAGCCTTGATGGCGTTGGTGTGGGTGGGTTGACGGTCGTGTCCAGTATAGATGGAAGGTCTAGGTCTGTTGTCTCTGATGGAACCGGGTATTTTGATGTGGGCGTCAGGATTGATCCTGCTTCGGATGGGGGGGTAGTAGCCTCGGTTGTTTCATTGCCGAATAAAGTCTACGCTGGTATAGAGCAGTCGTTCCCCGTTGAGATGTCATATTACCCTCTGGTTTTTAGAGTCGATGCGTCATCCTGGGTATTTTCAGGGGGCTCCGCTGCACTGAACTTCTGGGTCGAGTCAAACGGGGTGCCACTGGACTGGTGCGTTATCAAGGTGCGGGGCGAGGAGGACGAGGTCTCGTACTCGGACGGAGGGTATTCGCTGGTTAATCTGTATACCGAGGTGGGCCGAGAGACGGGAGGTTCTAATTATTGGGTCACGGCCAACCCCGCGGAGCCCTGGATTGAGTCTGGTTCCCTGAGTGGTGAGTTCTACGTATTCAACAGCTTGATGGTCATCGGTGCGACCCTCGTCGCTGGCTTAGCCATGTACTATCATAACAAGTTTATCCAGAGAAAGGAGGACTCCTTATCTGAACCAATTATATCTGTTGTTGATCCAGCTCCTATGGAGGTCGAGCCCATTGCCACTGGTTTCTCGGGCATCTATAACGGTGTTTTGCGTTTCATCCGTATCATAACCGGCTTGGGGATGAGTCCCAGTGAAACGATTAGAGAGTATGTTGCTCGTGTTGGTCTCTCATTATCTAGAAGGGTTCTCGGTGTATTCGAGGAATTGAGTTTAATGTACGAGAGATGGCTGTACGGACCTCCCGTTCAGGTTGACCTGAATAGCGTTAAGGTCCTGGCAGCGAGTGTCATGGAGGTACAAGATGAGGAATAGCCGCGAGCTCGTTCTAGGTGGACTAGCCTTTATGATCTTAGCGCTGGTTGTCACATTTTTCTATACCCCCGTTGATGACCTGGTCGTCGGTAACCCGTACTGGAACGGGTTATCTGAGCTGTACAACGAGATCGAGCCTATACGTGTCCATAACTCTGAGGATTACAGGCTCATCGATGCCTCCAACTCGACGCTGTTTATCATCGGACCTTCCCGTGATTTCGTTCAAGAAGATATGGACGCGGTGATAGGGTTCCTCATTTTCGGCGGGAAGGTGGTGCTTGCCGATGATTTCGGGACAGGGAACCAGCTCCTGGGGGGTCTGGGCTTGGATATCCGGTTCACCGGTGAGCTACTGGTGGACCCTGTCTTCTTCGATACGATCCCGGAGTACCCCCGCCTCCTGAACTTTTCGTCATCCGATGTCGGAGACGTGGTGCTCAATTATGCCACGACGTTGACAAGTGATGTCAAGCTCCGTGTCCTTGAGTTCTCTTCTCCACTAAGTTACTATAACAACAGCGATGGGGTCGAGTCGGGGACTTTCCCTGTACTTGGTAATATTAAGTTAGGGAGGGGGAATCTGTATCTCCTCTCGGATTCAAGCGTGTTCCTTAACACGATGATCGGTAACGAGGGGAATCGGGACCTTTTAGTCTCACTGGCAAATGGTAACATATACATCGATACGTCGTACTCCATTCCGACAAGGCTTCTAGGTGTTAAATGGCTGGTAAGGGATTTCTACTCGGTGTTCAATAGGTCGGAGGTTCTATACGCTTCACTTGTCCTTGTTTCTCTATTGATTGTTAGGTTAAATTCTGATGAAAACGATGGGATGGTGGTTGATGAGGTCGAGGAACTTTTAAAACACCACTCGGAATGGGATAGGGAGCTTATAACGTGGCTTCAAGTGCAACGGAGTAATAATGATGGAAATTAGTGATGTTCAGGAGATTCTAGCCTCCATTAAGGCGGAGGTCGCCAAGACAGTTGTCGGTTATGAGGATGTTGTCGATATCCTGCTTGCGGCTATGCTGAGCGGGGGCCATGTGTTGATTGAGGGGCCTGTAGGTATCGGTAAGACAACTCTGGCAAAGACCTTTGCCCAAGCTATCGGTGGTACTTTCAAGCGTATCCAGATGACACCCGACCTATTGCCCGCTGATGTTCTGGGTGTCAATGTTTACAACCAAGCCG
>Ga0209042_1000331_pt1 | contig 54553 bp, 55 predicted proteins | sample SaaInlV_200m_DNA_6_FD_184649 | JGI IMG/M metagenome (GOLD analysis project Ga0209042, IMG submission 184649) | Marine microbial communities from expanding oxygen minimum zones in the Saanich Inlet - SI037_S2LV_200m_DNA (SPAdes) (version 2) | ecosystem: Environmental > Aquatic > Marine >... | reverse complement strand
GCGGCATAAGATGCTGCATAAAACATTTCTTCTGATACTTCTTCTTCTACATCTTCTAGACAATCATATTGTTTTTTTGTAAAGACTTTGAGGTGACCATTGGCTGCAGGTTTTTCAGGAAGGTAAATAATTATATCATCATCTTTGAACATGATGTTTTCCTTTTTCAGTCCATCAATAAATTCGTCGCTCATTTGAATAAATTCTCTATTGTATCTAGATCTGCGCCACTATCTTCTTTCTTTTCCTGTACTTCCTTCTTCTTAGGAATTAATGCTGTAAGATCTTCTAATGTTAAATCTGCTAACATGTCTTTGTACTTGGATTTTCTCAACATTTCCAAAGCGCCTTCTGGATTAGATTCAATTGTAGCAACCAACTCAGGATTCTTTTCAATAATTTCACTTAACACTTCGAGTTTGGTTTTCTTAGGCTCTTGCTTTGGTTCTTCTTTTTTCTCCTCGACAACAGGCTCTTCCTTCTTCTCTGAACCTTGCTCGGCTTTAGGAGCTTCTTTCTTTCCGCCACCTAGTTCTGCAACTAGTTCATCAATATCAACTTCAGCAAATAAGGACTGCAGTTGAGGATTAGTTGGAATCATAGACTTGAATTTCTCAGTGTCTTCAAGTAATAATGTTTTAACTTGTGGATTTGCTTCAAGAATTTGTAATATTTGATCTTTAGTTACTTTCTGCGGAGGCATCATATTATCTGGCAAAGGCTTTCCGATTCTTTGGAAATGATTTCTCATCATGATACTGATATTTTGTTTTAATGCGCCTCTAACTTTCTCGATCTCTTCTTCAGGAAGCTCACCAGGTTTAATACTAAAATTATCTAAACCATCACCTTCTTCCCTTGGAATAATATGTAACATAAAATGCGTACTTTGTTGTCCGGCTGCATAACCATTAGCAACAAATATTGTAGTGCCTTGAGAAAGTAATGAACTCTTAACACATCCAGATAATTCTTTTGAAGTTTTAACTAAATCAACAAATGTTTCTGGAGGAATTAAAGGCATAATAGGATAATGTTCTTTTGGCATTAGTAAAATATGACCATTAGTAGATGGATTAATATCTAGAACTCCGATTAATTTATCATTTTCAAAAACTTTCTTTGCAGGAATTTCACCTTTTACAATCTTACAAAAAGGACAATTATCTTTCTGCTGTTCAAGAGCCTCTTTTTGTTCAGAACTTAATTCTACCATTTTGAAAAAAGTGGGCAGGCACGCACTAAGATGGATACCAATAAAGATACTGGCTTAATCTTGGCCTTTCCTCCATTCCGCTACCCTCGGAGCACCCATCCAATGGGTTAGGGCTGCTATGTTCCCATCCTGACCCAGTTCCCCAAAGAACCGATCCCCGAGGACAGAATTTCACCGTCCAGGTCAAGACCAATATTCCTTAAAGATGCCTCTCCTAGAGCTTCGACCCCTGCATAAAGTCCGTTTCAGGTAACAACGGAGGACTATCCCGCCAGTCTAGTCTGCCCGTTTGAGAGTATGAATGTGCTTTTTTTAAAGGTTTCCCCATTTAAACCCCTAAGAATTAAGAATTCTGTTCATTTAGGCAAGATGCCCGACAATTGCCCTCATCTGTCAAATCAAGAAAAGTATTTATACTCCTCTATCAACCCACTGCCGTTAAGAGGTGAATAATCCTCAATAATTCTGAGGTTAATGGAGGGATACTATGAGTATAAACTTTGAAGAACTAGCTAGGGCAAGAGCTGATGATATTGTTGACTTAACGCAACGCTTGGTTGCCATTAGAACGGTAAACTACGATACGACTAATTTTCCAAATGGTGGTCCTGATGGGATGGAAAGTCCTGGAGAAGAATCAAAAGTTGCAGAAGTGATTGCAGATGAATTCAGAGCGATGGGTATTGAACCACAATTTTTTGGAGAACACCCTAGACAAGATGTTGTAGGAGTTATAGGCAGACAAGAACCTGGCTACAGAAAACTTTTACTTCCGACACATTCTGATACAGTTCCATCTGGTGAAGAAGCCTGGACAGAAATGGCAGATCCCTTTAAACCTGTTGTGAAAGACGGATATATCTTTGGAAGAGGATCATTTGATAACAAAGGGCCGATGGCTGCAACAATCGCTATGGCGAGAATGCTAAAACAATATGAAGATCAAATTCCTGGTGCGATCATTTTTGCTGCGGTTCACGATGAAGAAGTTGGAATGAGTGCAGGACTAACTGAACTTGTAAAATCAGGATCTATTGATGCTACTGATGCAATTATTCCTGATGTGGGAGAAGAAATGGCGAGAGTCATCATTGCGGAAAAAGAGATAATGATGCTTGACGTTATTGCAAAAGGCAAAGAGGCTCATGGTTCAACACCACAAAATGGCATTAATGCTGTAGTTGCACTTGCGGGTTATATGGCTGCACTCGATAATTATGTTCTAAGACACGAAGCAGATCCTAGATTTTCAGACGGACCGACAATAAATGTTGGCATGTTGAATGGTGGAAGTGCGCCTAATACTGTTCCTGGATCTGCAAAAGCATCATTAGATATGCGATATCTTCCTGGCAGAACAAGACGACAAGTTCTAAGAGAACTAAGAAACCTGAGAAGAACTTACGAAAAAGGCGGAGCAACTTTCAGACCTGTTGTCAAAATGCATATGGAATCACATTCAGTTGATCCTGATGATGATTTGGTTAAAGCAATTGTTCAATACTCTGGAGCCGATGCAATTGGTATTGGGGGAAGAACAGTTTGCGGAGCTCTGGCAAAAGCCGGGTTAACCGCTGTTGGTTGGGGTCCTGGAGAAGACAAATATTTCCATGTTGCAGACGAGAGAATTGCAGTTCAGCAATTAGTAGATTTTGCAGCAAAGGGGTCAGAAATTGCAATGTATGTGGCTCAACAGAGAGTCCACTAATTTTTTTCTTTTTTCTTTGTATTTTTCTTCATCAGAATATCATATAAAAGTTAGTAAATACACAATTCCAAAACCAACATAACATCCTGCAGAAATAAAAGGCATTGCTGGATAAAACTTATCTTTCTTAGCTTTCATAAACAAACCAAGTAACGTCGCAGTACAACATCCGACTACAATCAACGAATAAAGAAATGCAGTCAACTTACTAAATCCGAAAGACAAGATCAAATATTCAATTACTGTCGCAGTAAATATCAAAGGAAATGCCATATCTCCTCCGCCAAGTATTGCGTGCTTAACTTTAACCTTTTTAGTCTTTTCTCCTTTCTTTGGTTTACGACCTATTTTGTAAGGAACAAACAAACCTGCAAACATCTTAGACTGAGTTTGAAACTTTGCCATTTTAACCATATGCTTCGATTTCCACACCGCATACATATCATACAATGAGATGATTAACAACAGAACAAATGCCGACATTAGATTAATTATTGGCAAAAACACAACAACAATACCTGTATACACAAAAACCTCTGTTATATTGTGCACAAAAACATTTTGTCTAAATATTCTATAGAGAGCCAATAAAAACGCAATTGCAGCAGCAGAATAATCATTCAAATAAACACTCAACGATGTACCTATTGTCATCCATATTGCTAGAAAAAACCAAACCTTCCATGCACGAGAAAGATTATATTTAACAAACAACAACATCAAAAGAGTACCGACAACAACCGCTAAAGTAATCCAAATAAAAGTTGTAGATTTATTCTCTATCTCGGGAGGTTCTCCCAACATTGTAGCCGAATGATCTATAAACGTATCACCATCTTTTTCACCAACAGAAATATACTTTGTAACTGTAGCTAATCCAAAAAGCTGTGTAACAAGAAATAATAACACCAGAATAAGGGTTATTTTCAATGAATGCTTCATAAACCCAGAATCCCCTAATAAGATATATAAATCTGTTGTTTTCATAGAATTCCATGAAACAAATCCATAACATTGCAATATCTGTGTTCATAAAAGAAGAAGACAATAAAGAACAGTTAGAACAATCATTTCTAAAACTCATACCTTTAGATTTAAATAAAGAAAAATTAAAACCAACAAAAACTGAAGTCACAGGTCTCTCGGAAAATAAAATAAAAATCATAGAACTGAAGCTAATAAAAGAAAAACATACTAAATTATTCATAGAGCATCTAAGAACTAACTTAGACAAAGAATCAATTAATCAACTACTGGAACAAAAAGAATCAAGATTGGATAATGATCTTTGTTTCTTCTTAAGATTGGATAAAGAAGCACTATTAAATGATAAATATCAATTAACGGACGATGGAAACTGTTTCCATATAAAGATTCTAATTGCAGCATTTCCAAAGAAACGGGACGCGGCACTTGAAACCGTAAACTCTCTGTTCAAACAGTAGAAACCTTTAAATAGCCAAATCCAACCATCTCATTCATGACAAAAATAATTGATCCTTGGGGAAGCGAACTAATCGAAGACTACATAAAAATCATAAAAGACTTTGGATTAGAAACTTTTGATCCTAATTTATTTCCAAAACCTAATAGAATTATGCGAAGAGGCGTAGTTTTTGCAGGAAGAGATCTAAAACAAATATCAAAATCAATTCTAGAGAAAAAACCATTCTATGTTCTTAGTGGAATTATGCCTAGTGCAGAACGTATACACTTTGGAAACAAAATGGTTGTAGAAAACATAAGATACTTTCAAGACCAAGGCGCAAAAGCATACATCTTAGTTGCAGACATGGAAGCGGCAGCAGCAAGAGGAGTTCCACTAGACGAAGCGAAGCAAAGAGCAATGAATTTTCACATTCCTGCTTACATTGCTTTAGGATTAGATCCTAAAAAAACAATATTCTACTTTCAATCTGAAAACAAAGATGTTTTACACATGGGTTATGAGTTTGCAAAGAAGATAACGTTAAATGAATTCAAAGCAATATACGGAAGTGCAGATCCTGGACGGATAATGTCTGCCGTAACTCAAGTGGGAGATATTCTTTATCCTCAGTTAGAAGAACGAATGCCTGGAATTATACCTGTCGGCGTAGATCAAGATCCTCACATGAGGTTAACAAGAGATGTAGTTGACAGAACTAAAGCAAAAAAATTCTTTAAACCATCAGGATTATACCATAAATACACTCCATCTTTGAATGGAGAGGCGAAGATGTCAAAATCAAAGCCTGAAAGTTGCATTGAGTTGCCTGAAGAATTTAGCAAAGTAAAAAAGAAACTAATGAGAGCTAAAACAGGCGGACGAGATACTGTTGAAGAACAAAAAGAAAAGGGCGGAACGCCTGAAAAGTGCATGATCTTTGAATTATACAAACAACATTTGATAGAAGATGATAAAGAACTACAGAAAATCTATGATGACTGTAAGGCTGGGAAGTTAACTTGTGGTGATGATAAGAAGCATTGCTGTGATTTAATGGAAAAATTCATGAAAGACTTTGAGAAAGGCATTGAAACAGCTAGAAATAACGTAGACAAGCTCAACTTCGTCAAGTTTTAAACAGAAAACTATTTAAATCAAGTTTATAGATTTAAAGATAGTCATGTAGGGGTGATTGAATAATGATGAAAAACTTTAGAGCCGCACCTTTATCAAGTGGTTTTACGCTCGTAAGCATTTTAGGTTTTCTAGTAACTATAATCTACACATATTTTGGAACTGTAGATTTAACTTGGGGAGTAACCTTCCTCTTAGTATTCGCAATTATGTTTATTGCGTCAGTCATATCTATGACGGCTGCACCAGTGGAAGAAGAACTTTATCTGGATAATTTCTTTGATTATCAAAGAAAATTAAGATCTAGAAGAAAGAAAGGACCTATTCCTATGGACGACTTCAAGTATGAAGAAGAAGCCGCAGATTATCTGACAGATTCTAATTATGCTCTGGAGAAGAAGAAGAAAGTAACTCGGAAAGCTCCAAAGCCAATCAAGAAAAGAAAAGTTGCTGTGAAGAAGAAGCCAGTTAAGAGAAAGGCTCCTGCTAAAAAGAAACCAGCTAAAAAGAAAGTAGTCAGAAAAAAACCAGCTAAGAAAGCACCAAAGCGAAAGCCGGTAAAGAGAACTACCAAGAAAAAGGCTACAAGAAGGAAGCCAGTTAAAAGAAGAGCTCCTACTAAAAAGAAAGTAGCTAAGAAAAAACCGGCAAAACGAAAGCCAGCTAAAAGAGTTGTTAAGAAGAAAGCAACAAGAAAAAAGGCTGTGAAGAGAAAACCTGTGAAGAAAAAAGTCACTAGGAAAAAACCGGTTAGAAAAGCTGCAACTAAGAAAAAGCCTATCAGAAGGGCTAAGAAGAGGAGATAATTCCTCACTTTTTCTTTATTTTTACTATAATTTTATATACAAAAACGTTATAATCAAGAATTGAGGTGAATGTCTAATGGCAAAAAAACGAGCTAAAAAAGCTGCACCTGCCGCTTCCTGTAGTACTAAAGGAGGATGTTGTTGTGGTATGAAATCATTGTGGGCACTTTTTGGAGCAGCATTATCTGCATTAGGTTTATTACTTGTTGTAGGAGGAGTTCTATTCCAAGTGAAAGCTGGATCCCTTTGGTGGGTTTTTCTAAAATACTTTATAGGCCTAGTATTATTGATGCTTGGTGCAAAGTGTAAAATGAAAGCATTCTGCTGTCATTAATTTCTTATTTTTTTATTTATCTTTTTTTACTAGAACTAGTATTTAATCTCTTTTTTCTTATGTACTGCTACCGGTGCTTCACCACCATGCCAAGTAAATCTTGGACGTATTTGCATAGAATATAATTTCTCGTTGGAATCATCAAACACTATAGCTGATCCTTGAACTCGCGGCATATGGTCTATTGCTAAAGCCATACCCTCCCTCATGTAACTTTGTGTCAACAAACTTAATGCTTCAACATCCATTCTTGCAGTTATTCTATGTGAGATAACTGTATCGCTCTGTGTCATAACGTCTGTATGAATCTTTCCTGGTTGTTGGGTGGCCAATATTAAACTAATTCCTGGTTGACGACCTTCTCTCATAATAGTCATCAAAGGCTTAGTAGCCATGTTTCTATCTAGGCGATCTTTTGGCAAGAACTCATGAGCTTCATCTATAACTAACCAAACTAGCGGCATATCTAATTTATCTTTACTACTATCTTCCGCAGAAAAATAATGTATTGTCTCATGAACTTGCTTAAACTCTTCTTGTTTCCTTGCAAGCATTCTTTGCACAAACAGTTTCTGTGCAACCAACCCAACAATCATATACTTAATCTTCCATCCACCAGGCATAGTTGCATAACAACTAACATCTAAGATTGTAACTTGACCTGAGCGAGCTAAATCACTTAACGGAGTTCCATTTTCATCAAACACTCCCCAAGACTCTGTACCCAAAAACATATTCTCTGCGGCATCTTTAACCGTCTGTTCTGATCTGGTATCTGATTGTACCATCTCAATCATATCTTTAATCGTATATCCGTCGCCTTTAACTCTACGCAAAGCATGCACTGTCCGTTCTATTAAAACACCTATCGGACTAGTTTCCAAAACTTCAAAAGTATTACACCAATCTGTGGCATCCATCTCTGATGGTTTGATTGCAAATGGATAATCAGTAGGAATTCCTTGTTCTTTGTATTCATGATAATATTTAGTTGGAGTAAAGATCTGAACGTCTAGTCCTTTTCCTCTTAAACCCCATTCAGCTAACAAATCTTCATCTTTTTTGTTTGGATACTTCATGGTCCAATATACTCCCATGGTATCTAGTAGAATGAAACTCAAGTTTTGATTAATGTGGCGCGGAAGATCTGCCATACCTTCTGCTATAACACCCATAGTGTACGATTTACCGCCACCTCTTTTACCACAAATAAAAACAACGTGTGCTTTAGAAATATCAAGATAAACCGGATTTGAGAGAGAAATGTTTCTTCCCATAGTTACATACTGCTTACCAACTAAAACAGTACCTTCCATGCCGAATTTTTTAAACTCTTTTTCCTTTCGACCTATTATTATCTCTCTCATTGCTTTTATCCACCAAATTTGCCATTATAAACCTTGTTCTAAACTCAAAAGTAGCACTAATACAATTATGAGGGGAGATACAATGAAAGCTTTAAATACTATTAAATCAGCAAAAGGATACGATTTCATATTCGAAAGGGGGTGTTAAATTGCCAAAAAAGACTACAAAAAAACCTGCTAGAAAGGCTAAAGCTAGAAAGGCTCCAGTCAAGAAAGCAAAGAAAAATTCTACAAAGAAACCTGCGGTTAAAAAGAAAACAACAAAGAGAAAAAAATCTGCAGTAAATATTCATAAAAGGGCTATTCCTGTTAGGGCTAAGAAGCCTGCAAAGAAAAGCTACACATCTGTACTTGTTGTAATAGTTGTGATACTGATAGTTGCAGTTGGATTAAAGTTTATTCAATCCAATTTTTCACAAGAACAAGATACTCAACAAGAGACACAACAACAAACACAATTAATTGATCAAGAACTTTCTTTAGATGATAAGGAAGTTATTGCTACAGTCAACGGACAACCTGTTGAGATGATGCGTTTCAAGAAGAATTTAGTTAAAATTCCTGAACAGATGAGAGCTATGGTTCCCGCTGAAGCATTCCTTAACCAATCCGTTCTTGAAGTTTTGATGCTTAATGAAGCAGAAAGACGCGGAATAGGTGTTTCACAGGAAGAACTTGATTTATTCATGCAACAACTTTACGAGAGAACTGGTTTGAGTGAAGAAGAAATAGTGGAAAAGCTTGCTGAGAATAATATCGACATGGACTTTTTAGTTCAAGTATACAAAGACGAGCTTATAACTATGAAACTTCTTAACGAAACTGTGCTATCAAAGTTAGAAGTCACTGAAGAAGAACTATTGGCTGTTTACAATGAACAAGTAAGCGCAAGTCACATTTTGGTTGAGACTGAGCAAGAAGCATTAGATATTGTTGTTCTTCTTGATAACGGTGGAGACTTTGCAGAACTTGCTAAAGAAAAGTCGATTGGACCTTCTGCTGAACGAGGAGGAGAACTGGGTAATTTTGGTAAAGGCCAAATGGTTCCTGAGTTCGAAAATGCTGTTTTCTCTTTAGAAATAAACGAGTACACAAGCACTCCTGTGCAAACCCAATATGGATTCCATGTTGTCAAGAGAACTCCATTAACTACACCTTTTGAAGAGGTAAAGGAACATCTTGAACAAACGGTATTGACAGGAAAGCAAACCGAAGCGATGCAACAGTACTCTGAATCTCTTTGGGAATCAGCAGATATAGAAATTTTAGTTGACGCAGAAGAGCTATTGGCTAGACTGTCAAACTAATTTTTTATTATTTTTTCTTTATCTTTTTCTCTGCTAGTTTACTTAACAAAGTAAGCAATTCTTTACGAACTCTATACAACTCATATGCTCCAATTAAGATGGCAATCGCTATAGGTACTTGTGTCCAAAATATTGCTTGTACTGTATCCATTATAATCCCTCGCTAATCTGCTTTAAACGTAAACGTAATACTCTAAAAAATACAATCCCTACAATTGAAAGAACCAGATAAGGGATGTGAGTATAAATCAAAATACTCATAACGGTTTCCATCAAAACACTCTCCTAAAAAACATAAACATCCATTCGAGAGGTTTACCAACAACCACACCACCTAACGCGGCAAAAAACAGAAACATTTTCTTAGAAAAACTAATGCTAAGACCATACACGTGACGTAAGATCCAAACATCGTAAAAATTGTTAATTTGCAAAGAATGAATTGCCTTCAAATGAGAATATGATACATAAGGCATTACAACATTCATCTGACCAACCGATAATTCATTTCGTTTAGCTTCCAACACAATTTCTGTTTCACACTCGAAATTATTGGAAATCAAATTAAGAGATTTCAAAGCAGACAAATTAAATGCATTATACCCCGAACAAGGATCATCAATCTTATACTCTGTTGCAACTCTCAACCACCAATTAGTGAAGTTATTCAGTTTACGACGCGTCTCACTTCGCCTAATACTTCTACTGGCAACCACAATATCATATTTTGAAAGCAGTTTAATCATTTTTGGAATATATTTGGGATCATCTTCACCATCCGCATCATGCATAATTACATATTTGAACCCTTTTTTAGCTGCATAAGCCAATCCACGCCGTAAAGTAAATCCTTTTCCCTTATTAACGCGATTTCGCAACACAGTGCATTTGCCTTTAACCAGAGGATACGTTTTATCGGTACTACCATCATCTACCACTATTACTTCATTAGAATACTTTTTACTCCTAGTAACTACTGCAGAAATGGTCTTTTCTTCATTATATGCGCAAATTACGACCGCTACCTTCTTCATAGATACCATCAACTTTACTCTATATTTAAATATTATTATAGATTAAGGCAAGGTTATGATATCCGAAATATCCTCTGTGGAACTTCACTACTTGATTAACGAATTACAGTTCTTGGTAGATGCCAAAGTAGACCAGATATATCAGCCAGAGAAAGAGGAACTAATCTTGCAGTTTCACAAAACAGGCAAAGGTAAAGTAATCTTGAGAATAATAAGAGGAAAATATCTTTACTTGACAGAACACAAAGGAGTTAATCCTGAAAGACCGCCCGGCTATTGTACATATTTGAGAAAAAAGATCAAAGGTATGCGGTTAAGGGAAATTAAACAAATCGGAACTGAACGAATCGTAGAACTTCTCTTTGAATCTAGGGAAGAAAAATATAAACTAATCCTAGAATTCTTCAACAAAGGAAATATCATACTAATGACTGAAGAAAATCTAATTTTGTCTCCATTAGAACTTCAGAGATGGGCTGATAGAACGATTAGACCTAAAGTGGATTACGTGTTTGATGAGCGAATAAACCTCAAAACACTAACAACTAAACAAACAAAAACAATTATGAAAGAATCTAAACAAGAATCATTAGTAAAGTGTTTGGCGACTGATTTTGGATTGGGCGGAACGTGGGCGGAAGAGGTTTGTTTAATATCTAGCATAGATAAGACAATAAAACCTGGCGATGCAGACGAGGTTGAATTAACTAAAGCTATACAACTCTTATTAGGTCAAGAACTAAAGCCTAACATAGTTAGAAAAGGAGAGAAAGTAATTGATATTCTTCCTATTGATCTGAAACAACACGACAAGGATGAAAAAGAATTCAAAGCAACATTTAACGAAGCCCTAGATTCAATATTAACAGATATTAAAATTGAAAGAGCTGAGAAAGAAGCACATAAAGAATCTACAAAAGGACTATCCAAAGTACAAAAGATTATAGACTCTCAAAACAAGATAATTAAGCAACTAAATAAATCCATTACTGAAAATCAAGAGAAGGGAGAACTAATCTACAATAACTACAAACAAATTGATGACATTCTTAATCAAATACTAAAAGCTAGAGAAACTATGTCTTGGAAAGAGATTAAAGAAAAGTTGAAAGATCATAAAATCATTAAGAACATTGACGAGAAACACGGCAAGATTTCTATCGAGATTTAATCAAGAGCACCTTCTGCTAATGCGGGGTACTTAAATGTGTCAAATATTAGCAGTGAATCATATTCTTTAACATTCTCTGTGAAGTTATTTCTAAAATCCATCAACAAACTTTGTATCTCTCTCATATCATTTGCATAAACCGTCAAACCAAGATTCCATTTTCCCATTATTTTAACAGACGCGGTCGCATTTTTGTGGTTTGCAATATAACTCTCCAACGCTTTCTCTTTCTCCTCTGACATATTAACCATCTTAAACAAGAACACACACCACAGCTTCCCTAGTTTTGGTCCATCTATTGCGGTTGTATAGTGCATTATTACTCCCGACTGTTCTAATCTTTTAATCTTATACTTAACTCCTTCGGGGGTCATGTTGACAGACGATGCAATCTCCACAAGACGAGTACGGCAATTCTTTCCCAATATGGATATTATTTTTCTATCTTGGCTATCTAGTTTAACTGGAGAATGCGAACTGCTGTCAACACGAAACAAAAACTTATCTGGAATCTTGAAGCCTTTGATTTCTTTGAAAATTGAAGAAACCAAAAATTCCGGATGAACCTTAAATTTCTTAATCAAAGGACAAATTTCATAATCTTGTATTTTATTGCCGAACTCCTTTTCCAACAACAACATAAGAGAATTCAAGTGTTCATTATCTCTGGCAAGAATTGAAATGCGCACATCATAATTTCCAAAAGTCGTTCCAACCCATGTAACGAACCTATTTTCGCAAAGATGATTTACAATTTCTGCTAAACTTTCTTCATTCACATGAAACAATCTCAAGTAGATATCGTATTCCTTAATTCCTAAGAGTCTATAATTTATTCCGGTTTTGAATCCTTTAATTATTCCTGATTTCTCTAGTTTATCTAATCTATATGCTACAACATCTCTTGATAGCTTTGTAAGCTTTGCAAGCTCCGCTATGTTTAGTCTTGCATTCTTACTAAGAAGAAATAAGAGCTTCTTATCCTTAATATCTAGCTTCATAATGCTTGAAAAACTGACTGAATATATAAATATTTTTGTTTTTAAGGAAAATTCAACCAATTTATTTATATAATTCAACAACAAATCAATGCCTGGTGATAATAGCATGGCTAAATATTGTATAACTGGAGGAGCAGGATTTCTTGGATCGAACTTGGTTGAAGAACTTCTAAAAAGAAAACACGAAGTCGTTGTAATAGATAACTTGGCAACAGGCCGAATGTGCAACTTAAAACCCTTTCTTGACAAAATAACATTTGTACAAGGAAGCATCATAGATCTTAAACTTCTCAAGGAAACTTTCAAAGGAGTCGATTATGTTTTACACCAAGCAGCCATACCTTCTGTACAAAAATCTGTGGAGAATCCTCAAGATTCTTTTAATGTAAATGCAACGGGCACATTAAATGTACTAATAGCTGCAAGAGACAACAACGTGAAAAAAGTTGTTTATGCTGCTTCATCTTCTGCTTATGGTGACAGAGAAGGAAAGTATAAAGTTGAAACAATGATGCCTCTGCCAATGTCTCCTTATGCTGCTGCAAAAGTTGCATCTGAACATCTTTGTCAATCTTTTGCGCAAGTTTATGGGTTGCCAACAGTTTGCTTAAGATATTTTAATGTTTTCGGCCCAAGACAAGATCCAACATCTCATTATTCTGCCGTTATCCCTTTATTCATAAAAGCGGTTTTAGATGACAAACAACCAACAATATACGGTGATGGTTTGCAAAGTAGAGACTTTACTTTCATCGCAAATAATGTCGAAGCCAATATTTTGGCAGCAGAAAATCCAGATATTAAGATGGGTGAAACAATCAACATCGCAACAGCTCAAGCAATAAACTTGATTGATTTACTAAAACTCATAAACAAAGAACTTGGCAAAGATGTTCAACCAATATTTGAAGAAGAGCGTGCAGGTGACATAAAACATTCTCTTGCAGACATCAACAAAGCAAAAGAATTACTAAACTATGATGTTTTAGTTAATTTTGAAGATGGTTTAAAGAAAACAATAAGGTGGTATGCAGATGGCAACGAATAGAAAAATTTGTATTGTGGGTCTAGGATATGTAGGGCTGCCGTTAGCTGTGGCATTCGGAAGGAAAACGAGAGTTATGGGTTTTGATATTAACGAAAAGAAAATCCAAGAACTAAAACAAGATCATGATTCTATGGGTGAAGTAGAGGAACAAGAACTAAAACAAACCGACATCACTTACACCGCGAATCCTGAGGATATAAGAAACACAGACTTCATTATTGTCGCAGTGCCAACACCTATTGATGCACATAATAAACCTGATTTAACTCCAATGATAAAGGCGTCAGAAACTATTGCGAAAAACTTAGCAAAAGGCTCAATTGTTGTATTTGAAAGCACGGTTTATCCTGGAGTGACGGAAGAGATTTGCGTTCCTGTTTTAGAGAAACATTCAAATTTGAAATGTGGCGACGATTTTAAGGTTGGGTATTCTCCTGAAAGAATAAATCCTGGGGATAAAGAACACACTATTGATAAGATAATAAAAATTGTCTCCGGCCAAGATGAAGAAACGCTCAACATTGTTGCGGATGTATATGAAACAATAGTAACTGCGGGAGTTCACAAAGCACCTAACATTAAGACTGCAGAGGCTGCAAAAGTAATCGAGAATATTCAAAGAGATTTAAACATCGGTTTAGTAAACGAGCTTGCATTAATATTCCAAAAAGTTGGCATTAGCACATTTGATGTGATTGAAGCTGCATCAACAAAATGGAATTTTCACAAGTATAAACCTGGTTTAGTTGGCGGACACTGTATTGGTGTAGATCCTTATTATCTTGTTTACAAAGCAGAAGAACTTGGCTATCATCCACAAATAATTACTGCGGGAAGGTCAATAAATGATAATATGCATAAAAATGTTGCAGAGCTAATAATTAAAGGATTAATTAAAGCAGGTAAGGCTGTAAAAAACTCAAAAATATTAATATTGGGCTTAACATTTAAAGAGAATATAACTGATCCTAGAAATTCTAGAGCTAAACAACTTATTGAAGAGCTGAAAGATTATGAGGTAGATATTGTTGCGTGTGATCCTTGGCTAAATGATGAATTGGTGATGAAAGAGTTCAAAGTAGAAAACATCCCTTTCGAACGCATAAAGAAAGATATTGATGGTATTATATTGGTCACCGCACACGATGAGTTTAAAGAGATATCATTAGAACAGTTAAAAGAAGTATGCGTAAGCGATCCTGTACTTGTGGATATTAAAGGTTTATATGACCGAAAAAACGCGAGAGATCTAGGGTTTTCATATGCTTCCTATTAAACAACAATCTTTATAAATTCTGATCCTTAGAAGAAATTAAAATGAAGATTCTAGTAACTGGAGGCGCGGGATATATAGGGAGTCATGCTGTTAGGAGATTAGTAACTGCGGGTTTCGAAGTCGTTGTTATAGATAATTTATCTAAGGGCCACAAGGTTGCTCTTCCTTCTGAATGTAAATTATATGTAGAAGACTTGAAAAATCAAGAAAAGATTTATGATATTCTGAGCATAGAAAAAGTTGATGCAGTAATGCACTTTTCTGCTTCCATTGAAGTTGGTGAATCTATGAAGGACCCCATTCATTTTTATGAAAACAATGTCCGAAATACAATTAATTTACTTCTTGCAATGACTCGAGCAGGAGTTAATAAAATTATTTTCTCATCTACTGCCGCAGTTTTTGGTGATCCTGAAGAAGTTCCTATGAAGGAAGATTCTAAAAAAGCACCGACAAACGTTTATGGCCGAACAAAATTAATGATGGAAACCATTATTAAAGATTTGGCGAGCGTAGGTAACCTTAATTATGGTATTTTAAGATACTTCAATGCTGCTGGTGCAGATGATAGTGGGGACATAGGTGAAGATCATGATCCTGAAACACATTTAATTCCGTTAATACTACAAGTTCCCCTAAAGCAAAGGGATAAGATATTTGTATTTGGACGAGACTATCCAACTAAAGATGGGACTTGCATACGAGATTACATCCATGTAAATGATCTGGCGGATGCACATATTCTGGTACTGGAGAAGATACTGGATGCTAAAGTTAACTGTGAATATAATTTGGGTTCTGGCAACGGATATTCCGTGAACGAAGTAATTGCGATGTGTGAAGAAGTAGTTGGTATGCCTATCAATACTGAAGAGGCTCCTAGAAGGGCAGGGGATGCTCCAATTCTTGTTGCTGATCCTTCGTTACTAAAAAAAGAATTAGGTTGGGAACAAAAATACAATTTAAGAAAAATAATATCTTCTTCTTGGAAATGGCATAAATCTCATCCTAGAGGATATAATATTTAGAATTTAACAAGATGAATTTTTTCCTAAATAGATACAAAGAGTTTGGGCAAACTATTGATCCCGAAGAATGTCAACTTAAAACTTCAATTAGAGTGAACAATCTTAAGATTGATGACAAAACCCTAGTAAAAAGATTAAAACAACGAAAGATAACGCTCGCCAAAATCCCTTGGCTAGATCATGGGTATTATTCTGAATCTGAATTCTCTGCGGGGTCAACACAAGAATATCTACAAGGATACTACTATGTTCAAGAAGCTGCTGCGCAAGTACCTGCAATGATTCTTAATCCTGATAAAGATGATGTTGTCTTAGACATGTGTGCCGCACCTGGAGGAAAGACATGTCAACTTGCACAGTATATGGATAATAAAGGAACTTTGATTGCATTAGATAATAACAAGCCAAGATTGGCATCTTTGAAGAACAACCTAGAACGATTGGGTATTGCTAATACATTAATCTATAATCTTGATGCAAAATATATTGATTCTCTAGATGTAAAGTTTGACAAGATTTTGCTTGATGCGCCTTGCTCTGGAAACTTCTGTACAGACAGAAATTGGTTTGGCAAGCGTACTATTGAAGGTGTTAAGCAAAAGGCTAAGCAGCAAAAAGACTTGCTTAAAGCGGCCGTATCTGCTCTAAAACCTGCAGGAGAGTTGGTTTATTCAACATGCTCGCTAGAACCTGAAGAGAACGAAGAAGTGATAGAATGGGCATTAGAGACTCTTGGTATAGAACTATTGCCCGTTGAATTAGATGCAGGAAGTCCAGGATTGACGCAGAAAACCTCTAAATGCCTTCGTTTTTGGCCAAATAAGGATAAAACTGAAGGATTCTTTCTAGCAAAGCTTAAGAAACTAGTATAGTGGAATTAAAAAAGAAAGGAACGGCTTCATGAGCTTCCCGCACATAAGTGCAGTACCACAGCACGACGCAGACCTGCTTGACTTCCGTGTTCGAAATGGGAACGGGTAGGACCAGGCCACTCTGGCCGTTCACAGAGTCAGAGATTTAACAACTCATATTTATAACTTTCTTATCTGTATTATCTATATTCAACGAGCAATTTATAAATTGTATATTTAAGCATTATTTTAGTCATTGAAAATGAAAAAAAAGAATAGAAATTTGAAAAGTCTGAAGGAGCTTACTCAGGCTGCAGGCGTTTTTCTCATTTTCTCAGTTGTGAGTTACTTTATTTTATTTTTCTTTAGACTTTTAGCTGCAAGATATTTCGGAGCTGAAGATTTTGGTTTATTTTCTTTAGCGGAGACAATACTATTAGTTGTTGTTTTATTTGTTTCATTGGGAATTCCTAGCGGTATTGCAAGGTATATTCCTCATTATTTGTACAAAAAGGAATTAGGAAAACTGAAAGGTTATTTGTATTTTATAGTATCAATTCCTCTTATTTTTTCTTTTATTGTTGCATTTTTTATCTGGATTTATTCTAAACAGATCACTATATTCTTGGGTTACCCTGTCATATTTGAGACTATACTGAAGATCATCGCAATCGCGTTGCCTTTCAAAATAATCATGAGTTTGCTAAGAAAGATTTTTGTGGCTAGAAAATTAGTAATATATAAGCTCATATCTTACAGCGTGGTTGAAGTAGGTTTTCTCTTTCTTAGTATTCTAGTAATTATGTTTTTCAAACTATCTATACTCTGGCTTATAGTGGCCATGTTATTTTCTATTTTGTTAACGACGGCCTATTGTGGTTATGAGTATAAAATCAGGGTAAAATGGAACTTGCCTGCTAAGAGAAAATATGAACTCAAATCCTGGTTATACTTTTCTCTTCCATTACTTTTCTCAGGGATTTTTGCTTATTTTGTTAGATGGTCTGATAACTTAATGATTGGTAAGTTTATGGACCCAACCGACTTAGGCATATACAGTGTAGCATTTTCTCTAGCGGCATTCTTAACATTTTTTCAACAATCCTTTTCACTTCTTTTTATTCCTTTGATTTCAGAAGCAAAGGCCAAAAAGAAAGACGATGAGATTTCTTTTCTTTTTAAGAAGTCTGCGGCATGGATCTTTGGTTTGAGTTTTCCTATCTTTCTAGTTATGGTTGTATTTTCTAAACAGATACTAAATTTGCTATATGGTGCCGATTATGTTGGTGGGGCATTACCATTAATTATAATTGCGTTTGGTATGCTGATAAATCTAGGGACTGGGTTAGGTAGCAAAATACTAATACTTCATAAAAAAACAATGTATTTGTTTTTGATTAATTGCTTCTTTGCACTGTTTAACATTGCTTTGAACATTATATTAATACCAATTATGGGTATTGTGGGTGCTGCGATAGCTAGCGCTACTACTCTGGCTCTGATAAATCTTTCATTTTTATGGGTGGCGAGAAGATATGAGAAACTTAACCTAGATCTAGTATCTAATTTTAAATTTATAATTGCAGGTATAGTTTCTGTTTTTCTGGCTAGTAGATTGTCATTATTGCCCATTAACGAAATAGTTCTTCTATTTTTATCGGGAGTGTCTTACGTTGTCTTATATTTGATTTTGCTATTGATGTTCAGAACTTTTAAAAAGGAAGATTTTCAAATGCTACTCTGGATGGAAAAGAAGTTTAAGATAAATCTGGATCCCCTGAAAAAGATAGTTAAGAAGTTCTATTGAACACAAAATTCTTAGAAAAAATAAATTAGTTGTAATGTTCTGGATTATTCTTCTTAGCAATTACCCTCATAACTTCTCTAAACACTCCATCGATACTGTCGGTTCTGATTGGGTGTCCTCCAAATTTGGCTACCTGCTTTCTAAATATATCTTGATCTCTCTTAAGCTCGTCAGGAGTTAAATGATCTTGCTTTCTTGCATATATTTTTTTAGGATCATTATGAAGAAAAAAGAGTATGTCGGGTTTCATGTATAGGTAATCAGTAAAAAGCATCATAGGTTTAAACCATTTTTTCTGAACTTTGATATCCCAAATGTATCTATCAGTTAAAAGATAATTATATTTAAACTTTTTAGGTATTAATTTTGTAAACAACATACAATAATAACGGAATATATACATAACATCTCTTGGAACAATCTTGATCTTATTCAACAGTCTGCCGGAAAAGCTTTTTCTTCTGATAAGAGACTTACTTCCTTTACAGACTTTCTTAATCACTTTGATATTTACCCATCGACCCATATAGACTTTAACACACTTTTTGTTCTTTTTTAGAGCGTTATACGTGGCATCGACGATCGTAGTTTTCCCACTACCATCTACTCCTATGAATGTTATTAGTTGATGAGGTCGAGAGAATCTTTTATACACTGTTTTATAAAAAACGTGTCCGAGTATATGGAAGACAAAAGATGGATGTTTAATCAGTGCAGCAAAGGTCCACCATCTTCTTAGTTCGGCGATCTTTCCAAAAGAACCTTTTTCAATCAGTTTAACCATTTTATTAGATTTTCTACCAAGAATCTCTTTGCTTCTATTACAAAAGTAATCTTTAGCATCATTGTTCTTCCAGAGATCTTTAACTTCAGATATTTTGTATTCAGAATAAGTTTTCCCCCCCAGTATTCCGTGTAGGAATAGATCTTTGTAAATCATTATCAGAAGCTGATGGCGCGGATCCATAACATAAATCCCATTTATTTTAACTCTAGCTGAGAACATATCCTTTGTATCAATATATCTTGATCTTTCAAAGCGATCTATCTGAACATCAAAAATAGGATACTCTGGGTTCAAATAATTAAAGTAAGTGATTTTTCTTGTTCGCTTTAATATTTTATTAAGAGTGATGTACCCATGTCGGTAGAGTAATTTACTCAACTTTTTAATATCAGTTCTAGGCACCACTAAATCAATATCGTCATTCTTTTTACGCTTTCCTGGAAGAACAATATCAAAGAGGTACTCTTTACTTCTAGGATATATGTACTTAACGTCTTTGTTCAATTCTTTGAATATCTTGGAAATTTTTGTATTGAGATCATTCATTTTAATCTTCTCACCAATTGGCTAATCTTCGCCTTTAAATCTTTATCTTTTGCAGATAAGATTAATTTTTCGAAGTCTTTTTCTCCATCTTTTATATCCTGCAACGGCTGGATTCCACCTATATCGATTAGGTAATATTTATTATTTTTCACAATAATATTACGGCAAGCAAAGTCACGGCAATGATATCCTTTCTTATGCAGTTCTCTTATGGTTTCTATGAGTTTGACAATGGCTTCTTTATTAAAGTTACTTATGTCTAATGATTCAGTGCCTTCAATATATTTATACATAACATAATCCTTTGTTGCCTTTATACACAAGTTGAATTCACCTAACAAATTGTTTTGGATAACGTGTTCAATATGCATAAATCTTCTATTAAGAGGAATCGTCTGGTCAGGCTTTAGTGAGTTTATTACGTTCTGCCTGTGTTCGATAAGAAAATTACTTTTTTTTAAGAAATACATCCTATTATCGATCTTTATTAGATATTTGTTAAGCGATCCACTACCTTTATTGAATATACTGCATTCAGAATATTTAAATTTCAGAATCATACACTCTACTCTTCTTGATACACAAACTATTAAAAACGCAAGAAATTTTTTGTAGATACCAACAATCTTCTTTTTGAGACTCATTTTTCACCGGCATAATCACGTATTAATACTTTTCAAGCTTAATATTAATATATTTCAAACTTTTTCTGAGCAACAGATAGCCCTTTTCTAAACCTTTCCACAATGTTTCTCGAATTTTATAATTGGTATGTTCAAAAAAACCCACTTTATTGGCTTCCAAAGCAATCTGTGCTCTTTTCCAATATTCCGAGATATATTCTCTAGATTCTTTCTTTGAAGGAAGTATCTTCAAATCTTCAAACTTTTGTAGCTTAGATATTCTTTTTTCTTTTCTTAATATATTATAGAATATTTTGGCCATTGTTTTTGCACCAATCTTCGCATCGTATAGTGTTTTAACTTTTTCAGAACCATTTTCTCCAAGAGATTTGAGATCTTTCTTACTCTTACTATCTAGAAACGAAATAACTGATGACGGATATATGCAATATGCGCCATTTTTTTCATGATCGACTAATTCTATTTGAGAATCGCCAATATATTTCAGAATTTTCTTCTTCCTTATAGACTTCTTATAATCGGAGATTACTGGAATATTAAAGCAAAAAGATTCGGCAATCACGTTACCAAAAGTTTCACCTAATTCTGAGGTTTGCCAGAAAACATCAATAGATTTATAGAACGACGCAATATCGTGGAGATCTGACATTTCCGGTAAGAATAAAATATTACTTAGCATTTTTTTAGATAGGATAATTTTTAGAAAATATCTATGTAATAGAGGCATTCCAACAAATATGAATCCGTACTCATATTTCTTTTTCCTTTGAAGGATTTGTATCGTACGGATGATAAGATAATCCCATTTTGATGGTTCGCTTCTTGCAATACGCCCAATTATTGTTTTTATTCCTTTTTTTTCAAAGAATTTTCTATAGGATGCGGGAGAACTCTTTTTAAGATCTTTCCACAATTTAAAATCTATAGGGTTGTAAACAACATGAGAATTTGCATTTTCTTTATAGAGTTGAGAAATTCTTACAAATTCAGTTTTACTAATTATAAGATTGGAAACGCGAGGATCTTCAGTAAGTTTTCTAGTAAAGACAACATTAGATAGCAGATGTGTCTGACTCTTAATAATTTCACATGATTCTTGATTTAGCTTTCCGGGATAAAAGAAATCAATATCTTTAGATTTTATGAACTGAGAAAGATCATTTTTCTTGATTCTATAATTTCCGGATTTATCTTTCTTAATCCCTTTAGATTCTTCATCAATATACACAAAGCATTTATTAAAATATTTAGAATCTAGATTTCTATACCAAATACCATATTTTCGGTTTCCTCCGCCAATACCCTTATCGGGCGCCGATATCACAATATTAATTTTGTCTTTTTTCATTTTGAATCTTTCTCACAAAAAGATTTTTCTATAAATCCATAAAACTGTTTAGCGATTGAATCAACACCATACTTTTCTTGGATAAGTTTCTGAGATAGTTTTCCAAAAAGGTCTCTTTTCTTCTTTTCACGTAGTTGCAATATTTTTTTTGCAAGATCTATGTGGTCCGCAGTTTTAAATATATACCCATTTTTGTTATTATCGACGTAATCAACAGCACCGCAAGTGTCTGAGACAATAACTGGTAGGCCACAAGCCATCGCTTCAGGAACTACCATACCAATTGCTTCATTATAACTAGGAAGAACAAGTATGTCGTGAGAACAGTAGACTTTATTTATCTCAGAATATGGAACTCTGTTCAAAAATTTAACTTCATTTGTCAAATTTAACGATATAATACTAGACTCAATATTTTCTTTAAGAGGTCCAGAGCCTAAAATCCCCAATTCAAATTTAACATCCGGATAATTAGTTTTGAGGTGATGCAACGCATTAAGCAAATCATTATGTCTTTTATATGAGATTAAACGAGCAACGATTAGTAACTTAATTATCTTATTTCTGTCTCTCTTTACTTTTACTTTCTTAAAAATCTCGGTATCGACACCAGCCAGGAGAGTATGGATTTTTGATTTATTAGTAACGGGGAAATATTGTTTTCCAAATTCCTCACCTTTGCGTGTCCAAGAAAGAATAAACCTTGATTGCTCAAACATTTTCTTGAGAATTTTGAATGTAAGTTTCACAAGAAACTTTGCAAAAGGATCTTTGGGGAATTGTTTTATTTCTGTATTCAGAATTAATGGCGTGTTAGTTTTCTTGCAGTGCCAAGCGGCTTGCCATGTAGCTGGGCGATAATATACATTGGCAGCAACAACATCGGGATCATATTTTTTTAGAAACTTCCCCATTCCTTTAAAATAGGTTAATGATGTTATCTCTGTATCTCTCTTACCTATGAGAAATCTTAATATGACAATAGGAACAAAAATGAGGCGGAAGATTTTCTGATATTTTTTCAAATACTGGACTTTGAATTTTACCCCCTTCATTCTTTCTTTTTGTTCGTTACCTACGATCATAGTAAATTCAATTTCAGGGTACAATTTGGTGAGTGAATTAAAAATATTAACATAGATTATATTAGGAAATTGAACTATCCATGCAACTTTTTTAGTTATTTTATGATTGTTTGAGACCATTTTCTAGAGATTCATTGTGCTTTTTTGTTATGAGCTTAAATACTTAACAACCATTTATAAATACTTTCATTGTATTGTGGAGACGTTCTTATTATCTAAATAAAGTCCATCTTAGAACATATATGGCCTTTAGTAATTGATATTTTAGGCTTTTTTCCCTGCAATTCAAAAGATCATATATTCTGTATTTTTTCATATAATATTTCAATAATTCTTCATTTGGAAAACTTTGTAAAAGAAGATTTTTAATTTTTTTGAGGAAGAAAAAATCATACTTATAAAACCTCATAATTCCGCAACTGAACATCGATTCTATCAGTTTACCAAGATCAAGGTATATCGAGCTCTTTAAATTATATGAATAATCTATAAGGTACAATCTCTTTTTTTTATCTATAAGTATATTTTCAAGCTTAAGATTTCCGTGTATGACTTGCTTATCTTTAATCTGCTTTTCTTTGGGATTAAATCTTAGTAGCATATCGTTATTTTTATCAAAGAACTTGCGCATCACAAAGTCATAATCTGTAAAATTTGTAGATTTAACTCTTTTTAATTCATTGTAATAATCTCTCAAACCTTTGAATAGCATATCAAATACTTCAACCAAATTGTTTTTGTTCGACAACAGAATGTTTCTCTCTCTCATATATTTAATTAGATTAACTCCATCAACATATTCCATACATAATATGTTTGTTTTCTCGTCAAAAAAGAATGCTTTGGGACACCCCAGAGTCTTATTCTTTTTTAACAAATTGTAATTTAAACATTGGTTATCGTATTCTGATTTCACATCAACTTTCTCATCATATTTTTTGATTAGAATATTATTATTCACAAAAATTTTAGAATGAGGACAAGACTCGAGTAATCTGAATCTATTATTCTTAAAGTCATTCAATATCTTTTGTCTCGATATCACTTTAAACTCGCTTTTGGTTTGAATCTAGCAACAATTTTGAAATATCCTTTTTTCTCATATTCTTTTAGTTTTTTGTGAGTGATCTCTGAATTCTCAAGCGTTTCGTAACTATATTGAATTTCTTTAGTTTTTATCCATCTTCTTCTGCGAAATTTCATCATAGTCTCTTTTAATTGTAGTTTACTATCGTCCTCCTTGAGAAGAATACCTAACCCGTGATCCATAAAATAGTCAAATTCACTTAGCTTCTTTCCCGCCTTACAAAGGTATGAATAATTAGTATAGTTTCCTGGAAGTATAAATAGATCTCCTTCACCTTTAAGCCAACAAGCATTTTTTGTGTAATAAAGTCCATCCTTTTCATCCAATATTGAATTATGAGATTTGTCCAGCACCAAATCATATTGAAAGTCGGTTTTTATAACTTTCTTTAAAGATCTTATTATCTTATCATAAGTAATATATCTCCAGGAATAACCTAGATTCAGCGCAGCCGTCTCAGCCATCAGAAAATCTCTACCGTTCTTTGAATTATATTCTAGTCCTATCTGGTAGTCTTTGTTTCTAAATAATAAGTTTGAATTTTTTATTAAGAACCTCAAACCATATCTTTTTAGATTAAATGCGACCTTTTTCAAGAAAACAAATCTTGGTCCAACCACAGTAGAGTACAATATCTTTAAGAGTTTGTAATTAATATTACAGTAAAAACTAGATACATTATCGCCCAAATATCCCGTGCCTAAATGAACCATAAATAACACATCATTTTTCTTCAGGTCAGATGATTTATCATATATTTCATCAACAATTTGCATCTCAACAAAGTGATTGCCTCCGCCATTTTTCCCAATTTCTCTATAAGTTCCACCATATAATGATTTAGGAATGGTATCTAAAATAACTCTACGATCTATATTCTTGTTCCTAAAAAGATTTCCTTCCCTTTCAAAAGCTTTTTTTTCTAATTTAAAGTATCTTTCTGGAATTGCATCTATGCCTTTCAGTAGAATTTCATCAAGTTCTTCGCGAGTTATTTCATCCTTGCCTATTAATCTACCCAACTGAGAAAGGGTCGTTACTCTATCTATCTCCTTAAAAAGATCATATTGTTTGTCTTTCAATTCACTGAATTTAATATTTGTACGCATAAGACCCATACCACAATTCATTGAAAGGCTTGAATAATATGGGTAAATTACTTTTTTGTTGGTTTTCACGGCAACACTACAGGGATTATTTTTTCCTTTTAGGTGAGGTTCCATAAGAAAGAATATCTTTTCTATATTTTTATTTTTTAAAATTACATCTGTTGCTTTCTTTAACTCGCCCGTTATCATCCCTTTGTTCATAAATTTTCTTTTGTTCATTTTTTTCTCGCATTATTTTCATTTTATCTTTTTCATAATCACAAAAAGAGTCGCACCCTTGGTAGGATACTTTTGTTTGAGAAAAGAGGAATACCAATTTATAAATTTGTTCTTTTTACGTACATCACATAAATGATTATAGGTTTCTAGGTGATCGATCGTATAATTGTGCAAATATTTAGAAATAAGTTCATTAACATCAACACCTCGTTCTTTATGATGTCCGCCTGCGGTTGGAGACTGAATATCTATGATTTCAATTAATTGCTTGACAGAGAGAGGATTTTCTATTATTCCTTTTTCGACTAGTTTTTTATTCACTTGATCGTACAATTTATTTTCTTCTTTAAGTCCGCTGCTTAACAACCCGTAACATCTTCTTGCAAATTCATATAATCCTATTTTTCTTAATATTGCCGCAACAGTTTGAACAGGATAAAAGAGAGAATAGATGAATCTAAAATTATTCCACAAAACTCTATGATTGTAGAACGGTTTATTTGGTTCATGTCCAATAATAAGTTTTCCACCAACCTTTAAGACGCGATCAATTTCTCTAAAGAATACATTGAAATTAGGTATGTGATGAACTACTGCGTTCATCATTACATAGTCTGTGGATTCGGCTTTAAGATCAATCTTAGTGCCGTTAAGTTTAAGATATTCAAAATTGCATTTGAATTTCTTCTCGGATACATTGATTTCGCAGGCATCTAATATTGTTTGAGATAGATCTGAACAGATAAAAAGATCCTTTTTCTTAAAAAATTTAGCAATTTGAAGAGGCACAAAACCAGTGCCTGAACCCAAATCTAACACCGTTATTTTTCTGGTTAATTTTCCAAACAGTGTTTTTCCAATTTTTCCCCAGCGCTTTTGTTCATCTTCTAGTATTTCTGGATGTTTATTATGATACTTACTACCTTCTATGTCGTGAAAGATTTCATTTACCTTTAAAACGAGATTGGTACTGTATTTCATTTTCTTAATCCTCTTGCTGCCATTATGAACTAATTTATTCATACACTTTTATCTTTTCACTCTTAATTCGCTTAATTAATATAGTTAAGTAAATATTAACGGGGAATTTCTTAAGAACATAAATTAATTTACGAGTCTTATACGTTCTTTCTTTTTTTAATATTTCAATTAATTTGTTTTTCATCCTGGCCTTACTTACTGGAAACTTTGAATTAGCAACATAGCCTTTGAAGAACGATGTCTCAAGAGCTTTTAGCCCTTTTTTTGATAATATGATTCTTAAGATGAAGTTATATGGATAAAAATTACGGGCAAACACTGCTAAGTCAAAATAGATACTTCCTTTCTGAAATGCGGGATCAAAGAGAAACATCTTATCTTTTTCAACGAACATCATATTGTGGCCGCACAGATCTCCGAATAACTGAGTAATGGTTTCTTCTTTGACAGTTTTATGCCGATATTTTGTGTGGAATGCTGCAAGAAATTCTCCAAGTTCGAAAAATGTTCTTTTAAGCGACTTATTAAAGTAAAACTTGTTACAGTTCTCTACAAGATGTTTGCAAAACGAAGTTCCCTCAACATATTTCTGGATGAGTATTTTTTCTTTCAAATCCTTGGCTATTACATTTGGAGTAGTGATTTCTTTACTTCTAATCTTGTTTAATAAGTCTATAGTTTTTGTTTCTTCGATAAATCTACTCTTGGCGGTGAACTTCCATTGATAATTCATATTTTTTTTAACAATAAACTTCTTTATGAAATACTTCTTGTTTTTTGTTGTCAGAGTATATGAGTCTGCGGCGTAACCTTCGTGATGAAGTTTAAACGTCACAATATCTTCATCTTTAATTCTAAGTAATTCTTTTATTCTCTTAATCAGTTCCGCTTTATTATTCCTATTCATTTGCTTGGAGTTCACAAATCATCACCTATTGAGGAAATAATTTTTTTCTGGTATTAAAAAATTGCTACAACTATAATTTATAAGTAGTTGGGTGATATTAAAGCCACTATTTAAATCATTAAGATATCTTAATCGATCTTAAATTTTAAGACGATACGCGATAATTGCCTTAAAAAACCAAAATATTTAAATATTATGCGGTCTTTTTTAAGATTATGGCGATCTTAGATGAAAAAAACTGTATGATCCTCAACCTCCTGCAAGAGGATTGTAGGATGTCCCTGACTGACATGGCAAGGCGTGTGAATCTTTCTGTAGATTCTGTTAGAAAACGGCTGAAAAAACTGGAGGAACAAATTTATTTTTACCCTAAAGTACAGATAAGGCCTAGGATGCTTGGTTTTCCCAATATTGTGGATGTGAAGATAAAGCTGCGTGACTATGATGACAAAAAACTCAAACAATTTATTGATTATACTGTTAGTCATCCGCGTATAGCTGAAGTATTCTCGCTTTCAGGAGAATGGGATTTTACTTTAGTGATTATTTCTAAGGATCACGAAGATTTGGGAGAAATTACTGATGAGATAAGAAATAAGTTTGGAGCGATCATTACAGAATGGTCTGAGTCATTAACCAAAAAAGCATACAAATTTGAGGCATATGATGTCCTTAAGTTAAAGGGACACCAATAAGACGGGTGAATTAAGATGTACAATGGAAAGAAGATAATCGCCATAATACCTGCAAGAGGCGGATCAAAAAGAATTCCTAAAAAGAACGTTAAATTATTGTGCGGGGAACCTCTTATCTCCTATACAATTAAGTGTGCTCTTTGTTCAAAATATATTGACAAAACCTATGTATCTTCGGATAGTGAAGATGTTCTAAACATAAGTAAACATTTTGAAGTGGGTATCATAAAGAGGCCACCCGAATATGCTACCGATAAAGCAAAAAGCATTGATGTTATGAAACATGTATTATCATATATACAAACTGAAGAGAACAACAACCCTGACATTGTTATCTTATTACAGCCCACGTCGCCTTTAAGAACGTCAGAAAAAGTTGATGATGCAATTAAGATATTTGTCGATAATGGGGCTGATCGGGTGTTGTCCGTTACCAAAAGGCACATAGGTACTGAGTGGATTTTGAAAAAAGATCAGAACCAGCTCAAATTCAAGTTTGAGAACAATTTTGATAAAATAAGATCCCAAGATCAAGATGAGACTTATGAGATAAATGGGTCCATTCACCTTTTTTCGAGAGATGTGATTCTTAACTCGAAAAATTATGGGTGGGGGGATAAAGTATTTCCTATATGTATAGGTAAACTGGAAGCAGTAGATATAGATGATATGGACGATTTTTTAATTGCCGAAGCATTGATGAAACGTAACAAAAGATCATAAAATGAAAAAAGAAATTACTATCGAATCGAAAAAAATTGGAGAGATGAATTCTTGTTTTATAATAGCGGAAGCGGGTGTTAATCACAACGGAAGTTTTGCAACTGCAAAGAAATTAGTTGATGCGGCCGCAGACGCGGGAGCAGATGCCGTAAAATTTCAAACATATACTACTGAGAAACTAGTTACAAAGAATGTTGAAATGGCGGATTATCAAAAAGAGAATTTGAAAACAGATGGTAAACAAGTAGAGATGCTCAAAAATTTGGAATTGAGTTTAGATGATTTCAAGAGACTTAAACAATACTGTGATGGAAAGAATATTATCTTTCTATCCACACCCCATACAGAAGATGTGGTTGACTTTCTGGATACAATTATGCCTGCTTACAAAATTAGCTCCGGAGACTTAACAAATCTGCCCTATTTAGAGAAACTCGCGAAGAAGAATAAGCCAATACTGCTAAGTACGGGTGCATCAACGCTTGATGAGGTGGAAGAAGCTGTTGATTTAATTAGTAAATCAAATTCCAACCTTATTTTATTACATTGCACTGTTAGCTATCCTTGTAAACGAGAAGATGTGAACTTGAGAGCAATGACGACTATGCATCAAAAGTTCGAGATTCCGACAGGTTATTCCGACCATACAGAAGGAATAAATATTCCTCTGATGGCCGTTAAATTAGGGGCTACAGTCATTGAAAAGCATTTTACTTTAGATAAAAACATGGACGGTCCAGATCATAAAATATCTTTAGATCCTTCTGAATTAAAAGAAATGGTTGAAAAAATAAGAAACAACGTTTTTCCAGAAGATGATGAGGTGGTTATGGGATCAAAAGATAAAAAGCCAACTGAATATGAAATTAACCTTAGAAAAATTGTTAGAAAAAGTATAGTAGCAAAACAAAATATTCGCAGCGGGGTCAGACTCACTGAAGATATGTTCGAGATAAAAAGACCTGGAACCGGATTGGCTCCAAAAGAATTAAAGAACATATTAGGGCGAGAAGCACTAACAACTATTTCTGAAGGGGAATTAATAAGTAAATCTCAATTAAAGAAAAGAGTTTTGATCACCGGGGGCGCAGGGTTTATAGGGAGTTTCTTGATGAAAGAATTGGGAGTGAAGTATGATTTCATTTCATTAAGTTTGGATAATGGAAATGTAAAAACTGAGTTGAATGCTGAGTTTATTGATGGGAGTATACTTAACGAAGACATATTAAGAAAAGCCACGGAGAATATAGATGTAATACTTCACTTAGCGGGTGGTGGCGGCGAGGCCAGTTGTTTGAAAGATCCTGGGATGTCTGTTAAAGTCAATCTGCTCGGAACACAACTACTTATAAAATATGCAAAACTCAACAAAGTATCCAGAATAATATTTCCTTCAAGCATATATGCGTATACTACCTGTAAAGAGAAAAACTTACCTCTTAAAGAGAAGGACAAACTAGAACCCGATACATTTTATGGTAGTATAAAGGCTTCTTGTGAGGAAATGCTGCTAAACTCGGAAGTTAATTATGTTATATTTAGACTCGCGAATATTTATGGTGTGGGAAATAAGAATCATACTCGAGTTGGGGGTGCGGTTGGAAATTTTGTTAATGCCGTTGTGGACAACTCAGATATTACGGTATTTAACAAAGGGACAAACATAATTGACTATCTCAATATATCCGATTTGATAATTCCATTTGAAAAAGCCATTAACGGGGAGTTGGATAATAATGTTTACAATCTAGGGGGTGGTTCACCCATTTCCATACTAAATCTGGCCGAATTAATTATAGAACTTGCGAGAAATAATAATCTAGATTACAAAAAGAACATTATTATGAAAATGAATGAATTGCCTACGTTGGCAGACTTATGGTTGGATATATCAAAAGCTGAGCGAGATTTTGATTGGAGACCACAAGTAGATTTTGAACGGGGTTTAAAAGACATGCTGAATTTTAAGAGGGGATTACGATGAAAGTATGTATGCAACAACCTCAGTATATGCCCTACATTGGTTTTTTTCACAAATTAATGCTCAGCGATACTTGTGTCATTCTGGATGATGTACAATATAGCAAAAATGACTTTTTTAATAGAAATAAAATAAAAACGGCTCAGGGGTGGTGCTGGCTGACAATACCTGTGGTTGCTAAGAATACTACTCTGATAAAAGATGTGAAAATAAACAACAGCATGAGCTGGAGAGAAAAACATTTTAAATCTATATTGTCAAACTATAAAAAAGCACCCTTCTTTGATGAACACATAAATTTCTTTGAGAGTTTGTATAAAAAAGAATGGTCGGATTTGACTGACTTAAATATGGGAATAATTAATTACATTTGTGAACAGTTGGAGATTTCCATTAAATTCATAAGATCTTCTAGCCTGGGTGTATTATCTACTAAGACCGAGAGATTGATAGATATATGTAAAAAACTCGATGCCGATACTTACATTTCAGGAACAGGCGCTAAGAATTATATGAAAGATGAACTTTTCAAAGAGAACAAAATTGAACTCTTTTATCAAGATTTTGAACATCCTATCTATGATCAAAGATTTGGAGATTTTGAACAGTTTATGTCGGCGATTGATTTGCTTTTCAACAAAGGCCATAAGAGTATTGAAATAATTAAAAATTCGGGGAGGGGATCCTAATGAAAGTTTTAGTAATATGTGCGCATCCTGATGATGAAGTAATTGGATGCGGGGGAACAATTGCCAAGCACACCAAAGATGGAGATGAGGTATATGTGTGCATAGTTAGTGAAGGGGTCTCTGGACAATATGATCATGAAGGGATGATAGAAGAACGAAGAAAACATGCCAATGAGGTGCAGAAGTTACTGAATATAAAGAAATACTTTTTCTTTGATTTTCCTGATGTTAAACTAGACACAATACCTCAATTGGAGATTAACAAAACAATTGAGTCTGTAATTCAGCAAGTAAAGCCGGATATTGTATATACTCATGATGGTAATGATTTGAATTCTGATCACCAAATTGTATCTAATTCAACTCTTGTTGCATGCAGACCTTTACGAGCCAAATTTATTAAAAAAATATTATTTTACGAGATTTTTGGATCCACCAAACAGTTTAATCCAAATTATTATGTAGATTTAACAGATGATTTTGATAAAAAACTAACTGCCTTATCAAAATATGAAACAGAGGTAGATGCACAAACAAGATCCTTAGAGACGATACGAAAACTAGCGGCCTTCAGGGGTTGTGAGATCAACACATCTCTTGCAGAGGCATTTAGGATTTTCAGAGAGATAAAATGATGAGAAAAATTGTTGTAGTAACCGGTTCTAGAGCGGAGTATGGGTTATTAAAACCTGTCATGCTTAGAATTAAAGAACACCACGACGCTGAACTAGTTGTGATAGCGACAGGTATGCATATGATGAGATCTAAGGGCAATACCATTGACGAAATTAAGAAGGATTTTTCAATTGGGGCTGAAGTTGATATGGGGATGGCAGACGACCAAGCACAAACTTTGATTAGATCACTCGGGATAGGAATAGAAAAGTTAGTTGAAGTGTTAGCAAGGATAAAGCCTGATATTGTATTAGTTCTGGGAGATAGAAATGAAGCTCTTGCAGCGGCTATAACTGCATCACAATTGATGATTCCTGTGGCTCACATTCACGGAGGGGACTTGACGAACAGTGGTACCATTGACGAATCAATAAGATATGCCATTACTGATTTCAGTCATATACATTTTGCGGCAACAGAAAAAAGTGCCGAAAGATTGAAAAAAGTAGGTGAGGAGCAATGGAGGATACATGTGACCGGATCTCCAGCTATAGACGCAATTAATTCTATTAATTATATGTCGCGGGAAGAGATCATGGATAAGTTTAATTTAGATGCAAACAAAAAATTCACCGTATTGATACATAACCCGGTTACAATAGATCCTGAGGGATCTTTTGAAGATTTAAAAGTTGAACTTGATACTTTGTCTAAGATGGATATTCAAGCTGTTATAATATATCCAAATGCGGATCGTGGTTCAGAAAGAATGATAAATTTGATTGATTCTTATGAGGACGTATCCACTTTTAAAATACACAAAAATATACCTCACAATGATTTTTTAAATCTACTTAAATATGCTGCATTTTTGATTGGAAACTCAACATCTGGCATAATCGAGGCTCCATCCTTAAATATTCCCGTCATAAATGTGGGGGAACGACAAACTGGAAGAGAATATTTTGGTTACGTGAAATTTATTAAATCTGATTCCGCATGCATAAAAAAAGAAATCAATCAAATATTAGATGGGTCCTTCAGTTATCCTGAGACTAATAATCCTTATGGTGATGGATCGACTTCAGAAAAAATAGTACAAATACTAATGAACGAGAATCTTGATGGAGATATATTAAAGAAAAGGAAGTGTTTATTATGACGCGTATTATGGTGATCGGGGCCGGGGGGCAAGCAAAAGTAACATTGGATTACTTAGAATCTAGCAAAAGCCAAGTTATTGGTTTGTTAGATGATGATGTTTCTCTGAAAGGACAAAAAGTAAATGGAATAAGCGTGTTGGGTGCAATAAGAGACATAGTGAAATTTAAGACTGAATTTGATGAATGTATGGTATCTTTCGGCGATAATAAATTAAGATGTGAAACTGTAAGTCTTGTTAAAGAACTGCTGCCAGAAATTAAATTTGCATCGATAATTCATCCAACAGCATTTGTTTCAAAAAGGGCGTCAATAGGGGACGGATCTATAATTGGCATAGGTGCCATGGTTTGTACAAATACAAAAATTGGGGAGCATAATATAATTAATGACGGTGCCATTATTGAGCATGACTGCGTTCTAGATGATTTTGTTAATGTTGCACCCGGAGCTAAACTAGCCAGCACCATTAATATTGGGGAAAAAACATTTATAGGACTTGGAGCTTGCATAATCGAAGATTTGAAAATTGGTAAAAATAGCATTATAGGAGCAGGTGCGGTAGTATTGAAAAATATTCCTGATGGTGTACTCGCGGTTGGGATACCTGCAGAGGTAAAGAAGAAAAATGGTTGAATCATCTAAGACAGAAAAAGACAAATTTATACCCATTGCAAGACCTGATTTGCCTGATATGGGGGATATTAAAGAAGATATTGAGACAATACTTAAGTCAGGGATGATAACGAATTACGAATTTGTAAGACGATTTGAGAAGAAAATAGCTGAATTTCTTAATGTAAAATATGCTGCTTGTGTTTCGAGTGGCACTAGTGCGCTAATGTTAGCAGCAAAAGCCCTTGACTTAAAGGGTGAAGTTATCGTACCTAGCTTTACATTCTCAGCAACAGCACATGCATTAGTGTGGTGCGGACTTAAACCAATTTTTGTTGATGCCGAAAGAGATACATTTAATATAGATATAGAAAAGGTAAAAGAAGCAATCACTCCGAGAACTTCTGCAATTGTTCCTGTACATGTTTTTGGAAATCCTTGTAAGATTGATGAACTTGAAAAGCTTTCAAAAGAAAATAATTTAAAACTTTTATTTGACTCCGCTCACGCGTTTGGCACGTCATTCAATGGAAAGAAAGTAGGTGGTTTTGGAGATGCGGAGATTTTCAGTTTAACTCCCACTAAAGTTTTAACTGCTGCAGAAGGTGGTGTTGTAACTACAAATAATAGGGAGACCTATGAACAAGTAGTGCTGGATAGAGAGTATGGAAAACAACCTAATTATGATTGTAAGACGATAGGAATCAGCGCCAGAATGGGCGAATTTAATGCAATTCTAGGAATACATAATCTTGCTAAGCTTGACGAGAATATAAAAAGAAGAAAGAAGTTATATGATTTTTATAAATCAGAATTAGAAGATGTTAAAGGGATTAGTTTTCAGAAAATAAACTCCTCGGCTCATTGTTCGATAAAAGATTTCGCGATAATCATTGATAAGAATCTTTTCGGCATTGATAGAGACGAGCTTGCTGAAGCTCTTACTGAAGAAAAAATAGGTTGGAGAAAATATTTTTATCCTCCTCTTCATAGGGAGACGGCATATGGAAATATGAACAACAGGGGAGACGCCCTACCAAATACTAACTTCATTTCTGATAATATTTTGAATCTTCCTTTTTTTACTGCTCTTAAAACAAATGATATAGTTAGGATCTGCAATGTGATCAAAAAATTACAACACTAGGTGATAACAGATGCAAAAAGAAAAAAATGAATATTTTGATGAATCACACCTGGAAAGAAGTATGCTGAAGAATATGATACCCTTAGATATCCCGTTATGTGTTTACGTTGATTTGACAAACATATGCAACTTTACTTGTCCTTGGTGTCCCACCGGAAATGGTTTACAGACGAAATATTGTGAAAACAACGGTATAATGAATTCAAGCATTTTTAGCAAAACAATCTCTGATATGAAGGAGTTTACAACGAAAAAAAAGAAAAAGATTAAGGTTCTAGGATTGTTTATGATGGGTGAACCATTTTTGAACAAGAATTGTATTAACATGATAAAAATTGCTAAAGAAGCTTCTGTGGCTGAAACACTTTTATTAACAACAAATGGGTCGTTGCTAAGCAAGGATTTGGCTCCAGAGATTTTAGATTCTGGTTTAGATACTATGGTTATTTCTATGTATGGGGAGTCCAACGAAGACTATAGAAAAGTAAGCGAATCCTGTTCATTTGATAAAGTTCTAGAAAATGCTAAGATGTTATTAGATCTTCGTGAACAAAGAGGGATGGACACTCCAAAGATTTGTTTGAAATTTTTTAAAAATAGTGAAAAAATAGAGGGACTAAGAGATAGATTAATGAATTGTTGCGATAAGATAATATTTGAAGAACCATTTAATTGGAATGAACATTATACTAAGAAGACTGGAAATTTTATTTCTCCTTCAAAAGAGTCACACATAAAATACTGCAGTCAACCATGGTACGTGATGTCTATTGTGTGGGATGGATCGGTTCTGGTTTGCTGTTCTGATTACATGTGGAAAACAATTGTTGGAAACATTAAAAACGAATCACTCCTTAATATCTGGGAAGGGGAAGGATACCTTTCATTTCGTCGCAGAATAGTTGAGGGACGTCAAAATGAGAACTTAGCTTGCAAAGGATATACTTTTTGTTATATAACTGACCAAAGAAACAATATTGATGAAGTCATAATAAACAATCCAGAAAAGGCCTTAGGCTTAAAGAACACGTAAAGCCTACAAAACAAGGAGGATATAAAATGAAAGAGGAAAATGAAGAAACAAGCAAAGAAATCGATACTCATCAAAAGAATTGGGATGAAGTTTATGCTAAACAGAACATGACTTTATGGGAGCCACAGCAATCCATTGTGCAATTCACAGCCAGATTTGTAAAAAAAAGGATAGGCTATGATAAGTATGAAGTAAAAAGAAATGCAAATAAAATTTTAGATCTAGGGTGCGGGAACGGGGGCGCAGTTCACTTCTTTGCTAAGCAGGGATTCGAAGCCCACGGTATTGACATAAGTAAAGCAGCAATATTTGTTGCAGAGGATTATCTGAAAAAAGAAAGTCTCACAGCAAAATTTGAAATTTGCAGTTGCGATAATTTACCTTTTGAGAATAACACATTTGATGTAATTACTTGTTTTGGTGTATTGGATCATGTTGATATGAATCTAGCTATTGGTACAATAAAAGAAGTAAAAAGGACATTGACCAACGGTGGATTATTTTTTATAACACTCTGCTCAACCAGGGCAACACCTTTTGGGCGGGGAGAGAAAACTGAGAGACATACGTATGTTCTTGAAGAAGGACACGAAAAGGGCGAGATACAACATTACTTTGATCTTGAAGAAATACGTGAATTATTGGATGGCTTCAAAATAATAGATTTGAGGCATTCCACTGAGGAAGCATATGGTCAGAATAATGAGCCATTAGGTAAAAGTGCAAGGTGGTTTGTCACAGCAGAGGCAACTGAATGATCCCGAAAGATAAGATAGTTATAATTGACTATGGTTTATGTAATTTGAACTCTGTTCTTAATGCGCTTAAGTTTCTCGGGGCCAACGCAATTATCTCGCAAAATCCCGAGGATATTGCTAGCGCTGACAAACTAATACTCCCTGGTGTTGGTGCTTTTGGAGAAGCTATGAAAAATATTAATGATTTGGGATTGAAAAAAGTTATGGACGAAGAAGTTTTAGTGAAGAAAAAACCAATATTGGGTATTTGCTTGGGTTTTCAACTTTTTGCAAAGGAATCTGAGGAAAATGGACTGTTTGAAGGATTAGGATGGATTGACAGTACCGTAAAGAAACTTAACGTGGGTCCCGAGTTTAGAATACCTCACGTAGGGTGGAATAATATTAAAGTGACCAACGAATCTTGCTTATTTGAACAAATTCCAGATGATAATTTTTACTTTGTACATTCATATGGTTATATTGATACAACTATGAAAATAAAAACTTCTGTGTGCAGCCATGGAGTAGATTTTGTGGCGTCATTTCAAAAAGAAAACATTATTGGTACTCAATTTCATCCAGAGAAAAGCCACGCAAGCGGACTAAGAGTACTGAAAAATTTCATAGAATATCGTGGTGAAACGAAATGTTGAAGAAAAGATTAATACCTTGTATAGTAATTCGCGATAACATTATTGTTCAAAGTATTGGTTTCAGTCGATATCTTCCTGTTGGGAAGGTTGAGGTTGCTGTTGAGTTTTTCATGAAATGGGACGTAGATGAGATTATTGTTTTGGACATCACTGCAACAAGAGACGGTAGAAAACCTAATATTGATCTTATAAATTTTTTCACAGAAAAATGCTTCCTGCCGCTTACCGTTGGAGGGGGAATAAATTCCCTTGAAGACATTCGTAACACAATTAAAGCGGGAGCAGATAAGGTGGCAATAAACACTGCTGCAATAACAAACCCTGAAATAATCCAACAAGGCGCAAGAGTCTTTGGGAGTCAAGCGATAATAGTTTCTATGGATATTAAGAAGAATTCAGAGAATAAACATGAAATTTATATTGACTCTGGAAAAAAGCCGACAGGCCTTGATCCTGTAGATTTTGCAAAAAAAGCGGCATCGCTTGGTGCTGGAGAAATATTTGTCAACTCAATTGATAGAGATGGTATGAAAAACGGATATGATCTAGATCTGCTAAGGATGATAAGTGCTGCGGTAAATATACCTGTAATTGCTTGTGGCGGGGTTGGGAAAATGCAACATTTTGCAGAAGGAATAATAGATGGTCGTGTATCGGCAGTCTCTGCAGCAAACATATTTCAACATATTGAACAGAGCACAATCATTGCAAAAGCGTTTATGAAAAAGGCAGGCATTGATGTAAGGCTCATATCAAAAGCTAACTATGATGATTTTGAGTTTGATGAGTTGGGGAGAGTCTTGAAATCTCCCAAAATTGAAGAAGCGAGGTGGTATTAATGAAATACTGTAAAAGATGTGTGTATCCTGAAACACACCCACACAACATGACTTTTGACACGGAAGGGGTTTGTAGCGGATGTAGAACACATGAAGAAAAAGATGTTATTGATTGGAACGAGCGGCTAGAAAGTTTAAAAAAACTTGCTGAGAGGTATAGAAATAAAGATGGCAGTAATTATGATTGTGTTGTACCTGTGGTAGGTGGAAAAGATAGTTATTTTATAATGCATATTGTAACGAAAATTTTGAAACTTAATCCTTTACTGGTAACATTCAACGAACAATACAATACAAAGAAAGGAATCCGTAATCTTGCTAATCTTCTTACTAAGTTTGATTGTGATCACATTCAATATACAATTGATCCTGGGTTTGCAAAAAGAATAGTTAAGGCTTCGATGAAAAAAAATGCAGATATGTATTGGCATTGTAATGCGGGTTCAAACGTCTTTCCTGTTCAAATGGCGGTAAAGTTTAATATTCCGCTCATTATCTGGGGAGCTCATCCTCTTGTTGAATCTGTTGGTATGTTTTCTCATCATGATTTCGTAGAAATGAGCCGAAAAACAAGAAAGGAACATTATGTCAGAGGACATGAGCAGCTTATAGATGATGAATATAATATTACAGAAAAAGATATGAAGATTTTTGAATACCCCTCAGATGAGGAGATTGAAAAAGTAGGTGTTAGAGGCATATACTTGAATAATTTTTTCAGATGGGATTCTCAGAAACAACACGAAGACATGATAAGATTATATGGTTATGAATCTGGTGAGCAAGAGCGCACCTTTAATCCTTATGAAAATGTGCACTGTCTTTATTCTGATGGTGTTCATGATTACTTAAAATTCTTAAAATTCGGTTTTGGGCGAGCAACTGATCATGCATGTCGCGACATAAGATTAAAAAGAATGACGCGTGAAAAGGCAATTGAATTAATCCAGAAGTATGATTACAAAAAGCCGGAAGATCTGAAAATATTTTTAGACTGGATTGGGATGAGCGAAACGGAATTTTATGGTTGTGTAGATCCTTTCAGGGACCCAAAGGCTTGGGAAAAAGTCGAAGGTAAATGGAAACTCAAAGACCCAATTATAGATCATGTCAAAGAGGAAGGTATTGATGATGTTAGACTTCAAAAGATCGAGGAACGAAAGTATATTCTAACAGTATCACCCGAGTCTGATGAGAAAGATGATAAGCCATATCTTCTAGGACGTGGCTACCTAGATAAACGTAACTTTAGAGCTGTGACTGATTAGAGGTGCCTATAATGAAATATTGCAATAAATGTGTAATGCCTGACACCAAACCAGGTGTAAAGTTAGATGAAAATGGAGTCTGTGTTGCTTGTAATAACATGGAGAATCGAAAGTCGATTGATTGGGAACAAAGAAAAAAAACACTTATAGAAATGTGTGAGAACATAAAAAAAGAAAACAAAGAACTTTATGATTGTGTTGTGGCTGTGAGTGGCGGTAAGGATAGCATTTTTCAAGTTTGGTATATGAAGGAGATCTGCAAAATGAAAGTGTTGGCGGTCTGCGTTATGCCACATCTACGTACTAGAGAAGGGATTGAGAATTTTAACAACATGATGAGCGAATTAGGGGTAGATACAATATCAATAACTCTTAAACCTAAAACGTTCAAGAGTGTGAGAAGAAAAGCATTCAAAGAAATTGGTGAGCCTAATTGGACTGATCATTGTACTGTATTTGCAGGCGTTGCAAGAATTGCGTATGCCTATAAAGTTCCGCTTACTGTGTGGGGGGAAGATATTGCAGTTGAATTTGGTGGGAGAACATCAAACAAAAGAGTTTCTTCGGCAGACGGTTTAAGGGATAATGATTTAGTTAAGGGAATGGGTGTAGATAGGTGGTATGACGATGAAAATGTACAGAAGAAATTTACATTTTTTTATCACTTTCCTCCATTCGATGAGTTAAAAAAACACAAATTGAAAAGCATATATTTAGGATATTATGTTGAGTGGGATGGATATACAAATTATCTTAAGGCCAAGGATGTGGCGGGTTTTCAACCAAGACGAGCAGGACCTCTGTCTGGGAATTATCTAGATTACGACAACATGGATGAAAAACTATGTGAGATAAATATTTGGTTAAAATACATTAAGTTTGGCTTTTGGAGGCCTACAGATCAATGTTGTTACCACATCTGGAATGGAAGACTGGATCGTAAAGATGCAGTGAAGATCGTAAACCAACTTCAGGATGAATTTCCTATAGAGTATTTTCAAGACTTTTTGGATTTTCATAGTATAACCCAAGAAGAATTTTGGGAAGTGGTGGAAAAGTTCAGAAACAAAGAAATCTGGACGGAATTTAAAGGTGAGTGGAAGCTTAAACATCCACTTGAATAAGGTACTTTAGGTCGTGAGGAGGAAGTTAAAAATGAATGATACATTCAAAGATAAGGATATTTTAATTACAGGGGGTTGTGGTTCAATAGGATCTAATATAGTTGAGCAACTATTGAATTATGATGTTAAGAGGATAAGGGTTTTTGATAATAGTGAACCGGGACACTTTTTTTTACAACAAGATGTTAAGTCTGACAAGGTTAGACATTTAATTGGAGATGTGAGAGATGGTGATCGATTGAGTGTCGCTATGCAGGGGGTAGATATAGTATTCCACGCCGCAGCATTGAAACATGTACCATTTTGTGAATATAATCCCTTTGAAGCTGTAAGCACTAATGTGCTTGGAACAAAGAACATAATATCTGCTGCGATAGAGAACAATGTTAAAAAAATTGTAGCTATATCAACTGATAAGGCGGTAAATCCAATTAACACAATGGGTGCTACAAAAATGCTTGCTGAGAAACTTCTTGTTAATCCACCGGGTGAGTATGATTGTCTATTTTCATCAGTCAGATTTGGAAACGTTCTTAATTCTGTTGGATCTGTTATACCTATATTCAGAGAACAGATTAAGAAGGGTGGACCATTAACTTTAACTGATGAGAACATGACCAGATTCTTTATGACTATTCCTGAAGCTGTTGAACTCGTACTAGAATCAACAAAGAACATGAAAGGCAGTGAGATTTTTGTATTGAAAATGCCTTCGGTAAAAATAAGCGATCTTGCGGAAGTTATGATCGAGGAATTAGCGCCAAGATATAACTTTAAGCCTGAAGATATAAAAGTGCAATACATAGGGGTTAGAGCTGGAGAAAAGTTATACGAATCTCTTCTTACCGAAGAAGAATGTTCTATTACTGAAGAAAAAGACAATATGTTTGTTATATATCCAGATCCGCATAGCAAATTCACTGGTAATGCGGTTAAACAAATAGTAACTTCAAATAATGTGAAATTATTGGACAAAAAAGAAATAAAAGAGTTATTGTATGATAAGAAAATAATTTAACTAAATCGCCAGATATCAAGAACCTTATTTAATAATGATTTAGGATTTAATACATACATTTTTACGCCTTTTTTCTTAAATGTAGGTAACCATTCCAATATTATTTTAATAGCAACATTGGCGGTTTGATGTTCTTCTTTACACGATTCTCCTTTAATAAGGGTGCCATTTTCTATCTGCGGCGAATCTGAATAGTTAGGAGTCCAAGGTGGAAAGCTTTCATCTTTTTTAAGCCAAAAATATCTGCTATCATACAAATCTATTCCTGCCAGAATAATTTTTTTATACCCCATTAAATAAGCGATATTTATTGATTCTTCTAATGTTGTGAACTTATGACTCACAGAATTGAAATTTTCTCCTAATTTGTTAGATAGAAATCCTTTTATGTGCGAATTTTCGAACAAAAATATTTTAGATTTTTTTTTCAAAAGACGATTATTTAATAAATAATAAGGAGCAATCATATTTTTACATATTAGGAAGGTTGTATTTTTGTATTTAACATTCTCTGATATGCCTCGTATATAGGTGGCCATCTCTCTACTTTTCTCAAAGTTTTTCCGGACATATACGGTCATTTCTCTTACTACGTGGTAGTCAATTCTTATGGATTCGCAATTATAAAAGTTATTAAAAGCCATAGTATCGAATTTTTCTAGTTGCTTCCACTCCTTTTTCTTTATGTTATTGATTGAATAACCGCAACCAAAGATAACTACTGTATCTGACTTTTTGCTCTTCAACAATTCACCTTCGTCTAGAACCCTATAATATTTTTCTTTCTTTAGCTTTGGCCCTAGAAAAATAAACTTCAACAAAGCAATTTTCTTGTAATAATTCTCCGTTATCAAATATTTTAAGTTCATTGTAATCGATAAACCTATATGCCTTTTATAAATATTTTCCTTTGTAATTGATTTGTAACAAGAACGCGGTATTTTCTCGATGTTTGAATGTAAATCATTGAAGCAGCAAGAGAAACATTTATAAACACTTGGCAGGGTATAATAGCCGTAAAACCTAATATTAAACACAGTGCCTGCGATCATAGATATGTAGGGACAAAGAATGCAACAAAAAATAATCATAAAATTTGATTTTTTGAGCTATGTATTAAAAAACAAGATAGACTCTGATAATACAATAGAAGAAGAATGAAAGCGCAGTACACAAAAGATATAAAAGCAATAATCAAGCAGAAAGACTTAAGATTATTCTGTTTATATCACAAGATTTGCTTAAAGAATTTATTATGCACTAAGATATTTCATATACCAACAAAAAAATTTAATATGTTTGGTTTTACTGCATATTATGATAGTTTAAATGCCTTCTACGCGCAATTTGTGGAGATTTTCATTCACCATTCGTATTATTTTGAATCCAAAACAGAACGACCTTTGATTGTTGACTGTGGTGCGAATATAGGAATGTCATCGCTCTATTTCAAATATTTATATCCTGGTTCGGTTATAAAATGTTTTGAACCATCTCCTGACTCATTTATAACATTGCGAAGAAATATGGACCGCAATAAAATAAGTAATGTACAAATACACAACAAAGCGGTAGGAAATAAGACTGGTGACGTGGATTTTTATTTTTCAACAAAATGCAAAAGTTGTACTGGCAATTCTACTAATAAAACCAAAGTTAATTTAGCTAAACACAAAAAAATTAAGACGGGTATGGTGAAATTAAGTTCATTCAAGTTTGATATTGATTATTTAAAATTAGATATTGAAGGCGGAGAAGGGGAAGTTATAAAAGATCTGGCAGAACATAATTTATTAGAAAAGATTAAGATAATTAATTTAGAATACCACCCTTGTGAAAATAATAGTTTATCTGAGATACTTGCCAGGTTAGAAAAAGCAAGATTTCATTATGTAATTAAGCCAAGCCCGATAGGTAAAACATTGCTTATTGAGTGTGTGCGTCAAAATAACTGAATTTAGCTATGGACTAGTATTCTTGTTTATCTAAGCCCAATTCTAAGAACTTTCGTTTTTCTTAATTTTCTCCATTCAGTAAGGTATTCTTCACTAATGACTTTCCAGTCCTTATTTTTCACAGTAAATTTTCGGATATTGGATTTATCTTTCTTAAACTTTGGAGACTTAAAATACGAGATTATATCTTTTGCAGCCTTCTCTTTATTCTTAAAATTAATAACTTTACCGCACTTTGACTCATCTACTATGTGGCTCATATTATAGATATCTGACACAATACAAGGAAGGCCTTGACTCATTGCTTCTAAAAGAGTAAGAGGTTGTCCTTCATAAAAACTCGCTAGAATAAATGCGTCTGCGGAGCTATAATATTTTGGAAGATCTTCGTGAGGAACTCTGCCGAGAAGAGTTATGTGTTTTGCATTTTTTTCTTTAATAAACTCTTTTAATTCATTCATAAGTTCTCCATCTCCTGCCCATAAAAGAGTTATTTTGAATCCTTGTTTGTTAATTTCTTCAACAGTTTCAACAAGGCCAAAAGGATTCTTTTGATATGCAATACGTCCAACACATAAGATGACTTTTGATCCTTTAGGTATCTTGGTAGGGCATTTCTGATTCGGAATTGGTTTGAATTTTGAAGTATCAACACCGTTAGGTATGTAAACAACGTCATTATCTTTTATGCCTAATGAAACAAGCTCTGACTTGACAGCGGGGCTTATTACATTGGATGTGAATTTGTTTCTTTTATAGCAATAATGCTCAATGATTTTCATGAATTGATAATATGTTCTTACAAAAAGAGAAAAATTTTCCTTTATGTATGTCCCAGAACGTTTAACATATGTTGTATGAACTGTACTATATATTTTACTTGACTCCACCTTCCGAGTAAACAAAGGATTATGGACCCAGATTAGGTCATATTCTTGCTCATGATTATTAATATATGTCCGAGCTTTATTCCAGAAAAACAACAGTGCCAGTCCAGCAAATTTAACAATTTTAGAATCAAAATTGAATTGTATATCTCCTGAATTAGAACTAATGACTGTACAAGAATGGCCTTTTTTCTTCAAATTCTCTACAATATAATATGCGACGTTAGCAATTCCACTTCCTTTTGGATAATATTCTTGAGTACACACTAGTATTTTCATCTCTAAGCACCTCTTGAGTTGTCGTTGAAGTATTTCTGCAATACTTTTTCAATTTTAGGATAAATATTATTCCAACCTAATTCTTTCTCTGCAAAAGTTTTTGCCTTTTTCCCCATTCTCTGTCTTAGACTTTTATTCTCTATAAGTTTTTTCAACTTATCACAAAAATCATCAATATCAAAGGGTTTTATAGCGTAGCCGCACTCTTTTGGAATTGTATTGATAACATCTCCTACTGCGAAACTTATGGATGGTATGCCGCTAGCAGATGCTTCCATTACCGTTCTAGGAGAACCCTCTGCATACGTAGGCAAGATGTTTATATCCGATTCAGATACAAGTTTCATACACTCTTTATGAGATACTTTTCCTTTTACAATGATATTCTTATACCTAGATGCCAACTCGTTTACCTCATCTTCCATAGGTCCATCACCTACGATAATAAAATTCCAACTGGGTGGGATGACTTTTATTATATTTTCAAATAGTTTAACGCCTTTATTTTCTATTAATCTTCCAACAAATATAATATTTTTATTTTCTTTGCGCCATTTAGGATACTTGTCGCTGTTTAACGCATTTTTAACATAAGATAGTTTTTCGGCAGGAACTCCATACTGTTTTTTGATAACTTCGAGAGTAGGTCCTGAGTTCGAGATGGTGTGATCAACATGTTTAAACATCAATGCACCACAAGTACGGTCATAGATAATCTTGGCTAGCTTTGTGACTGGTCCGAGAGATGCTGACGCATCTGATTCTAGGCTACCTCTATAGAAATGAACTATGGGTTTTTGGAACTTACCTATTTTTCTAAACCAAACCAAGCGACTATTCATTTCATACATATAGCTAAATAAACAAACAACATCGCCCCATTCAACATGACTTTTTACTTTGTGCCATAGATTCAATGCAATAGGATTACGTCCTAAAAGCCTAATGGCGTAAGGAATTTCAATGACTTCAAGATCTTTATGATCAACATTCTCGTCTTTGGCCACTATTACCCGCACTGAATGTCCATGTTTCTCCAATTGCTTACAAGTATTATAACAAGATTCTGCAAGTCCCGCTGAAAATGGAAACCAATCCGGACACACCATTAATATTTTCATTTTTTAATTTTTTCCAACTTTTTCTCTACGCGATCAAGACGCTCAATTATCTCTTTAAAGTAAGGATTTCTACTGCCACTTACTCTTGCTTCTTCTTTATGAAATCCGAACTTGTAGTCTGCATAACCTAAAAGAGATAAGATGGCAATTGAGATTACAAAAATAGGGAAGAACCATTTGGTTATATGGACATTTAACCCATACTCTTGAAGTTTGGAAAGCATCAAGAATAATATCATTCCAGAATTCAGAAGAGAAATATAAGACATCGACCTATTTATATTGACCTTACTCTCTGTAAAAACTCTCCTAAAACTAAGAAGATTACTTATTAGTCTTTTTCCCAATTTTAACACCTTTAATTGCAACATCTCTTACAAGATCTTCAACCTTCTTTTGAGTTTGCTTAGTAATAATGTACATCCTAAACAATATGACCGAGAATATGAGGAAACCACCAATAACAAAGAAATCTACTGTCCTTTTTATTTGCAAAGCTTCCATAACTCCATAAATTGTTTGAGGAATTGTAACCATGATCATGAAACCTACCCAAATAATCAGCCAAACAATAAAGCCCCTCTTATCGTACTGTTCACGTTTGTAATATAGAAATGTAAAATATATCATAACCAACGCAAAAAGAATGCCAATAAATTGTAAACCAAAAATCATACCCATCACCTACTTATTTTCCACCATAGTATGTGGAGTGCTATCTTGACGCCGTCAACTGCAGTGGTACCTTTATAATCGTCTGAATAAAGGGTTCTTATAAAGATTTCTTTGTATTTTAAGTTATTCTTACCTGCATTAACTATCATCTCAGATTCCATTCTGTAGTCATTTGAGGACCATCGAACTTTCTGGTATGCCGAAGATGTTAGTGCTCTGTAACCTGATTGTGTGTCTGATATGTTCATACCATAAATGAGGTTCATTAGACCATTCAATACATAATTACCAAATCTAAACACAACAGGCATTTTCTTGCTTCTACGTCTAGAACCATAAATGATATCAACTCCTTTTAGCGCTTTAACAAAATTTGGAATCTCTTTAGGTTCGTGTTGACCATCAGAATCCATGAATATTAGTGTTTTGGCACCATTAGCAACAGCATAGTCTGCACCAGTTTTCACTGCGGCGCCTTTACCCAAATTGACAACATGTTTTAGAGCTATTGCGCCTCCCTTTACCGCTGAAGAATAAGTTTTATCTCTAGAACCATCATCAACAACAACAATATTAGAACAGTATTTCTTCGTATTCCTAATTACTTTAGTTATGTGTTTCTCTTCATTGTACGCAGGTATTATTACCCACAAACTCTTTTCCGACATTATCCCAAATTAGTTGATTCTTTTGCATTGTTTAATGAGTATTGATTATTATCTTTTTTGTCTGTTAATTTTATTATGTGATATCCAAAATCAGATTTAACTGGTTCGGGAGTATAATCTCCAATCGCTTCTAGAGAAAATACTGCTTTCTCAAACTCGGGAACCATTCGCCCCCTAGTAAAAAAGCCTAGGTCTCCACCGTTAGGTCCAGTTGGACCAACTGATTTCTCTTTTGCAAGTTCTGAAAAGTCATCTCCTGAATCAAGGCGTGCAATAATTGCTTCAGCCTCCTCAGTTGTATTAACTAATATGTGGCTTGCTCTTACTTCGATGTTGGCATCAATTTGCGCTTGAATTGCTGGCATGATTGTCATGTCTTTACAATCCCAATCAAGTTTGTAAGTGTAAATATCTAAACCAGTTACATCTACATCATGGCCGAAAGCATCATAGCACCACAATCCATGTCCTTCGTAGAAGAACATACTTGTAAACATGCTCGCTGCCAGCTCGGGAGAAATAAACATAGAGTTATATCCTCCGTTTGTTCGAGGAATTAATGCCAGACTAAATCCTGTTTTCGCTTCGCCTTGGAGTTTCTTTTCATGTAAACCTGAAGCATCAGCGTAAACAATCGAATCAGGAACAACTTTCTGTCCATTATTTGTATTTACTGTTGCAGTCATACTCTGTAAATCAACATTGACACTAATGGCGTTGCCTTGAACATTATTTGTACATTCCAACGAATTCTCTTTGTTACTACAACTTCGCGGATTAGATATATAACCAGGCCATCCACTTACCCATCTATCTGCGTTGTTATTCTGTACATCAAAATAGATGTCAACTGCCTTTTCTTCATCTAATCCAAATCTGGTGATAAGAATATCAACACCGTCTGCTTTCTTTTGACCTTTTACTGCTTGGTACATTGCACCCTTTGTAAAATCCCAACTACCAAAGTGACCCCACACGCCTGCCTTTCCGACCATATCTTCGGAAGCAATCATGTAATTATCAATTAAATCATCACAATGAGAGTATTGAAGAACATCTTCGGCTTGTTTATTTGTCAAACCAATGTTTAATAATTCATCTTTCGCAACAGATCTTTCTTTTCCAATTATTGATTTTAAAGTTGTTATTGCAAGATAACTATCCTTAATCTCTGTCTCACTAGTGTAGTTCTCGAGTTTTTTGTAAGATTCTTCTTGACCACAGTTCAGCATCTTAATTATATCAACCGATTCCTTCTCAGATGATGTTTGTAAACTTCTGCCAATCCAATGGATTCTTTTACCTTGATTACCGCCATCATGTGTAACTCTTCTTTCACCCATTGCAACAAACCAATGACCAAAATCCCACCATGAGGATATGATTGCATCATTTGAACCTTCCTGAATTCTCTGTAGTGAATTATACCAGTCATCGTTAAAACTAGGTACTTCATTTATAGACACATTATATCCTGCTTTTATTGGTTGAATCAACACAAGAATAAAGACGATGATCAAAACTATTCTTGTAATTTTATAATTAACATCCAGACTTTTATTAACTAATTTAGGCAGATACTTAACCAAAAATCCTGCACCTAAACCAAAACTAACCGCAAATGCGGGAACCATTAGTGCACTAAATCTCAAACTGCTTGCTGCTGCAAATGTTGTTCCTCCCAACCACAACAAAAGAAGTATTCCGTGAAATGATTTATTTCCTGAAGTGTCCTTCTTAAAACAGAAGATAATTCCTACTAGTGCAATAATAAACAAAAATATAGAACCTGTGTCACCAATTGCTTTTAACCATGATGATGGATTTAGTTCCGCAACTGTAGTTAGTACATTCGGCCAAATAGTTGTAATGGCTACTTCTTTAAGAGTTAAGAATCCAAGTGGCCCGGACAACAGTGCTTGATAAAGTAATGTTAAAACATTTTTATGCCATCCATATATCATTGCACTTACGAATGAGAAAACCACGAACGACGCAAAATAATATCCTAATGGTTGATATACGCGTAGAACTAATTCGTTATTCTTAAGATTTTTGAATAGGTTTTTGAAATTTGTAAATTCTTTTATTACCACAAACAGGAAGTATATTCCGAACGCACCGAGAATAAAACCAAGTATGTGCCACCAACCTGTCCAAGCCATCGAAAATAATATAGTAGACAAACCTGCCAGAACTGAATAGATTGCTTTCTTTATCTTGTGATTTTCTAGGCATGCAAATCCGATAAAACAAACAATTAATGCGGGGAACAAAGCATTGTATGGGTCTGTATCAGAGAATCCTGCAACCGTTCGTGTCATAAGTGCGCTATGCACCGCAAACAGCGAAGAACCAATCAGTGCACCAAAATCTCCGACTAGTCTTTTTGTAAATAAGTATATTGGAATCACTGCCAATGTTATCATAATTAATGGCAAGACGAATGCGACACTTAACAGCGAAATATTTTTCCCAAACAAGTTTACAAATTTATACAATAGAACTTCCATGAATGCTGCAAATTTAACTCCTCTTTTCTGACCAATCCTTCCATTTCTTCGATAATCCCAAGCTTCACCAGTTTCTTCATTAATACCATTACCAAAATTTCCATGATCAACATAATTCTTAGCGTAACCATACCAAAGATACGGATCTATTGCCAACAAATACGTCTGGCCATCATCATTTTGCAAACGCGACTTAAAAGATTCAGAGGTATCTTCAATCTGTTTTTGAATATTATCACTATTGTCAATTAGCAGTTGTTGAAATTGTTCATCAACCAACGCCGCTTTATTCGCTGGAGGCAGATTAGGATATTGTTGATTTATCTGACCTTCAATTTGATTTTGATAATAACCCTCTACAGTTTGTTCTGCCCAATTATCAGTTATAGGCAGATAAAATGGTTGAGCTCTAAGAAATATACTTAACGCAATAGGGATGATTATTAAGAATATAGTTCTATACTTGTAAAAGAAATTCCATATGGACTTAAGACCAATATCTACTTCATCACTTTTGCTTTCATGATGCGTTTTCTTGGTTCTTTTTCTTTTTATGAAGTCTTTAACTTTTGATACATTAAAAGAAATATCTTCGCTCTCTTCTTTTTCTTGATGGTTATCCTTCTTTTTTTCGTGTTTGCTCATTTAACATCCCTCGTTAAGAATATAGCTCTCCAGAACCCTGAACTCTTTATAAAACTTACTTCTCCCTGGTTTGAGCAGATCTAACTACTGATGAGTGGGTACAAATAGCAAGATTTATAAGTGGGCTTGATATTTATTTTTTATTGTGAGGGTCATTCATTATGAAACGAGTTTTAGCAACATCATCGCATCCTGGTGGAATTAACGCAATATTGCCTGTAATTAGACAATTGAATCAAGAAGGACAGGTAAATGTGATTTCTATTGGTCATGAATCCTCTGAGAAAATGTTGGCTGCTGCCGGAATTAGTTATCGAACACTCTCTAGCTACGGAGTTGGCACAACTTCTGAAGAAGAATTGGAACTTTTGATCGAACGAGTATCGCCTAATATTGTATTAACAGGTACGGGAGATAGTGATCGAGACGGTAAAAAGGTAATAGAGCAAACAATTGTGAGTGCTGCAAGAAATGCAGGAATAACTTCCCTGTCTGTTTTAGACGTTTGGGCAAACTATTCTCTAAGATTTAGTGATCCCTTAAACTTAGAAGAGGGGCACTTAAGGTTTCTGCCGGACAAAGTTGCTGTTATGGATGAGCTTGCAAGAAGCACTATGGTTGCAGAAGGATTCCCAATAGATCGCTTGGTTGTAACGGGCAACCCTTTTTTTGATGATCTAGTGGAGGTTGGACGAAGATTTGGATCATCCAATCGTGAAGAAGTCAGGGCAGATCTTGGAGTATCTGCCGATGCTTTGCTTTTATTGTATGCTTCGCAACCAATTGAACATCACTATGGTGACAGTCTAGGATACACGGAGAAAACTGCATTGGACGCACTTTTATCTTCATTAAATAAAACTCGAACTGGGAGGGAAGTGTCTCTTCTTGTTAAAGTACATCCTAGAGAAAATATCCCAGATCTTGAAGAAGTTGCTGAAAAATATAGTGGAGTACATGTTTTATTTGATCAAGACTACCCCACAAGACCCACGGTTCTTGCATCGGATGTGGTATTTTCACCATTCTCGACTGTTCTTATTGAATCAACTTATTTGCATAAACCCTCGATTAGTTTACAACCAGGATTGAGACAAAAAGACTTGCTTGTAACGAACGAACTCGGTGTGACTGTTCCAATCTATACTTCTGAAGATTTAGATGTGGTTGTTCAGAAAGTACTTTCAGATGAATCGTATTTACGAGAGCTATCCATTAAAGGACACAAGAAAGGTTTTGTGGTAGATGGAGACGCAACAGATAAAGTAACTTCATTGGTTTATTCTCTTCTTTAATAATTTCAAAAAAACTATACGAATTTTTTAGTAAACCTAAGCAATAAGGGTTTATGGAACAAAACATAAGTTGCCAACAACAGTGGCTCATCTCTTGAATACTTACCCAGAATATTTTCTCTCCCTTTACAGAAGTAATCCACTAATCCATTATAATCTTCATCACTAAACTTATTCAAAGCTTTCCTTATTCTAAGATCTAATTTTAGCTTTCTGATCGTTGCCTTGATATTACTAGAATAACTCTTATTATTAACAATAGAATCTGCTAATCCTTCTACGCACTTCAATCCTGGTACTAATCCGCCGCCCGTTGTGGCTTTTACTTGTCCTGCGCTATCGCCCACAAGGTATACATTATCTTGCTCAATCTTCTGCTTTGGATTGAATATAGGAATCAATCCCCCTTGTTTGCTAGTTATCTGACTTTTCTTGACATTCAATCGTTTCAAAAAAGAATCAAACAGCAAACCGGTATTCTTTTCACTAGCCACTCCAACTTTCGCATAGTTATCATCTTCTGGAACAATCCAACCAAAAAATCCTGGCGCGACTTCGTTGCCCAAATAAACAGAATACTCATCAACATCTACATTCATCTTTACTCTTGCCTGTGCTCCAACGCAATATCTTCTGTTATCAACACCAATGCTCTTCGCAACCGCGCTTGCAGGACCATCCGCACCTATTAGCTTATCAAACCCAACACTTTTTCCATTAATTATTGCTTTATTGTTACTTAATCTTTCAAATTTACTTCTAAGAATATACTTTGCTCCACAATCTTCTGCTCTCTCCTTTAACCAGTTATCGAAACCGCATCTATCTATAACTAGATCATCATTTTTGATTATTAATTCAGAACCATTCGGTGCTACAACCTTTACTCTTTTTACTTTGTTAATAACCAGATCTTTTTTTATTTTAATTACGTCGTTAATAGATTTAGTAACTATGCCTGTGCATTGTACTGGTTCTCCAATCTTAGCTCTTGCATCATAAACTTCAATAGTCTTTCCAGCTTTAGCTAGCAACTCTGCGCAATAACTCCCCGTTGGCCCGCCGCCAATAATTGAAATCATTTTTTATCCTTAAAATGCACATAATATATAGAATATCCTACTACTTCCTTACTTAGTCCTTTCTCCTCGATCAAATACTTATACTTATCTTCAGGAGATAGATGTTTTAATTCCTTTACAATCTCTATGGTTTTTTTGATCTCATCATTAACCAAAACATCGATTGTATCTTCCACTAAATCATGTTCATACTGATAGTCCTTTAACCATTTCTTAATGTGATCTATTTTGTGTCCTTGTGAAACAAAATAATCAAAATGTTTCTTAATCTCTTTTTTTCTACCTACTAGTTTCTTTCCTTCTTTCTCTTTTTTTCTTTTATCTAGGAAGTAAATTGCTATGGCTGCTACAACTATTAGAATACTCAACTGTATTACAACATTTACAACTATTGTTCCTGTTTGAACCATTAGAAAAAAGATAATTAAAAGCTATTTAAAGAAATCGTTAAACAAAAAGAAAATCATCCTAAAAGCTTTCTAACAAACCTTGGATGAACTCTGTGGCATATTAATTGGTGCTCAACTTGCTCTTTACTATATCCTAAACTCAGGAGACCTCTAACATACCCTCTCATTTTGCTAACATAATCTTTACGTCTTTTCTTTTCCTTTTCTTGCTTAAGATATACATCTAATCCATAGTATCCTATTGCAACAAAACAAATAAGAAAACCTAACAGCAAAACAACATTCGAAATTGTTAATTCATTAACCACTTCTAATACCCCCTAAATCAAAAATACACAACAAATATAAAAAGTTTACTATCATTTAGTAACGTCAAAACACCTTAATATGTTTGCGAATTCAGTGCAATTAACGTCTGTGTCGGGGTTGTAGCCTCTGCACAGGTATCACTTTTTTTTGCTACTTCGCTATAGCAAATAAACAGAAACATTTAAATATCTGGCCCAGTTTCTTAGAGGTTGTTAGGGGGGTACCGTAGGTAAGTTGCTCTTCTAGATACACTATTCACAATCCTGAGGAGGTTGAATAATATGAAAATAAAAGCATTAACCTTAATGGTTTTGATTGTTGGCTTATTGCTAGCATCAGTCTCCGTAAGCGCGGAGAATTTTGGTTCATCCCTTGGTGTAGATATCACTAGGGTAGAAGTAAATGACGTTGTTGTAACAAACGACCAAGTAATTAGAACTCAGTTCGACAGAGGACAAGAACTTGAAATTAGAGTAACTGTTCAGTCCAATTTAACTGAGGTTGCAAGAGATGTTCAAATCGAAGCAAAGATATATGGTGATGATCACTTTGATATATCTGATTCTTCTGACACTTTTGACATCGAACCCGGTGTAGTATACACTGAGAAAATGAGGCTTCAAATTCCTGACTTAGTTGACAGGGACGATTACAAGCTAAGAATTTTAGTTTCTGATAGATATTCTGCATTAAGTATCTTTAACTACAACTTGCAAATATCTACTGAGAAAAATAAAGTTTCTATTGAAGATGTTGTCTTTACTCCATCAAATGATGTACAGGCAGGGAGAGCTCTTCTAGCAACTGTAAGACTTGAAAACTTTGGTGAAGAAAGAGAAGAAGGTCTAAAAGTTGAACTAGCTATACCTGAGCTTGGCGTATCCGCTGTTGACTACATTGACGAACTTGATGAAGACGACGAGATTTCAAGTGAGGAGCTATTCCTAAGAATTCCAAGATGTACAGCAAATGGTAGATATGATGCTACTGTAACTGTCTCATACGATGATGGATTCGAAAAAGAAAGCAAGGATTACTACATCAATGTTGTCGAAGATGACGCTGCATGTGCTATGGAAGCAGGTGTTCCTACACAACCTTCCACTCCATCAACACAACCTCAACCTCCTGTTACTGAGGAAAAGACCATAATTAATTTGGGAACTCAAACTAATGTGTTGAC
>Ga0209042_1000330_pt1 | contig 54608 bp, 38 predicted proteins | sample SaaInlV_200m_DNA_6_FD_184649 | JGI IMG/M metagenome (GOLD analysis project Ga0209042, IMG submission 184649) | Marine microbial communities from expanding oxygen minimum zones in the Saanich Inlet - SI037_S2LV_200m_DNA (SPAdes) (version 2) | ecosystem: Environmental > Aquatic > Marine >... | reverse complement strand
ATTCTGCTCAGCGACGCCGACATTGCAGCCCGTTTAGAGGACTGCACCGCACCGGGACTCAGACATCCGATCTCCGGTCAGACATGGTCGCTGGATGACACGGCCTCCACCTATACCAACGCCATCTGTATCGCCGACTGCGGGTACGTTCTACTCCCTGAGCCATCCTTCCTGTTTGGCTTCCCGTTCTTCAACCGCTCCCTCAGCATGCGCAAAGCTACCGTAGACGAGTCCGAGCCACGCCCATGTTCGAACTGCCTGGCCTGTAAGCGCCACTGCCCGGCCGACCTTCGTCCCTCCTTTCTGCACCACTCGATCGGTGCAGGAGACGAAGAAGCCGTCGAGTCCCTGGCACCGCGGCACTGCATCCAGTGTGGGCGATGCAGCTATGTCTGCCCCTCAGGACTTCCGCTCTTCGAGAGCATCTCCGAGGCAATCACGCGTCTCGATGGCGAGGGGGATGACGAATGACCTGGAAACTCCCCAGACGGAACGACGATATCCTGTCAGCGTGCGGTCTGGCCCTCTACGTTCCCGCGATTGGCCGCTATGGCCTCAAGCTTGCTGTCCTGCTGGTTCTGTCGATCGTGGCAGGCTTTGCGGTCGAACGGTGGACGGCGGCCCTGAGGAACAGAAAGCCCGATGCCTTGGGAGTGCCGGCCTGGATCCTGTTGCCATTGGTGCTTCCGCCCGCCCTGCCCCTCTGGATGGGGGCCACTTCAGTTGTGTTCGCGGTCGTCGTCACGACATCATTCTTCGGAGGCTACGGTCGCCACCCTGCGTCACCCGTGGCGGTCGGATGGTCCTTCGCGGCCCTTAGTTTCCCGTCAGAGTTCGGATTCGGCTGGGCATTCCCCTTTGCCAATGTCCTGACGGGGTTCCAGCACTGGTGCACCCGCCTGCCGGTCGTCGATCACCCCATCGTTTTCATGGCGCCCCGAGACGATGTCACAGTCCGAGCACTGCTGCTCGGGTACTTCCCCCAAGCGCCCTGTATGGCCCTGCCCATCCTCCTGATCACACTCGGACTCCTGCTCCTTGCCGTACGAGCAATCTCAGGACGCACGGCGATAAGCTTCCTGGGCACGTACCTGCTCTGCGGGTTGCTGTCGCCTGGGGCATCCTGGTTTGGGTTGACGACATCGCTCCTGGCCGGAAATGTCCTCTTCGCAACCTTCTTCGTGGCCGCAGACACCCGTGTGAGCGCCAGAACGGTTCCCGGACGCTGGCTGGTCGGGGCACTGGGTGGCGCTGTTGCTTTCCTGGTCCGGAACTTCGCCTCTTTCCCGGACGGCGTGTTCTTCGCCGTTCTATTCGCCAACGTGTTCGCCCCAATCGTCGACGAAGGCGTCCTGGTGCTGACAAGACGGCGGGAAGGGGCTGCATGAACGACCGCAAGATGATCCTGTTCCTGCTGGCCACCACCACGGCCTGTACGCTCCTTCTTGCGGGAGCCAACCTGGCCTACACGCGTGCGGCCGCCGTATTCAATCTCAGGCTCTACGAGACGATTCTCGAGCTTTTCGACGTGCCAGTCCCGAACGAAGGTGTGGAAGACGTGTTCCGGGCCCACTTCAACGAACAGACCGTCGGAGGCACGGTTTACTACACGTCCAAGCAGAAGAGTCCGGGAACGGTCGTCTTCAAGGCTGAGGGAGCCGGCTTGTGGAGCCGCGTCGAACTGCTTCTGGCGGTTTCCGCGAGTGGAAACTCGCTGTACGGAATGCGCGTCCTCTCCCAGGCAGAGACACCAGGTCTCGGCGGGCGCATCGGCGAGCCCGAATTCCAGGCCCGCTTCCGCGGGGTCGATGTGCGGCCAAAGGTGAAACTTGTGAAGTTTGCGATGGGCGGGAACGAGATTGATGCAATATCCGGGGCGACCATGACCAGCAGGGCCGTCGAACGAATCATCAACAACGGGATTGCGGACGCAGACCGGGCTCTGGGCCGAGAATAGCACATGGCGGATCAAGTCCAACTGAAAGTCCCAAAGGCCGGCTACCGGCTGTTCAACAGCAAGACGTGGGCCGTCTTCTCCGAAGGGGTTTGGCACAACAACCCCATCTTCGGGATGATGCTGGGACTGTGTTCGACACTTGCCGTCACCAACTTGATGTCGAACGCGCTGGTGATGAGCGTGTCCGTCACCGTCGTTCTGGTCGCCAACTCGGCCATCATTTCTGCCCTGCGGAACCACATTCCCGACCGCGTCCGTATGATCGTTTACATGCTGATCGTCTCCACTCTGGTCATCACTGTGGACATGATGTTGAGGATCTGCCTGCCCGACATCAGCAAAGCTCTCGGCCCATACGTGGCACTCATCATAACGAACTGCATCATCATGGGGCGGGCCGAGGCCTTCGCGGTCAACAACACCGTTCCCGTCTCCATCGCGGACTCGTTGGGCGTAGGAGCCGGCTACACCTTCTCTCTGATGATCATGGCCTTCTTCCGGGAATCACTCGGATTCGGCACCATTTTTGGTCTCAAGGTCCTCCCTGAGGCAATGTCTCCCATCCAGCTGTTTGCGATACCCCCCGGTGCGTTCTTTGCCCTTGGGGTGTTCATCCTGGTCGTCAACACGCTGAAGCAACGACAGGCCAAGGAGGACGACGCGTGAGATTCCTGCTGATCCTCTTCGCATCCATCCTGACGAGCAACATCGCCCTCACCTACTTCCTGGGCATGTGCCCGTTTGTGACGATCTCCCGCAACATCGGGGTGGCCGCAGGCATGGGCATCGCCGTCACATGCGTGATGACCATCACGGCAACCGCAAACTGGCTGATCGACCACTATCTCCTGATCCCAATGGGCTTGGAATTCCTGCAGTTCCTCGTCTTTATCGTGACCATCGCGACCATCGTCCAGCTCCTGGAACTGGTTATGGATCGCTACACGCCCACACTCCACCAGGCATTCGGGATCTTCCTCCCGCTGATTACCGTGAACTGTGCCATACTCGGCATTTCGCTATTCATGGTCCTTCGGACGTTCTCATTCTGGCAGACTGTTGTTTACAGCTTCGGGTCAGGGATCGGCTGGATGTTGGCGATCGTCACGATGGGGGCTTTGCGCAGACGCCTCGTCTTCGCTGATCCCCTGGCAAATTTCGGCGCCGCAGGGATCACGGCGATCCTGGCCGGCTTCATGGCACTCGCATTCATCGGCTTTTCAGGAATGGCAAGTCTGTGATTCTAAACGCACTCATCTTCATGAACGGGTTCGCGCTGGTGATCGGCTTGCTGATCATCTTCATGGACCGTGTGATCTCGAACTACGGGCTGTGCCGAATCACGATCAACGACGATAAGGAATTCCACGCCCAGGGCGGCAAGTCCCTTCTCCGTCTCCTGCTCGAAAACAAGTACTTCATCCCGTCTGCCTGCGGCGGCAAAGGCACCTGCGGGTACTGCAAGGTCAAGGTCCTCGAAGGCGGCGGCCCTGCCCTGCCCACTGAGGCACTTATCCTGAACTCGCGGGAACAGGCTCAGGGATTCCGCCTTTCCTGTCAGCTCAAGGTTAAGAACGACCTCAGCATCGAGATACCTCCCGAGTACCTGGAGATCCAGGAGTACCGTGGGGAGCTCTCCCTGGCCGAACTCGTCACCAGTGACATCAAACGCATCCGCATCAAACTGGTGGAACCGCAGACTCTGACCTACAAGCCGGGACAATACGTCCAGATCCGTATTGACCATGACGGAGAAACAGACTTCCGGGCCTACAGCATGGCGTCGAACCCCGACAAGCAGGGCGAGATCGAGCTGAACGTCAAGAGGATTCCGGACGGCCTCGGTTCGGGATACCTCCACTCTCTTGAGCTCGGAGCTCCCCTTGACCTGTCAGGACCCTATGGGGATTTCTACCTGCATACAGATAGTGACGAACGCATTGTCTGTGTGGCAGGAGGCGTCGGTTTGGCCCCGCTGAAGTCAATCGTGATGTACTGGCGTGACCACCAGAAACACCGCCGGCTTGAGCTCTATTACGGAGCCCGGGATCTACCCGACCTCTATGACCATGACATCTTCACCTCTTTTGCCGAAACCTACGAGAATTTCCACTACTACCCCGCGCTCTCGGACGCCGGGGACGACTGGAATGGGCACACCGGGTTTATCCACATGGTGATGGAGGAGTGCCTTGAAACGGGCAACACGGGAGAAGCCTACCTCTGCGGCCCCCCGATTATGATCGAAGCTGTTACCGAAGTGCTCACGAACAAAGGCATCGCTGCCGAAAGGATTTGGTATGACAAGTTCTGACGGTTCCGCCTACCTGACCTGTGCCGAGTTCGTCCAGATCGCCATCGTGTTCGAACAAGAATCGGCCGAGTTCTTCCGCAGGCTCCAGGGCGTGACGTCCGGAAGTGCCCGTCAGCTTGCAGCGCTCTTGGAGAAGCAGGAAGTCGCCCACGAGAATGCACTGCGGAAGCTCGACGTCGCCGGCATCCGGGACATGATTCAGTTCGCCCCGGAGAAACCGGTCACCATCCCCGGACTCCCGGATGGCGACCTGCCCTTGAGCGACCTGATCGAACTGGGAATTGAGCGCGAACGCGCGGCCAAAAATACCTACCAGAACGCAGCCCGATTTGCTTCCGGGGCGTTCAAGAACCTGCTCGAAGGCCTGGTCCGTTTCGAAGAGGAACACGAGCAGAAGCTGATTAGTATGAGAGGCATGTGAGGACAAATCCATGAAGAAACTGATTCTGCCACTCGTCCTGCTGACTGTAATCGCCCTCCGTGTTGCGGTTCTCCTACGACCCTCTCCTCCACAGACGGTCACGATCACGTCGCAGGCGATCGTGATCCGAGAATCGGCGCGCTGTGTCCGATGTCACACCAAGAAGACACCGGGGGTGGTGGCGTCGTGGCGTAACAGTAACCACGCCGCATCCGGTGTGGGCTGTTACGAGTGCCACCAGGCAAAGGAAGGCGAGCCCGACGCTACCAAGCATTTCGGTGAACTCGTCTCGGTCATTGTCTCGCCCAAAGACTGCGGACGCTGCCACGAGACCGAGACCACGCAATTCCTCGCATCGCACCATGCCAAAGGAGGCGAAGTGTTGGGCTCCCTGGACAATTACCTGGGAGAGGTGGTTGAGGGCATGGGGGCAAACGTATCCGGCTGCCAACAATGCCACGGCTCCACGGTCAAAGTAATGAAAGACGGAACGCTCCATCCCGGGACATGGCCCAATTTCGGGATCGGCCGAATCAATCCCGACGGCACAGCCGGATCTTGCTCAGCCTGCCATTCCCGGCATGACTTCTCGGTCGCTCAGGCGCGGACACCTGAAACCTGCGGACGCTGTCATCTCGGCCCTGACCACCCACAGAAAGAAGTCTACGAAGAATCCAAGCATGCCATCGCGTACCGCAGCCACATGGACGAGATGAACATGAAGAAGTCCCAATGGGTCGTTGGCGTGGACTACAGCGCCGCCCCGGTCTGTGCCACCTGCCATGTGTCTGCCACCCCGAACCAGCCACGTACTCACGATATCGGGCAACGTCTTTCATGGAACATCCGGGCCAAAGTGTCCTTCAAAACAAAGGACTCGGAACAGAAGCGCAAGGCCATGCAAGAAGTCTGCGCAAACTGCCACAATCCGAACTACGTGAAGAACTTCTACAAGCAGTTTGACGCCGGCGTTGAGCTTTACAACGGCAAGTTTGCAGAGCCCGCGCAGGAAATCATGGGCAAACTCAAGAAGGCTGAGAAAATCGACTCCACCCCGTTCAATGAGGAGATTGAGTGGATCTTCTTCTACCTCTGGCACCACGAGGGCCGTCGAGCCCGCAACGGACTGGCCATGATGGGGCCCGATTACGTTCAATGGCACGGCTTCTACGAGATTGCAGAACGCTTCTACATCGAGTTCGTCAAAGAAGCCGAGCATCTCCTGCCGGGGGTCACCAAGGAAATCCTCGCCCGCCCGGAACACAAGTGGTTCAAGACGCCACTCTCTCCGGACGAACGCAAGGATATGAAGGGCTACTACGACGGCAGAGCCACACGCTGACCGTACCGGCCTGACCTCGCCTCGCGTCCCTGTGAAGGGCGTCCCGAACGTGGGAGGCGCCGCCGTGCGCCGATTCTCCTCGCCACAGGACCATCACGGGATGGCACCCGCTCCCACATTGAGTGCAAGCAGAGACACCTGTCCGTCCGAGCCGCGCACAGCGTAAGCGGTCTTCGCCGCCCGGAGCCCCCTCCCGTTGGTCAGGGCTCGGAGAGAGGACACCCGCAATCCGGGATGCGACTCCGCTCGGCTTTGCTCAATACCATTCCCCACTGGTTCCGGTTGCATCCCGCTCCACTGCTCGGTATGGTCCGGGAACTCGTACCCGCACTCGGAGAAAGCGCCCCCATGCATCCCCATCTGAAACACGCAGCGACGTGCGCGCTCACAGGAGTTCTTATGGCCACGCCGAACCTTGCTGATTCCGCACCACGCGCATCCGGCGGCCTCCACACACCGGAACGCCTCGCCAATATCCGCCGCAATGTCGAGCGATTTCCGTGGGCGAAGGCGGCAGCCAGGCGTTCTGTCCATCACGCCAAGCGCTGGGTATCGATGTCCGATGAGGAACTCTGGCAGTTGGTACCCGGTCAGAAGCTCCCACGCTGCATCGATGTTACCATGACCTACACCCGCAAAGGTAAGGCCCGACCAGGTTGCCTGGTCTGTGGCGAGAAGGTCTTTAAACACGGTAACTACCCATACAGCCCGAATGTCTTCGCCAAGCCCTGGAAGTTGACCTGTCCCTCCTGCAAAGCCGTGTTCCCTACCAACGACTTCGCAGCCTTCTATCAAAGCGCTATTGGGAAGGACGGCTGTTTCGACGCAGGGAACGGAGACACCGCCCTGCTGTTCAACGCGGAACACCCGGACGCCAACGACCCACTCCACACGTGGGGCGTCGACAACGGCCACGGCTACATCGACGAAAACGGCTTGGGGCACCGCTACATCGCTTATTACACCTGGAAACTGTGGCAGACGATCCTCAACGGCGTTGGGGCCCTCTCCAACGCCTCCAGTCACACCGGCGATCGCCTGTATGCGCACAAGTGCGCCATCCTGCTCGACCGCATTGCCGATGTCTACCCGGATATGGACTGGAACGAGTACGCCAGGCGCGGCTGGTACCACTCCGACGGCGGCAGCAAGAAAGGCAAGATCGAGGGACGGATCTGGGAAACCGGTGTACTGAGGAAACTCGCCACCAGCTACGATCGCATCATCCCGGGCCTCGCTCCTCAGGACGAGCTCTATGCGTTTCTAGCCGGCAAAGGTGAGGCGTTCGACCTCCCGACCGGTAAGGGCACCCACGCCGAACTGATGCAGAACATCGATGATCGCATTCTGCGTTGCGGGGCAGACGCCATCCGGGCACAGCGCATCTGGGGCAACGAGGGCATGCACCAAGCCTCTATGGCCGCCTGTGCAATCGCCTTGGATACCCAGCCGGACACCAACACGATGATCGACTGGATCTTCGCCGAGGATGGGGGCCACGTCCCAACCGTTATCGTGGGCGGTATTGACCGCGATGGTGTGGGCGCGGAGGCAGGCCCCGGCTACGCGCTCTCCTGGGGTGGGAACATCGGCGCCGTAGCAGACCTCCTCGCCCGGTACGGCAAGTACACCACCCACGACATCTATCGCGATTACCCTCAATTCGCGAAGACGTTCGCCGCCGGAACTCGCCTGACGATTCTGGGATACGACACACCATCGATCGGCGACGCCGGAGCCACCGGCACGATCGGCAAAGTTCAATGCTCACCTGATTTCATCATACGCGGCTACCGGTTCCTTGGAGATGCGGACATCGCATTGGCCGCATTCCGTGAAAACGGGTTCTCGGCCAAAGGACTCGGCCTCAGCATCACCGATCCTGACCCGAAGAAGACAGAAACCGACATCACGGCGATCGCCAAGACCGCAGACGAGGGCACCACCGGACTGGGCCCCCACAACATGGCCGGATATGGTCTACTCACCCTTGAAACAGGACATGCCAAGCAGGGCGCAGGCGTGTTCATGTACTACGGCCGTAACAAGGGACACGGCCATCAAGACCGACTCAACATCGGCATCTACGGCTTCGGCTTCGACCTCACGCCTGACCTCGGATACCCGGAGTTCGCCACCAGTTGGCCCAAACGCAACGAGTGGACCCGCCAGACCATCGCCCACAACACCGTAGTGGTCGATGAGTCCAGCCAGACCACCAATTGGGTAGGGCACCCAACCTTCTTCAAGGCACTGCCCGGGCTCCAGTGCGCCGAAGTCGAGAGTAGTGATATTTATCCGAGCACGCGGGACTACCGGCGGACCGTGTTGTTTGTCCCACTCACCGAGCAGACCGGTTACGTCGTCGACATATTCCGGGTCGAGGGCGGAGACGACCACCTGCGCAGCTTCCATGGTCCCGGCACAGAAGTTACAGCTGAAGGTCTGTCGCTGACCGCACAGGCCACAGGGACGTACGCGGGGGCTGACACCCCGTTCGGGTCATCAGTCACGCGTGGGAAACGGATCGGCTTTTCTTGGTTGGCCGAAGTGGAACGAGACGCCGCACCGCCCTCAGAGTGGTCAATTGACTGGCGTCTCCAGGCCGGCTACCGGGGGGCAACCAAGGCGGACAACATCCACCTGCGTCTGTGGGATGTCAGTGGTGTGGATGACGTCGCTTTGGCCAATGGAGAGCCCCCGCAGAACAAGTCCGGCAATCCACGCTGGATCCGCTACTGTCTCGCGCGGCGCAAAGGACGCAATCTGACCTCCACTTTCGTTTCCGTTGTTGAGCCCTATCGAGACGCCCCCGCGATCGTGGCTGTTGAGCGTCTGGGGATACCCGGAAAGCCGGCCCATGGCGGCCCGGTCGCGCTGCAAATCAGACTGGCTGACGGCAGCCAGCACACCGTGCTCTACTCGCCTGACGGCCAACCGTTCACGGCGCAGGATAACACCGCATTCGAGGGTCGTGTGGGACTCGTGGTGACGGGGAGCTCCGGCAGCATTCAGCAGGCAACCTTGGTCGCCGGAAAGTCGTTGTCGCGTGGAGACGTCGAACTCACTTGTGACCAACCGACCTGGCAAGGAATGGTGGCCGCTCGAGAGCAGCTGCCCAACGGGCACAGTGTCATTCGCACCGCTGCCAAGCTGCCATTGAATGGAACCCTCGTCGGCAGCGAGATCATCGTCGAGAACGACCGGGTCCGGAATGCGTGCTACACCATCTGCGGTGTTCGCGCCGTTGACGGTCTGACCGAAATCGACCTCGGACGTGTCAGCCTCGTCCGGAACTTTGTCGATCCCAAGGACTATACCAAAGGCTTCACTTACAATTTTGAGCCGGGATCCCCCTTCACCATCCCCAACCATGCCTGCCTCGAAGCCAGGTAGCGCCCGGCCGAGCCGCGCACAGCGTAAGCAGTCTTCCCTGCCCGAACAGAGCCGCGACTTACGGGAGCGGTGCCCGAACAGAGCCGCACGTAGCGTAAGCGGTCCGCTCCCGTAAGTCGCGGCTCGGAAAGAGGGGGCAACTTCTTGGGAGCGCCGGTTCTCCATAGCCGCACTGCTCAATTCGAGCCGCGCACAACGCAAGCGGTCTTCCCTCCCGCAGGCAGGAAGAACCGTAGGGGCATCACCCACTCAGCAAAGCCGTGAGCATTCTGAAATTGGCTTCCAGATCACAGATCTTCTCTGCCGGCGTGTCACCGTGAGGCTTGGCCTCGTAGTTGAACGGGCCGGTGTAGCCGATCTCCTGCAGGGCCAGCATGAAGGCACGCCAGTCGATCACGCCTTCGCCCGGCATCCAGTGCTTCTCATCCACACCATCGTAGTCACTCAAATGGAGCGTGATGAGGCGGTCGCCCAAGCGGCGGACCACGTTCGGCAAATCAGCAAAACGATCCATCAGATGGTTCACGTCCAGGCAGACACCGAACACCTCTTCAGAAAGACCTTCCAGAAGTGCCAGGAGTTCATCGACGGTGTTTCCCAGGCAGGTCCGCGGAAGCAACTCCACGGCAACCCGGATTCCGGATTCCCCGCAGCGGTCCGCCACGCTGGCCAGAGATTCTCGTGAACGTCGCAGCCGGGCCGGGCGTTCCGCATCCGTTATCGGCTCAGTGCTGGCGTGAACCACGACCATCGGCGCGCCGAGCTCTTCAGCCAGAGCGATTGCTTCGACCAAGACGCCTCTCCCGATCTCACACACGGCATCGTCCAGGCACGAGATATCCAGTCCCCCGCCGAATGGGCAATGCACGGTGGCGACCCGCACACCCGAGGTCGCCAGCATCCGACCAAGAACAGCTTTCCCCTCCGCAGGTCTCTCATCATCGAAAAAGCGGGCAGGCAGGACCTCTGCTGTCCTGACATCAGTCCCTTGGAGTACCCCCTCGTGCTCTGCGGTCAACGGCATCATTACGCTGTGCAGCGACACACCCAATTCCGGTTTGAACATAGTAACCACTCCTTCGTTTAGCAGAACCGGATCCGTGCAAGGAGCAAGTCACCGATGTACTGGATGCGATTGTAGGGCGAGTCGCCACGCGCGCAGTTCGCATAGAATGGCATCCCGTCCTCGTAGCCTTCGACCACCTGCTGCAGCCATTCACCGGTGATCACCCAGGCCTCGTCTGAATCAACATTGAGGGTGCAGAAATTCCCCATACGTGCACCGTTTTCCGGGATGATGACGCGTTCGGTGTCCCGGACAATACACAGGCGTTCAGGGTCGACTTCGGCCATGAACAACGGGGCGCGATCTCGCACAACGCCGTTGCTCATCTCACTTCTTCGGGTATAGACGAGAAACAGGGCGTCGTCCCGGAGCAGCCAATGCTGTTGGGTGTTGTAGCTGCCCAGGTCCTGACCGTCATCGAACGTCCAGGGCTTTGGGGGTGAGAAGTCGAGGCCATCCGCAGAACCTGTGACATATCCACAGATGTCATTGCGAAGAGTCAGTAGGAAGCGTTCGCCACACTTCACGAGGGAAGGTTCGTGGAATCCTCGGACGTCATCGCAGGTGAGCACGCCTCCTCCGGCCACCGCCTGCATCGTCTCGCCATCCCACGTGAGCCGCAGAACGGCCGCGCGGCCGCGCGAATCATCGCCGCCCACGGTCACGGGGCACAGAATCGAGCCGTCTGGAAGCTCGACCTTCTGGCACACGTCTGAGGTAAAGACCCGTCGGACCCCTTCCTCCGCAAACAGCGATTGCCAGGCGATCCTCTCCCAAGGCGCGAAATCGCCGCGTTCAGGAATCCATCGGGAGTGGATCAGATCAGGAGTCAGAGCCAGTTTCCTGGCACGGGGGGCCCACAAGGCATGTGTTTCTCCTTTGAGGCCGGGCGTCGGCAGCGTATCCTGCGTGAAGCACGTCCTGCCAATCATCAGGAGAGTGTCGCTGGCCTGGTGATGAAACGGTGACATCCACGGCTTCTCGAAGACATCCTCGCTCTGTGGATTGACCTGCAGGCTCTGGCTCTGGGCAGGATTGCTCCAGTGGGCTCCACAGTCGTGACTCCACGTGTAATGATGTGGCCCGATGTCCGAGCCGGTGAGCTGGCTGGCACAGACCATGGCCCGCGACACAGCCCCGTTCCGGCCGGCTGGGATCCGGGCCGCCGTCGGCTCAAACCAACACTCATTGCGGCGGCGACCGTGAAAGATCGTCTCAACCTGAACCGTGTAGTCGACAGCCATTGATCAGCTCCTCTATTATCGTCAACCACTCGCGCAGACAACCGAGTAGGCCGTGCGCCGTGGTACACCCTCGGAACGTGAACGCGAATGTCCGGAAAGCAACTCGGTATTCTCCAGACATTTCGCGTACCGTTTGCAGTCTTCTCGGCAATACTGGCATCAACACTCCGCCGGGCTAATGTGCTCCGGACGAGTTGCTGTGTGACGTCAAGGAAAGTGACAGGGCACGACCTATTCCCGAGTCCGGCCCACAACGGCATGCTGGCTCCTGCCTGAGGCTGAAGATCTAATGGAAATCCCACTCGGAATGTCGAGTCTCCTCTGGTACGACGAACCGGAGCTCATCCCCCACCTTCCGGCGCTGGACCAAGCCGGCGTTCGCCACATCGAGCTGCGCCGCCTTTCCCCGCATGTGAACCCCGCTTCTCCCTCTTCCGTCAACCAACTGAAGCGTGCGTTGCTGGACACGGGAATTGCGCTGCACTCCGTCCATCTCCCGACGGAGGTCACTCTGGCAATGTTTGGGGCGGACGACGTGTCCCGCCAACGAGGCGTCGCGGCGGCGAAGTCCGTTGCGGAGACCGCGACCACGCTCGGTGCCAATGTCCTCGTGGCGCACGCAGGAGGACCGATAAGAGACGGCGACAATCGTGAGAAGCTGATCGAAGCCAGCGTTGAAGGCCTCTCAGACCTGTGCGCATTCTGCGGTCAGCTCGGTTTACCCGTGGCCATCGAGAATACCCTCCCGACCACACCACGAGTCGGCGACACGGTCCCGGAACTCGTGCAACTGGTCCAGCAATTCAAGGGCGATCATGTGGGTTATTGCCTCGACACCAGTCACGCCAACTTGAGCGGCAATGTCACAGATGCGGTGAGTCTGGTCGCGGACCGCCTGCTGACGCTACACGTCAGCGACAACGATGGTCACACAGACCAACATGCCCTCCCTTTCGACGGCACCATCGACTGGCCCGCATTCATGCAGGGCCTCAAACGGGCTCGGTACACCGGCGTATTCATGATGGAAGTGCGCGGTGGGCCACACCCGGAGCAGACCATCAGGAATGCAGCGTCCCGCATGAAGAAGCTCCTCGCCCTCATTGATTGACACGTCCGGAGGTCGCCCCGGTCATGCCCTCTAATGCTACGACCTTCCTCCTGCCACTACAACTGGCCGAGGGGTCGCCGGATGGCACCGCCTGCCTTCTAAGTGGAATGCCACTTAGTCGACTACACTTCCAGGCGGAGCCGGTCCGGGGCTCCCACATTGTGCGCTCTGCTAACGCGGGGAGGGGCTGCCACGCCGCGACCCCACATTGTGCGCTCTGCTAACGTGGGAGGAACTGCCACGCCGCGACCCCATCCCCGAGAAGATCAACGGGCATTGGTCATGCCACGCGGGTTCGTCACAAGCGTGCCTTCCCTGGACACCTTCCCATCGTCCCAAGCTCCGTCAATCCTCTCTGAGCGGCGTCTTGTACCAATCGTCTCGCGGGTAGGCACACCAAATCAGTTCACCATCACCCCGGAACGTGTTGGGTAACTCACCAATCAGGATGCGGGCGATTTCGACATACCGCAGAATCCGTCGGACAGTGGGCTGACGGATCCACACCACTGGACCTGAAGCACGCAGTTCACCTTGTCCCCGCCGCACCCAGACACCCTCCGCGTTCTGCGCTGCGATCTCCGCAGGGATCGTCTTCGCGAGCAGCGCGATCTCTCGGAGCATCGCCGCCTGGTCACGCGGAACACCGCTTGGTGGAGGCGGGGACCGCAACGCCTGCTCGACTCGTTGCAGCCGGCTCTCCGCATTGTAAGAGCGTTTTTCGGCATAGGTGGTCTTGACGCTGACCTTGCGGAACTGGGCCATCTGCTCGGGGTCATCACAGGCGAAGATCCTTCGCCCGTCAGCAACGATGGGGCGCCCCGTCTTGTGGTCGTACCAGTAGTAATGCTTGCCGTCGTCCGAGGCCGAGACCATCCATTCGAAGAAAGGCTTCACGGCTTCCAGGTACGCTTTGTCCCCGGTGACCCAGTAGGCTTGGCGCAAAGCGGAGTAAGCCCGGCTGGCGCCGGAACCGACACACATAGCGGGAGGCTCGTGCGCCCGGGCCCAGACCGGGTTGTTGTCCTTGTCATACTGCTCCGCCCAGCCGTATGTTGGCGGCCCGAGCCGGGCAGCGACAAACCAATCGGCACAGCGGACAAAGGCGTCAAGGTACTTCCGCCCCTGAGTGAAATGCCACATCAGGAGCATGGTGGTCATGCCGTCGTTGCAGGCCAGATCGTTAATTTCTCCACCTTGCGGCTGCCCGCCATGGGTGACACCGATGCCTTTCTTAAGATCGAAACTGTGCGACCACGAACCGTTCGGATTCTGTGCCTTGAGATAGAATTCTCCCGCCTTCATCGCCGCTGCGAGATAGCGCTCCTCACCCGTCAGACGGTTCAGATAGAGCAACAGGTAAATGGGATGCGTCTGATTCTGGTCCTGCAACTTGACCTTGCTCGCGTACGCGTCGGCCACGACGAAACCGCCGGGCCGAGAAAAGTACGAATGGTACCAGCTCCCCGACGCCATCTGAGCCGCACAGTAGGCATCGCCCATGCGTTCGCCCATCCGCAGATACCACGGCTCCCGCAGGACCTCGGAGCCATAGACGAGCCAGCAGGCGGCCGGCCCAACGTGCCCTTTGTCATTCGAAACGAATTCCCGAGGCCAGATGAAATCTCGCGACCCCGTCGGGCTTGGGAGCAGGGTTGGCCACGTGTAGCAGTTGGCCCAGCCTCCGGTCTGGACGCGCTCCATGAACCGGTACCAGCGACGTAGCGCCAGCTCTGCCTTTGCCAACAGCCCCAAATCAACGGCCGCGTGCGCCCGCGTGGCCTGTTCGCCGCGCTCAATCACCGTGATATCAGAGACGCGAACATGGTCGATCCAGCCCCCCAATGGCGCAAAGGACTGTCGATCGCTCCCTGAGCTCCCCAGCCAAAGCACGAAAAACGATGTACGCGGAATGGGGCCGGCCAGTGTTCCTGTCACACCTTTCCCGTCCACGGCCAGCCAATGCTCGCCCGTCTGGCTGTCCCACGATACCAACACGTGGTGCCAGGCTGATGCTTCCAGCTTCCCTGGCGTGTAGATCAGCTCCTGATCAGGTCGAGCACGACGGTTGCCGCAGTGGTCCAGTACGAGCGCTCCATCCTTGCGTTTGTGCAGACGCAGCATCGGACGATCGGTTGGGGAATGCCCCTCGGCAGCGAGGAACCAGTGCTCCTTTCCGTCGCCCCAGATGTCCGTTCCGAGCGCGCTGCGAACCCAGAGCTCAATGGAGCCATGCCGTGAGTTGACGTTGGGCCCCGCACGGAAATGGGCGACAGACGCTGTCTTGGTCAGCTGTACGGCTTTGCCCCACTTCCCCCCAACGCCCGGAGCACCGCGATAGAGAACACCTGTCTCATCTCCCCAACCGAAGTCCGCATCCGAGCTCTCCTCGGAATCCAACGTCGCCAACAGCGATGTGTGTCGATCCGCCTCCGCCCGTGTGCGCCAGTCATAGGGCACGCGGAATGGCTCAGCTTGCGCGGCCGTGATACCGAAAATCCCCCCAAACGCCAAGGCCAGCAATCGTGTTCGCATCCCGTTCCTTTCTCCTCTCCTTGTACGGTGGGCAGCCCTTCTCTCCAGCAGGGCAAGCCCTCTGACCGCTACCCCCGGAAGCCGCCCGACGGCAGCATACCGGCAAGAGACGCCGTTTTCTGTATAGTACGGTGAGCGGCCCCCGATCGCCAGGAGAAGATGCCGCCCGGAGGGCCGTGCGGCGTACAAGCAGGAGGAAGATGCCGCCCGGGAGGCCGTGCGGCATACAAGCAGGAGACGGCGGCGCCTATCTCCCCTGAACCGTGGTCTCGTAGCGAACACCGTGTGGCACTGGAACGGGGACCTTGACTGTGGTGCCGTGGTCTCCGGCCGTGCGCTCCGTGCTGTCCACAGCCACAAACGCGGTGTAGCCGCAGAGCACGGAACTCTCGACCGATGTCTTGATCATGACGGATCTGAGCTCGTTCGAGCCCATGACGATCTCCTCGTCGGCCAATGCCTGGAGCTTGCGACGCGCCCAGACGCCAGCGATGCCCGGGTGGTTCTGTTCTCGTCCGCCCCCCGCCGCCACTGCGAAACTGACTCGGCGATCCCCGAGCATCCCACTGACCTCAATCCTCTCAGGGAGTCGTCCCCGGTAGCGGCCAACCACGACCACGGGCTTGCCGACGTAGAGATGCGGAATCCGCCGAGGATAGACATCACGCACATCCATCCCGCCCCAGTGAATGCGGACATCGCGAAGGGCCGGACGTGCGGCCTTCGCGTAGAAGCGATCCACCGCCCTGGACGGACTCTCATCCAGAGTAATGATCTCGGCTTCCCCCTGACCAAACCGCGCCATACTGGTCAGCAGGTAACGGTTCACAGATGAGCCCACACCAAACGAGAAGATGCGTGAAGATCCCAGGCGTTCCTGGATGGCGCCCAGGATTTCGCTCTCGTTGCCGATGAAGCCATCGGTCATGAAACTGACAATCCGGACGCGCCGGGGGTCGTGAGCGAAATCCAGGGCGGCTTTGATGCCCTCAATCATCATCGTCCCGCCGCCACCTTTGAGATGCTTCAGATAGCGCACCCCCCTGCGAACGTTCTCCGCGGTCGCCGGGACGGGATCCGCTCCCAGCTTCGAGGCATTGCTGGAGAACCGAATGATCTGAAACGTGTCGTCCTTGCCCAGCGACTTCAGACAACGCACCATGGCCTCCTTTGCCTTGGCCAGTGGCCAGCCATTCATGCTGCCGGAGCAGTCCACCACGAAGACCATCTCACGCGGAGCCCGGGGGAGCTTCTTCTCGGATTTTGGAGGCTCGATGAGCAATGCGAACGTATTCTCTTCCCCGTCGGCATGGGTCAGGACGGTCCCCTTCGGCTCGTTCTCAGCCAGACGATAGCGAATGACGATGTCGCGATTGGGGATGCGGTCATTCGGTGCCAGCACGAGGCGAGTCTGGGTTGGTGAAAGCTCCGAGGCGGCAAAGACATGCGTCGGCGAACGGACATCGTGGATTGGCATTCCGGCCTCGATGTCGACCGTCAAACTGAGATCATGCGAGCTGAACGTCCCCGGCTTCAGGTAAGTGACTTCGGTCGACTGCCCGGATGTCCCGTCGGCCCCATGTGCCACGGCCCCCACACCATCGGTGGAGCCCGGCGGGTTGAATCGCGGGCCGACCACCGTCGGGAATACGAATTCATACTCGCTGCCCACCTGATGTAACGTATGGAAATAGGTGAGCTGCACATCGATGTCATGCCCCGGCTCGATGTTGGCCACACGTTGCGTGAAGATGTTCGGACGTTCCTGGGTCAAGAGTGACGCACGGTACCCTTGACGTCGGGCTTCCTGATAAATGCGCTGCGCCTCCTCACGTTCGCGGATGATGCCGCGGATGCGTCGCTCCCCGATCACCATGATGAAATCCGTGACTGCCGCGTTCTCGGGCAGCGGGAAGACGTACACGGCCTCGATCTTCTCGGCAAACGGGTTGTGATACTGTTGGGTCACGTCCACCGTGGCCACAAACGCCGAAATCTGGGCTTTCACATCCGTGTGCTTGAGCGGAAGAGGGACCTCCTTTTCCTCGTCCCCGATCTTGGCGGTCATGTGGGCCGTATCCTCGAGCTCCGATGTGCCTCCCTCGCGCTTCTCGACCACGAGGACCTCGTCCGGCCTCTGCGCTCCCGACGTACCTCGAGCCCGACTGCCTGTACCGAAAAGCCGTCCAAGATGCGGAACATCCCCCAGCACAGGCACACCAAGCCGAATCCCGCCGCTGGGCAAAGACGGCTGGTATGATTCGGCAGGCAGGGGGCCTGCCGAGGCGGGGACGCAGTTGACCGTTCCTCCCGTGGACACCCACCCTTCGCTCTCAGCCGTTGGCTCCAGCGCCGGCTGAACATCCCTGACCAAGAAGGCCTGACGACTCTGACATCCCACAACAAGCACGGCTCCCACGATCCCGGATGCAACCATGCAGACAACCTGTGAACGCTTGCTCATTTCCCTCGCTCTCCCTTCATTGGCTCAAGTGACAGATCGACCTCAATACGAGAACCTGTTGCGGTCCCCGCTGTAACAAGCTCAACGTTCAATTCCGGCACGGCCTTCCCCTCGACCTGCAGATGGAGTCTGGCCAGCCGAGCCTTCCCGGTCGGCAGATCTCTCACCGCAGAGAACGCCGCCAACGTGATCCGCCCCCCCGCCATTCCTTTGGGATCGTAGTGAGGGGGATCTACGAATGCAGCATGGTCCCCACCTTCGACGCCGACGACACGAACACGCCTGGCATCATACCGGATGTCCACCTGGTAAGCAGCCAGTGGACGGTCGCCGGAATCGCTCCACAGATCCACGGCCACGAAGCGGACCTCAGGATCCGCTGCCCAGGTCGCCGCAACCACAAAGACACTCATGCAGGTCAGGAGACGTCTCATCCCTCTGTCCCTCCCCCACTGACACTCACAACCCGTTGGGCCAACGTGTTTGCGTCCTTCGTGTCCACACGCCCGTCGTCATTGAGATCCCAGGCGGGAGCGAGGCGACGACCGCGCTCAACCGCCTGAGCCATCGCCAGGGCATCAAGAATGTCCAACCGACCATCGCCGTTCACGTCGGGCTCTGCCCTCCCCGGAGCATTTGCCACCGGGGCCGGCCCCGTCCGAGGGTTCAGGACCCAGAACGTCCCCAGGAGCACCAACGCTGCCGCGGCGGCCGGGATAAGTCGACGACGAACCAAAACGAGAAACGGCGATCGCCTCTCGGATGTGCCCGCGATGGCCGCCAGCACGGCCCGATCCACGTCCGCAAACAGCGCCGGATCTGAAGCGGGAAGATCGTTCAGGCTCCCTGCCAGGCTGTCGAGACGCGCAACCTGCTCCTGGCAGACCGCACACGCGGCAACGTGTTGGCAGACGTCAACGTCTGCTTCGCCGGTCCGATAGAGTTCCAGTTCGACAGTCTCAGGATGATCACTCACAGTCGGCTCCTTTGCCTGATATCACTCCCCTTAAACGGCACAACGTCAGGAAAGGTTCATTGTTTCGTGCATTTTTCTTGACGAGCCTGGCCTTCGCCAGTTGATCTACCACTTACATCTGAGGTCGTTACTGCCTTCGCGGGCCAGACCGGTCGCCGTCCAGAGGCCGCCTCCCAATTTGGAGGGGGGCGCCTGATTCAGTGTGGGAGGCGGCCTCCGGACGGCGACTGATTTGCGCTCAGATGGGGAGAAGTCACACATAAGGGCAGTCCATGCCTTTCTTGGACTTTCCCCAAGTGCGGCATCAGATTCGCGTACATGTGTGAGGAACCAACAGACCCTGAGCTCGTGGAAGCCGCGAATAGCGGAGACCGCACAGCATTGGAGGCGCTATACCGGCGACACCGGGACTGGGTCTATGGGCAGGCGTTCCGTGCCTGCGGCAGCCGGGAGGATGCCCTCGACATCACTCAACAGGTATTCATCTACTTCCTGGGCAAATTCCCCGGCCTGGAACTTCGCTGCCAAGTCCGGACGCTCCTCTACCCCGTCATCCGCCACCGCGTTGCAGACCTGATGCGACAACGTGACCGGCGGGAAAGTGTGAAATCGGGACTCGTGGCGGAAGACGGTCAGCAGCGAACGCCGGATAGCGACACGGTCGAGGATCTTGTCGCAACCCTCCCGCCTCCTCAGCGAGACGTCCTCCTCCTGCGCTTCACCCAGGGACTCCGCCTTGCGGAAATCGCGACCAGACTCGGAATCCCCCCCGGCACCGTCAAGTCACGCCTCCACAACGCACTGGAGAAGCTCAGGCGAACGCTGTAAGGGCCGTGCCCCCTCCGAGGAGGTCGTCTTCTCATGCCGCTGCGACGCTACAGCGCGGTGGCTATCCTGCACGCCTCGAGGTAACGTAGGCAACCGGGTCCGGACCTGACTGACCCACAAGCCAACGCAAAGCGGCACGCCGCAGGAATGGGAGTGAAGAGGTGCATCGTCCCATAGAACGCAGGAGAATTCCGCTGGTCGTCCTTGCCTTGACTCTCTCCTTAGGCCAGGTCCCGGCTGCCCCCGGAAACGCTGTACTGCTCACGGTCGCCCAGGACGGCAGCGGGGACTACAACGGACGGACGGAGCAACCCATCCAGAACGCGGTCGATGCGGCCCGGGACGGAGGCGGCGGAACGGTCGTTGTTCGCCCGGGAACGTACGTGCTGAACCGAGGGCTGGACCTTGCAGGCCGAAACAACGTGCTGGTTCAGGGGGAGCCAGGCGTCGTGCTCAAGCTGGCTCCGCAGCGCATCGGCACAGTCGCGAGCGACGTGGTGGCAGGGGAAAAGATACTCCCGCTTGAGGACGCCTCCGGCTTCTTCCCCGGGGCCCGTATCGAGATCCGGGCAACCGGACGGACGAACATCACCCCCTCCGGGAAAAAGCACGCCATTCCCTACGTGATGGCCGTCGTGGATCGCGTAGAGGGCAACGTTCTCCATCTCCAGACGCCGCTGAAGTACGCCGTACCCAGAGCAAGCGAGCTCAGCATGGTCTTCAATGCCATCAGCGTCCGAGGGAGAACTATTGATCTGGCCCTGACGGGCCTGACCATCGATATGAACCGCGATGAATGGCCACTGCCCCCCCTCAACCACACCTACCACTGCGGCGTCTTTGCCGCAGGGCCATATTCCTATGAGAAGGGACCGACGGGGCCACCAGTCGAGCTCTTCTACATCCTTGACTGCACCATCAAGAACGCCCATCACCGCGGGATCGCCTGGTACAGTGTCTGCCACGGAAAAGTGCATGGCTGCACGATCGAAAACACGCACGCCGAGGGTATCGACCTAGACCACTTCTGCTATTACTCCGAGGTGGTCAACAACCGCGTGCTGAACTGCCGAAACATCGAACTCAACGACGCTTCCCACTGCCTCGTGACTGACAACACGATTGAGGACTGTGGCGTGGGAATCGTCATCTGGCAGTGGTGCAAACTGCCCGATCTCAACGTCAGGAACCTGGTCCTCGGGAACACCATTCGAGGCGCAAAAGGAATCGGGATCCACTGCCGCACAGATGTGGACAACAACACCATCCGCAACAACACAGTCATCGGCAGCAGAGGAGCCGGCATTCGGCTGGAGGGAGCGGAGAACAGTGTTGCCCACAACACCGTGGAGGGTTCCGGTGGGAACGCCATCGAGATCTTGGGGGCCGGCAATGCGGTCCACTACAACCAGTGTGAAGGCAAGATCGTTGACACTGGGAAGGGGAACGACGTCGTGGAACGCGCCCCCTGACCAGACCACTCCCGAGGTGATCACACGATGGTTTTCAAGGAGAACACTGCCATGCCAAACAAGCGTCTGATCCTACTCGGCCTGAACGCTCTGGCCAGGGCCCACGAACTGGACTACTTCGTGGACGGGCACCGCGGCGCCGGCATGGTGGCCGCGTACCTGCTGTGCGAGAACAACCGACTCGACGACCGCGCCTGCGAACGCATTGAGGAGATCACCGACATCAACTGGATCTCAACCCCGCTGTGTGCGCCCTTCCCGGACACGCCGGCCCAACCGGACCGAATCGGCGAAATAGGCGAAGCGCTGGCCGAAGGCGGCGAGATTCTCCGTCAAGTCGGACACAACGCGATCTTCGCAATGATCGCCATCAAGGCCTTCCGTATGATGCCGGAAGCCGCCACTCCTGAACGCATCGAAGGTGTCTGCAGCATGATCCGGTCGTTCACCCCATGGCGCGACATCGAGCCGGCCCAGGACGTCGACCCTCCGCCCTTCAAAGATACGGCGGCCGCGGCTGAATTCGTGCTGCGGGAGGCATCGGATGCCGTCGACCGCTTCATCGGTTTCGGCCAGGGCTTTGCCGGACACATGTTGACCTTCGGCCAGGCGCTCGTGGAACTGGCCGCGATGGGCGATGTCGACTGGGCAGAAAGCTGCCGCTGCGCATTCCGCAAGTATGTCACGCTCACCCGAATCGGGCCGGAAGCAGACGGCAAACGCTTCCAGGACCATGCCGTCAGCGACTTGCGCCCGAACACGGCCGCCTACTGGAAAGCACGTGGTGACACCGCCGTAGGCATCGGGCACGCCTTCAAGTACCCCTACAGCTACTACGAGTTGCTCCGGCTTGCGGACAACGCAGCCTTGGCCGAAGCATGGGACCGCAAGGCCTACCACGTGTTCTGAGCAACGGGGGAGCAATGACACATGCCCAGTACTGACCGCCCGAACGTCCTGATCATTATGTCTGACCAACACAGCCGACATTTCCTGGGCTGTTACGGCAACGACATCGTGCGAACTCCGCACCTCGATGCACTGGCCGCCAGGGGCATGCGTTTCGAGAGTGCGTATTGCCCATCGCCCTTGTGCGTCCCCAGTCGGATGAGCTTCATGACCGGCCGGACGCCAAGCGCGAACCGCGTTTGGTCAAACAACGATGTGCTCAGTTCACGAATTCCGACCTGGGCCCATTCGTTGGGTGCAGCAGGCTACGGAACAGCCTTGATCGGGCGGATGCACTTTGTGGGTGAGGATCAACGACACGGCTTTGAACACCGCCCCATCGGCGAGTACTTCCAGGCCCACCTGGGCGCCCCGCGCCTCGGAGGACCGCTCTTCAAGAAGATCAGTGGGGGAACGTCCGGCCAGTGCCGAATCAGTGTTGAGCAGGCAGGCTATGGACGAACGACCTACCAGGCTTTCGACGACATGATCGGCGAAGCCACCTGCCGGTACCTGGAAGAGAAAGCCGTGGATTCCCCGGACAGACCGTTTGCCGCTGTCGCCGGTTTCGTGCTGCCGCATTGCCCGTTCTTCGCCCCCAAAGACCTCTTCGACCACTACTACGAACGGGTGGATATGCCTGTCCCGGGTGACGATAATCCCGATGAGAAGCCGCCCGCAATCCAACGCTTCAAGAAACTGCGCGGGATAGCAGAGCCGCTACCGATCGAACGCATCCGTATCGCCCGAGCCGCTTACTACGGCATGTGCGAGTATTTCGACCGCGTAGTCGGCCTGATTCTCGCCAAATTGACAGAAACTGGGCTCGAACGCAACACGTTGGTCATCTACGCTTCCGACCACGGTGAAGCCGCCGGGGAACATGGGTGCTGGTGGAAGAGCCACTACTACGAGGGAGCAGTCGGTGTTCCGCTCATCGCTGCACTGCCGGGTGTTGTGCCCGAGGGACATGTCTCCAACGCCGTCTGCAACCTCATGGATCTGGGGCCAACCGTGATCGAGATGGCAGGGGCAGATCCGTTGCCGGCAGTAGACGGTCATTCGTTATGGACGTTACTCAGGAACGGTGAAGACCCCGCTTGGCCGAACGAGACAGTCAGCGAGTTGCTTGGCGGCGTTGGCGATCCCCCCTCCCGCATGGTCCGCAGCGGCCCGTGGAAGCTGTTCGACTACGACGACGAGCACCCGCCGGTCCTGTACAACCTCGACGAGGACCCCCATGAGTTGGTCGACCTCGCCGACGTTGCGGAGTTCGCATCCGTCCGAGATGGGTTGCTCACGAGACTGCAGGACGGCTGGGATCCCCCCTTTGTTCGTCGTACAACGCTGGAGCGCGAACGCGACATGGCCCCCATCGTCCAGTGGGGAAAGGTCACTCACCCCCGACATCCCGACGTGCTGGCAATCCCTGATGTTGAGGATGTCACGTTTGTGTAGTGCGTCGCCTCCCGGAAGCCCCCAACGTGGGAGGCGGACCGTGTGCGGCGATCCCCCCGACAGGCAGTGACTCACCTCTGACATGACTGGCGCACATCGCGTCAGAAGCCGGACCGGTTGTAACTTCACCCGATCTGAGCACGAAACACACCATTGGGGGTGCCGCTTCTCCGTAAGCGGCCGGGCCGGTTGCGGAAAACCGGCGCTCCATCCATTTGGGAGTGGCTACATCCTCTGACATGACTGGCGGACCGTCGTCAAGGGCGACCGCTCACGGGACCGCGATCAGCAAGAGCTGATCCAGGGCCAAGCCGTCCTTGAGATTGGTCAGTCGAATGCGGTTTTTCCCGCTCTTGAGCATCAGCGCAACCGGCGTCGTTCCTCCGACTGTGAGGTACTCCCAGTTGTCACGCCCCGTGCAATATCCCCCCGTTGAGGGAAGGCGGATCTCGCGACAGGCCGGGGCGGGCGACTCGCCATTGAGCAGGAGTTCTCTGCGCGTATCCGGCGAGCCGGTCGCGTACTTCAGGACAAGGTGGTAGCGTCCCGGCTTCGGCGGCGTGATGGTCCACTCCAACCAGTGGCCGACGTTCATATGCCACCCCGTCACCATGGGACCGGATGCCCCAACCCGATTGGCGGGGACCTTGACTGTCCCGCCGCCTTGCCCTGAAAACGCTTCAGCCTCGATCAGAAGAGCGCCCTTGCGGGATGCCAACAGAAGCTCTCGTGGGGGGAGTCTGACAGTGGCTCGCGTGCGATCCACCAGTTTTCCTGACCTCAGGCACAGCTCAACGGTATGACTGCCCCCGGTCTCGTAGCGATGCGTGACGGGGTTCCCCTCGCCCGTGCTGCCGTCGCCGAAGTCCCACTGCCATTTGCGGGCGCCACCGGCTGGAGCGGACGATGCGGAGCCATCGAACGTGACCTCCATGGAGCCACCGAAGGTCTGCGGCACGCGGACGTCGAAACGAGCGACCGGAACAGGGGGATCATCGCGCAGTTTCTGCAGCATACCGAGAGAATGCGGCGCAACTCGTATCCGTTGCGAGAACGACTTCCCGAAGCCGCTGACCGCCTTAGTCCCGGTGTCTGTTCCCGCCAGCATGGTCCGGGCAAGCAACGGATCCCCCTGAAGGCCGTAGGCATAGCTGATCCCATCGAACAAGAGCAGGTTTGCCCAAGGGCCGGCGCTGGACTTCGGGCAGGATGTGTAGCGGAAGCCGTTGATCTCAGGCACCCACATGTCCTCGATCAAATACTTGGTGCCCTGACAGATGGCATCAGCCACAGCCGGATCACCCGTTTCCTGATGGTAATGGCGCAGTCCGGTCAGTAGCACCCCGACCATGAAGCCCGCATTGCCGTAATGCGCCGGTGTGCACAGGCAGTGTCCGGGCACCATCATCCGTCGCCAGCCACCCCCGGGGACGCCCAATTCGGGATCAGGCGTGTGCCGCTCCAGCACGCGCTCAACAATGATCCGGCACGCATTGAGGTGGAACGGATCGCCGGTAGCCCGGTAAGCCGCCATGGAGAGAATCAAGTGCCAGCCCGGAATCCGGCAGTTGGTGAAGTCGTAGCTCGTCGTGTAATTGGTGTCATAGTTGTCCGCTATCATGCGAGCCGTGTCCAGCGAACGACGATCTCCAGTCAAGAAATAGTGATCGGTGTGCCCTTCGCACCACGTGTGTGAAACCGTGAATCCCCCACGGGCCGTGCCTTGATTCCGCCCGGGCAACGGGCTCTTCGCGTAGTAGTTACCCACGTGCCCGATACAGTGGGCGTACGCTCGGCCCACGCGTTTCGCCTCACGATGGTAATGGACCGTGTCGATATCGCGGTTGTGCAGTTCCGCCTCCTCGCCTGCCCGGAAGAAGCGGTAGTCGCCGGACCTCGCGAACTGCAGGAAAAACCCGTGCTGCGTGTCGTACTCGATGTTCCCCCAGTTGATCATACGCTCCCCCCACCAATCCCCGAAATTGAGCTGCCCGTACTCGCGGTTGCGTTCACGGTTGGCCTGGTATGTCTTCATGGCAGCGTTCACGCCGTCGTCATAGCCCCGGATGACAGAGCGCTCCGGATCAGTGACGGGGAACTCGCCAAACACCTTGGAGTCACGGAACCACTCGGGTGCCGGGGCCGCGTACAGCGGGCGGTCCAGCGCCGGGGATGTCCCATCCAGACCAATCCAGACTTCCTGTGTTTTGCTCATGCCTTGACGGAGCTTGTAGCGCCCATCGTCGAACCAGTAGAACAGTCGGTGCTCTTCCGGCTTGCCTGTCGCCCAGGCGTACTCATCGGGGGACAGCTTGGGAAGCAGGCCGATACTCGTCCCCTTCGACGTGACGTGGATGTCTTTCGGGTAGTTCTGCCACAGGTCACGCAGCAAAACTGGCCCGACAGCCCCTTCAAACCGCTTCCCCGTCCCCTGGCTGGAGTCGTAGTGATCATCAATGTGCTGGCGCACGAAAGCGTCGCTGCCGGTCAGCTCGGGCAGTTGCCACTGCAGGCTCTGCACCGACAGGAACTCACTCCCGGCAAAACAGTTCCCATAGCTGAACAGCACACGAACGTAGGGCAAGCCGGGGTATACATGAAGGCGCGCATCATAGGCAAACACGTCCTGTCCTTCGTCTCCGCGAACACGTCCCTGAGCCCGGAACTCGGAACGCAATAGTCCCGCTGCCACGAGTTCACAGTCTGCGACATCGACGGAGTGCGCCTTGCCCGCGGCATCGACCAGCGTAAGCCCCCCCAGGGCAGGAGGCACAGGAACGGTGGTTGTGGGCCACGGACGATTGATCGCCGGCCCGTACTCAACGGCATACTGCGGGGTGCCCCCCGGATGCCGGAAGTCGAGCAGAATCCAGCGCACACTGCCATCGGGCCAACGGCTGGTCGTGGAGGTCTGCGTCGCCACCGCGTTACCTTGCCCGTCGACAACCTGAACATCGCGATCGGAGCCCAAGACTCCCCTGGCGAATGGGATCCCGCAGGTGACCGGCCATGGCGCGGGGACATCGGCCGTTGGCGCGTGCAGTCGCAGCGGAACTCGTCCGGCCCGGGGCGTCGTCACGGCTGGAGGCAACTCCCATGTGTGCTGCTGCCAGCCGGAGTCGATCGTCTTGCCGCCCGGTGCTGTGGCAGTGATGCGGAAACGTCGCGCCCCGCCTCTAGCCACTCCGGGAACGGTCACCCGATGGTTGCAGAGCGCGTCCTTCCCGACCACCTTCGTTCCATCACCGAACTCCACCGTGCAGGCAACTGCCCACGTCGAGATCCAGGCAAGCCGATCCTCGCGCCCTCCCACGTGCCGGAACGCGTACACCGGTTCTCTGACGTCGGGCTTCTCCCGCAGCAGCACGAGATCCTCGATCCGGTACCTGCCTGTGGCCAGCAGGACGCGCAACTCGAACACGCTGCCCTTCTTGACCTCAACAGGCTCCGTCAGGAAGAACAGGTGCTGGTCGTTGTCATCGAAATCCCCCACCGCGATTCCTCTTCTCTCGCCGTCAATCCGCAGTGAAATGGCTTCCCGGCCGGGCTCGTCGTGCAAAATAAACCCCGGGTAGAAGCGCCCTTCGACCGGGCAGATCGCCCGGATCCGACCACGGCCCCCTGAACGAATGACATTGTCAGCCCGATACTCGCTCCCCCGCAACGCAAAGGACCGAAGCTCACAAGACCGGATCGGGATCCTGACGTTGCGTGGGTCCCGCAGCAGCGGGTCGACTACCTGCGGACCGAATGTCTGGGCAACGCCGACGTTCGCCTCGACCTCTTCGAGGAGCTTTACCTTCGGAAGCATCGACAGGGGGGGACCAATGGCTCGGAAGTAGTGAATGGAATCTGCCCCGCTGTGCGGGTTGAGCCGTTCGGACAAGACCTGGAGTCGGTAATCGGAGTGCCCATCGCGCTGCGCCAGATCCGCGTCGAAAGATATGTAAACGAACTCCCCTTCAACAGCTATCGCCGGGAACTGAGTCGCCACAATCCCCAGGCCGGTCGGCCCGAACGCACTCACCCCGCTGTTCCCACCGGACACCTTGAGCATATACTCACAGCCCTGGCCGCTTCGCCCGGTCTTCGAATCGCCGTCCGTGTCGACATAGATCTGCACGATCGACTCCTTGGCCGGATACGAACCGGCAAAGGTCAGTCGCCAGACAAACCGGTTGCCGCCGGCACAAGCCTGGTGCACATGCGTCACGAATCGGGTCGCGTCTTTCCCCTTCTCCGGCAAAGCCCGAGCTTTCAGCTCGACAAAGACATCCCCTCGTCGGGGATCCATCCCCAGCACCTCTTCCAGTTCGTCATGAAGGCCATCCCCATCCCGGTCAGCAGGCTGGGCGGACAGCGACCCGTGGAGAAGCCCAAGAGCCAGAGCCGCAACGGCGAGCCGCTGGGGGCGTTCGCAAGGCCTGGGCAGGAACATCGTCAGATTGCGTATCCACTCCATTGTCAACTCCTTGCGTTCTCGCCAAGCTGGTCCGACAGGTGTCTTGCTGTACAACGTTTCCGGGGAACGCGCTATTGGGGTGCGGAAACCGACCTCCCCAGGAAGCGCATCTCAGCGGCCACTCCGTTCGGGAATCCCGTCAGCAACAGGCGGGCGTACCGACACTGCCGTTGCGGGAAGTAGAGGGAGGTAACCGTTTCTCCAGGCAACGGCCTGCGTTGCAGCGTGCCACCAACCCGCACGACCCCGAATTCCCAAAGCGACTCATCATTGACTACACTGGTCCACGCGGCCGGATCGCTTGCCGTCTGCAGTTCAAGGCGCACGGGCGTCTCCGGAACACGTTCCTTCCACACGATGTCCAGACGACAAATCTCTCTTGCCTCGCCGAAGTCGAATTGTATCATGCTGGCGAGCCAGCCGTACAGCTCCGTTCCCGCTGTCTGAAGATCGCCATCTACGAGCGGAGCAGCCAGTGAGGCATGAATCGGTTCCGCCAGAACAGTGGACACCTGCTCGGAGCCAAACGCGCGGTACATGGTTTGCGCTTCCGCAGAGTACTCCTTCTCGATCTGCCAGCTGGCCAGTCCGGCCTCCTTCCGACGCTTCAACGCCATGCTGTTCGAGAGCTTGCCCTCGCCGCCGCCTTTGGCCTTGAAGCGCCCGTAGAGCGCAGTTTTGGCTTTCTGCGGAAGCAGGCGGGCGGCCGCCACACTCACCGGCTCCAGCGCGTCTTCCCGCCCAACAAAGACAACACATGGCGCACTCTCCGTAACCTCACCACGGCGGTTAGTCATGCGAACACGCAATGCCCATGCACCGGGATGGGATGGGCGAAAGTGGAGTTTCCGCCGCCCGCCCTCGGTCATATCGATGTCAGCAAATGGTCCCCAAAGCGACCGATCACTGACCAGCAGGCGACATTCCGCGATCGCATCAGACGCCAAACCGGTCGGCACTGCAAAGCTGACGGGAATGGGCCCTTCATCAGACCAAACGCTGTGGGAACACGGAGCGGAAATCGTGACGCGAGACTGCCGGCTCATCTCCTCGAACGCTCTGCTTTCTTCCGTCATCCAGTCGGGCATCCCTCCAAGACGCCGCGCAAGCTGCGCCTCGAAGAGCGACTCTGGGAGCACAGGCGTCCCGGGACACTCCCACGCCTGCACATCAGCCGCTCGGTCCGCTACGTCAAACGGGGCACCATGCAGCCCGGCAATGATCGGGGGCATGAAGTAACCGTAACGCTTTCCCTCGGGCCAGAAATCACAGCTCCCTTCCTGGAGTACGTTCCAGTTCCAGAAGCACAGCCGCTTGCCGTGGTGCGGGGTGAATGTCGCTCCGCCGCCACGGGTGCTGAACCGCCCCTCGTTCACATCGTAGAGGGTAGCCCGGGCCCATCCGCAGTGTGCCTCCATATTCGCGTATTGGACACAGCGCAGGAAAACTGTGTTGGCGGCGGCCCCTGCGACCCCGAGCCCATGGTGGGTGTCTGTGTACTCGCGAACATAGGCAAACAGGTTCCCGTAGCTGTTGCGGACGGTCATGAGCGAGTGTCCTGCATTCCCTTCCGCAAGGATGTTCGCAAACGTGTTGAAGCCACTACGCCAGACCGAGACGGCGAAGCTGTAATCGACGATGCGAACACGGTTGACCCAACAGTTGAACGCATCCTCGAAACGGAGCATTCGGTAATCTTCACCGAAGTGGCTTCCGTTGTGATGAGAGAACTGCTCGTGGTAGTTGCCGCGCAACGTCATGTCCTCAACCCCGGCCTCCTCAACCGTGTGGTCGACGCTCCAGAGCACCACACTGTCCAAGTGCGGGAGGTCCAGGTGAATGGGTTCGGCGAACGTGACCGTCCTGCCGTCGATCTCCCGGATCCGGTGCAGCTCGAACATGTAGTCGTTCTTTCCCCCGTGGCGCTTCTTCGGCCCCTCCGGGACGGCATGGGGGGCGAAATAGGACTGACAGTGACCTAGGTTGACGTTGAGATCCGCGTCGACATTCACCACCATCCCCTCACGCAATCGCGAGGCATCGTCCACCTCGATGGAGAAGCCGTCATCCGTGCCGCCAGGCAAGACGCCTGCGATCTTTGCCCCTCCGCGCCAGTAGTAATCAGGGGGGCGGTCCGACGTCACGGTGATCAGAGAAGCCCCAAGCAGGGCGGGTTCGGCAAAGAACAACTCTGTCTTCCCGATTCCGCCTCCCTTCAGCACGAGCTGCCCCCGATCAATGACAACCGGCGGCTTCCCGACATCCTCCGCCTCGTTCAGCCGGAACCGGCCGGGGGGGAAGTAAACCACCACGGGCCCACCGTGGGAACGCGCTGCCTGGAGGGCCAGCAGAACCCCATCTCTGTCAGAACGTCCGTCATCAGCCTTGGCCCCGAACGCGGTGACATCGACGTAGCGGTGAGACATACGGGTCACGTCCGGCAACGGACGCTCGCAACGGTGGTATCCCGCGAACGAGTACTCGGGCAAGACCGAATCCCGGCCGGGAGCATTGGCCGTAGCGTACTCCACGAAAAGGCGACTGCTCTTGTCGGCAGAGGTCTCACGTCCTCCGGCACGGTGGTGTTCAGGAACTCCGACACACGACCCCAGGCTGACAGCAATGACCAACCCAAGAACAGAGGGATACACCAGCCGTCGCCTGGAGGGCTGACGGGGTGCGGCAGGTCTGCGAACAAACGGCTCCATTCGAGACACTTCCCTTTTACATATCCGATGCAGCAACGCTCGCCCCCCCGGGAGATGCACCACACGATCGGAGGCTTAGTCCGGCCCACTTCTTGAAGCGGCAGGAACGTGACGGCACAGTAACGGTTGCAGAGCCGATTGACAACGACGCAGACAGGACAAGAAGGGATACGGCGATGGGTTGGTTCCTTGGTTTGGATTCGAGCACGCAGAGCTTGTCAGCCACGCTCATCGATGCCGAGAAGGGCACGGTGGCCGCTGAATACGGTGTCAACTTCGGGACAGACCTGCCTGAGTACAGCTGTCCTCAGGGGTTCCTGGAGCACCCGGACCCCCTGGTGAAGCACTCGGATCCCCTCATGTGGGCCGCCGCCCTCGATCTGTTGCTCACAAACATGGCCAACGACGACGTGGACTTCGCGTGCATCTCAGGGATCAGCGGAAGCGGCCAGCAACACGGCACGGTCTACCTGAACGCGACCAGTCTGAGCCGGGCAACCTGGGAGAGCGGCGCCTCCCTGGTCGAGCGCGTCACCCCCATGCTCAGTCGGGAGACGGCGCCCATCTGGATGGACAGCGCGACATCACCTGAGTGCGCCGAAATCACGGCCGCCGCCGGTGGAGCAGACGTGATCCGTCAACGCACCGGTTCGAGTGCGGTCGAGCGTTTCTCTGGTCCCCAGGTCCGACGGTTCTGGAGAACGGCTCCCGGGGAGTACGACCAGACGGCTGTAATCCACCTGGTCAGCTCGTTTATGTGCTCACTGCTCATTGGCGGGAATGCGCCCATTGATTGCGGCGATGGCGCAGGCATGAATCTGCTGAATCTGGCAGCCGCAGATTGGGATCCTGTGCTTCTGAACGCGACCGCCCCCGGATTGGCCGCGAAACTCCCCCCCGTGGTCTCCGCCGACCAAGTGGTGGGGGCCATCTGTCCCTATTTTGTCCAGCGTTACGGGTTCACTCCCGGGACGCCCGTTGTAGCCTGGTCCGGCGACAACCCCAACAGCCTGGTCGGAGTGGGCGGATGGCGTGCCGGGGTCGCCGTGATCTCCCTCGGGACCAGCGATACGTACTTCGCTGCCATGACCAACCCCACCGTCGATCCCGACGGATACGGACACGTCTTCGGCAACCCGGCCGGGGGCTTCATGAGCTTGATCTGCTTCAAGAATGGGGCACTGGCTCGCGAAGCCGTGAAGGATGAGTTCGGGCTGTCGTGGGCCGAATTTGATGTCGATGCATTCGCGGACACACCAGCCGGCAACAACGGCAACATGATGCTCCCGTACTTCGTTCCGGAGATCACCCCTCTTGTCCTCGAAAGCGGCCCGGCATACCGCGGTGACGACGCTTTCGTCCAGGGGCGAACTCCAGCCCAGCGAGTCCGGGCCATCGTGGAAGCCCAGGCGATGAGCCTGCGACTGCACTCCCAGTGGATCCAGGACGAAGCCGACACGCTGCGGGTCACGGGCGGGGGATCCAAGAGCCCGGGAATCTGCCAGGTTCTGGCTGATGTCTTCGACGCCAAAGTGGAGCGCCTCGAGACAGGAAATTCGGCTGGTTTGGGAGCTGCAATGCGGGCCGCGAACGGCGTTCGACACATACCGTGGTCTGAGCTCAGCGAGCAGTTCTGCGGTGCTGTGAAGGGCAAGGATGTGCTCCCAATCCCGGAGAGTGTAGCGACCTACTCCAGGCAGTTCCCGGCATTCCAGGCCTACGTCGAGGAACGGACAAAGGGCTGACCCGCTCAGGTGAGGTGAGGAAGGAGGACCAAGCCCGTGAACGAACGAAACTTCGACCAGAACCGACGTCGGCTCATTCGGGCCGGCTTCATGCTGGTCGTCGTGATGACCATCGGTACGGCCGGCTTCCGGATCCTCTGCCCGACAATCAACGACGGGCAGGGAAACGCGATCCCGCTCAGCTGGCTGCAATGCGTCTACATGACCGTGATCTCAATCACGACGGTAGGCTACGGCGAGAGCGTCCCCGTGGAAGGCCGTGCACCGTTGATGATCTTTACCTGCCTGTTTCTCCTGGGGGGGATCAGTGTGCTAACCTACTCGTTCGGTTCGCTCACAGCATTCCTGATCGAGGGAGCTCTAACGGATGCCTTCTGGAGGCGAAAGATGAACAAGAAACGCAGAATCTTGAATGACCACTTCATCGTCTGCGGCGCAGGCGAAACGAGCATGACCGCGATCAAAGAACTGACCGCTGTCAAGCGCCCGTTCCTGGTCCTGGACACGGATGAAGAACAGCTCCACGAGTTGGCGGAGAGCCAGGACGTCTGCGTCCTCGCCGGAGATGCAACCGAAGACGGAACCCTCGAAGCCGCAGGGATCGCCCGAGCCCGGGGTCTGCTTGCGTCACTTCCGACTGACCGGGATAACCTCTTTCTGGTCATGACGGCAAGACAGCTTAATGACCGTCTCCGCATTGTGGCCAAAGTCCACGATCTTGCCAACAGCCAGAAGTTCCTCAAAGCCGGGGCCGACGCATTGGCATCGCCGCAGGTGATCGGTGGCCTGCGCTTGGTATCCGAACTCATCCGCCCCTCGGTGGTCAGCTTCCTGGATATCATGCTGCGAGACACCAGCCGCACCATTCGGGTGGACGAAATCCGGATCGGCGCCCACTCGCCACACGCCCACAGCAGCATCAAGCAGCTGAGCGTCAGGGCGAAGCACAAGGTGCAGATTCTTGCGGTAAAGCCGCAGGGAAGTGACCAGTTTGAGTACGTCCCCGACCCGGAAGAGCCGTTTGGTGGAGGATCAACCTTGATCGTTCTCGGCGATGCCGTAGATGTGGAGAGACTGCGCCGCACTCTTGAGACCGGGAGCGACATCGGGAAGAGCAACTGACGGCTGGTGATGCGCGTCTCGGTTCGGGCAACGTCTCTGTCCAACCGAGCCCTGACCAACGGGAGGGGGCTTCCCCGCGCAATAGAACCGCTTACGTTGTGCGCGGCTCGGACGGACGCCTCCCTTACCCCTTCATCCCCGTCAACGTCACCCCCTGAATGAAGTACTTCTGCGCGAAGAAGAAGATGACGATCACAGGGACGGTCATCAAGAGGCTCCCCGCCATGGTCAGAGCCGGGTTGTTCCCGACCTGGACGGCAAACGCGTAGAGGCCGAAGGCGAGGGGGTAGAGCCGCTGATCCGCGATGTAGATGAGCGGGCCCATGAAGTCATTCCACGTCCCCATGAAGGTAAAAATAGCGATCGCCGCAAGGCTGGGCTTCATCAATGGCAGCATCAGGTGCCAGTAGATCCGGAACGTCCCGCAGCCGTCAATTCTGGCGGCATCTTCCAGATCGCGAGGCACCCCTCGCAGGAACTGTCGCAGAAGGAAGATGAAGAACGCATTGCCGAACAAGCGTCCGAACCACAGTGGGTACAGCGTGTTATACATGCCGAAGGCCCGCCAAATGAGGAAGTGCGGGATCATGGTGACCTGGCTGGGGATCATCAACGTTGCCAGCATCAGCAGGAAGCAAAACTCCCGCCCGGGCCACTGCAAGCGCGCGAACGCGTAAGCAACCAGCGAGCAGGCAAAAACAGTCAACACAACGTTCACGATCACGAGAAACAGGCTGACCTGGACATAGCGCCAGAAAGGGATGTGGTCGAGTACGCGGATGTAGTTCATGGCCAGCTTGCTGCCCAGCGCTCCGAGAAACGAACTCCGGGTAACGCGAAGGGTGAGGCGCAGTTGCCCAGGGGTGTCAAATGCGCCAACGGCCTCACCATCCTCTCGCAGCAACACCCACGTCTTGATCTTGGTCGAATGATCATCCGGCCCAGGCTTCTGCCAGGTCACTGTCGCCCATGTGTCGTTCGCCAGGGGGAACGGGCGCTCACCCACATACCGTTTCCCGCCGACCTCAAGCACGATGTCGAGCTCATGCCACGTGTCGTCCGGTTTGATGTGAAGCTGCAGCCGCTGCAGGTCCTCCGGATCGAACACCGGATTGAACGTATTACTGAGGACGATGTCTGATGCGCGCTCGAAATCATAGGCTACCGACACGTACTTCCCGCCGCGATCTGCCATCTCGGTCAACGTCGCCGATTCAGGTGTTCGGTTGAGCAACCGATCGACAAGGGGAGAGCCTTGCCCCAGGACGTCCTCCTGAAGATGCGTGCTCCGGACCCGAATCTGGCCAACGCAGAGACGGAAGTGGATTCGCTCGAACAAATCCTCCAGGACACGGTCGGTGAGAACGTTGGGAGCCGCCGCCAACACCGCATCAGGCCCCCCGCCCCACACGTCCGAGGGGAGTGCCTTGAGCAGCTTGCTTCCGGCGGCCTGAGCCAGATCTTCAGCCCAAGCCCCGTCGTACACGTCCTTTGGGACACGGTTGCCAAGCCGCTGCCGCACATGCTCCTCCAGGCCGACGAGGATCTCGGGTGCGGCCTGCTGGGCGTCCGCGAGCACGCGAGTGGCGTCAATGTACGGGCTGGTCAACCGGGGATTGGGGCAGTCAGGGAAGAGATTGAGCCCCGGCCCGAACAGTTCGCGGTCCACCTTCGTACTGGTGGTCGCCATCCAGACGAAAGGTAGCGAGAACACAAGCGAACCCGCCACCAGAAGAGCGTAGACAAAAACGCGTTTTGCTGACGGTCTCGGGATCATAATCTCAGTACCACTACCTCAGTGTGACATCGCCTACTGCCTACAGCCTACTGCCTACAGCCTTCAGCCTCATCAGTCTGCCTCGTAATACACCCATCGTTTCGACATTTTCAGCTGGAAGGCTGTGATCACCAGCACGATCACAAACAGCACCCAGGCCATGGCTGACGCGTAGCCCATGTGACCGTAGCGAAACGCGTTATTGAACAGATGATAGACATAGAAGAGAGTCGAGTTATCGGGGCCGCCCTGGGTCATAATGAATGCCTGGCCGAAAATCTGGAACGTCCCGATCAACCCCATAACCAGATTGAAGAAGATGTAAGGAGTAAGCTGTGGGATAGTGATGTGGCGAAACTTCTGCCAGCCGTTCGCCCCGTCCAGGCTGGCGGCTTCGTAGAGCTGTTCGCTGATGCCCTTCAGGCCTGCAAGCCAGATAATCATCCCGCCGCCAGCCCCCCACACGCCCATGAGAATGATCGCCGGCTTGCTCCACACAGGCGACTGCAGCCACAGGGGGCCGGCCACCCCCAATGCCCCCAGACAGCGGTTGATCAACCCTCCGCGCGGGTTGAAGATCCAGATCCACAGGATGCTGGATGCAACCATAGGGACGATGGCCGGGAGGTAGAAAAACGTCCGCCACACGGCCATCCCTTTGATCTTGAGATTCAGTAACAGGGCGATCCCCAGACTGGCAGCCATGCCAACCGGCACGCCAATGACCATGAAAAGTGTGTTCCCCAACGCAATGGGGAACAGCTTGTCGCGACTGAAGAGCCAATGGTAGTTGTCAACACCCACGAAACGTGGCGGGTTGAGAATGTCATAGTCGCAGAAACTCATAAGTAGCGAGAAGAGCATTGGTCCCCCGCCGAAGATGATAAAACCGACGAGCCAGGGAGACACGCAAAACCACCCTCCTTTCCACTGCCGGCGGAAATAGCCTCCGCTGCTGCCCTCGAGAACGGCATCCGCTTTGGCCCCCTTCAGACGCAGCAGACGCCCCAACCGCCGACGCCACCCACGGTGAGTGTCAACGGCATAGACAACCACAGTCGTCACAACAAGCAGTGCTCCGTAGAACACGAAAAACCACCCCCAGCGGATGGGCCGGCCTTCGGGCGGATGCAGAACACGATCCAGGTCTCGCTGAACAATGGCAGCCCCCTCATCCAGTGCTTCCTTGGGGGTCACCCGTTTGTAGAGTGCCGATTCCATCGCGGTCACCTGTCGATTCCAGAGCAACTGGCCCACAGGAGTCACAGGCCGGAACCTGGCGTCCGGCAGCAGGGCATTGAACACTCGACAGCCATCCCCGATACTCTCCGGCACGTTGGGGTTGCTGTAGACATAGCGCTCGAAAAAGCGGTCGTTGAGTGCGGAGAGAGGGAGTTGCCGAGGGATGAAGAGACGCCCCTGCGCTTCGGCGACTTCCCGCTCGCTCTCCATCCAAACCGTAAAGGCGCGTTCACTGGTCATGAAGCGAATGAACTCCCACGCTGCCTCCTTGTGTTTCGCGGACGTCGGGATCGCGTAAGCCCAGCCGCCGTTCCAGGAGATGTGCGGGCGACCGGCATCCAGCTCACGCTTCGGCATCGGCGGGGGCGCCACACCGAAATCCAGATTCCGTCCGTAAGCAGCCAGGAAAGGAAGCTGCCAGGACCCGTCTATTTTCATCGCTATCTTGCCTTGGATGAACGGGTCCAGTTCCCCTCCCTGGAAACCCGCCTGAAAGGCCGTGACCTCAGCATAGCCCCCAATGCTGTCGTACACATCGACCATGTACTGCAGACCCTCAACCACCTTGGGGTCGTTGAGCGTGCACGTTGTGCCATCGGCGGACATGAAACGCCCCCCGGCCATCCAGCCGTACATGTAAAGCCAGCTGTTACCGAACTGCGGAGCAAAGCCCACCCGCTCGAGTTTCCCGTCCGCATCATGCTTCGTGAGCTTAACCGTGTACTCGGCAAGCTCCTCCCAGGTCCGCGGCGGCTTGGGCTCTCCATTGTCATCCACCAGCCCGGCCTGCCGCAGGAGATCCTTGTTGTAGAGCAGGGCACGATCATCAACGCTGGTGGGGATCCCGTATATCTGCCCGTTGTAACGCGCCTCGTCCCAACACGAGCGATAGAAACGATCACCTGCGGGTGTGTCGTCACGCCCGGCCTCGACATCGCGGTCAATGAACGAGTCCAACGGCGTGAAAGCCCCCCGGGCAGCCCACTCTGCGATGGCATAGCGATCAAACCAGATGACATCAGGCGGGGCGCCCCCAGCCACACTGATCAGGAAACGAGTCGGGTCCGCCACCTGGTTCTTGGCCGCGTTCTGCCCCGAGATTACCCGGTAGACCGGATGCGATGGGTCTCTGGCATGGACCTCTTCGCTGAGCCGCTCAAACTCGCGCACAGCATCCGCCATCGCTCCACTGACCGGTCCCCCCGGCCCCATATAGAGGATTTCCACCACGGCTGGATCGCTGACGTGCTCCCGCAACTCGCGGTCCGGGTGCAACCAGCACAGGAACACAAGCGCCGCGACCAGGGCGGCAAAGGGTTTGATTCGTCGCATGCCGTTCTCCAGACTCCCGACCGACATCGCTCGTCTGTAACGTCACCGTTCCTGGTAACGAAACTGTTGGTCGCGGACACACCATTGGAGGCGCCGCATCTCCGCATGCGGCCAGGCCGGTTACAGAGAACCGGCTCCTCCATGCGCCTTGGTGAAAGCTACACACTCGGATATGAGCGGTAGAACAACTGGCGAACGCCAGGCTCCTCCGTGGCAACGTCGGTCTGCACCTCAGAATAGCTTCGGGAGAACGGCATACAAGCCCCGGGCGGACCATGGCCGATCGCAGACTGGCACACACTCAGCCAAAGGCTATAATCAGAAATGGGAGCAAGTAAGATGGTTGTGTGAACGACAGAATCGTGTGGAGATCATACCCTCGGAGGGATGCGGCTGGTGAAAGCATCACTGTTCGGCAAAGCAGCGGCCGTGCCCGTGGCCGTCGTTGCGTCTCTGATCGGCTGGTTGGGCGGGAAGCCCACAGACGCCGACTACGCAGTTGCACTGTCTCCGGAACGAATTACTGAACTGCACCAGCTCGTAGAACAAAGCCTGGTAGCTCGGACGACCACACTCAAGCTGGTCAGAGACCTGGCCCGGCGTCCCGACACGCCACTTACGGGCAGTGACCTGAATACCCTCAAGAGTGGCACACGCTACTACCTGGATCTCCGGGACCGGCTGTACGACCTGGCCAGGGCAGGAGAACCGCTCCTCACCATCACCGATCGACAACTGGCCCGGCGCGGTCTGACATCCGCGGACCGTCTGCGGGGCATCATGCTCTCCCTGGGGGCTGCCTTGACCCTCTACGACAACTACCTCCTTGCGGCCATTGTGTTCGAGGAAGACCCACGACTGCGCAAACTTCTGAATGACCCGGACCAGGGATTCGATGTGGATGCCAACCAACTCGCCAGGGTGACCCTGAGTGCCAACTCCCCACGCAAGCGTCACCGTTTGAGAAAGGCCATTCGCCGCTACGAAGAGGAGATGACGCGCCTCGAACAAACCCCTAGTACGCTTGCCCGAATGCAGCGTGAGCAGTCCTTCCGCTACCTTCACGCTCTCATCGAGGGGAGCCCATCCTACAGCTTCGTCAAGCGAAGGAAGATTGGTGAAATAGTCCTCGCGAACTTCGAGTTCCTGGGACGCGTCGGGAAAGACATGCTGAAGGGCGCACGAGACGATGGGATCAACCTGGTCAGCATGGGGTTTGGGAACACGGTGGGGATGTACGAGGCGCGCAAGGGAAAGCTCTTCGCAGACGCAGACGTATGCACGCGTCTGTCTGCTCAGCTCCGCCCCTTGGATATCCTGCTGGAGAAGACGCCGTTCCGCCTGACCGACAGCTTCATCCCCGGCCACTTCGGACACGTGGCCATCTGGATCGGCTCAGAACGCGACCTGCGCGAGCTCGGACTCTGGGAACACCCAGCCGTCATCCCGCACCACGCCCTCATCCGGGAAGAAGGAACGCCGGGCGACAGCCATCGACCCCATCTGATCGTCGAAGCCCTTCGCAGCGGAGTTCAGCTCAGCACACTGCCTGACTTCCTGAACGTTGATGATGTCGCCATTCTCCGCCCCGTGGCTCTCGCTGACGACCGTGAGGCCATCCGCGAGTCAATCCTCCTTGCCCTCCGTCAAGTGGGCAAGGAATACGACTTCAACTTCGACGTCAACACCACCGAGAAGATCGTCTGTTCCGAACTGGTGTATGTGGCAATACCGGCCATCGCATGGCCTACGGAGAACACCCTCGGCCGGAGCACCATCAGCCCCGATCATGTTGCCCAGCTGGCCTGGCAGGAAGATCCCCTCCAGCTCGTCGTGCTTTACCACGACGGGAAGCGCATTCCGGAAGAGCGGCAGTTGGGTCTGATGAGATCACTGATGCAGACCCGATAAGGCGGCTTCCCCTGGGGGCCCCGAGGACCAGCTCGGCATCTTTCTCTTCCCCTCTGTTCCCCCCTACTCTCCGAACATCGCTTTCAGTGTTGCCAACTCCCCAGACACGGTCTCACGCGGTCCCGCACCGTTCTGAGGATAGGACTCCAGAGCCACCCAGCCATCGTAGCCGCGGCGCAGCAGATCCTCTGCAACGGCTTGGTTCGGGATCATCCCCGTGCCATAGACAGTACCCGAGTACCCCTTGGGCGACGCATCTGCGACGAAGTCCTTGAAGTGACAGTGACAGATGCGGTCGTACACACTGTCCAGCACCTCATCTGCCCGTTCGCCGACGGCCTGGAAGTTGCCGGTATCGAAGACAAGCTTCACTGCGTTACCACTGGCCTGCATGATCTCCACACAATCGGCCGCTTTGCACACAAGGTCGGGCGACGGATCAAAGTCTTCGATTCCCAGCACGAGTCCACGCCCCGCTGCGTAGTCCGCATGCTCGCCCAACAACTCCGCCATCATCTTGCGGCCGTCTGCAGGAGCCACGCTGCCGTCCAGTCTACTTCCGGCCACGTGAGCAATCTCCGCCCCCATCTCCCCGCACAGATCCAACCCTCGCCGCAGACCATCGACACGGTCCTGCCGCTCGGAGGCGCTCGTATACACGAGATTCACCATGACATCAATCACCGGCATGGAAATCTCGGCGTCACGCATGGCCGTCTGGTAGCGGCGGATAAGGGAGGGATCACTCAGAAAATCACGGTCGAACGCCTCAATGCCTTGAGCACCTGCATCCGCGAGAAGCTGGACCAATCCTTCGTGGGTGATGTCCCCGCGATCAATATGGCCGCGGTACATAAACGTCATCACTGCGTACTTCATGGTTGTCCTTCCACGGTAGTGGCATTCACATGGGCCATGCAACGGCCGGATTACTGCCGTATCTCAAGCAACTGTCAAATCGATTACACGAAGCGGAGCCATGCAGGCGGCGGCACATCCGCATCAACTACCGGGCAACGAATCACGACAGCTCTGCCGAACGGCCCGGCATTGATCTCCGACAGTATACCAAAGAACATCCAGCAGTCCACCGCTGCAGACGCCAAAGGACAAGCCTCGGGAGGGTCACGCCTCCGGACTCAGAAACCCCTGCGATCCCACGCCGTGCCAAAGAGTCTGATCGCCCTCGCGGGAAACCGCAATTCTGGGCACGAAGAGGCCATGTTTGACGGAGTTCGCCACACAAGCTAGAGTCGGGTAACACTAGGAGAACTGTACAATGGAAAGCTACGTTGAACACACCAACATCTCCGTGACCGATGTCGACAAGTCCATTCGCTTCTTCAGCACAGCCATGCCCGACCTCCGAGTCCGCCACGACTCTGGGCCCGGCCCAAAACGGTGGGTCCATCTCGGTACAGACGTCACCTACATCTCAATCAACCAGATGCCGCCCCCAGCCGAAGGAGAGTTCGAGTGTCACCGCCCGGGATATAACCATATCGGTTTCGTCGTCAGTGACGCCGATGTGTTGCGCGAACGGATGCTGGAAGCCGGCTATCAAGAGGGATTCGTCCCGGAACCCCACCCCCATCGCAAGCGCGTCTACTTCATCGACAACGATGGCATGCAGTACGAATTCGTCCAGTACTACTCGGACGATGTCGCGGAGAAAAATGACTACGAGCTCTGAGAGAACAGTCGCAGCCCGGAGCAAGCCCCCCAGCGCACAGCCTGAGGCAGGGGCGGAGGAAGACGGCACAATCGGCAAGCCATAGCCCAGCGCTGCGGAACGAGCGCGATCAATTATCGATCTCAACTCGGAGAAACCACTATGCCACTGACCGAACTTGAGCACACCAGCGAGATCGCCTTCGGGGCCTATGGGGGCGCGGAGCTCTTCTTCGCCGATATCGACGGTGACGGGCAACTCGAGATCCTCGCTTACCAAGGCCCCGGTGTCTTCGGCACGCGGATCTTCCATGGTCTGCCGGCCGTTGCAGCACACTACCCCACGTCCACCTGCCTGTCCGCCTTCAAGAAGGATGGACGCCGCCTCTGGACGTTCGGTACGCCGAACGACCTGGGCACGCCCTACATATCCCATGCCCACGAGTCATGCGTGGCCACCGGCGACGTGGACGGGGATGGTACAGTGGAAATAGCCTTGGCGGACGGCGATCGGGTCCTGCTTATCGACGGTCCCACCGGCGAACTCCGCAGGACGGCAATGCTGCCGGAAGACAATTTCTTCATCGTCCAGATCCTGGGTAGCCCCACCGCCCCCAACGAAGCAGCCGTGGTTGTCAAGAACGGCGAAACAGGCTATGGAACGTGGAGCTACGGAGAGCCCGTGTTGGGCCTCAATGCCCGGATGGAACCAGCTTGGCCGGGGCAAGCCATCCCTGGCGGGGGCCACCACATCCTCGTCCTCGACACTGATCAGGATGGCCGCCCCGAGTACCTCACCGGTTACTGTATGGTCAAGCCATCGGGGGAATGGACCTGCATCGTGGACGCCGTTGCCCCCGCCTCGGTCAACGCCGGAACTGACCACGTTGACTACACCGACGTGCTCCACACTGAGGCAGGAGGCTTCGTCCTGGGCATCGCGGGATCGAGCCGAGCATACCTGGTCAATGACGAGGGGAAAACACTCTTCCATGCCCCGGACAAACATGTCCAGGGAAGCGCTCTGGGCAGGTTCCGCAATGACTCCGACTACCAGCTGGCCATCTATAACGACGACGGACCGATGGTGCTCTATGAGCCGGACGGCAACGAGCTCTGGCGAGTCAGTACATCCGACCGAGAGTCATGGCCATTGGGCATGCCGGAGGCCGCGCAGGGGCACCGTTTCCATCGCAACCGGCCGATCATGACGCTGCCCACCGAACCGAACCACATCCTGTTCACCGACGGAGGCTGGCCCTGGGCGATGGACGGCGATGCGGGCCTGGCCGTGACCTTCGTCCCGCCTGCGGCATCCAGGCAACCGGAGATGGAGATCCATCCACAGGCACGGGCCGACGACATGGGGTACGGCTTCGCCACCAAGATCGTCGACTGGAATGGTGACGGCAATCCCGAGGCCGTGATCTACGACCGTCGCTACCTGTGGAGTTTCCCGCTCTGATCCAGGTCACAGGACGCCTCTGTCGGGAGAAGTTGTGAATCTCACGGTCGATATACGTTGATCGCGCCGTACATTGTCTCGGCCCCCGCCCTCCTGGGGTTTCTGATGAGGGGCGGCATCCGACGTATTCGCTGCATGATCGGCGCAACGCAGTAGGGAGCGGCACATGAACGAACAGATCAAGAAGGCACGGGAAGCGGCACTGGGACTGCTCCAGCCCAGCAAGCGGGACCTCGAACACGGCCTTGAACTCCACGAGAACTCGCTGGTTTTCGAGTCCTACGGTTTCTCGCCGGCTGCGACGATCGATGGCGACAAACTCGCGGCAGCCATGGAAGCGGGAGCCAGCCAATCCGAGTGCGAAGAAATGCGGGAAGATATGATGATGACCCGCAAGGCCACGAACGAAGCCGACCGTAAGGAGATGCTCGAAGCCTGGGACGCTTCGGGCGTTACCTGCATCTTCCAGAACGCGGGGGCAGAGCACGACGATCCTCTGGTCGTCATGAAACGCCTGGCCCATTACACCTACGTCTCCGACCTGCTTCGCGATGTTGCGCCGAAGGCCGTGTCTCCCGATGACGTGGAACTGGCCCACAAGGAAGGGCGCCATGCCTTCTACATGAGCGCCAATGCCGTTCCTCTCCCGCAACGCTGGATTTCCTTCGACGACGAGATGACCTACATCCGAGTCTTCTTCCACCTCGGCATCCGCATGATGCACCTGACCTACAATCGCCGGAACCCCATCGGCGACGGCTGCGGGGAGGCCGCCAACGGCGGGCTCAGTGACTTCGGCCAAGCCGTGGTCAAACGTATGAACGAGGTCGGGGTGATTGTAGATGTCGCACATTCCGGGCACCGAACCAGCCTGGAAGCCGCTCAGGTCTCCGAGAAACCGATGGTCTCAAGTCACTCTGGCGCACACGCCCTCAGCCCCCATTACCGCTGCAAGCCGGATGAAGTGATCAAGGCGATCGCTGATACCGGCGGGTACTGCGGCGTCTGTTGCATTGGCAGATTCCTCGGAGGACACGGGGATATTGTGGCCTTCCTTGACCACATCGAGTACATGGTCAAGAGGTTCGGCTCTGAGCATGTGGTGATCGGGACTGATGTCTGTCACGTGCCAAAACGTGGCGCAGCAGAACACAGGAAGCTCCCCCCGCGCCCCAAGAACCGCTCGCCCTGGCGCTCGCTGTGGCCTGAATCGCCGGTGGTCATGGATGACGGCATCACCAACCAACACCAGCTCAGCCTGGCGTGGACAAACTGGCCTCTTTTCACCGTTGGCATGGTCCAGCGTGGTTTCTCCGATCAGGACATCCAGAATATCCTGGGCGGAAATGTGATGCGCGTTGCAAAGGCCCTCTGGGACACGCGGGAGATGTAGAGTCTGTCCGGCCGAGCCGCGACCAGCACGAGCGGGAACGCCGCTCACGGTGTGCGCGGCTCGGATCCGGCAGAGCCCTGACCAACGGGAGGGGGCTTCTTCTCGGCCATGAAGCAGGCCGCATGCGGAGGTGCAGCGCCTCCAGACAGCAAGACCGCTTACGCTGTGCGCGGCTCGGCTCCGGCAGAGCCCTGACCAACGGGAGGGGGCTTCTTCTCGGCCATGAAGCAGGCCGCATGCGGAGGTGCAGCGCCTCCAGACAGCAAGACCGCTTGCGCTGTGCGCAGCTCGGCTCCGGCAGAGCCCTGACCAACGGGAGGGGACCCCACACTACGGTCAAGGAACGGCTCACGTCCTGCGCCAGCTACTCCGGAACCGCCGCCGGGCGACAGAACAGCCGTTCGAATCTCCCCTCCGACAGCTTGGCAACGCATCTGACCAGAACGAACGCGACGATGAGCGCAAACGCCAATCGCGCCCACAGAATCCCGGACACGTGCGCCCCGAGCACAACCATGAGCAGCGTGTCCTCGATCAGACTGTGACAGAGCCCCATGAGTGCCAGTGATGCGAACACGTCGCGCCGCGTCAGCTTCCCTGAACGCGCTTCCTGAATGATCAAGCCGCCGCCGAAGCTTATCCCAAGCGACATCCCGATGATCGTGACAGGAGCCGCGGAAGCACTCATCCCAAGGGCCTCAAGAACCGGTTCAAGCAGTCGGGTCAGAAGGCGAATGACCCCCACACGTTCCAGTACCTTCATCAGCATCAACAGGGCAAGGATGATGACGAAGATGTACCCCATCGTCTTCCCCATTGAACTCCCCCAGGCCAACCAGGAGTCATCCGTGGCAGGGGGACACCAAAACGTCGTGTTTGGTGCCTGGAGAAACGACCCTGCGCTGTAGGTGACCGAAAGCCCCCAACCGAGAGCAAGCGCTCCCACAATCCTGAGTACCAGCATGAACCGCAGACGTACGCCGGCCTTCTGCGATATTCGCGATTCAAGGGGCAGAGCGTGAGCAACAAGGATCATCGTGCAGAGCGTCGTCACCTGCGCGACCGTCAGATTGAGCCCGGAGGACAGGGATGCGAAAACGACCATCGCAGCGTAGATATTCGTGACCATCGCAGTGGCCCAGACGAGGCCGAGGGCCCCGGGAAGACCAACGATCCCCATGACCGGTTCCAGCAACCGCCCCAACACATCGACCAACCCCGCCTGCTGCAGCAACCGGGTCGCCACGCTGATCGGGATCATGATCACAAACAGCGTACTGCTCGTCCGAGCCGCCTCCCGGACAAGCGCCTTCCCAGCCTTGGCCCAGGATGGGTGAGATCCGGGTTCGGACGCTGCGGTCACATTGTGGTTCTCATCAGCCAAACAGTGCCTCCTTGCTGTGATCGAGCCGGGCTGAATCAGATTAGCTTCACGTAGGGGACATCTGTCCGCGCCACAGGCCGGAACTCCCGCCGGGCGCCAAGGCTCGTGGCAGGGCAATCAACTCCCCGAAGGAATGTGAGCAGGCCTTCGTGCAGCTGGGCTGCGGTCTCTGGGTTTTCGTCGATCACATTCGTTGTCTCACCAGGGTCGCTGCGCAAGTCGAAGAGCTCATGCCCCCACTCGTCTCCACCGTAGACATAGAGCCAGTCCGGCGTGCGAAAGCTCGTCGGTGAGCGGACCTCAGCGTCCTGGACATAGGTATGGCTGCTGACCGCGAACTCACGTAGTGAGTCGTGCTCTCCTTTAACGACCGGCAGAACAGATCCCGCCTGGACGGCCTCTGGGATAGGCGCTCCCGCCAGCTCAAGAATCGTTGGCATCAGGTCCGGAGGCTGGCAGTAGCTCTGCCGCCTGACGTTGGACGCTTCGCCGGGAACCCTAATCAACAGGGGGGAATGGCAGATCGTTTCGTAGAGTGGCCACCTGCCACAGATCTTCCCGGCCCGGTCTAGTTTGACCTTGCCAATGATGTCATGCTCCCCATGGTAGAACCCGTGGTCGCTGGTAAAAATGACGGCCGTATCGTCCCAGAGCCCCATCTGCCGCACACCGTCAAGCAAGTAACCGATCCAGCGGTCGACCATGGTCAACTTCCCCGCATACATACAACGCATGTGATCGATCTCGGCTTTGCTTGCGTAGCCAGCGCTTTCGTAGGCTGGCTCCATGAGTTCGTCGCCTTCGTAGCCAGGATCGTAGGCGTCGATGTAATAATGTGGGCAATCCCAAGGCTCGTGCGGATCGAATGTGTCTACCCAGAGAAAGAACGGCTGTTCCTCACTGACCTGATGCTCCAGCCACTTGTGCGCAGACCGCATTGTTCGAGCGGCCCGTTGTTCCTCCTCGCCATCCCAGGCCATGGCATTGCGCACGATGCGATCGATACGTCCCATTGGGATCCGTAACTTCCCGGGGTCAGCCGGCAGGTCGACTCCCTCCGGAATCTCATCCAGTCCAGCCGCCCAACCGGTGACAATCTCCTCGTAGTCGAAGCCCTGCCGATACTGCGGGCTATTGTTGGTATCGCCGATGAAGGCCGTCGTGTAGCCATGGTCATTCAGCACATCCACCAACGTGATCTCATTCGCCGGACGCTCAGCACCCCAGTTCGCGTAGGTGAAGGTGAACCGTCCGGAGAACACGTCCTTTCGCATGGGGCCGGTGGCAAAACTGGCAGCATGAAACTGCTCGAAGAGCGCAGACTCCCGCGCCAGCGCGTCAAGGTTCGGGGTCTGCACCCAGGTGTTGCCATAGCATCCGCAGTAATCGCTCCGAACCGTGTCTGCAATGATCAGGATGATATTCATTCTGATCAGTCCTCCCAGAGATCGCCATCATGGAAGCTGGCGTACCGGATCCCTGCTTCCGCGCACCCTTCCAGCCCGGCCTCCAGACTCGGACTCCGCGTCGCCCCGCCGAACGGATCACTACCGCTGCTGACCAAACACCAACCACCAATCGAGAACTCATGTGCTTTCGACATTGGATATCCTCCTGCTATGTTCAGTGCGTTTGCCTGGTAATGCGCTTCCGGACAGCGCGTGCGGCCCTCATGATGGACCGCCTGTTGGCGCTCATTCCGGAGCATGTGCCTCGAAACGACCGCTGGGGACATCGACCCACCAGCAGATCCGTCAGGAGACCGAATGCTCCGGAGGACCGGCGTCCTGTAGACTTGCGTCAATGACGCCAAAACGTCGGCCCGGGCAGTAGTAATATGTAGCGTCAATCGCGGGAGGTCGCGAGTGTGGCGCTGTTGAGGGAACCTATTTCAAGGAGACCACGACTATGATCTACCGCTCACTGATCAGTGCATCCCGGGCCGTCTCAACCGCATCACTGGCTGCGCCACTTGGTCGGGAGGAGTGGGAGCAGACGCTTCCTGAGCGACGCCGAAAATGGCGCCACATGCTGGGTATTGAGCCGCTGCCCGAGCGTACGCCACTCGAAGCCACCGTAACCGGAACGCTGGATCGCGGCAACTACGTGGTCGAGAAGATCCATTTCCAGTGCTCACCCGGAGCCTACGTGCCCGGGAACATCTACCGTCCGGCCAATGTTGAGGGACCACTCCCGGCCGTCCTCTACCTCTGTGGGCACACCAAGGGAAAGGTGAACGATCCCTACCAGGCGAATCCGAGGTGGTTTGGAGAACACGGTTACGTCGCGCTGGTCCTGGACCCCATTCAACTGGGTGAGTGTCAGGGCTACCATGCAGGGACGATCTTCAAGAAGTGGTTTGACTGGTACAGCCGGGGCTACACACCTGCCGGGGTGGAAATCTGGAATGCGATGCGGGCTCTCGACTACCTCGAGACACGCGCTGACGTTGATGCCACGAAAATGGGAGTCACCGGGCTCAGCGGCGGCGGGGCCATGAGCTGGTTTCTGGCAGCGGCGGACGAGCGGATCGCCTGCGCCGTGCCCGTATGCCAGACCGGGTCCATCGAGCAGCACGCTGCCGACCGAACGGTCGACGGACACTGTGACTGCGCTTTCTGGATGAACCTCCATCGCTGGTGCACACCCGATGTCGGAGCGCTTATCGCTCCAAGGCCATTGCTGATCGCGTCCGGCACGGAGGACGTCATCTGGCGCCCCTTCGCCTTCCGCGAGGACGCCCTGCGAATCAAGAAACAGTACGCCGAACTCGGAGCGGGGGATGACTGCGACCTGGTGGAAGACCTCTCTCCACATGGCTACACCCCCAAGCTCCGCAAGGCGATCTTCGAATGGTTCAATCTCCACCTGAAAGGCGACACGAGTCCCGTCACCGATGACGTCACCGACGTCGTGGAACCGGAAGAGAATCTGCTCGTCTTCGAGGGCAACTTGCCGGAAAATGATCGGATGAAGACAATCCAGGAGTGGTTCATCCCGATGGCAACACCAGAGCCACCGACAACACCCTCTGATGCCATGACGTGGCGTGACGACGTGCTGTCAAGCCTGAAAGGCATTACCTTCCAGGACACATTCCCCGAGCAACTTCCCCGCCTCTGCGAAGTCCGCACGGCAGGGGGAACGAAGTCCGGACAGCGAGGGGAGACGTGGGTTTTCGAGACGGCTGACGCGATCGAGCTTCGGGCGCATCTCGTACTCAACCCGGGCCCCAGAACGCCGTCACCTCTGGTTGTGTGTGCACAGAGCCCGGATCAGAAACGCATCTGCTACCCGTCTCTCAGCGTGGCAGAAGGGACGGATGCGCTCATCGTGGATGTGCGGGGAACGGGGGCAACGGCCATGGGCGTGGGCATGCATGACACAGCCCGACGACTCTACATGAATATCGGCCAATCCCTCCCCGAGCGCCAAGTCCACGATCTACTGGCCGCAACACGCTTGATCCAGCACCACCGGACCTACGCCCCAGTTGCCGTCTACGGCAGAGGAGCGATGGCGCCGCACGCAGTCTATGCAGCTCTGCTTGATGAGACCATTGAGGAAGTGATCATCGAAGCGCCACCTCTGACCCACCAGGATCCGAACACGGCCGAGTTTCTCGCTGTGCTCCAGACAGGCGACCTCAAACACAACGCAGCCGCCCTCGTTCCCCGCCCCATCACCGTTGTAGGTGCGTTACCCGCGGAGTGGGAGTTCCTGACTCAGGTCTACCAAGCAGCGGGCTGTGGAGACCGCCTCCGCACCGTCGATTCACTCAGTGCATGGACCCCGTGCGAGTGGCAGTAGCCCGTCGCAGACGGCGAACCGTGGCCTGTGGCGAAGATTTGGCAGCCATATCAGAGGGTGTAACTGCCGTTGGGGTCCAGACCGGTCGCCGTCCAGAGGCCGCCTCCCACTTTGGAGCGCCCGCTTCAGTGTGGGAGGCGGCCTCTGGACGGCGATCGAATCGTGCTCAGAAAGCGCGATAGTTACAGACGAGGAGATAAGCACATGGATACACGGGAGCTGAACCGCCGCGAATTCATCCAGGCTGCCGGTGCGACGCTCGCCCTTTCGCCTCTGGCCCTTGCCGACGAATCCCCCCCCAAGCCAGCCCGAATCGCCATCATCGGTGTCGGCGGCCGAGGCACCGGGCTGCTGCGCATCATGCTGAAGATGCCGAACGTCGAGATCCCGGCAATCTGTGACATCAATGAGCGTAACCTCAAGCGTGGGCTGGGTATCGCGGAGAAAGCCCTCGGGAAGCGCCCCGAAGGGTACATGAAAGGCCCCCACGACTACCGCCGCATGCTCGAACGAGATGACTTCGACGGTGTCCTCATCGCCACTCCGGCCGAGCTCCACGCCGAGATGGCGGTCGACACGATGGCAACCGGCAAGCACGTGGGAAGCGAGGTGCCCGGAGCAACAGGTCTTGACGAATGCTGGGCACTGGTCAACACGAAGGAGAAGACCGGCAAACGCTATATGCTCCTGGAGAACTACTTCTACGCCGAGTCCAGGATGATGGTCCACAACATGGCCAGAAAGGGTCTCTTCGGAGAACTGACCTACGCCGAATGCTCCTACATCCATGACTGCCGGTCCCTCCGGTTCCAGGGCAATGGCGAACTCACGTGGCGCGGCAAGTGGAAGCGAGACGCCTACGGCTGCCTCTATCCAACTCACTCTCTGGGCCCCGTCAGCAAGTGGTTCGGGATCAACCGCGGGGACGTCATGACCGAGCTGACCTCGATGATGAGCGCCCCCCGAAGCCTTCACGCCTACGCCGTCAAGAAATTTGGCGAAGACAGCCCGCAGGCCGGGATTCAGTTCCAGTGCGGGGACATGTGCGTGACCAACATCAAGACCGCCAACGATCGGCTGATCACCGTATTCTACGATTCCGAGTCTCCCCGCCCCGCGTCGAATTTCTACCTGATCCAGGGCACAGGAGGCGTCTACGACTCCCGCAAGGGAATCCACATCGATGGCCGAAGCCCGCGCCACAAATGGGAGTCGACCGGCAAATACACGACCGAGTTCGCCAACGACTACTGGACCAAGCGAGGCTCGGCGGCACGCAAGACCGGGCACGGGGGAGGCGACTACTTCGTCATCTCTGACTTTGTCGAGATGGTGCGCCAGGATCGAGAGCCGTTGGTCGACGTCTACGACAGCGCGGCCTGGAGTTCTCTGGTCGAACTGTCGGGGAAGTCCATTGATGAGAAACGAACCGTCCCCATGGTGGACTTCACCCGCGGCAAGTGGAAGGAACGAAAGGCGTGATTCGCGGGGTAGGGAAATCGGACCGAACGACCCTCTCCCTCGGCTTTGTGGCCCTGGCTATGTTGGTGTTCAGCCTGTTCCTGGACGCAGAGCGGTCACGCAAGAGCGCAGACGTAAACCTCACGCTGTCGATCCAGCAGAATCTAGTGCTCGCAGGCGAGACGCACTACGGAGAGCCGGGACAGGTGGCGATCTGGCTTGAGGATCCCGCGACTGGCGTTCCGCAGACCGTCTACGTGACTCGCAGAGCCGCCCGAGGCGACTGGAAGGACAAATTCGAGTGCCCCAATGCACTGCCGGTCTGGTTCAAGGTCTTCCGCCGGGAGCACGGTCGCTCCGGACTGCCCACACTGAAGACCCCGGCACCGGACGCGGTCACCCACGCAACCACACACGAGGACACCATCCGCGTGACGACCACGATCCCGCGGAATGCCAAACGTGTGCTGTGGATCGAGGCGAACCTGTCATCCGATTTCAATGAGGCGTTTCCGCGCCTTCGGGATGATGGCACGGAAGACCTCCACCTCGATGGCCAACCGGCCGTCCTCTACCGCGCGGAGTTCGCAGCCGTGTCCGACACCGTGGTTGAGCCGACCCTCTGGGGCCGAGCCGTTCATGACACCGATCGCGGAGAAACAACGCACGACATGACCGGCATCAGCACAGCCGGAGGAATCCTGACAGGCATGAAGCTGACACTGGAATAGCCGCGGGGAAGGAAGAGATGCCTCCAATCCCGGGGTACTTGGCAGCATTTCAAGGTGGGAGGGGCTGCCACGCCCCGATCTCTGTCTCCAGACCAGAAACGAAGCAGTCGGCGGGTGGCGCCGCCTCCCACGTTGAAGCAGCCATCCCACATTGCCTGCCTCCGGAGCACTCACGGGCATCCCGCCCGGGATTCTCCGAGGCTAATCGGTGGGCAATGCAGCCTTGACTGCGTAACGTATTGCGCTGCCATCAGGAATTTCCCGACAGGAGCCAATCTGATGAACGGAATCGAGCATTTCGACCTGCACACCTGGGATTACGTGGCCTTCGGGCTCTACTTCGTGGCGCTTTCGGCGATCGGCTGGTGGAGCGGGCGCCGCCGTAAGGGGAGTTCCGAGGAGTACTTCCTCGCCGGACGCTCCCTCCCCTGGTATGTCGTGGGGACCTCGTTCATCGCCTCCAATATCAGCAGTGAACACTTCATCGGCATGATAGGGGCGGCGTTCATCTACGGCATCTGCGTGGCCATGTCCGAATGGGGAAACATCTGGGCCTTCAGCATCTTGATCTGGTTTTTCATCCCCTTTCTTCTCGCTACCAAGGTGTTCACGACTCCTGAGTTCATGGAACGGCGCTTCAACAAGACACTGCGCATGTTCTTCGCCGTCGTCACAGTTGTCAGCAATGTGGTCGCGTTCCTGGCCGCCGTGCTCTACGGGGGCGGCCTCGCTCTGCAGAGCCTGTTCGGCTGGAATCTCTGGGTCGCGATCATCGCACTGGGTGTCGTGGCCGGAGCCTGGGCCATCTACGGCGGCCTGCGGTCAGTGGCCTGGACAGATTGCTTCACAGTCGTCGTCATGATCGCCGGCGGAACCATGGTGACGGTTCTGGGACTCATCATGCTTTCGGGTGACTCCGGCTCAATCCTGGAGGGGTGGCGCGTGATGCTTGCCCGCAACCGAGCACAAACCGGAATCTGGGCAGAAGTCGTCGCCAAGAATGCTCCGCACATTGTTCAGCAGAGCACCTACAATCGCCTATCGGTCATCCAGCCCGTTACCCACCAGACCACCCCTTGGCCCAGCCTTTTTCTGAGCTTCCTTTCCATCAGTATCTGGTACAACGTCATCAATCAGTTCATGATCCAGCGTGTGCTGGGTGCCAAGAACATCTGGCATGCCCGGATGGGGATCGTGCTTGCCGGCTACATGAAAATCCTGATGCCGCTTCTGGTGGTCGTCCCCGGGCTCATCCTCTTTGCCAAGTATCCCGAGGTCATGAACCTTGAGTGGGGAGCGATCCGCCCGGAAGCCGACAAGGGGTACATTGAGATGCTGCGTACGCTGGTCCCGATCGGGCTGCGCGGTGTGTTCCTTGCCGCCCTCTTTGGCGCCATACAGTCAACGGTCAACTCCGTTCTAAACTCCACCGCTACCATCGTGACGCTGGATATCTACAAGCGCGCAATCCGTCCCAATGCTCCCGACAGGAGTCTGGTGAAAGTCGGCATGTGGACCTCGGTCGTGATACTGGTGATATCCATTGTCCTGGCCCGGTACATTGCACTCATCGGGGGTAGTCTCTTTGTCTACATCCAGTCCCTTTACGCGTTCTTCGCTCCGCCCTTTGCGGCCGTGTTTCTGCTCGGAATCCTCTGCCGTCGGATCAACGCCAAGGGCGCGACAGTCGCGGTGTTCGCAGGGTTCCTGTTCGGCATTCTGATGAAAGTGTACGTGCAACTGGCCACCACCCCCGCCGCATGGATTTGCCCCTATTCCATGCAAGCCATCGTGAACTGGGCCTTTTGCGTTCTCGTCTGTGTGGGCGTCAGTCTGGCGACGGCTCCCCCGGACCCGGAACAGGTCACCGACGAACTCACGCTCAACTGGCGAAAGCTGAACATCTTTGACGGGTTGGGAGAACGGTGGTACCAGAACGTCGCCCTGTGGTGGGGCGCGTTCGTCCTCGCTATTCTGGCACTGGTTATCCTGTTCTCGGGGGCCGTGTTGTAGGCGATCACCCCCTTGTCCCTCGGTCCCCTGAAGCTATGTTCCTCGCTTTGCCTTGGCCCTGGCACGCTGATCTCGGACAGAAAGAGGATGCCTCTCCATGACCACCATTCGCTCCTGCCTGATTGTACTCGCCTCAATGCTGGCCTGGGTGGGGTCACACACTCCCGCCGCGCCACCGGACAACGGCATTGCGTTCGGGGGGAAGCAGGTGCTGGCCGTTCCCGGCAGAGACGTCACCATCAGCCGGAAGGCGCTGAGCGTGGCCGCCTGGGTCAACCTCAACAACGCCAAAGACGATCAGGTTTTCCTGAACCAGGGCGCCGCGAACACAAGTTTCACGTTCTACGTGTTCCGGGGCCGCGTTCGCATGCTGGTGCGGAACACGGCCGACGCGTACACACACGCCAACACCGACGCTCCTCCCGCCAAGACGTGGACGCATTACCTGGGCACCTACAACGGCAGCAGAATCAGCCTCTACGTTAACGGCAAACTCAGCGCCACGGCCAAAGCGCCCGGCAAGCTCACCGGAACAGCCGGAGATGTGTTCGTCGGGAGCCTGAATGACTACGACCGCCTCCTCCGTGGTCGTATGGCTGACATCCGCATCTGGAACCACGCTCTGACCGCTGATGACGCGGCTTCCGTGTTCGGCGGACAGACGGGTGGGGTCCTGGACAGAGCCCTTGTTGCTCACTGGACCGCCGACAGCCCCTCCGACAAAGGACTGATCAGTTCTCCACCGGCCACCCTCACAGCCGGTCCACGCAAACTCGGGGACCTCCTGATTAACGGCAAGGGAGACGGGTTCAACGGGATCTGGTACTACAACGAGAGGCTCAAGAATGA
>Ga0209042_1000328_pt1 | contig 55069 bp, 67 predicted proteins | sample SaaInlV_200m_DNA_6_FD_184649 | JGI IMG/M metagenome (GOLD analysis project Ga0209042, IMG submission 184649) | Marine microbial communities from expanding oxygen minimum zones in the Saanich Inlet - SI037_S2LV_200m_DNA (SPAdes) (version 2) | ecosystem: Environmental > Aquatic > Marine >... | reverse complement strand
TGAAAGGAGGTATGATATATGAATAATAAAAAAGGTATAAGCGCGATTGTTGCTACGGTTTTGATAATCTTGATTACTGTCGCTGCTGTTACAATTATTTGGGCTGCTATCATTCCTATGATTTCGAATGAGCTTGGTGGAGCTACAGAATGTTTTGATGCTTCTGCTGCTTTGACTGTTTCAAGTGATTATAGTTGTTATAATGCTGCTGCTGGTTCTGTTCCTGCAAATGTTTCGATTCAGGTTTCTAGAGCTACTGGTGATTTTACACTTCTTGGTGTTGATGTTTTAGGTAGTTACGAAGGTAGTGCTGATACAGTTATGTTTAATTCAACAACTGCTCAGAAAATTCCAGCTGCGAATGGTGCATTGGTTTACACTATTATCGTGAACAGTACTACTACATCTGATATGGAATTTAAGCTTGATGGAATTGATCAGGCATCCGTTGCTGCTAGAGTACAGGCTGGACAGACAGAGAAGCTTTGTGATGGTAGTGCTGTTACAGAGATCCGACCTTGTGAATAATTAGGTTGATTTATTTTTAATTTTTTAATTTGGCCCCCTCGTGGGGCTTCTAGATTTTTTGGGAAACTATATAAAGAATATTTTTGTTTTAGATGTATGAAGAGGATGAACAAGAAGGGGCAGATTTGGGTTGAGACTGTGATTTATACTTTGATCGGTTTGGCTGTTATCGGATTGGTTTTGGCTGTTGCTTTGCCGAAGATAAACGAGAAGAAGGACGAGGTTGCGATTGATCAGGCCGTCGAAGCTTTGGGGCATATTGATGATAAGATTTATGAGGTTCAGCGGGCGACGGGGAATAAGCGTGTTGTTGATTTGGATATAGGGAAGGGGTATGTTCTTGTTGATATGGTGAATAATACGATTGCTTGGATTTTGGATTCGAGTTTTGAATATAGTGAAAAGGATATGGTTGTTCCTCTTGGGAGATTGAATGTTACTACGACGGCTGGGAATCCTTGGAAGGTTGAATTAAAGCTTGGGTATGCGATGGACATTAAATACAAGGGTGATGATTTTGGGACGCACCAGTTGGATGTTGCTCCGACGCCTTATAAGTTTTCGATTGAGAATAAGGGGAAGGAAGATGGGAATATTGTTATTGATTTGAGTGAATCTTGATAACATTAATAAAGCTGAATTTCTTTGGTTTGTGATGGAAGGTGGTGTTAGTATAAATTTGAATCCGAAGGTGCCGGCGCTGCCGAAATTTGCGGATAAGACTAAGATTGATGTGAGGTATATGGTGATTGCTCCGTATGTTTCGATCCATGTTTATTATGATGAGAAATCTGGGCAGGTTGTTTATGATGTTGAAGAGCCTATACTTTCTGATAAGGAGAAGGCTGATATGGATAGGATTGAGCGGGCGATGAGGGAGGTTGTGAATGTTAATATGGTTGGTGATGATAAGTCGAAGGAGGGCTTGTTGGATTATATTGACAAAACTGCTAGGTTGATTATTTCTGAGTTGGGTTTGGCGATTGAGGAGGATTCGTATAAGAGGATTTATTATTATTTATATAGGAATTTTATTGGGCTTAATGAGATTGAGGCGATGATGCAGGATTATTTTATTGAGGATATTGAGTGTAATGGGAAGGGCGAGCCTATGTATATTGTGCATAGAGTTTTTAGGAATATTAAGACGAATGTTAGGTTTGATGATATGGATAAATTATCGAGTTTTGTTGAGAAGTTGGCGCAAAAGACTGGGAGATATATTTCTTATGCTAATCCGATTTTGGATGGTTCGCTTCCGGATGGTTCAAGGGTTAATGCGACCTATACTCAGGATATTACTTCGAAGGGTCCGACTTTTACAATTCGTAAATTTACCAAGACGCCGTGGACGCCTACACAGTTACTTGGGTTTCATACTATGAGTCCTGAGATGTTGGCTTACTTTTGGATTTTGATGCAATATCAATCGAACTTGATGATTGTTGGTGGGACGGCTTCTGGTAAGACGACTTTGTTGAATGCGTTGGCTTTTTTTATTCCGCAAGAGAATCGGGTTGTTTCGATTGAGGATACTCGTGAGTTGAATTTGCCTAGGGAGAATTGGTTGCCTTCTGTTGTTCGTGGTGGGGTTTCTAGTGCTGGAGTTGGTGAGGTTGATATGTTTAGTTTGTTGAGGAGTTCATTTCGTCAGAATCCTGATTATGTGATTGTGGGTGAAGTGAGGGGTAAGGAGGCTTCGGTTTTGTTTCAGGGAATGGCTTCGGGTCACGCTTCGATATCTACGATGCATGGTGATTCTGTTGATTCGATTATTCGTAGATTGGAGACACCGCCGATTAGTCTTTCTCCGATGCTTGTTAATGGTTTGGATGTTATGGCGATTATGACGCATGCTGTTGTTAACGGACAGGAGACAAGGCGATTGAGGGAGATTGTTGAGGTTGTGAAGGTTGAGCAGGATGGGACTGCTTTGACAAATACTCCGTTTACTTGGAGTCCTGCGGATGATAAGTTTTATTTTAAGAAGGATAGTAAGATTTTTGATAAAATTTCGCAGAAGATGGGAATTGCGAGAGAAGAGTTGGATAAGGAGTTTGCGATTAGGACGAAGTTGTTGTATGCGTTGTTTCAGAATAAGGTTTTGAGCTATGATGATGTTCAGAGATTGATTAATGACTATGCTAAGAATCCGGCAGGGGTTTTGAGTAAGTATGGTGTCTCTTGAGGAACATTAATAAATAAAGTTTTCTTTGTGCTTTTGAGGTTGATATGGATGTTGAATTTGTTGGGCAGTTAGTTGATTCTATGAATGATGCGGTTTTACAGTTGGAGCAGGCTATCGTTGATAAGAAAAAGGATGAGATTAATCGATTGAGGGTTTTTATTTTTGATATGCATAATCAGATTGCTAATGTTTTGGGGGTGAAAAATGCTTAAGAAAGGAATTCTTGCGAAGACCCATTATAATCATTTTTCGGAGGTAAAAAATGCTTGAGGATTTAAAGAAAAATTTGGAGCAGGAAAAGAAAATTGTTGCCGATATGCGTGCGATTCAAATTGGGATGCAGAGTGATGCGAGTCATGCGGATTTTTATAATTCGAGTTTGAAATCTTTGGCTGAACAGTTGCTTTTGTTGAATAAGGCTGTACCGGATTTGCTGAAAGAGAGTTCGCCAATTGCCGGAGAATCTTTGGCTGCTACGAAAAAGAAGGCAACGGTTAGGATGAGTTATGTCTCACCTTCGACAAAAGAGAAGAGATTTATTTCGATCAACAAGGAGGATAAGAAAGAGTTTTTGAAAAAGTTGAAGTTATCTGAGGGTGCGTTGGTTGGTATTAGTAAAATGAAGGCGAAAGATTCTGTTGCAGAGGTTGTTAAGCCTAGCGCTTATGCTAAGATTTCTAATAAGTTTTTTAGGAATACTTCAGATAAAATGTCTTCGCAGTTTGATAGTTTGTCCAAAGATTTGAAGAAGGCGAATATTAGATTTTTGTTGTCGAGTTATTTGTCGATGGCGATTATGACAATGTTTATTGCTTTTATTTTTGGGATTGTAATTTTTGCTGTATTGATGGCTTTTAGTTTGAGTAATTGGATGTATTTTGTTTTGCCTTTTGGTTTGGCTGGTTTGGCTTTGGCCGCGTTTTATCTTTATCCCGCGAGCGCGGCGTCTTCGGTTCAGAAGAATATTTCTCAAGAGTTGCCTTTTGCTACTATTCATATGGCGGCGATTGCTGGATCTGATATTGAGCCTACGAAAATTTTTAAGATTATTGCGATGTCAAAGGAGTATGTGAATATCGGTAGGGAAATTAAGAAGGTGTTGACGCAGATTGATGTTTATGGTTATGATTTGGTTACGTCGTTGAAGAATGTTGCGTTGAGGACTTCGAATAAAAAGTTGGCTGAGCTGTTTTCTGGGTTGGCTACAAATATTAGCACTGGTGGGGCTTTGAAGAATTATCTTGAAAAGAAGGCTGAGAATTTTTTGATGGATTATCGTTTGGAGCGGCAGAAGTATTCGAATTTGGCTGGGACTTTTATGGATGTTTATATTTCGATTTTGATTGCTGCGCCTTTGGTTTTGATGATGATGTTTATTGTGATGAATGTTGCTGGGCTTGGAATGGGTGGTTTGAGTATTACTACTTTGTTGACGTTGAGTGTGATTGGTGTTGCGGTCGTGAATGTTATTTTTATTGTTGTGTTAAATATGAAGCAACCGAAGGTATAAGATGGAATTTGAGAAAATGCATTGGCTTGGAATTGGAATTGGAGTAGCTGGAGCGGTGACTTCGATTGCGATTTTTAGGGGTGGGAATTTGATGTATTTTTTATTGGTTCTTTCATTGTTGGCTGGGGCGATTCCTTTTATGATTAGTTTTCTTCTTGGGGAGAGCAGGCAGAAGGAGAAGGAGGAAAAGTTTTTGGCTTTTACTCGGGATTTGGTTGAGATGGTTCGGTCTGGAACGCCAGTTAGTAAGAGTATCATGAATTTGAAAAATAGGAATTATGGGACGTTGACTTCTCATGTTGGTAAGTTGGCGAATCAGTTGTCGATTGGTCTTACTCTTACAAATGCGCTCAATACTTTTGCTAAGGATACGAAGAGTCGGGTTATTTCTAGGGCTGTTGGTTTGATTAGCGAGGCTGAAAGGGCTGGTGGGAATATAGAAACGATTTTGGAATCTGTTGCTGAGTCGGTTAATCAGATTGAGAATTTGCGAAAGGAGAGGAAGGCTGCGGTTTCGAATTTGGTAACTCAGGGCTATTTGATTTTCTTCGTATTTATTGTTATTATGTTGGTTTTGGAATTTAAGATTTTGCCGCTGGTTGCTAATTTGGATGCTGCTGGCGCGGAGGGTTTGAATGTTAGCGTTAATCAATTGTCTCCCGAAGCTTTTTCTATGCCTTTGTTTGTAATGCTTTTGGTTCAGTCATTTTTTGCGGGGATTGTGATTGGTAAGATTTCTGAGGGGACTATACGTAGTGGGATTAAGCATTCGTTTATCTTGCTGGCATTGACCCTATTAGTGACAACTGGGGCGAAGGTGTTGTTTGCCTAGCGAGTAATTTATATAGTTTAGTTTTGTTAATATTTTATGAGAGGATTGATTGGTAAGAAAAAGGGTGCTGCGCATTTTGAGATGATAATTTCATTTGTTTTTTTTGTTGGGTTTGTGCTGTTTCTTTTTATGGTTTTGAAGCCGCAAGATACTTCGACTTTGTCTGGGGCGGTTATTTCTAGTCTTTATGATTCCTTTGAGGAAAAGGTTCATACTAATTTGTCTAGCATGTTTTTGAGGGCAAATCATTCTAATATTGTATCTCCGATTGCAGATTGTTTTTTTGTTGTTTTGCCAGAGCATGTTTTTAGTTATTCTGTGGTTGATAAAGGTAGTTTTGTGACTAAGGTGAATAAGGATGTTGTTGGGTCTAATTTAGTTGGAGCCAATTTGAATGTTAATAAATATGGGGATGATTTTTTTAGGGTTGATGTTTCTCCTGATTTTGCAGATGACCCGATTGGTGGGTGTATTCCATTGACTGATTTTGATATTGGAAGTGTTGTTGAGAGGCGTGTGGTTTCTTATGGTTCTCTTGGGGATATGGAGAGTAGGTATCGTAATGAATATGAGATTTTGAGGAAGGAGTTGGGGGTGCCACCTATTTTTGATTTTGCTATTGCCGCTGAAAGTTTGCAAATAAATATGGAGCCCCAGTTTGGGATTCCTGATGCTGTTGAGGTTATGGCCCAAGATAGAATTGTTGAAGTTCTTCGTGCGAATGGGACGATTATTAATGAGAGGTTTACTTTGAAGATATGGTAATGAATAAGCGAGGATGGATGAGAATTTTGGAGGCGACTGTTGCGGTTATGATTGTGAGCGGGGTTTTGGTTGTTGTTTATTCGAGACAGGTTGATAGAGGAATGGAGCCGGCGGATTATTTTTATAATTTACAGAGGCAGATTTTAATGGATGTATCTTCGAATAGTCTTTTGAGATTGGCGGTTTTGAATGGTGATATTGGTGTGATTGAAGGATTTGTTGGTGAAAGAATTCCTGAGGCATTTGGTTATTCTGCAAAAATTTGTGATTTGGGTGATATATGTCAGTTGGATTCTACGATTTACAAAGAGACATTAGATAAGGATATTTTTGTTGAGGAAGTTGTGATTTCTTCTGACCTTGGTGGCGGGAGCGGTGGTGAGGTTTATGATCCCAAGAAGTTGATATTGTTTGTTTGGGAAGTACGATAGTATTTATATATCTTGAATGTTATTATTTTTTATGCCATTTGATGTAGTCGTTGGAAGAAACGAGAGTGATAAGAAAGCGTTTGGGAAGAAGGGACTTGCGTTTATCGGGAAGAGTTTTGTGACGATGGGAAATTATACTTCTTTGTCGAATCCGATTTTTATGGACGTTGCTAGGTCGCATGTTGTTTTGATTTCTGGTAAACGAGGTTCTGGTAAATCTTATACGATTGGTACGATGGCTGAGGCTTTGTCGAATTTGGGCGTTGAGGAATCGGGAAATATTGCGCCGTTGATTTTTGATACGATGGGAATTTTTTGGACGATGAAATATAAGAATCAGAAGGATACGGATTTGTTGGATGAGTGGGGATTGAAAGCTAAGAATGTTCCGATGAGGGTTTTTGCGCCGTTTGGTTATTATCAGGAATATAGGGATAAGGGTGTCGATGTTGATGCTGAGTTTGCGATTAAGATTTCTGAGTTGGAGCCGGCGGATTGGGTGACGCTTTTTGAGTTGAAGTTTACTGAGCCTACTGCTGTTTTGATTGAGAGTGTTGTTGGTTCCTTGAGGGAATCTGGTGAGAGTTTTGGATTTGAGAAGATTTATGATATGATGAAGCGGGCTGAGAATGTTTCCCAAGATGTCAAGAATGCCGCGATGGCTTTGTTTGATGCGGCGAAAACTTGGAAGGTTTTTGACGAGGAGAAAGGGACGGCGGTTCGTGATTTGATTGAAGCTGGAACTACAACTGTTATTGATTTGTCGATGTATGCTTCTCTCGGTTCTTTTAATGTGAGGGCTTTGATTATTGGTTTGGTTTCGAAGAAGATTTTTAATGAGAGGATGGAAGCGAGGAAGGGTGAAGAGATTCAGGCTGTGCAGCATGGTGTTGATTATGAGAGGTACCAGATTAAAAGAGAGATGCCGTTGGTTTGGATTTTTATTGATGAGGCTCATGAGTTTTTGCCGCATGAAGGTCGGACGCCTGCGACTGATGCTTTGGTTCAGGTTTTGAGGGAGGGGCGGCAGCCAGGACTTTCGATTGTGATGGCGACGCAGCAGCCGGGTAAGATTCATACTGATGCTATGACTCAATCTGATATTGTGATTTCTCATAGGGTGACGGCGAAGTTGGATGTTGATGCTTTGAATGATATTACGCAGTCTTATTTGTATGAGTCGATTTCGGCGAAGTTGAATGGATTGCCTAGGTTGAAGGGGAGTGCTATTATTTTGGATGATAATTCTGAGAGGATTTATCCGATGAGGGTTCGGCCGCGATTTACCTGGCATGGTGGTGAAGCGCCGACTGCGATTAAGAAAGTTGATGAAGGTCTTTGAGTGTAGTGGTTAGGGAAATGTTATTAAATGAGATTGCTGTGGTTTATTTATGGAAAAAAGGGTTGTGGGGTTATTGGCTGTGATTTTGGTTTTTGGTAGCATGGGTTTTATTATTGCTTATGCGAGTGTTCCAAGCCCGGGGCATGGAGGAAATGGCGTTTTTGTTAGAGTGGGTGGGGATGATTTGAATTTGCAAGCTGCAATAAATAGTGGAAAATTTAATGCCAAGTTTGTTGGATCGGGTAGTTCTTCTCGATCTATAATTCATGGACATAGTGGGGATGATGTTGTTGTAAATGTTAATGGGAACGTAAAATCGTTTCAAGCCGCGATTAATGATGGAAGCTTATGCGCTGCTGCGCCGGGGTCGAGTCCTTCTAGCTTTGGTGCAATTGTCGGGAAGAGTCAAACGGGCGATGAAATTATTATAACTAATTCTTCTGGAGCCGAGAAAACTTTGCAAGCCGCGATTAATGGTGGTGAATTTTATAAGTGTCCACCTGGGCCTAGTGGGTATTCATTGGTTTATTTAGGAAGGCAGTTGAGTACCAGTTACGTTGCTCCTTGGAGTTGGGTTGCAGCTATTGATAAAAATGAGGTTGTTGATACGTCAAATCTTGCTATTGATTATACTGCAAATACGAATTCGGATTTATCTATTACTTATTCGACTAGTGAGGGGGATTGGAAGCCTGTAAATACTCGTACTGATGATTTAAGATTGAGTGTCTCTGCAAATAATAAGCTTTACAATTATGGGAAGGGACCAACTCCAATGTTGAGGGTTATTTATAGGGTTTGGGGAGATACGGCAGTTAGTGTTAAAACTCATGTTAAGGCAGATGGTACTGGAACTTTTTCATCAAAAATTGACAGAACAGATGTTTTTCAGCGGAAAGATAAGACGAAAATTTCGGTTCGTGGCGATGTTAAAACAATAGCTCTTGAATCTTTTTTGGACATTAAAACGGATAGCTGGAACCCTGCGGATCATGGTTATGGGAACGCTTATTTGAGGGTTAAAAATAGGGCTGAGAATTATTTTGATATAGAGATTTTTGTTCAGGAACAGGATGAGCAGAGTGATACTTCTCGTGTTTGGATTGATAGTTATATAGAAGCTGCTTAGGTTGTTGTGGAACAATGAAGTTTATAAAGTGTATTTTTTAGGTTATATTATGGCAGATACTGATGCGGATCGTAGAGAAAAGATAACTAGCGGAGTTTATCGTGTTTTGATTGATAGGGATTATGTTAATTCTAGGGAAGATACTACTTTTGATATTGATTCTTTAGATGAGGTTGCTTTTATTATGGATATTGAGGCTGCTTTTGGTATAGATATTCATGATGAGGATGTTGGAAAACTTTTGGGAAATCCGAGTTATGACGTTACTGCTCCTGCAAGCAGAGGGAAGACTAACGTGAGCGTTGATTCAGTTGTTGATACTCTTGATAATGAATATGAAGTGTTTAGATAAGAATTATTTAACTTTAAATTGAGCTTGCCATCTGTAAATGTAAGGTCCGATGTCGCCGGCTTTTCGAATTTTGATTTTTCCGATTTTATTTTTTGTGTCTTTTTTTATTTCGCTTAGTACTTCTTCTTTTGTTCCGAAGCCATGGTAGAAAATTGTTGTTCCTTTTTTTGAAAGCTTGAGTGCTGATTTTAGGAATGTATCTTTTAAATTTGGACGTGGCATTAGGATAATGTCAAATTTTTGTTTTGTTTTGATTTTGTTGGCGTCGCCTGGGATTAGTGTTATTTGATTTTGGAGTTTGTTTATGATGATATTTTTTTTGGCTTCTTGGTTTGCTTTTTTGTTGAGTTCGTTCGAGTAGATATGGAATTGTTTTTTGCTTTGCTTTAATTTTTTTGCTATAGTGATTGGATACGGTGCGATTCCTGCGAACATGATTAAGATATTGGAATTCTTTTTTGCTAGCTTGGCGACTTCATCGGCGATTACTTTTCGTTCGTTTGATAATCTTGGGGAGAAGTAGGATTCGTCTATGTTGAATTTGAATGTGCAGTTGTTTTCTTTGTAGGTCGCGTTTTTTGTTTTGATTCCTGCGAGGTGTTTTGTTTTTGATGTTCTTAGTTTGCCTTGGATCTTGTCTGTTTTTTCTACGACTGTTGTTACCGTTTTATTTTGTTTTAGGAATTTTCTTGCTTTTAGAATTTTAATTAGCTTTAGTGTTTTTTTTGGGAACTTTAGGATGGCGATGTTGCCGACTATGTCTTGAGGGATTTTTTTCATAGTTAACTATGTTTCCAAATGTATAAAAAGGTTATTGATTATTATTTTTGATGGTTGGATTAAAAGGAAGTGAGACTGAGAAGAATTTGTTGAAGGCGTTTGCTGGAGAGAGTCAGGCTAGAAATCGGTATACTTTTTTTGCGAGTGTTGCGAGGAAGGAAGGATTTGTTCAGATTAGTAATATTTTTTTAGAGACTGCTATGAACGAGAAGGAGCATGCTGAGATTTTTTTCAAATATCTTGAGGGTGGCGATACTGAGATTCAGGCGAGTTATCCTGCTGGACGAATTGGAACGACTTCTGAGAATTTGTTGGCTGCGGCTGATGGTGAGAAGATGGAATGGGGAAGTATTTATCCCGAGTTTGAGAAGGTTGCGAGAGATGAGGGGTTTGATGATGTTGCTGATTCGTTTAAGGAAATTGGTGAGGTTGAGGCTTACCACGAGAAGAGATATCGAAAACTAAAAGATAATGTCGACGAGGGAAAAGTATTTAAGAAAGATTTGGCTGTAAAATGGAGGTGCGGGAACTGTGGTTATGTTCATGGAGGAGAGGAAGCCCCTTCGGAATGTCCTGCGTGTAAACATGCTCGTGAATATTACGAGATTTGGGTTGAGAATTATTAAAAATGGTGACGAAAAAAAAGAGCAAGAATCCGTGGTTTGTTGAAAGATCTGGACACAAGGATGGCTGGAGTTTTGTTCCTATAAATTGGAAGGGGTGGGTCGCTTTGATTTTGTTAATTTTAGTTAATGTTTTTGCTGCGAATTATTTTCAGTTGAATGATTTGATTTTTGATAGTTGGGCAAAAATGGGTATTGTGTTTTGTTTATCTCTTTTGGTTTTTATTTTGATTTCTAGAAAAAAGACAGGGGTGAAAAAATGACGACGCGTGGGCAAGTTTGGAAGTGTAATGTTTGTGGGAATATAATTGAGGTTTTGCATGAGGGCGCTGATGCTTTGGTTTGTTGTGGTGAGCCGATGAATTTGATTGACTCGAAAGAGATGGAAGAGGGAACCGAGAAGCATAAGCCGGTGATTGAAGCTGATTGTGAGGGTGTTATCGTGAGGGTTGGTGGTGTTTCGCATCCGATGGATGAGGATCATTATATTGAGTGGATTGAGATTTCTACAAAGAAAGGGACCGCTAAGAAATTTTTAAAGCCTGGAGATGCGCCTGTCGCGAAGTTCCCGGTGAAGGTTGATGCGTCTGCTGTTTCGGCGCGTGCATACTGTAATATTCACGGTTTGTGGAAGTCTTAAATAGTTCTGTTTCTCGGGAAATTTATGGAATTGGTTGATGAGATTGAGAAGTTGAAGGTGTCTGGTGTTGCTGGAGTTATTTCTGAGAAAGTGAAGAGCTTTGGCGAGGTCGATGATTTATTTTCTGAGTTGTGTTTTTGTTTGATGACGGCGGGGTTTCGAGCGGATAGGTGTATTGAGATTCAGGATGAGCTTGGTTCTGGTTTTGAGGATATGGAGTTGGAGGATTTGAGGTTGGAGTTGAAAAGGATGGGGCATCGGTTTTGGCCACAGAGGGCTGAGAGGATTTTTTTGGCTAGGGGCGTTAAGGGAGAGTTGGATCGAGTTGCCGCTGAGGGTGATCGTGATTGGTTGGTTAAAAATGTGAAGGGGCTTGGAATGAAGGAGTCTTCGCATTTTTTGAGGAATGCTGGGTTTGATGATGTTGCGATTGTTGATTTTCATATTGTGGATTTGTTGGTTCGCGAGGGTTTGATCGAGAAGGGTGTTTTGAATAAGAAGCGGTATTTGGAGATTGAGGGTGTGCTTAGGGATTTGGGTAAGAGGGTTGGTTTGAGTTTGGGGGAGTTGGATTTGTATTTGTGGTATATAGAGACTGGGAAAGTGTTGAAGTAGTTATTTTAGAATCCAGGTTTGGATGACGATGAAGACGATTGCGATTATGCTCACAACACCTTTTACTGCGAGGAATGCTGGGTTTTGGATGTTGATATGTGGAAGAGACAGAACTCCTGCGATTAGTGCTAATAGCCCGACGATAAGAGTTGTTATTGCGGTGAAGTTTCTTTCGTTTAATCTGTTTCGAATTCTTCCTGCTAGTGCTGGGGGGTTGGATTCAATGATGAAGCCGAAACCTAAGATTCCTAGCCACAAGGCTTCGATGTATTTATCGATATTACTTGCGAATAGGGTGTCGCTTACAATGCTTATGAATCCGAGAACGGAGAGTATTGCCAGGATTGTTATGAATGCCTTTGATAATTGGGTTTCTCTGTAGTGTGAAGTTGTGGCGATCTCTTTTTTTATCATGTTAGAATATGGGATGGGATGTTTATAAGTTTTTATTTTTGTATAATATATAAGCTTATATATTGAAATTTCTTTTATTTTTTATGTCTTATAAGTTTTTGGAGCACACGGCTGATGTGAAGTTTCGGGCGGAGGGTTCTAGTTTGGAGGAGATGTTTGTTGCTGCGGCTGCGGCTATGAACGAGACTGTTCGTGGGGATATTAAGATTTTGGAGCAGGAGGAGAAGGGTTTTGAGGTTGAAGGGAAAGATCAAGTTGGGTTGTTGTATAATTTTTTGGAGGAGTTTTTGTTTTTGTTGGATGCTGAGGATTTTTTGGTTGCTAAGGTTAAATCTGTTGAGATTGATGATAATAAGTTGAAGTGTGTTGTTGTTGGGGATGCGGCGAAGAATTATAAGTTTACGAATGATGTGAAGGCTGTGACTTATTCTGATATGTTTGTTAAAGAGAAAGGTGGTAAATTTGTTTGTGAAGTTGTGTTGGATGTATAATTTTATATAGTATTCTTGGTAATTGTTTTTATGAAGAAGAGTGGTATGTCTGCGATTGTTGCTGTAGTTTTGATTGTCTTGGTTACTGTTGTTGCGGTTGGGGTTATTTGGGGTATGGTTATTCCTATGATTCAACAGGATTCAGGATTGGATACTTATGATGCTGATGTTATCATTAAGACGGATGGTGGATATACTTATTTTGATGAAGAAAAGGGTGTTGCTTGCGTGCAAGTTAAGAGGATTGGCGAAGGTAGGGGTTTGAGAAGGATTGATGTTTTGTTTAGTTATGATGGGGCGACGCTTGATGATAATGGGAATTTTTCAGGGGAAGAGTTGCCTGACGTTAACGGGATGAAGCAGAAGTGTTTTGATTTGACTAATATTATTGTTCAGGGTGCTGATGGAAAATATATTGCTCCGGATTCTATAACAATTGTGCCGATTTATTTTGATGGATCAAAGGAGATTGAGGGTACTGTCTCGAAGATTGACAGAGGTAGGGGGCTTACTTCAGGGAAATTTCTTGATTATGGGAGCGCTGAATCTGTTGGGGGATGTGAAGATGATAGCGGATGTTCGGCGGGGGTTTGCTACAATGAGGCGTGTTATTCGGATATTATTGTTGGTGGTAAGGTAGATAATTGTTGGCAGTTGCAGAATATTAATTTGGGTTTGACTGAGGATTATATTTTAATGAAGGATCTTAATTGCTCAATGACTTCTACCTGGAACGGTGGCGATGGGTTTGACCCGATTGGAAATGATCCAAATGTATTTGCTGGGACTTTTGATGGACAAGGTTTTACGATAAGTGATTTGTATATCGATAGGCCTTCGGAGAATTATGTTGGGTTGTTTGGTTATGTTAGTGGTGGTGAAATAAAAAATGTTGGATTAGTTGATGTGATTATTCTTGGGGCTAACGATGTTGGCGGATTAGTTGGAGACAGTCATCAGTCTTTAATAGATAACTCTTATGTTACTGGAGCTGTAACTGGATCAAATAGTCGTGTAGGTGGATTGGTGGGTTATAGTCGTACAGCCTCTTTGGTAAATAACTCTTATGCGGCTGTAGAGGTAAGCGGGACGAGGGGTTTTACTGGCGGATTAGTAGGATATAATTATTATTCATCGGTAGATAATTCTTATGCAACTGGAACTGTGTTGGGAAGAGTTGCGCGTACAGGTGGATTGGTGGGCTATAGTCGTGAAGCGGCAATAGATAATTCTTATGCAACTGGAACTGTAGTTGGTGAAGCATATGTGGGGGGATTGGCCGGAGGTAATCAGAGGTCATCAATAAATAATTCTTATGCTAGTGGGAATGTGCGAGGAGTTGATTACATTATAGGAGGATTAGTAGGTTATAATTCTCAATCGACAATAAATAACTCCTATGCAATCGGAAATGTAGTTGGTGCAAAATCTACGGGCGGATTATCTGGAAATAATCATCAGGCCGCAATAATTAATTCTTATGCTATTGGAGATGTAAGCGGAACGGAATATGTAGGTGGGCTTGTGGGTAGTGCTGATTTTTATCCACCAATAAATAATTCTTATGCAACAGGGGCTGTGTCTGGAAGTCGCTATGTTGGGGGATTGGTAGGGGGCAGTAGTAGTGGTTCCACTCTTATAATCAGTGATTCTTATTGGAATAATCATTATTATAATCCTTCTGTTGGTTGTGGGAATTCTTGTGACGCTGTTATAATGGCTATTAGTGACGATGAAGGTTGGTTTTATGTTGAGGCTAATGCCCCTATGAATGCATGGAGCAGTTCGGCCTGGACCTGGTCTGGAACGGGTTATCCAAAACTTATTTGGGAATGATTTGATAGTTAGTTTTATATAATTTCTTTTGGTTTTTGTTGATATGGATTTGAAGAAGATTTCGGATGTTGAGTGGGAGATTCCTGTCGAGGATGGGATGTTGGTTCCTGGTCGGGTTTTTGCTAGCGAGGAGCTTATAAAAAATATTAAGGGTGATAAAAGTTTGGAGCAGATTAAGAATGTGGCGAAGTTGCCTGGGATTTTGAGGGCGAGTTATGCTATGCCGGATATGCATCAGGGTTATGGTTTTCCGATTGGGGGGGTTGCGGCTTTTGATGTTGATAAGGGCGTGATTAGTCCTGGGGGAGTTGGATATGATATTAATTGTTCGGTTCGATTGTTGAAGACTAATTTGACTGAGGCTGATTTGAAAGGAAAGGAGCAGGAGATCGCTCATTCTTTGTTTAGGACTATTCCTTCTGGAGTTGGTCGAGGTGGGGATTTGAAATTGAGTGATGATGAATTGGATGAGGTTTTGGTTGGTGGTGCGCAGTGGGCTGTTGAGAAGGGTTATGGTAAGGATGATGATTGGAAGCATATTGAGGATGAGGGGAAATTGGGTGGAGCTGAGCCGAAGTTTGTTAGTGGTAGAGCCAAGGGTAGAGGTCGAGGGCAGTTAGGCAGCCTTGGAGCTGGGAATCATTTTTTGGATGTGTTGATTGTTGATGAGGTTTTTGATAAACGAGTTGCTGAGATTTTTGGATTGGAGAAGGGGCAGGTTGTGATGCTGATTCATTGTGGTTCGCGAGGATTGGGTCATCAGGTTGCTTCGGATTATATTAAGGCGATGGAGGACGAGTATGGGGTTCCTGAGTATGATCGTGAGTTGGTGAATGCTCCGATTAAGAGTGAGCTTGGGAGGAAGTATTTGGGTGCGATGAATTGTGCTGCGAATTTTGCCTATGCTAATAAGCAGTTGATTACGCATTTTGTTCGGGAGAATATGAAGAATTATTTTGCGGATTTTGAGGCAGAGGTTGTTTATGATATTTGTCATAATATTGCTAAGTTTGAGAAATTTGAAGATAAGGAAGTTTTGGTTATGAGAAAGGGGGCTACTAGGAGTTTTGGTCCCGGGAGGGAAGAGATTCCTGAGGATTATAGGACAGTTGGGCAGCCTGTTTTGTTGCCTGGTTCGATGGGGACGGCGTCGTATGTTTTAGTTGGAACTAAAAAGGCGGAGGAGATTTCTTGGGGCTCAACTGCTCATGGTGCTGGTCGGGCAAAGAGTCGTACTCAGGCTAAGAGAGATATAACGTTTGAAGAGGCTAGGAAGGATATGGCTAAGCGTGGGATTGTTGTTGAGTTTGGCGGGCAGAAGGGAATGGTTGAAGAGTCACCGTTTTCGTATAAGGATGTTGATGAGGTTGTTAGGGTTAGTGATGAGGCTGGGATTGGGAAACGAGTTGCTAAGTTACGTCCTGTTATGGTTGTTATTGGATAATTATATAAAGTGGTTTGTTTTTAGTAATTTAAGATGGTGAAGTTTAGTTTAGAGGTTGGGAAGAAAGATTTGATGTGGGTTGTGCCTGTAATTTTAGTTTTGGGTGTTGGGTTTGCTTTTGCTTTTGGTGGGAATACTCCGGACGTTATGGGGCATAGTTCTGAGGAGATTGTAGTTGATGATGCGTTTTGTACTAAGATAATGGGGCATGAGTGTGGAGTTGATAATGAGGGTACTGCTACTTCTGGGGTTACGTCTCCCGCGTGTACTTTTTGTCAGACCTGTGGTGGTTCTTGGCCTAGTTATCAAGGGACCTTTGTAGACTATGAAAATATTGCCAGATATAGAGGGGCGAGTTGTTCGGGATCGTGGAATTTTAATGGCGCGCTTAATCATCCGCATTTGTGTTGTAAATAAGTGCTCTGGAAAATTGGTTAGTTAATTATATAAAGTACTTTGTTGTCTGTTGGTTATGAAAAAGTTTGGTGTGATTGTTTTTGCTTTAGTGTTAGTCTTTAGTTTCGGGTTTGTTGCGGCTGCAAGCTGTGGTGTTAGCGACGATAGTCAGTTGATTATGAGATTGTATCAGGAGAATAATTCTCATGGTGCTCTTTGGAATGATACTAATGGTTATGATGTTGAGATTTGTGTGCCTGAGGGTGTGGATGTTGGAGATCATGTTTCTGGATTTAAGTTGTATTTGAGTGATGTGTTTAATGGGCATGTTTCTAATGTATCGGATGCTGTTTATGATCAGGTTGTTGGTTTTGGTGATAATTTAAATTGCGAATATGTTGAAGGTGATTGCCCTGAGGGATTTGGGTGTGTTGTGACTTTGTCCGCTGCTACTAATGCTCATCTTGCGACATGTGGTGCTGGTGCTTATTCAAATAAAGTTTGTTGTGGAGGTAGTGAAATTATGTGGGCAGATATGAATGGCGATCTGATTAATAGTGCTGATTTGGGAGATACTGTTCAGATGATTAAGACTTATGCTGGCTCTGGAAGTTTTGATATTTTTGAGAATGATGATAGCCTTTTTGAGTTTCTTGTTGATGTTGATGATGAGATTAGGACTGGTCTTGTTGGTGATGATGTTGGTAGTAATTTGGTTGGGAAATGGACGATAACTCGAGAAGATTTGGGAAGGACAGAGTATGGTGATTATACTGAATTTAGATTTATTGTCGACGGTGAAACAAGTGAGGCTTTGAATATTAATCCAAAGAGGAATGATTCTAAGATGATTATTAGTATTGAGGATCCGGCTTGTGGGAGTTCTTTTGATGTTGGTGGTCCCTCTAGGCAGATTGGAGTTATTGCTAATGATGTCGATGATGAGATTGTTGGGTCTTTGAGTGTTTTGGGTGTTGAGGTTGATACTTTTGGTAATGAGGAAGTTCTTTTGGATCATCCATTTGGTGTTCCTGGTAATGTGCAGATTATTGCTGAGGCGAATAATACTCGAGGGAAGATATCGCGGTCGGTTTCGAGTGTGATGGTTTTGGATAGGACTGTTGATGGTAAATATTCTGCGGCTTGTATTGATAGGCCTAGGAATTTTGAGGATTTTGATGGGAATAGTATTGCGATTGATGCTTCGACGAGTCGGGCTGTTAGAGTTACTAATGGTGGGACTACAGCGACAGTGATTGTACCTGGAGATCCTGGTTTGAATTGGTATTGGACTTTTTCAAGAAGAGATGGTAATCATGAGATTAGGAATGTTTTAGGTGTTGCCGGAGAGGAGCTTATTGCTTATAATTTTACTGCTGAGTTTCCTAGTTCTGGAAATAATTGGGCTACGTTGGGATTGGATTTGGTTTAGTGTTACCACTTAGAGATTACAGTAATAGAAAGTTTTTTAAATTGGATTTTGCTTGTGATTTTAACAATAAACAACCAAAGATAACTACGATCGACAACTCATCCTCTGGATGGCGACACACAACAAATTGTTATCAAAAATGAACTCAAAATGACTTCATTCGTACCCGAAATATCTCGTGATATTTTGTAGGTGAATGGAATACCTGTCATTAGGCGTTGATGCCTTATAATTGAGATTCATAGTTTTTCTATATAGTGTTAACCGGATTAGATGGTTTTGGTTCGGAATACCTTCTTTTGAAAGGAGATTGGTATGAATATGCAGTTTTTAGCGACGATGGTGTTGAACGAAAAGGTGATGACTTTCCTGCTCACCTATACCATTGTGTTCATGGCAGTGGTAGTTTTGACCTCTAAGATTTCATCAATTGTCGCGTTTGTTTCCGCGATTATCGTTCCTTGCTTGTTTTGGAACGGAACTTCTGAAGAGTTCGCGAGGTATAATCTCAGTTGTAAATTAGATGGCCAGGTCTTCTTCGTGTTCAATTGTATTCTTACGATTATAGGGGTGTTTTATTCTGCCTCCTGTTATCGGATTGAGCAAGTAGATAAGAGGCTGGATGCTGCAGGCATTGAACGTCCCGAGACGATTTGGGAAAAGATAGGCCGAGCTTTGAGCTGCGATGAGGATGCCGTTGATTCTGCGACTGGTTGGGCAGATAAATTGTCTGATTCGCAGACAGAGGTTAGTGAAGAACAATAATTCTCGCTTTGTAATGCGAGATTCGAGTAAGAAACGTCTTTGAAAGGACAGAACGATGAAACGTAGAATGATGATGACGATGCTTATTGGGGCTCTGTTGCTTGGAGCCGGAACTATCGAGACGGTCGAGGCGGCGGTTATTGTGAGCAGTTTTCAGGATTTGATTCCTGGAGTCGGCGAGTCGGGAGTTGTTGTAAATTCGATGCATATGGACATTAATTATGACACTGGAGTTTTGGACAATCTGAAGGTCAGAGACCTGGACACTGGTGTCGATTCGGTAGTTGACGAAATTGGCGTTTGGCACCTTGGGCCCTATAAAAAGGTCTCAGGCGAATTCGTTTTTGGTGCTTTTGCCAACAACGACAACTGGGTTGCTGATATTGGCCCCGGACAAGCCGGTTGGCTTGATGGATATGCCTATGACAGTGTTTTTTCCGAAGGGGAAAGTCCCGACGGTATGCTGTTGGTATTCGATCCTGATGGCGGACAGATGGCCTTGTCGTTTTCTACCGGTCCCCTGGTGTTTGATGCGAATACGACGCTGTACTGGTTGGACTCTCTCGAGCTTGATGGCTCGATTGGAGATGCCAGTGCTCTTGTGTTCTCATTTGGCCCGAGTGATGTCCGTATTCCGACTGCCGTCGTCGTACCGGAACCCGCAACCCTGACGCTACTCGCTGTAGGCGGACTGGTCGTTTTGCGCCGTCGCCGATCTCGGAAGTAACGGAAGCCGCATGGGACGGATCCTCGTAAAAGGCTTTGTGTATAAGAGACGCTTTCTTATGCACAAGCCTTTTTTATTTCTTAAAATGGTTACCAATGGTTACCAGTCTTTGGTGTGTGGTTTTTGGGGTGGTCGAGGGGCGCTCAAAATGTTTATAAAGTTGTGATATGTTGGATGGATATGAGGTGGGCTGTAATTGTTTTGCTTGGAGTTTTTTTATTTAGTTTTGCTAGTGCATTAGATACTAGTGATTGTGATGATAGCATGGTAGCTTATTGGCAGTTTGAGGATAGTTTGGTAGATGGTTATGGGAGTCATGATGGAGGAAGTTGGAGCGGGGTTTCTGCTTATGGCGCAGTCTTAAGTACAGGTCTCGGTGCTTCTTTTGCTGGGAGTAGTAATGTTACTATTGATGATGCAACTGATTTGAGGTTTTCTTCATCCTTCACAATTGAGATGTGGGTTGAGGCTACTGATTCTGGAATTATATTTGAAAAAGGAAATTATAAAATTGAATGGATAAAAGGTAGTGGTCTCCCAGCTCCTAATAATATTAGAGTGAGTGTCGGCAATGTAGTTCTTGATTCTGAAACTATAAGTGCTAGTGTTCCTCATTATGTTGCGGTGGTTTGGGATGCTGGGTCGGCGGAGAATTTGAGTCTTTATGTTGATGGTGTTTCTGTTAGTGGGACTTTGACGGGGGCGAGTGATGCGACAACTGATTTGGTTCTTGGTTATGGTTTTAAGGGTTTGATTGATGAGCTTGCGATTTATAGTAGGGCGCTTAGTGCTAGTGAGCTTGGTTTGCATCGTGGGCTTACGAATGCGGGGAAGGATTATTGTGATTTGTCTGGGGCTGGTGGGACTTCTGTTACTAGAACTGATTTTAGTGTTAATGGATGTACTTTTGTTGGTTCTAATGGTCTCAATGTTGATGTGTCGAGGGGGAAGTGTTCTATTGATCCTAATTATGGTGAGTTTTATTGTGATGATGATCTTTTTCCTTGGATTACTTCGGAAGTTGGGTTAGGTTGTGCTATGGGAAATAGTGATTATGATACTACTAATAATGATAGTTTTTGTTGTCCGCATGGGTATTTCTGTAATGAGACTACTAGCGGTGGAGAGTTTAGGTGTAGTCTTCGTCCTGAGACTTGTGCGGAGCAGTTGACACAAACGGATTGTAATGCTGTTGATATTGGATGTATTTGGTTTGATGGAGTTTGTATTGAGGGACTTGGAGATTTTGATTGTGGTTATTACGAAAAGGGTGTGGATGCAGCGAACGAGGAGATTGCCTGTAATGCTGATAGGTTTAATCTTAGTAAGGTTGGTATAGGGACCGGGATGTGTGGTGAGACAATACAGTGTGCTGATGAGACGTATTCGATTCCTGTGGATAATTGTGCTTGTGCGTGGTATGATGGTGCTGATGATGGAAAGAAGTGTCAGGTTAAGTTGGTTGCTATGCAGTTTTTCCATCAGACTGGTGTAGATCCAAATAGTTTTTCGTGTTCTAGCTCTTATGAACTTGGTCCTTGTGAGGGTGGGCAGCAGCTTGTGAACTGGACATCTCAGGTTCCTGTGGCGGATTTAATTGGGTTTACTTTAGGTGATGAGAATCTTACTAAATGCCTTACTGCTATAGGTTGTGATAGCGATAGTGATATTAGAAGTTGTGGTGAGCCGATAATTAAGTTGCCTGGGTTTAGTTTGTTTGCTTTTTTTGCGTCTTTGTTTATTGTCGGGATGTATTATTATTTTAGGGAATAATTTAAATAGGTAATTGGGTTGTGTTGTTTATGAGAAAATTTGGTGTGTTAGCTTTGGTTTTGGTTTTTTTATTTGCGTTTAGTTTTGTTGCGGCGGGGGGTGGATCGCGTGATATAATTAGAAATGTTGGTTATGAGAATGTGCGTTCTGTAGATGGGGATGTTTGTACGGTAGATCTTTATTTTGATTCTTGTGTTTGGCCAGATTTGGTCATTACCAATCAATGGTCTAGTAAAACAATTGACGATATTCAAACGGACCCCGAGGGTGATGATCTTGGGTCATGTTGGGGTGGCCAGTTGGTGCACCAGGAAGGTCAGTATTATCCTGGGACTGCTGCAAGGTATTATGTTAGGGATTTAGATGTTTCTTGTGAGACTGCTGAGGATCATGTTTTTTATGTTAAGGGTACTTGTAGCGGCGGCGAGTATTGTTGGGAGAATGAAACACATTCAATAGATGTTAATTATGAGGTGCCCTTTATTCCGAGAGATGTTTGTGGTTTATCTGGGATGGTTGGTTTTTGGGATTTTAGTGGTACGTCTGATACGGTTGTAACTGACTTTAGCGGTAACGGGTTTAATGGAGTAATGGAAGATTCTTCTACTCGTGTTGCTGGAAAAGTTGGAGAAGCGTTAAGTTTTTCAGGAGCAGGGAGAGTTAATCTTGGTAATTCTGCTTTGTTGAATCCGGTGAGTGAACTGAGTATTGAATTTTTGATGAAAACTGCGGATGATGCTGCAGATATTGGAGTTATGTTTTCGAGGCATTGGAGTTTGGATACTGGCCCTAATTGGGCTCAGAGATTGTCTGTCGTCGCTGGAAAGCTTAATTTTGGGTATGCTGGTGGGGTGAGTTTAACTGGGAATGCGGATGTTGCGAATGGTGTTTGGCACCATGTTGTTTTGACTCATGATGGATCTAGTTTTAAGCTTTATGTTGATGGGGTTTTGGACAGAAGCGTTCCGGCTCCCGGGAATTTTATTAGTTCTACTTCTAATACATATATAGGGAATTCTAATTATGCGGGGAATTATGGGATTGGTCATTATAATGGATTGATGGATGAGGTTGCGTTTTATAATCGGGCGTTGACTACTGCGGAAATTTCTGGGCATTATGTGAGTGTTAGCAATGGTGTTAATTATTGTACGCCTATTGAGGCTGAGAGCACTTGCAATGCTGTTAATTTGGATGTCTATAAAGTTGATCGAGCGACGTATGCGGTTCCACCTGTTGGTTTGTCTGATGATATTAATTATATGACCCTTGATCGTTCTGCTTCTGATTTGACTGCTTCTGATTTGGCGAATGTTGATGTTTTGATTATTGCTGATACTTATTTGACAGGGGATCCAACTCATTCCTGCGATTCTTTGAATGAATGGTCTTGTGCCGCGAATTATGTGAATATTATAGGTAGTTTTGCGGAGTTAGATGTGATAAAGGATGCTTGGGAAGGTGGGATGGATGTTATTTTGATTGGTGATAATGGCGGTACTCCTGTTGGTAATTCAATAGCAAATTATTGGTCAGCGACGGTTACAAACTATTTGACAGACACTATGTATTATACTAATTATGGTATTGCTTATGCTAATGCTCCCCTTGATCCTCCGACTCCAGATTTGGCCCAGTTTCCTTTTTTGGAAGGTGTCCAATTCTCTTTGTCATGGGATGGTATCTGGTCTCCTGGGTTGATTTACAATGTGTATTCTCCTGCTAAGTGTGCTGCTCGTACTGTTATTGATGGATCTTGTATTGCTGCCTATTTACCAAGGGCTGCGGGTCGTGGTTATTTATTTGTTTCTGGTAATGCTAATGTTGGAAGTGATATTTATACTAAGAATCTGATTGAGAGGAGTTGTCAGGCTGAATGTGCTCTACCTAATTTAGAAGGGTATTGGAGTTTTAACGATGGTTCGAGTACGAGTGTTTCTGATTTGAGTGGGAATTTTAATAATGGAGTTGTTGTTGGTATGGGTGACGATGATTTGAGCAGTGGGGTATCTGGCTTGGCTTTAGATTTTGACGGAGTGGAGGATTATGTTGAGGTGGCAAATAATGATAATTTGAAGTTGGAAAAATTTACGACGGCTGCTTGGTTTAAGGTTAATCGTTTGTTGCAAGCAGGGGATGAATCTTGGGTGATTTTAATGAGGGGAGAAGAGGTTCAATCTGGGAATTTGAATTATAATACTCAACTTATTAATAGTCCTACTTTGTTTGGTGAGGATAGTATGAAGCTGGCTTGTGGTTTTGAAAATACTGTTGATACTAACCACTGGATTATTTATGACGTGCATGATGCTTCTTTTGTTGACCGATGGATTCATGTTGCTTGTACTTTGGACGGAAACGATTGGAAGATGTATATTGATGGGGAAGAGGTTTCAACTGATTTAAGGAATGGTCGTGAAGCAATAGCGAGCCTTGGCGGAACTAAACCTTCGCTGATTACTTCTCCTTTTTATGTTGGGGGGGCTTTTTCCAGTGATGGTGATGAAGGAGGAGTAGATGACGTGGTTAGCTTTTTCGATGGTTCGATAGATGAGGTTTCTGTTTGGAGCAAAGCTTTGACTGCGGTGGAGGTTAAGAATTTGTACGATAAAGGAACGGCTGGACTTGGGTATTGTGATGTTGCTCCTGTGAGTGAGATTATGTGGGCAGATATGAATGGTGATGAGATTGTTAGTGCTGATCTTGGGGATACTGTTCAGATGATTAAGACTTATGCTGGTTCTGGAAGTTTTGATATTTTTGAGGAGGATGATACTGTTACAGATCCTTTTGATGATGAGATTAGGAATGATATTGCCGGCGTTGGTGTTGGTAGTAATTTGATCGGGAAGTGGACCATAACTCAGGACGATTTAAGGAAGACTCTTGGGGATTATGAGGAGTTTAGGTTTATTGTCGACGGTGAGACGAGCGAGGCTTTGAGTATTAATCCAAGGAGAGATGATGATAGGATGGTTGTTGGTGTTGAGAATCCGGCTTGTGGTACTCATTTTAACCAAGGAGATGGTACAATTATTAGGGTTGTTGTCAGTGATCGTGACGATGAGGTTAGTGGATCTTTAGCTGTTTCTGATGTTGAGGTTGCTACTTTTGGCAATGGTGGAGTTATTCAGGGCTATACATTTAGTGTTCCTGGTAATGTGCAGATTGTTGCTGATGCGAATAATACTCGAGGGAAGAGATCGCGGTCGGTTTCGAGTGTGATGGTTTTGGATAGGACTGTTGATGGTAAATATTCTGCGGCTTGTATTGATAGGCCTAGGAATTTTGAGGATTTTGAGGGGAATAGTATTCCGATTGATGCTTCGACGAGTCGGGCTGTTAGAGTTACTAATGGTGGGACTACAGCGACAGTGATTGTACCTGGAGATCCTGGTTTGAATTGGTATTGGACTTTTTCGAGGAGAGATGGTAATCATGAAATTAGGAATGTTTTAGGTGTTGCCGGAGAGAGTCTTCTTGCTTATAATTTTACTGCTGAGTTTCCTAGTTCTGGAAATAATTGGGCTACGTTGGGATTGGATTTGGATTAGTTTCTTGGGGGAATGATTTAAATAGTGGTTTGTGTTATATTGTTTATGAAAAAGTTGTTGATGCTTTGTTTTGCTCTTGTTTTTTTTGCTAGTTTTGTCGTCGCTGCGCCTTCAGAGGTTAGAGCGAATTTTATAATTAATGATGATGAAGTAGTTGCTAACGATGATGACCTTTCTCTTCTTGAGCCTAGCTTTTGGGATAGTTATGGTAATACGCTGATAGCGATTATAGTTTTGATAATTATTTATGTTTTGTTTAAGAGTTTTAGTAAGAAGACAAAAAAGAAAACTAAGGGCAAATCTCGTAAAAGAAAGTGATTTGAAATGTTTATAAAGTATTGTTGCTAGGTTGTTATATGAAAAGATTGGTGATGTTTTTCGTTTTGGCTTTAGCTTTGAGTTTCGTTTCTGCTTCTGTGAGTGTTCATAACATTACTGTCGATATCGCGTATTCTCCGTTTGAAAATTTGAGTGGTGAAATTAATTTGACTATTGAAGGGGAGGGATATGATGATTTGATAACTTCGAATGATAATGATAGTATTGGGATTGGAGATTTTTTGAATGCAAGCGGTGTTTTGTTCGGGTGTTCTCCTCCTGATTGTTCTAAGGATTATACTGCTTCTTCGGGTGGTATGGATAATAGTTTTGATATTGGTACTTCTGGTAAGAGTTATCTTGGTTTTGTTTTGAATGGAGATAATGTTGAGTTGACCAGTATGAATTTTAAGGTTGAGAGTAATTTTGAGGAGAGTTCGAAAGTGCCGCTGACTATTGATTTTTTTGAGAGAGAGAATTGGAAGTATGAGGAGTTTTCAAATGATTTTTTGAATGAAAATTGGGGTTGTTATAATCCGGCGATTGAAGAGGTTGGGCCTGTAATAGGAAGTTTGCTTTATTGTGAGATGGTTTCTGTTCCTGACAGTGGGGTTTTGAAGGTTGGAGCTAAGGTTAGTGGGGTTGATGATAAGAAATTGAATATGGAGGTTTGTCCTGAAGGTAGCACAGGTGGTTGTAGGGTATGTGATTATAATACCAGTGTCGATAGTGGATGTACAGTTTTTCCTGATGAGGGATATATATTTTCTGAGGGTGATTATCGGGTTTGTGTGAGTGCTGATACTACTACTAATTATAGGATATTTAGCGAGGATGGTGGAGAGAATTGCGGTTTTACGCATGAGTTGATGAACCCAGAGGATAGTGTGAATGATTATGCTATTTTTGCTCAAACTGTTAAGTACGATTCTTCTCTTGCTCTTGGTGCTGTTAGTTTTGATCAGGAGAGGTTTGTTGAGGCGGCTAACGATCTTCTTGAGAAAAGATATGGTAATGATTGTTCGGATGGTTGTATTTTGCCTATAGCTATTTCGGGGATTCCCCAAGATGTTAGAGTTTATGATGTTGCGCTGGAATTTGTTAAAGATAATCAGGTTGATTCTACAAATCAGGTTTATGATTTAAGTACAGTTCCGGTTCTTGTCGATTATAGCGGAGTTGTTGATTTGGGGGCTTTGGGTTTTTCTGTTTCTAAAACCATGGAGTATATTGTTTCTTTGTCTGATGTCCAGCTGCTTAAGAAAAAAATTAATATTTTACCCGCTCCGATTATTTTGAATGTTTTTCCTTTGGACCCGCCCGCAGGTGTTCCTGTTAATTTTTATGTTAATGTCGATTTTGATGCGAATAAATCTTTGACTTATGATTGGGATTTTGGTGACGGCACTAAGGACGAAACCGGTGTTCCTTATGCTCTTCATTCTTATGGGAGTTTGGGAAATTATACAATGACGGTTGAGGTTAGCGCTGGTGGAAATCTGACTTCTGAAAAAAGTTTTAATGTTGTTACGGTTAGTCCGGAGTTTGCTGTTAATTCAACTCTTATTTCTAAGAGAAAGGCTTTGAAGGATTTCGTTAAGGATGTTTCTGAATTTCCATCTTGGTATAGTGAGGCTTTGTCTAAGCTTGCTGATGTTGATTTTTTTGATGGTGAATTAGATAGGTTAGATAGGGCAAGGAATAATTCTTTTAGCGAGTCTGATTTTATTAAGGTTGCCGAGGAGCTTTATGATTTGAATGTTCCTAAGGGGATTACCATAAATAGTTTTACTAGTCCTTATTTGATGACAGAACCGACTGATATTAATATTGAGCCAGTTGCTACAATTGGCGGTGGTTCGACTGGTGCGTCTAATAGCGTTTATCAAAATCCGATTTTGGTGTGGCAAGAACAAAATGTCGTTGCTGATTTTGAAACAAAAGGATTTTCTGTTGTTTCTTGGAAGGGTGAAATTAATGAGGTTTTTAGAATATATTCTATGAATGTTGAATCTAGTAGTTATGGTGAAAGTTATTTTGTGATTAATAAGCCGTTTAATGATTTGTATTTTAATGGAGAAGCTAGTGCTAGGAAGGCTGGTAATGCTACTGTGATTATTTTGAATGAAGGAGTGAAGCAATCGTTTGGGTTTTATTATAAGACTGGAGAAGAGACCTCGTTTTTTGTTTCTCCAAAATTAAGTTCGGTTATTCTCGAGGGAAATATTGAAGATATTTGTGATTATGATTTTATTTGTGAGGAAGAGATGGGAGAAAATTCGGATACTTGTCGGAATGATTGTAAGCCTGTTTTTGGTGCGATTCTTTATGTTATTTTGTCCTTGATTTTTTTGTTGATAATTTATTCTGTTTTGCAGATTTGGTACAAGCATCGTTACGAGGGGCATTTATTTAGGGATAGGAGGCAGCTGTACAATCTTTTGATGTATGTTACTAATGCGAGAGCTAGAGGAATGAGTGATGATAGGATTGCTGCTGAGCTTCGAAAGCAGGGTTGGTCAACAGAGAGAGTTAATTATATTATTAAGAAGTCGAGAGGTCAGAGAACTGGACTTTATGAGATTATTCCGTTTGAGAAAATTTCTGCCTTCTTTAGAAATCGAAAGGCGCAGAAGATTGAGGCGGCGAAGGTTGCTACTGGGGTTCGACAACAAGACAGGAGAAACATTAATAAATCTGGGTTGCAAAGAAAATTCTAGGATGATTAAGATAATTAAAAACTTCGCTAGAAGAATTTTTTCCAGCGTCTTTAAGAAAAAAGGAGAAATAAAGTTGGGATTCTATGGTTCGCCTAATGCTGGGAAGACTAGTTTGGCTAATCGAATTTGTCAAGATTGGTTGGGCGAGGATTTGGGTAGTGTGAGTAAGATGCCGCATGAGACAAGAGAGATTCAGGTTAAGGAAAAAGTTGCGATTGAGAAGGATGGGAAGAAGCTCGAGTTTAAGTTGATTGATACTCCAGGGATTGCGACTAAGATTGATTTTGAAGATTTTATGAAGTTTGGTTTGAAGAAGAAGGCTGCGCAGGGTCGGGCTAAGGAAGCGACTCAGGGAATTATTGAATCGATTAAGTGGCTGGATGATATGGACGCTGTTGTTGTTTTGATTGATGCGACTATTAATCCTTATAGTCAGGTTAATATTACTATTATTGGGAATTTGGTTGCTAGGAAGATTCCGGTTTTGATTGTTGCGAATAAGATTGATTTGAAGAAGGCTGATATTAAGAAAGTGCAGGGGGCTTTCCCCGAGTATGAGGTTGTTGGGATCTCTGCGAAGAACGGGGATAATATCGAGGAGTTTTATGAAGAGCTATTTAAATTGGTTAAGAAAGTTTAAATAATACTAAAACAAAGTAATAACAATATGGTGAAGAAAAAAGTGGTGAAAAAAGTTTCTAAGAAGAAGAAGGTTTCTAGGAAATCTGTGGCGAAGGATTTGACGATTCATTTTATGCCGTATTCTGAGATTGCGCATGAGGATGCGATTGGTAGGATTAAGAAAATTATGGGGATTGTTTTGAAGGGAAAGATTATTATTTTGCAGGGGAAGTTGAGGCCTGATGAAGAGGCGAGGTTGATTGAGAATTCTATGACGCTGATTGGGAATATCGAAGGATTTCAAGGGGTTGAGATTGCTGGGCTTTCTGGAGAGAATGAGAACCGTGGTTTGTTTGAGAAAGTGAGGCATAATATTGCGAGAATTTTGGTGGGAGAGCAGGATGCGATCACGATTATTGGGCCAGCTTCTGTTGTTAAGGATATTACGAAGGATCCGAAGAAGATTGAGTTGATGCTTCAGCGTAGATAGATAAGTTTATTAATTTCTTAGTTCTGTTTATTGTATGCCACATCAATGCGTACATTGTAGTAAAATAATTGAAGTTGGGAGTAAGGAAATTCTCGAGGGTTGTAATAGTTGTGGCGGTAAGTTTTTTTTCTATATTCGTGATGAGCAGGCGGCTAAAATAAAGGAGTCGAAGGAGGAAGTTATTCCGGAGTTTAATACTGTCGATAAGGTGAAAGTTGAGGAGGACGTTCGTAGTATTTTGAAGGTTGAGGATGATGAGAAGCCTGTGATTTTGGATTTGGAGAGCGTGAAGGTTTTAGGTCCTGGAAAGTTTGAGTTGGATATTGTGAGTTTGATGAACAGGAAGCCGATTGTGTTTAAGGTTAGCGAAGGGAAATATATTATTGATATTGAGGGGATGTGATTAATTTTAAATAGTATTTTTGCTAGTATTTGTTATGAAAAAGAGAGTATGGAGTTCTTGCGAAAACCATTCACGTATTTTTCGCGGGGCTCAAAAAAGTGGGATGTCTGCGATTGTTGCGACGGTGTTGGTTGTCTTGATTGTTGTTGTTACTGTCGGAGTTGTGTGGGGCCTTGTTCTTCCTGTGGTTCAAGATGGGGTGGAAACTGAAATTTCTGATGTTAGAATTTCTATTGATACTGGTGGAGGTTACACTTTTTTTAATGAAAGTACCGGTGAAGCTTGTGTCCAGGTGAGGAGGTCTAGTGATAACACAAATTTAGTCAGAATTGATGTTATATTTTCTTTCGGTGGCGATACGTTTGTTGGTAATTTTACTGGTGCTGAGATCCCAGGTGCGAATGAAGCTAATACAGAATGTTTTGATCTGAGTGATTTTACTAATGAAGACGGGAGCCAAAGATTTCCAGATTCAGTAGAGCTTTCTCCCATTTTTCTTGATGGTGGCAGAGAGGTTGTTGGAAGCAGAACGCCTAAGGTTGTTAAAATAAAAAATGGAACTAGTGTTGGTGTTGATTCTGATCCACAGAGGATTGATGATGGAGAAGATGACGAGGTTGATAACTGTAGGACTTTAGATGTTGCAGGAGGAGAATATAGGTTAGTAAAAGATATTATTAGTGATTCTACTTGTTTTATAATAGTCGCAGAGGGCATTAGCTTGGATTTAAATGGATTTAATATAACTGGTGAGGGCGATGGGTATGGTGTTTCTGTTGAGGCAGATGGTGCAACTGTTAAGAATGGCGAGATTTATAGTTTTAATAATGGCATTTATTTGAATGGGGTTAGTGGAAATAATTTGATGAACATTAATGTTGAATCTAGTTATGGAAGTGGTATATACCTTGTCTCAAGTTCTAATAATAATCTCACAGCTATAGTTTCGAATTCGAATGGGGCGGATGGAATATCTTTTTCTGGAAGTTCCGGGAATATTCTTAGAGATAGTACTACGAATTCGAATGGGGCGAGGTTGAGTGGCGGTGGCGGGGTGATGATTTTTGGGGGTTCGAATAATATCTTGATGGATTTAATCTCTGTTTATAATCAGGGTTCATCGTCAGATGGAATTTATATAATGAGGAGTCATTCTAATGTGTTGTTGGATATTAACGCAAGTTATAATGGACAGGTGCCAGGGGGTTTCCCTAGAGATAATAAAGCAGATGGTGTTCAAATTAAAGAAGGCAATTCTAACAATCTCACTAGGGTTATCGCTATGTTTAATGGCCACCATGGGCTTTATTTTGAAGGTAAGAACGATGAGTCCCTGATAGTTTCCAGTTTGGTTGCTGATAGCACTTTTTGTGATAATAATGATGATATAGTGGATGTTAAATGTAAGGATTACCATATTTATCAAAATCATGGTTTTGGCAATAAGTATGATTCTTTTAGGAGTTCCTGCGGAGAGCTTTTTGGAACTGATGCAGTTCCTTGTGATTAAATTTAAATAGTATTTTTGTTAGTATTTATTATGAAAAAGAAAGGTGTTTCTGCGATTGTCGCGACTGTGTTGGTTGTTTTGATTGCTGTTGTCGGTATTGGATTGATTTGGGGTGTTGTTTTGCCGGTGATTGATGAAGGGTTTTCGGCTCAAGAGTATGATATAGATTTGGTTATTGATGACAGTGCCGGTTATACTTATTATGATGCCGATAATAAGGTTGCATGTGTGCAGATTAAAAGAGGGGCTGATGAGTTTAATTTGTCGCGTATTGATGTGTTTTTTTATTTTAATGGAACTTCTTATGGTTCTAATTTTACTGGAAGCGATGTTCCTGGCCCAAATGAAATCAGAAAGAAATGTTTTAATCTTGAGGACTATGGGGCTCCGAATTCTATAGAAATAGCGTCGGTGATTTGGGATGATGGAAAAGAAATTATTGGGAAGGTTAGCTCGGCTGTCGCGAGAGTTAAACTTGGTAGTTATCCTGGGACTCCAACTGATATTGCTAAGTTGGATAAGCCGAAGAAGCAGAATAATAATGGGCCCGCTCCTGTCGTGTGCGTTGGTGGTTGTGATGATGGGAATGATTGTACTGTAGATGTTTGTACTGATGGCAGTTGTTCTAATGATGATGTCGCGGATGGTACGGTTTGTACTGATGGTGGTTCTTGTTTGTCTGGGACATGTATTCTTCCTGATTGGATTGAGATATCAGATTGTTCTTCTGTTGTGTTGAATGAAGAAGGTGCAACTTATATTCTTGTTAAGGATATTGATAGTACCGGTACGTGTTTACTTGTTGGCGCTGATGGGATTACCGTTGATCTTAATGGGTTTGAGATTAGGGGTGAGGCCGAGTGGGATAGTTATGGTGTTATTATAGATGGTCAGGATAATACTATTGTGAGAAATGGAGGAATTTATAATTATGATACCGGTGTTTTTCTTGACTGGGGGTCAGAATCGAATACAGTAGATAATATGGTAATAAGTGATAATTTAGACCTTGGGGTGCACATTCTTGAAAGCACCAATAACAATATTATAAACAATATTATAGACGATGTTTGGGGCGGTTTTGGTTATGGAGTGTATGTTGAGGGAGCTTCTTCGGGATATAATAATATTATAAACAACACAATAGAAGATGTTTCTGCTGTGGGTGTGTCTATTGAATCTTCTGGCAATAAGGTAATAAATAATACTATCATATCGTGTTCTGTTGGAATTAGGTCTTTCGGCGGGAGTAGTCTCGAGATTTTTAATAACAAGTTGCAGGATAATGGTGGGCGTGGAATTGATTTTTGGGGCGATAGTGATGGAAGTATTATCGGTAATTATATTCATTCGAATGGCCTTGGGATTGATTCTTCTACATCAGGTAATGTCTATATTGAAGATAATATATTGAACGCTAATGGTCAGGGTGGTTTTTACATTTCTACTTTTAGTCCTAATACTTATGTTATTAAGAATAATTCTATTGTTGGCGATGGTTTTAATACCGGAATAAGTGTATCTTCTTCTATGGATGAGGCAACTATATCTATTGAGGATAACGTTGTTAATTCTAGTAGTGTTGGTATTTTTGTAGAACAAGGGCGTGGCTTTAGTGTTTATAATAATATTCTGGAGTCTAATGATGTTGGTTTGAAATTAGCTGGTTGGTCTTCTGGGGGTAATCATGATATTTCAGGTAATCATGTTTGTGGCAATGATGAGGATTTTGTTTGTGATAGGCATTTTTTGGGAGGTTTTTATTATAATATAGCAGATGTCTATGGAAGTGGAAATACTTTTGGTGGCGATAGCGGAGATGTTGTTGCGTGTCCGGTAAATAGTTGGCCAGATTATGATAATGGAGATTATGGTTATTGTTCTTAATCTAAAGATTTAATAGGTGGTTTTTCTTGTTTAGAATATGAGTATGAAAAGTGTTTTGTCGAAGGAGCTCGAGTTGATTTCGCTTTCTCGTGAGGAGATTTTGAGATTGCATAGGGTTTCTAAGGATTTTATTAGTTCGTTGAAGAGAGCGGGCCTGAGGGCTTATGTGGGGGGTAGTTTGGCGAAGGGTACACTTGTTAAGAAGGGAAAGCAAGATGTTGATATTTTTGTTGTGTTTGATTTTAGTGAGGATATTTTGAAGTTGGAGAAGGTGCTGGAGAAAATGAAACTGCCTGGGAAGTTGAGTAAGGTTCATGGGTCGAGGGATTATTTTCAGATTGATTGTGACGATGTTATTTTGGAAGTCGTGCCTGTTGTGAAGAATAAGGATCCTGAGATGGCGGAGAATGTGACTGATGTTTCTCTTTCTCATGTTAAGTATGTTGTTGGGGCTTTGAGGAAGAATCCTAAGTTGGCGAATGAGATAAAGTTGGCGAAGACTTTTTGTTATGCGAATCGTTGTTATGGGGCCGAGAGTTATGTGAAGGGATTTAGTGGATATTCTTTGGAGATTTTGGTTATTCATTTTGGAGGTTTTGTTAAATTTTTGAAAGGGATTGCTAAGGTTAGGGTTGTTGATCCTTTGAAATATTTTAAGGGCGAGCGTGATGTTTTGAATGAGATTAATGCTTCGAAGTTGGTTGGTCCGATTGTTGTTGTTGATCCGACTTACAAGTATAGGAATGTGACTGCTGGTTTGGGTTATGAGACTTTTGGGAAGTTTAATGAGATTGTTAAGAGCTTTTTGAAATCGCCGTCGCTGAGTTTTTTTGAGAAGAAGGAAATTGATGTTGCTAGTTTGAAGAAAATGCGCGGTAGGTTTGTTGAAATTGATTTGAGTACTGATAGACAGGAGGGTGATATTGCTGGGACGAAGATGAAGAAGTTGTTGGATTTTTTTGCGAGGGAATTGGTTAGAAAAGGGCAAAAGATTTTGGCGAAGGAGTTTGATTATTCGAATGTTGGGCAGAAAGCTAAGGGTTATTTGGTTGTTGGTGAGAAATTGGAGATTGAAGTTCGTGGACCTTCGGTTGGTTTGCAGGATGCTGTTAAGGCTTTTAAGAAAGCTAAGGGAAAGAATGTTTTTGCGAGGAAGGGATTTTGGTGGTTTAAGGAAAAAGTTTCTGTTGAAAGTATTTTTGAAATGGTGAAGAAAGTTTCTGGTGAGATGGGTGCTAGTGGGAAGTTAGTTTAGAGTTATTTGTTTCTCTCGTTTACATATTCTTCAATAGATTTTCCGTCGATGGTGTAATATGCTCTTCCTTGTTTGGTTTCGATGTAAGTTTCGTTTGTGTCTGGTGCGTTTGGATCACCGATAACGTTTTGTGTTTTGGTTCTTCTTTTTTCACTTCTAGTGATATCATAATTATGCAAGGCATCTAATCCTTTTTTCGCTTGGACACCGACTAAGCATGCAGTTCCAATTAATAATGCTGATGCAGATATTCCAATAATATGATTTAATATTTTTGCCATGTTAGTTTTTCCATGCCATGTCGAACATGTATGCTAGGGATGTTGTGAAGAATGGGGAGTTGATCCAGACGCCGTAGTCGAAATCTTCGTGGACGTTTGTTGGTTTGATTGTGAAGATTAATTCTTTCTTGTCTGCAACTACGAATCTTGCGTGGATAGGTTTTGATTTTACTTCTACTCCGAGTTTCTTAGATAATTTTGTTGCGTCCTCTTCGCTGTCGCCGATCATTACTTTGATGTCGACTTTTCGTTTCTTCAGTTTTGTGAAGACGTCTTTGAATAATTTTAGCTTTGAGGAAAGTTCGTATGCTGAGGAAGTCATGTGGATTGTTTTTTCTGCTGTTTCCATAACTGCTCGCATTTGTAAATATAAATTTGATCGGCCTTTGATGGAAGTTGAAAGTTCGTGGTTTTTGATTGGTTCGATTCCGGTCTTGTGTAGATCTTGTAATTCTTTGTATTCTGTTGTATCTTTTAGCCCTGTTAGTGTTTTGATTTTTTCTTCTGCGTGAGTTGTTGTGTTGTTCTTTAGTTTCTCGATAACGATTTCTGGTTTTACTGCGATATACTTTACAGGTTTGCCTAGTTTTTGGATTACAAATCCTCGCTTCTCTAAAGATTCTAAAACGTCGTAAGTTCTTGAACGTGGGACGCCGGAGATCTCTGCGATTTCACCTGCTGAGGAAATTCCTTTAGAAAGCAAAGCTAGCCAGACCTTTGTTTCGTAAATGTTTAGGTCGAAGTATCCTTTCAGTTTCTTGATTAATTCTGGTTTTGCTATCATTTTACTACTAATAGTGGACAAAAAAATCTTTTATAAATGTTTGGGTTATGTTGTCTTTCTCTAGGGGTTACAATAGGAAGTTTTATATAGAATTTTTTTGTGTCATTCTTATGAGATTGAAGTATACTCTGGTATTCTTGTTGGGATTTGTTAGTTGCGCGCTTTTGTTTAGCTTGTTTAGTTATTTTGGTGTGGCACTCGCCGGTGTACCCATTGAGATGGGCAAGGTTCCGTTTGGGACAGGGATGGTGAGTTATGGGGTTAGTGCGCCTTCTGACTGGGTTTCTGAGGATGATATTGTTGTTTTTGATGATATGGTTGTTTTGAGGATTGCGAATGCTACATTGTCTAATTATGCGAATAGTGGGAGTATGTTGCCGTTTTTGGATGAGGGTGCGAATGGTATACGTGTTGTTCCGGAGAGTGTTGATGATGTGAATGTTGGAGATATTGTTAGTTATGTTTTTGATGGGATCATGATTGTGCATCGAGTTGTTGAGAAAGGTGTGGATGATGAAGGGGTTTATTTTGTGATGCAGGGAGATAATAATTTGGTGAGTGATGGGAAGGTTCGGTTTGAGGATGTTAGGTATGTTACTGTTGGGATTCTATATTAAGAGTTTCCAGATTAGTAATCCTAAGAATATTCCGGTTGTGATGTATGGCATTGCTGGGTATGCTTTTCCTTTTTTGGTTATGAAGAATAGGAATGATAATCCTGCGAGTGCTCCGAAGATTACGAAGAGTGCTGGGATGATTCCGAATGCTTGCATGAAAACTCCGGCTGTGATTATTGGGAAGATGACATCTCCGCCGCCGAGGATTGCCAAGCTTACTTTGAATTTTTTCTTTTTAATTTTGGCTGGCATTTTTTTGCCTTTGTATTTTTGTTTTATCTTTGCGATTTGAGCTTTGACTTTTTTGGATGCTGATGGGATTAGGAAACCGCCGAATATTTTTAGTTCTTCCATTTGGAACTTTGCCATTTTTTGCATGACGCCGGATTTCCATACTGCCCATGCGTCGTAGATTGAGATTAGGATAAGTAATACTATGACTGTTTTCCAGGTTAGGATTGGGACGAAGACTGCTGCGATTCCGGGATAGATTAGGAGTTCTGTTAGGTTGTGGGTGTAGGCGTTTGGGTGGAATATTTTTATGAATGCTAGTGGGATTGCGATTGCCATGGCGACGATTGCGATGTTCATTAATGGTGTGTATTTTAGGATTGCGTTAAATGAAATTCCGAGGGCTAGTGCGACGACGAGGAAGAACCAGAGCCTGATGACGATTCGCCATTTGTATTTCATTAGGATGAAAATTAGTGCGAATGCTAGGGCGAATGCGAAAATGATTGATAGAAAATCTGGAGTTGGTTCGTCTTGTGGCGCTTGGAGTCCGAATGGAAGTGATCCTTCGGTCATAAATAATTCTTGTTCGCCTGTTTCCGGGTTGATGATTGTTAGTGATTGTGGGGCATAGGCGTTGACGACGAAGAGGCCGATGAATTGCGTGACTATGAACATTGAAAGTAAGAGTAGAGTTATTGTTAATCTGTGTTTCACTTTGTCACCTGTTGATTATTGGGGTGAGAGGTATATAAAGATTATCTTAATCTGATTGTTTCTAGATTTTTTGGGACTGTTGTTTCTGTTCGCTGTTGTTTGTAAATGGATGAAGCTAAATCTAGACACTTGGATTGTTCGCCGTGGTTTATGATTACTTTTCTTGGTTTTGGGTTTATGTTGTTCATGAATGCCATTAGTTCGTTTCGTGAGGAGTGGCCGGAGAATCCGTCCAGCGATAGGAGTTTTAGTTTTATTGGGACAATTTCTACTTTTCCGTTTACGTCGAATTTTGCTTCTTTCAATCCTTCTTTAAGTTGTCGTCCGAGTCCGCCTGCTGGTTGGTAACATGAAAGACAGAGTCCGTTATTTGGGCTATCTGCGAATTCTCTTAGGTATTCTACGGATGCGCCGCCAACAAGCATTCCTGATGTTGCTAGAACTATGCAAGGTCCGCCTTCAATTACTTTTTTTCGTTCGTGTGGGGAGCCAACTTGGCTGAATATTTCTGATACGAATGGGTTGTTGTCTGCGAAGATGTTTGCCCGGAGTGCGTTTGATAGGAAATCTGGGTAGGCTGTGTGGATTCCGTTGATGTCCCAGATCATACCATCGATATAGATTGGTACTTTTGTTAGCTTGCCGTTTCGCATTGCGTCTTCGAGAATTAGCATTTTTTCTTGGGCATGTCCTGTTCCTAATTCTGGAAGTAGAAGTTTTCCGCCGCCTGCTATTACATCATTTGCGAATTTGATCAGGGCTTCTTCGGATTCTTTTTTGGGCGGGTAGTTGTTGTCTTTTCCACCGTATGTTGCTTCGAGCTGCAGTGTTTCTAGTCTTGGGAAATATGATGTTGCGGCTTCTAGGGATCTTGATTTTCCGAATTTGATGTCGCCTGAGTAGACGTAATTGTGGAGGCCGTTTCCGATGTTGAAGTGGATCATTGCTGAGCCGAGTGTATGACCTGCGTTGTATAATGTGATTCGGACGTCTGGTGTGATGTCGGTTACTTCTTGGTAGTTTAGCGTTATTGAATGTTTTACCATGTCTCGAACGTTTGAAGATTTGAATAGTGGGGCTGCGGCTTGTTTATATGCGACGCCGATGAAGTCGAGTGCCATTAGAGCTGATATGTCTCTTGTTGGCGCTGTCATGTAGACTGGGCCTTTGTATCCCATTTTGTAGAGATAGGGAATTAGTCCGGAGTGATCCAAGTGGGCGTGTGACAAAATTACGGCGTCGATTGTTGATAGGTCTAGTTCTGGGGCTTCTAGGTATGGATATTTGTCTTTGCCGTTTGAAGATACGTCAACTCCGCAGTCGATTATGATTCTTGAGATTGGAGTTTGCAGGAGAAAACAGGAACGTCCGACTTGTCGTCCGCCGCCTAAAGCTGTGATTCTGATCCATTCTTCCATTTTGTCGGGGTTCCATTCTTTGTAGATTTTTTCTCCGATGTTGTTCAGGAATTTTTTTCGGTACGTATTGTCTTGGTATAGAACTTCTCTGATTTTGTTTGTTATTTTGGATTTGATTGCTGGGGATCTTTGAACTTGTGGCGTCCAGAATGTTTCGACCTTTACCGTTCTTAATAGTGATCCGCCTTTTCCGATTGCTAATCCTGGTTTTTTTGCTTCGATGATTACTGTGCTTCGTTGTGGGTCGAAAATTATTTGTGTTAGTTCGGCTTCTTGTGGGATTATTTGTTTTATTTTTGCTTCAGTCTCTTCTTGTTTCATTAGGAGTTTCTTGTCTGCTCGTAGTTCGACTCGTTTTTTGATTGTGTTTACTACGTCTTTGATTTGTGAGTCGCCGTTTTTGAAGAATGCTGTGTCTGTTGTGTATACGACTATGTTTGCTCCTTCGAAAATTGTTGAGCCGACTACACCTCGCGGTAGCTGCCCTTCGATTGTTTGTAAGATATCTGCCATATTATTAATTGTGTTCTGTGTAAACTTTTTCTACTCTTTGTTTTGATATGTGTTCAATTCCGTCCTTTGTGATTTTGAAAACGTCGATTCCGTGTCCTGATGCTGTGTCTCGTTCGGATGAGGATTTGATCGCGTCGATTGCGAGTTCTACTCCTTCTTCGATTGTTAGGTCTGGCTTGTACATTCTTTCAAGCATTCCTAGTATATAAGGCATTCCTGAGGAGAAATTTGCGTCGAAGTCTTCTACTACCATTACGCTGCCGGCTGGTTCGATTGAGTATAGTTCTGCTGTACCGTTTTCGTTTAGGCCGCCGACCATTAGTCCTGCCATGAATGGGATCATTGAGGGTTGTCGGATGTTTTTGTAGGATGTCATTGCGATCATGTTTGCTGCTTCTTTGATTGTTGGTCTTGTTTTGTCTTTTAGTTCTTTTAGTTTAAGTTGTGCTGTTATTAGTTTTTTTGAGATTTCGATGTCGGATGCTGTTCCTGTTCCGGAGATTACTAGGTAGTCGTTTAGCTTTGTAACTTTTTGGCAGTTTTTTTGCATTACGATGTGTCCGCCGGCTGTTGCTTTTCGGTCGCCTGCCATAACTACGCCGTCTTTGCACACAATTCCGACTAGGCTCGTACCTGTCGTTAAAATATTTTTCTTTAATTCTGCATCCATTGTAAACTCTTAGAATTTATAATAATTTGAGGATTATTTGGTTTTTAAGGTTTTTGGTGTGATTTGTGTGTAATAACTCTTATAAACGGGGGTTTGTTAAGTTTTTGATGGAATATGAGGGTTTGTTGGATGAGGCTTATGAGAATGTTGAGGCGACTGATGAGTGTGAGCGTTTTGAGGTGTTGAAAGTTAAGGGGCATCATGAGGGGGTTCGTACTATTATATCGAATTTTGGGCAGATTGTTTTGTGTATTAGAAGGAAGCCGGAGCATTTTTTGAAGTTTTTGACTAAGGAATTGGCGAGTTCGGGGGAGATTAAGGGGGATAGATTGATTTTGTCGAGGAAGTTGGCGAGTAAGGATGTTAATGATAAGATTGAGAAGTATGTGAATGGGTTCGTTTTGTGTCCTAAGTGTAAAAAACCGGATACTGAGCTTGAGAACGCGGGGGCGAAGGCTTTTTTAAGGTGTCTTGCGTGTGGTGAGAAGTATGAAGTGCATAAAATTTAGACGAATTAAATTGAATAGGAGGAAAATATGACAATTGAAGGAAGATGTATGAAGTGTAAGGAAAACAAACCAATGAAGGATGCGGAGATGCACAAGACTTCTCGAGGCGGATTTATGGCTAAGGGAAAGTGTACTGCGTGTGGATGTGGTATGTGTAGAATTATGTCGAAGGACAATGCTGAAAAAGCAGTGACTGATGGCGAGGCCAAAAAGGCTTATTAGTTTTTATTTTAATTCCTCTTTTAGGGAGAAGAGGATTTTCATTTTTTATTGTGTGTAAGAAATGTGACATAGGTGTTTTGGATTGAATAGATTTTAAAGATTAAAAAAAAGAGTGTGGAGCATCAGAGTATGGTTTTATCATTAGGGTTAATCCCCTTCAGAAGGAGAAGATAGAGAGGCTTGTTGAATTTGCAAAGAAGGATCCGAGGTCTGTTATTTTGACTAAGTCAGCAGGGCATTTCAATTTGCATTATGATTTTTTGGTGGAAGATGATAATAGCTTAAGTGATATGCTTCACAAGGTTGATGAAATTCTTGGAAAAGGAATTCTGGAAGGTCATAAGATTAAGGTTGATAGTATGATTAGTTAGGAAGAAGATTTATTAATCTGCTTTTATTGGATATTTTATGTATGGGAAAAGGGGACAGGGTATGTCGTTGACTACGATTATTTTGATTGTGCTTGGCTTGGCGGTTCTTGTTTTTTTAATATTTGGATTTTCTACAGGTTGGGGAAATTTGTGGGGAACTATAACTGAGCTTGGTGGTGGAGATGCTAATGTTGATGATATAAGTCGGGGTTGTGCTTTGGCTTGTCAGCAAGGGGCGTCTTATGGTTTTTGTGATCAGAAAAGGGATTTGATTATTTCTAAGGGTAAGGAGACTAGTGGGAGTTGTTTTGATTTTGCAAAGAAGAGACCTTCTTTGGGGATTGAAAATTGTAATAATTTATGTAGTGGGGATTCGGATGGTTGTGTTTCCAAGGAGAAGAAAGATGTGAATTGTGATGGGGTTGGGGAGGAGGGTTCTCCTACCAAAACAACTCCTTCTAGTTCTGTAGGAAGTGGGGCTATTGCAATTGATTTGTCTCAGGAATCTTTGGATATTTCTTATGTGGTGATTACTTCTGATGAGGATTCGTTTAGTGAAAGTGGGGAGGTTTTTGCATGAGGTTGAAATTTTTAATATTGATAATATTTTTGGGATTAAGTATAACTCCGTTTGTTTTGGCGGAAGAAGTTAAGGTGAATGATGCATTTTATGTTTCTGCAAGTAATTTTGACAGTCTTAATACAAAAGAATATAGGCAATTTAAGAGGGAGCTTGAGTGGGAGGGGACTGTTCTTAAGGCTGAGAGAAAGTCGAAAATAATTGTTTATTTTTTAGATAGTTTTAATGAGGATGATATGGGGAAATTAGCTCAATCAAAATTTTCTGAATTTAAATTAGGGAAAGAAGGTCTTCCTGTTTTAAATTTATTAGTGTTTTATTCACTCAAGGAAAAGGAGATAAAAATTATTTATCCTGCAACTTGTGTATATGATCAGTCAAAATTGGATAATTTGGCAAAAGATACTGCAAGTAAAATGAAAGAATCTAAAGATTATTCTGAAATCGTTACATTGTTCAAGTCGCTGGCTGAAATTTCTATAGCTAAATTTGAAGATATAAAAGATCATCCCGTATTTAATTGCCCTGCTCCTGAAACCAGTAAATATAAAGTTAAAGAAATAAAAAAGGAGAATAAGAATTGTAAGCCTTTGTTTGAAAATGATAAATTTAATTCCTCTAGGTTAAAGATACAAATTTTAGGGAATAGTTTTGATAATGAAAAAGAATTCAAGAATGCTATTGATAAATATGTTTTAAAAGAAGGATTCCAGAAAATAGAGCCATTCAAGAGCTACACGAAAAATGGCAAGGATGGCTTATTCCATTTTGTTTATGGGAATTATAATATTGAGGTCGATTTTGGTATGGATGAGGATTCTGAAGATAAAGTCAAGGCAATTACTGACGAGCTTTCCAAGTGTCCGAATGTGTTTTATACAATATTATTAAACGATAAGATATCTGGAAATTCCGGTGATCCTAATTATTTAAGACCTTTTTATAGACCCAATATGAAGACAAGCTTTAATACTCTTCGTGGATCAACAATTATGCATGAAACAGGTCATAGGTTTGAATTAGATGATGAATATCCTAGTGGCAATGCTATTAATGCTGAAATGAGTGAGGAGTTAGGGTCATTTCAATTATCTTGTTCAAGAAAGCCAGATGAACATTGGAAGCAAATTCTTGAGGAATTTGGGGAATATAGGTTTCGAACTTGTTCTGGAACAGATAAAGCATATAGATCTTCTTTTCAAAGTATCATGAGGCACTCAAAGGTATATAAAAAATTTAATTATTTAAGTTGTCTTTTTTTGGTTAGAGAATTTGAAAAAGTAGATTTAATTACAGATAAAAAAGTAAGCGATGTTTGTATGAATTTATATAATTCTGGAGAAATTCAACAACCAGAAGAAATTGCTAAAGAAGATAAGGACTATGAATTTTGTTTATTGGCCAAAAATATGTATGGACGGGATAATAAGAATTACGAAAATATTGATTGTAAAAAAATGTTAATAGAATGCTCAAAAATAGAAACTAATAATAATAAATTAAAATCGTGCGTACGGAGTAAATTCGATGAAATAGAAAAATTAATTTCGCAATATGGAGGGATAACTAATTAAAAATGGATAAAAACAAATTTATTTTTTTGTTTATTGTGATAGGTTTATCCTTAAGCTTAGTTAGTGCAATTGAAAGCGAACAGACTTATGTTTTTAGAGTTGTAAAAGATGGGCTTTATGTTTCTCCAGTAAGTTTAGATTTGTTTGATTCTCCATTTAGTGAACAATCAAATTTGAATAAGGGAGAATATCATGCAGATTTGGTTAGTAATGAAAAAGTTTTGTATTCTCTTAAATTTGATTTGTATTCTTTGAGTATGACGAATCCTACTGAAGAGTGTTTTGAAAATCCCGAAGATGTTTCATGCCAGGAAGATTTGTATATTTATGATTATGCTAATGCGGATGTTATATTGAATTTTCCTTATTATAAAAGTGCTAATGCAATAAATGTTTACAATGAGAATGGGCTTATTTTTAGGTTTGATTTTGAGAATGAGACTACTGGTTTCTTTATGCAATATTGGTATTATTTCGTTGCGGGAGTTATTTTACTCGTTGTGATTGTCTTTTTACTGAAGAGGAAGAAAAATCCTACTTTGCAAAATCAGAGGTTTAAACAAACTCCTCGATATAATTAAAGAAGAGTGCCTTATTCCTATTTAGTAGTAACAATTAGAAAGGTTTATATAACATTATTTTCTACGTATTTAACATGGAGATTATAAAATGGAAGGATATAATTGAAGATGATAATTTATCTGGAGAACTTTATAAGAGGGTGCGCTCCCCGAAATTTGTAGATAAAATAATTAGGGAGTATGGCGCCTTTCCAGAGGGCGAATATAGTTCAGACCTTAGGTTGTGGTTGGCTTCAAAGTTTTATGCTCAGATTAACCCAGCTTATCAGGTTTTAAACGGAAATGTTTCCCAAAAAAGAATACTAGACCTTGGTTGTGGTTCATCCAGCGGTACTTACGAATCTGAAAAATTTGATCCAAAAATGTATGAGCCTTGGTTTTGCAGGGTATTTAAAGAACTAGGTGCAAATCCCGTTGGAATTGATATCGGAAACCTTAATGAAGAGAAATTTGAACATTACACTGCAAATCTTCTATTACCTGATTCACTTGATTTTCTTGAAAATAATTCTATAGATGTTGTAACTGCAGACTTATTGTATAATTCTCCAACCCTTGAACAAATGCGTGGTTTTGGAGACTTAAGAGAATTATTGCTTCCTCAATTAGAGAGAATTGTAAAACCAGATGGATTTTTTGTAGAAGGATCATGGTGAGGGTTTATCAATAAAATATCATTTCCCCTTAGAATAACCAGCACTTTTCAACTTATTCTTAGAACACTTATAGCAAATTCTCGATGACTTTGAAATTGTACGAAAAGGCTCGTTGCATCGGTTACATACTCTTTGATAATCTTTAAGTTTCTCTGCCATATAAAGATGGAGGATTATTTTATTAAATAGTTTTCTACCTGCTTCTTGTTTTGTTCAGAAGCTATTCGGGGGTTGTAGATATGATTAATTTTATAAGCCCCGCAATCCTCCAGTTCCCATGCCAAAACTACTAACAAAATCCAACTACCTTTTGGGCTTACAATGCTCGAGATTATTGTGGGTAGCGAAGAACGATAAGCAGAGAATTCCAGAGCCGGATTATTCTGCGAAGCATAATTTCAAGATGGGAGATATTATTGGAGTTTTAGCCACAAAGGTTTTCCCTGATGGAGTCGACCTTGTGGATTTGGGTTTTATGGAGAATTAACGAAAAATTAGGCATAGAAAACCTTATAAATAATCACATATTAATAATATTAACATGCTCCCTATTGATCTCCGGGTCAATAGATGATTTTTTCTTTTTTTATTCTATTATTAACAATATTTTATAAAAGTTGATTTCCTGTTTCATTTATGGAAAAATGTATCGTAATGATTGATGCAGGATTTTTATCTAAGGTTAGTCGCGAATTGGGGGATGGACATTATTTTAAATATGATTTATTGAAATTTTCCAAAAATCTTTGTGGTAATTTAGAATTTGTATTTAAACATCTATTTTTTTATAATGCTCCACCATATCAGAGTACTAATCCAAACGAAGGTCAGAAGAAGAGAAAGGAAGAGTATGATTCTTTTGTTAGTAAGTTGGTTATAGATGATTTTGTTACGATTAAGGAGGGAAGGTGTCAAAGATTGAGAGTAGGGGGAAGATATATTTACAAGCAAAAGGGTGTTGATACGCTTCTTACGATGGGGCTAATGGATATCCCAATAAAATATCCTAAGATAAAACAAGTTATTTTAATTGCTAGTGATAGTGATTTCGTTCCAGTTATCGAGAGATTGAAGGATTTGGGAATTAAAGTTATATTATTTACTTATTTTAATAGAGTTCGAAATTCTAATTTTTCCAGATCAAATGATTTGATTAAATCTGTTAGCAGATATGTTAAGTTAAAAAAAGAGGATTTTGAAGGGTGTAAGTTCTTCGAAAACCATTCAAGTATTTTTAAATAAATTAAAAAAAAGTGGAAGGAAAATAACCGAAGTTATAATCCAACCGAATTTTTTAACCGAAGTTAAAAAATTATCCAACCGAAGTTGAATAATATATGATAGTATATTTAGTATTTAAAGGTTTTGGTGGTGGATTAGTTTTATAAAGTAGGGGAGGTGTAATGGTGTAATGGTATATTGGTGTAATGGTGGGAGCTTGTATGGGTGATATTTTGGTGAAGGTTCATGAGTCTTATCGTTGGGTTGTGGCTGTTTGTGATGAGGATATTTTTGGTCGGAAATTGGTTGAAGGTAAGAGGGTTTTGGACGTGAGTGGTGAGTTTTTTAACGGGGAGAAGATGAGCGAGGATGAGGCTGTTGCTGAGATTATTCGGTGTAATCGTGAGGATGCGACTTTTAATTTTGTTGGTGAGGAATCTGTTGATCTTGCGAAGAGGCTTGGGATTGTGAAAGATGAGGGGATTGTTTTGATTGAGGGTGTGCCGTTTGCTTTGGTGTTATTGTAAGGTTTTATAAATGAAATTCTTGTAAGTGTTTTATGGCGTTTAGTAAGTTTAAGGATAAGACGAAGAAGAATAAGGCGAAGGTTTTTGTGCCGGGGCATGAGGGTCCTGTTAGAGTTAAGTTGCCTAATTCGAAGGAAGTAATCGGGATTATAACGCAGAGATGTGGTGGTTCGAGGATGCAGGTTTCGTGTATGGATGGGAAGACTCGGAATTGTAGGGTGCCTGGAAGGAAGAGAAGAGGGCTTTGGTTGAGGGAAGGAGATGCTATAATTATTGAGCCGTGGGAGTTTGATGATGATAAGGGAGATGTTCTGTTTAAATATACTGAAAATCAGGTGAGGAAGCTTAAGGAAATGGGTAAGTTAGATACTGATGCTAGTGAGTTCTGATGAGAAATGTTATTGTTGAAAATATGAATAAGGTCAAGAAGGCTGTGCCTGTGATTGAGAATTCTGTGAAGGTTAAGATTGGTTTTGGGAAGGGTAGTGTTAGATTGAAGGGGAGTGAGTTGAATGAATATTTGATTGAGAAGGTTGTGCAGGCTGTTGATTTTGGTTTTGACGTTGAGGATGCTTTGTTGTTGAAGGATGAGAAGTTTATTTTGGAGTTTATTGGGGTTAGAGAGCATACTCACCGGAAGAACTTGAAGGATGTTCGGTCGAGGTTGATTGGGACTGGCGGAAAGGCGAGGAAGACGATTGAGAAGTTGACTGGGTCTGTGATTGTGATTCATGATAATAAAGTTGGTGTGATTACCGACGCTGATCATTTAGATGCTGTGACTCAGGCGATTGAGAATTTGATTCGTGGGGCTAAGCATGGGAATGTTTTTGCGTATTTGGAGAAGCAGAATATTGCTAGGAATAGGTTTGATGAGGAAGATTTGGGGTTGAGGGATGAGGAGTAGTTAGTTTTATATATGCTTTTTCTGATAGTTGTTTATGCTTCGGTAGCTCAGCAGGTAGAGCGCACGGCTGTTAACCGTGATGTCGGAGGTTCGAGTCCTCTCCGAAGCGTTCCGCTTAGGGCGTAGAGTACCGAACCTGAGGTTCCCACAAGGACTACCTTCGCTTCGCTTGGCATGATTCTTTTTTGAAATTTAATCTAGCGTAAATTAAAATTGGTTATTTGTGTGTTATTTGTGTGTTTTTGTTGGAAAATAGTGTTGTTATTCCATAATTAGACAGAATGTTTATAAAGAAACCACCATTTGGTATAGTGTTCTGATGTGAAAATTGGAAAGGTTTAAAAGTGAGAATTTGAGCAACTCGGGTTCTTGGGAATTAAAATGGCAGATAAAGAATATATAATAGGAGAAAATCAGAGATCGACAGTGTCGGAGGGCCCTGGAATTGTAAGCATATTGACCTTGAACAGGTTGGGTTTGACGAAGAAGGCAGTTGATTCGATTTTGAAAAATAGCAGAGGAGATTTTAGGATTGTTTTTTTAGATAATGGGTCTACTGACGGGACTCTTGAATATTTGGATGAGTTAAAGTTGATGTATCCTTCTTTGGTGGATGTTTTGAAGAGTGATATTAATTTGGGTGTTGCCAAAGGTAGGAATAAAATCTTTGAATATGTTCTTGATAAGTACGGAGATAATTTTAAGTGGGTGTTGAGTCTTGATAATGATTGCACGGTTCATGAGGGATATGATATGGCGTTGACGAATTGTATTAATGAAACTGGGGCATGGGCAGTGTGTCCTCGATTAATTCAGCCAGATGGTAAAATTTTTCATGATGCCCATAATGGGTTTTTGATTGATTTGAATGAGATGAGATTGAAGTTGGAGTATGGTGGTAGCGTGTCTATGAGTTATGATGACCCCAAGGTTTCTCAGCGGATTGAGACAGATGTTATATTGGGAACTAGTGCGAAGACTCCTAAGTTTTTGAAGAATGTTGGATTTTACGACGAGGGCCATAAAATTGGATGGGAAGATTTTGCTATTGCCCTGAAGGCTTTTGGGTTGACTGGAGATAGTTTTTCTGTATGGAGAGATCAGGATAAACACAATGGGGAGGATTGGGTTCCTTTGAGAAAGTTGGCTGATGGAAATACTTCTGGTGTGAACGTAGTGTATGAGCCGGGGTGTATGATTACTCATGATCATCCAATTGTGACTGAGGCAGATGAGGCCTATGAAAAGGTGAGGTGGGATTCTGAGGTGATTGAAGAGAGTACGGATCATTTTGAGAAGACGTGGGGAGTTCGACCGGTATTGTAGTTGGTATTCTAAGATGGCGCGAAAATTTGATGACGGTATAAAAGTTCTTGCATATGGAGATGTTTCTAAATTGAAGGCGACTATGAATAGGCATTTTCTTCATCAACTAGAAGCTGTTTCAGATGAGGTTACTCAGGCACCGAGCACAATTAATGAATTGAATAAGTATGTTCGTGATGGCGATTTTACTCATGTGGTGGTACCTGATGAGTGGTTTCATAAACTAGATGGAACGTTGAGTGGATGTGAGGTTCCTGTGGTGGAGTTGTTGGGAGATCATTGGGTTCCGTGGGCTATTGATAAAAAGAAAAAATATATGGACAATAATGGGATTCGACAGGCGATTGTTTTTTCTGATAGATTTCAGGAACAGTATAGAGGATTGGTTGATATGCACTGTGTGTTGACAGGGTATGACTCTCCTGTTTTTCAGAATAAAAATAGGAAGAGAGATATTGATATTTTGATTCATGGTTCTTTGGGTGATGATACGCACAAATGGGTTTATCCGGTTAGGAATTGGCTATCTGAGATTTTACCTGAAATTGGAGAGAAAGAGGGTCTTAATGTAGAGAGGTTGGATCATCCGGGCTACTGGCCTGATGGCGAAAGGCCCAAGGGAGGTTTTACAGGAATGTATTCTGATATGTTGAATAGATCTAAAATAGCTATCGGTGGCTCGAGCCACTGGAGGCTTCCATTAAAAAAGTTTTATGAAGTTTCTGCTTGTGGGGCTATTTTGTTGAGCGATCTACCCTTAGAAGATAAGGCTTTTTTTGAGGCTAGGGTGATTGGGATTGATCCTAAGAGGACTGGGTCTCGGGGGAGCGAGGATGCACTTAGGAGAACTCTTGTCGATACTTTAGAGAATTATGATGCGGTGAAAGGTAGGCTTCAGCCATTTAGGTCTGAGCAAGATCGCTTTGATAGAAGTTATGAGGGAAGGGCTTTGGAGATGAGAGCTGTTCTTGCAGGTATAAAATGAATCCCAATAATTTATAAAGTTCTTCTGGTAAGTTATTTTATGCAATTAAAAGATGCGATTGAGTCGAGGAAAAGTGTGAAGCGGTTTCATCACAAGAAGCCGAATTGGCGGAAGATTATCAAGGCTATTGATGCCGTTAGGTTTGCGCCGAGTGCGGGAAATCAGTTTGTGACGAAATTTATTTTGGTTAGTGATGAGAAAAAAATTGCTGAGTTGGCTAAGGCGTCGCAGCAGAGTTTTATTGGAGAGGCTCAATATGTTGTCGTTGCTGTTTCGGATGATTCTAGTTTGGTTAGGGATTTCGGCGAGAGGGGAGTTAGGTATACTGCGCAGCAGGCTGGAGCGGCGATTGAGAATTTTTTGTTGGCTTTGACTGAGCAGAAATTAGTGACGACTTGGGTTGGGCATTTTTATGATGATCAGGTTCGGAGGACGTTGAAGATTCCTGAGGGTTTGCATATTGAGGCTATGTTTCCGATTGGGATTGAGACGAAGATTAAGACGACGCCGAAGAGGCAGAGGAAACTGGATGGGATTATTAATTTTGATAAGTATGGGGAGAAAAAAATGACTCCTGGGCTTAAGTTGAGTCGTAGTGCAGTATAATTTCTGTTGGAAATAATGTTAATCCTCCGCGAAATGCGGAGGAAGAATAAAAATAAAATAAAAAACTAATTTGTGCTTAGCTTAAATCGTCTAGTCCGAGTTCGTTGACGCTGATTGTATCTTGATCGTCGAAGGAGCTTGTGTTTTTCCCTAGGATGTATGGCGACTTAACACCTGTCATAATTGTAATGACTCTTACTCGTCCTTGGAATTCTTTGTTAACTCTTGCTCCGATGATTACCTGCGCTTCTGGGCTTAGGTTTTCAGTAACTAATCTTCCGATACTATCGAATTCTTCAAGCTTTAAATCTGGTCCGCATGTGATGTGGACTAGTGCGCCTGTTGCGCCCCTATAATCTACATCCAATAGTGGATGAGTTAGTGCTTGTTGAACTGCTGCGTCTACTCGTGCGTTTGAGTTATCTTCACCGATACCTATTACCGCTACATCTCCGTTCTTCATGATAGAAGAAACGTCTGCATAGTCTAGGTTGATTAGGGAAGGTAGTGTGATTGTCTCAACGATACCTTTAATCATAGTGGATACTAGCTCGTTCGCAACTGCGAATGCTTGTTCCATTGGTAATTGTCCTGCGATGTCAACTAATCTATTATTGTCTAATACGATTACTGTGTCGACGACTTCTCTTAGCTCTTGTAGGCCGAACTCTGCTTTGTCGATTCTTGCTTTTTCTGCCTCGAAAGGCATTGTAACAACTGCGATAACTACTGCGCCTGCTTCTTTAGCTAATTGAGCAACTACTGGAATGGATCCAGTTCCGGATCCTCCTCCCATACCAGCCAGAACGAAAACCATATCCGAATTCGAAACAGATTTCTTCAGGTCAGTAAGAGATTCTTTAGCAGCTTCTCGTCCCTTTTTAGGGTAGCCTCCACATCCTAAACCACGTGTAAGTTCCTTACCGATAAGGATCTTTTCGTCAGTTTTAGTAATGGATAGATGAAGTGCATCAGTGTTGATACCATAAATGGTAGCTCCGTTGATACCCTTGTTGAAAAGCCAGGTCGCCATGTTACATCCACATCCTCCGCATCCGAAAACCTTGATGTTGGCTTTACCAGCTTTAAGATCATCAAAATTAATTGAGTTTGCTTCCGCAGTTTGTATTGCTTCTTTTGCAAAATCTAATGGCATATTCTCTTTTATTTAAACCTCCTTTCAAGTGTTGAAATTGGATAGTAATATGGAGGCGTTTTTGTTTAAAAGAATATGTGTGGTGCGAAAACTATTTTGTAGGGGTTATGCGGCGAGAAGATGTCTTCGATTATGTGGGTGAGCGAGTCCTTCTAGGATATGTTGCTTTGTTGTTGTTCTCCATCGAATTCTTTGGTCTCCAGCTCCATAATAGATGTATATTTGATCGCCTTCTACAATCATTGCTGTTGGAAATGCCACGTCTTTAATTGTTTCTAGTCTTCCGCGTCCAGTCCTTTCTCTTAATCTGTCTTCTGGTTTCGGGGATAACAGCGCATCTCTTAGTCTTGCAGTTGCTACTGGTTCTGTTTGTCCAAGTTCAAAGAAGCTTCCGAAATATTGATACCAGTTTAAGAATGGGCCTTCGGTTCCTATTACTCTATGGCAGGTTGCGATTTTTCTTCCATCGATGTCAATTGGCGGTCCACCCATTCCGATTTTTTGCCAGCCTTTTTCTGGGGTTAAAATAGTTCTGTCTTCGAGATTTGCGATTTCGTTTTCCCAATAATCTTTTCTGCGTAAATCGCTTTCATGTTCGAATGGATGGTATTGTATGCTTTCTGGGAATCTTCCGAAGAGACCTTTTTCTGTTGGGGTTGGATAGTAAAATGATGCGTCTTTGTTTGGGAGGAGCATATCACCCTTTCCGAATTTTTTGGCTATTTCTAGAAGTGGGGTCCATATTCTTCCGTAGTATGAATCTTTCCCAGCTATGTCTATGGCTCGTTTTAATGGGACCCGAGGTCCGGCGATTCCCTGATATTCTGCTTCTGTAAGTTCTGGGTCTGAGATGTAGTGTGCGATTCTTGGATCTTTTCCGTCGAATGAAATTGCTGCGATGTCTAGATTTCCGTCGGGTCTCATTACTGCTCTTGCGTCCTCTGTCCCAAATTTTGCGTAGTGATTGTCGGCTCCGATCAATACTCTGTATTCTTCGCTTAGTCTTGTTGGAGTTTCTAAGAATGTTGCGTAAACTTTTGAAATTTCATCTCTGGGGTTTCCGGACATTTTGCGGCCATCTCTGGGGACACGTGCACGGATTAACATAGGGTATCCTTTTCCTTCAATGTAGGTTGGTACGACCGATGGGTTGCATGAAATCTTGTTAGGGGTTTCTAGAATTCCGTCTCTATCAGTGGGCTCTCTTACGTCATCATCGGGTGGTTCGTCCGAATCTTCCATATTTTATATATGTGTTTTTTGTTTAAAAGCTTTATTGTTCTACAAAATCGCGTATATTTTGTTTGAATTTTTCGAGGTCTTTTGTTTGAATTTTCCCCCCTGCTGCCGAAGTGTGTCCTCCGGTTTTTGCGTTCTCTAGTCCTTTGATCCCTTCTCTGAGAATTCTCGATACATCTTTTTTTCTTGAGTGATTTCTTCCGCTTAGAGAAAGGCTTCCGTCTGCCCAGGGTATTACGAAAATGATTACGTCATCGGGGTTGTTTCTGCTAATTATGGCTGCGACTGGTTTTTTTATGTAGTAGTGTGGGTCGAGACAATATAGGTTTATGTTTCCGAGTTTTTCTTTTTTTGATTCGTATTCTTCTACGAATTTTTGAACCTCGTTTTCTACTGGTTCCGAATATTTTTTGAGTTGTGCTATCTCTTCTATTGAGTTTATTTCTTTCAGTATTTCAAATGCTTTATCTGGATCTTTGTTGAAGTATACGAGGGTGTTCGTTATTATGCTCGTTACGTTTTCCCGGAATTTGTCTAATGACATTCCGATTTCTTTTAGGAAGTTGTCTATGAATTCTTGGTTGATCGGGTGGAGATCTCCGGCATCTGCTATTGTTCCGGCGACGCTTAACCATTTTTTTATTTCTGTTAATTCTCCGACTGTTCTTGATGATGGGATATATCCTTCGTCTACTGTTTGGTATGATAAGAGTTCTTTTGGGACTTCTTGTGCTTTTGGGTGATGATCTGTGTATAGGATTTCTTTATCTAGAGGGAGGTTGAGATATTCTACTCCTGATGGGGCTATGTCTGCTATTAGTATTTTGTCGAATTCTTCGAAACTTGTTTGGTCGTCCCATTCTTTGTAATCGAATGTGAAGTGTTTTGCTTCCACTCCTCTGTTTTTACACCAGTCGTAGAATAATATTCCTGATGCGAATCCGTCGAGGTCGTCGTGGTGAATTATTGCAACTTTGTCTTCGCTGGTGATATTATCTAAGAATTCTTTTGCTTGGTTGAAATTTATTTCTGGCATTTTAGTGCGGCGTATTTTAGCTTTATATTTTTAATGGTTGTTTTGGAGAGGATTAGAGCTTCTTGTTCTAGATCTTTTGATTCTTCTTTTTCTGTCATGTATATTATTTTAAAATCTTTTCCGAATCTTTCGTCTGGTTTTCCGTCGCCGTTTTCGTCAATGACTTCGAGGAGTTCGGTGTCGTACCATACCCATGCTGTGGGGATTAGTGTTGCGAGTGAGGCTTTGTTTTTTTTGAAGAGTGCTTTGACTTCTTGAGTTGCGTAGATTTCGGTTCTGAATCTTCCGAGAGTTAGCTCGCCGATTTTTGAGGGTTTCATATATATTATTTAATATACACTTGTTTAAAAACTTTCATTGTTGGGTTAAATAATGAAAGTTTTGCATTTTAGGGATTTTAATTGCGAGGGTATTGGTGGAGACGGAAAGTCTTTTCTTGAAGGAGAGGATAGGGAGCCTGTATCTGTAGCTGTTTTTGAAGACCTTAGTTCCGTTCCTATTGTTTGTGGGTATTATGATCCAGAGACTGAAAATTGCGTGGACAATAGAGCCTGTCCACATGTTCGTGACCCTATAGAGTTCCCACTTAAGTCTGATCCAAATTATTTAGATAGAATTGAAGCTGGACTCGCTGCGACTAGGATCTCAGTGAGATCTTGGAGCTGATTTTATTCAAAGTCTTTGGCGAGTTTAAAGATTAGTTCTTCTTGGAAATGTGGTGCCATAATTTGGAGTCCGATGCCGCCGTTCCATTGCCCTTCGATAGGTAGAGAGATTGCCGGGATGCCTGCTATGTTTGCTAATGCTGTTAGGATGTCGTAGGAATACATTTCTTTGTCTGAGATTGATTCTCCTATTTTGTGTGGTTTTCGTGGAACTGTTGGCATGATGATTGCGTCGACTTCTTGGAATATTTTTTCGAATTGTTTTTTGACGAAGCTTCTTGCCCGTAGTGCTTCTTTGTAAAATCTTCCTTCGTGTTCGGCCTTTGTTATTTCTGAACCCCCAAGAATTCTTTTGATAACTTCTGGGCCTGCGGCGTCTTCTATTTTTTTACCAAATCTTCTACCGTCGAATTTTCTCGTTGCTGAAAAGAATTCTGTGAAGACGATTATGAAATAAGTTTCTAGTGCGATGCCCAATGGTAGGTTTACTTTTTTTATTTTCCAGTTGTTTTTCTTCGCGATTTCTTTTGTTTTTTCTTCGATTGCGTTTGCTATTTCTTCGTTGCAGAAATCTTTGACGTTGACTAATCCGATTATTCCTTTCTTTGTTGGTTTTGATTTTGGCGCGTCTTTTGTTGTTTGATCGAAGTTATCTTGGCCTTTGATTATGTTGAAAATTAGTTTTGCGTCCTCGGCTGAGTTTGCTAGTGGGCCTATGCAGTCGAAGGACATGCACATGTCGATTAGGCCGTAACGTGATACTGCACCGTATGTTGGTTTTAGTCCTGTGACGCCGCAGTGTGATGCTGGGACTCGGATTGATCCGCCCGTGTCTGAGCCTAGTGCGAAATCGCAAAGTTCTTCTGCGACTGCTGCTGCCGAGCCTGAGGATGAGCCGCCGGGAATTAGTTCTGGGTTTCTAGGATTTTTAGTTGGACCGAATGCTGAAGTTTCTCCTGACCATCCGCATGCGAATTCGTCCATGTTGACTCCACCTAAGAGTATTGCGTCTTCGGCTAGGAGTTTGTTGATGACTGTTGCGTTGTATGGAGAGGTGTAGTCTTCGAGTACTTTTGATGCGCATGTTGTTTTTTGATGTTTTACCGAGATGTTTGATTTAATGGCGAAGCATAGTCCTGCAAGTTTTCCTGCTGTTCCTTTTTTGATTCGTTTGTCGATTTCTTTTGCCTGGTCGATTGCGTCTTCGTTTAGGTTTAGGAAAATGTTTAGGTCTTTTGTTTTTGGGGTTGAGATTTTTTTGGAGAAGTTCATTAGGTTTTCAACTGCTGTTAGTTTACCTTCTTTGATTTGTTTTAGTTTTGTTTTTAGAGTCATAGTAATTCTTCCAATGGTTTTAATTTAGTATTTAGTGGGATTTCTTCTGTTATAACTTTTCCATTTGATTTGTATAGCTTGTATGCTTTTGCTTTTTTTGAAGAAGTGATTATACGGTATTTGTCATCAATAATTTCTATAGCAGTACGGTTTTCTAGTGCGATTGCTGAACCGCCGTATTTCTTTATCATTCTTTTAAGAGATGACTGTCTTGATTTTTCTGCGTTATAGTGAGGGCAAACCATTAGGTCTACGAAGTCAAGTCCTTTCAGTTTTATTAATTTTTTATTCTTGGATGGTCCAAATCTCATTGAGTCGGAGTTTCCATATTTCATCCAACAGATTGCGCCTGCGCTTATTCCTGAGAGAACTATATCTTTTTTGGCTGCCTTTTCAAGTATCTTATCGACTCCGAGTTTTCTCCATGTTTTTAGCATTCGGAGTGTGTTCCCTCCGCCAACGTAAATTATATCAGAATTTAAAATTTTATTTTCAATTTCTTTTTTTGTGTAATTTTCTTTTAGCAGGTATAGTGCGTCTGTTTTGCATCCTAGCTTCTCTCCGTAGTATT
>Ga0209042_1000323_pt1 | contig 55639 bp, 50 predicted proteins | sample SaaInlV_200m_DNA_6_FD_184649 | JGI IMG/M metagenome (GOLD analysis project Ga0209042, IMG submission 184649) | Marine microbial communities from expanding oxygen minimum zones in the Saanich Inlet - SI037_S2LV_200m_DNA (SPAdes) (version 2) | ecosystem: Environmental > Aquatic > Marine >... | reverse complement strand
ATACCTTGCCGACTACCAGGGCAGGATCAAGGTTATGGCATACATGACCTATGTCTACGCCTTCACGTTCCTCATTTACGTCTTCACGGACTCGTGGCAGGGAGTGGCGGTTGGTATATTCCTGCAAAGCCTTGTCACGTTCTATTTCCCAGCCATGCAAGCACTTATGGCGGACAGCATCCCGGCTGATAAAAGGGGACTGGGTTTCGCTGCCACCATGGCGATTCCTGGAGCCTTTGGCATTGCTTCCCCATTGATAGGGGGCTGGCTCATCGATGTCTATGGCATCAAGCGAGCTGTGAAGAGCCTGTACGCGGTGGGCTTTTTTGTTGCGCTGCTAGTAGCGACGCTACGGCTCAAGTTCCTCAAGGAGACCAGGGAGGATAACGGTGAGGGCGAGATAGAGATATCCATCGGGAACGTGCCTCGACTCATCATAGATGCCTATAGGGATACAATCCGTGTTGTCAGGGAGGCTCCACGACGTATCATAACATTCAGTATACTCGTCTCAACAGTTGCCTTCTTCGTCAGCATGGCGAGCCCTTTCTGGATCATAAGGGCGACTGAGATAATCAAGGTGGATACCACCCAGTGGGGCACGTTTGCGTTGGTCAATGGCGCGGTCAACGTTCTTTTGAGCTTCCCGGCTGGTAGGCTTGTTGATAAATGGAACAAGAAATGGATCGCGGGGATTAGCCTGATTCTCTGTGCGGTTCCAAGCTTCCTATTCCTGTACGCTACGAAACCCATCCATGTACTGGTTCTTCTGATGGTCGCAACGATCCCTAATACGTTCATCAATCCGGCGTTCCAGTCTCTTTTCACCGAGATGATTCCACCGGAGAAAAGGGGAAGGATGTTCGCGGCCCTCGGTGGTGCCGGTATTTGGGTGACAGGCGGGGCATGGGCAACGGGAATGATCGCTATGGTGAGTATTACGGCGGGTACGCTGCTGAGCGGATACGTTTACCGTTATAACAACTCCCTACCTTGGATTATCCTGTCAATCTCAATGGCAGCGCTAGGCGTTCTCATGATTGTGCTAATCAAGGATTCAGAGGAGTCCGAGGGCTAGGAGACTAGTTGAAGGGCAGCCGAGAAAGCTCCGAGTGCGGCTGTGAAACTATCGACTCCTGTCCCTATCAATAGCACGTCGCCAGCTTTCGGATTGATCTCCTTTTCTGGTAAGTCAAGGGATACTTCCTCTCCTGTTCCGGGGAGAATCCACAGATTATTGCTTCGTATTAACGTGGTTGCCCCCACAGCGCCATGAATCAGTGCTTGATCCCGTTGCTCCACGCCGAAACGAACCCTTTCCGATGCCCTCCTGATGAGGACGAACAAGTTGTACTCTGAAACCGTGAGATCGGTGGCGGGGAACTCCCCCCAAATCAACCTCTTTTCAATGGAGTTGATGAAACCTATCCCATCTGAGCTAAGGGTGACCCCCGGTCGAGATATCTCAATCAGAGTCTCGTCTGATAGACGGGATAGAATAGTACGAACCGTGCCCTCCCCTACCCTGAGGGTCTCGGCCAACTGCTTGCGCCCGATCCGGTTCTCCTTTAACAAGCTCACAGCGTACAGCAGGTGGGCGGCTGTAAAGTCGGGGGTCCTCCCCGGTGCCGTTTTGCCCGCCATCCGCTGTAGAATTTGAACCTGTTCCATATTCAACACTCACTCGAAGGAGGTATAAGTCCAACTAAGGATGTCGCCGTCGTGCACGATCCACTGGTCCGCGCCCACAGGGCCCGTCTGCCAGCCCTCGTCGTAGTAGTCCCACAGCCAGAAGCTGTTTGCCTCACCTCCGACACCGTCAATGGAGTTCAAGAAGACACCCCACTCAGAGCTCTGGAGTTCTATTTCAGAGATCATACCTGTTGCGTTCAGGAAGTTTGTTCCCAATGGTACGCGGGTATCATTAAACCACGTGACTGTTTCATCCCCGAAATTAACCCTGATGCTGATAACGACCGTGTTGTCTTTTAGCTCCTCCAGGAGAAGTTCGTACTCGTGCTCTACCGACTGAAGTTGTCCGTTGTACTGGATTGCGAGCACCCCCGCTAGAATAGTTGTGCAAAGCAGTGCCGCTGCTGCAAGTTTGTATGTCTGTTCACTCATTCACCTAACACCTTTTTTATTGAACTTGATAATGGTTTGAACCCTAATCCGAAGAACAGGGTATTGCTCAGGACATGTGCCAACATGAATGGGATACCTGTCATCAGCCCCACAGAGATGGGGATTCCGACAGTGTAGGCTGAGATTATATTCGTGAATATATCATAGACAAAGGTCAGTGTGAATCCCATCACTGCGGCCCATGGGTCAACTCCATACCCCGATGGCCTGGGACCCTTCCCATACAAGCCACCAGCTACCCCGTACACAGCCTCCCCAAGCATGGTCGCTCCGAGAATGGGCAAGCTGAACCCGAAGGGATTGATGGTGCCATACACAAGCCAGACCATTATGCCTGTTGATGCACCCATGGTTGGTCCCATGATGAAGCCCGCCGTAAAGACTATCAAGTCCATGAATTTTACGTTGGCAACCCCGATGAGCAGAAAGTTAGAGGCTATGGCTGCCGCTGAAAGGAGGGCTACCATGGCGATCTTCCTTGGATCTGTCCTTGAGGTGTTCAAGATATCATTGGATGGATCATCCAACCATTAAAGTCTTCGATCCAAATCGTCAATAAACACGCCGCCCGAGTAATGTGATATGATCCAGTACTATGACGCCCCTGATATCAAGAAGAAGATCGAGATCATAGTAGACGTGCTCAAATTCGACCACGTGAACCTCGAAAACATACGTTACATCAGGAGCAGGGGGAGCAAGGCAAAGAGGACCATCGCTAGGGTCCACGGCCTCGGGAGGATCTGGCAACAATCACTGGATATGGAGCCTACATACGTCATAGAGGTGATACACGAGATTTTCGATTTCTACCCTCCAGAGGCACAGGACCGCACTCTCATTCACGAGATCATGCACATCCCCCACACGGCGAAAGGCGGCTTCAGACACCACAAGAACTACGTAACATCGGCTAACGTGGATACCTGGCACAAACGTTACAAACAGCGTTACAAGGAGCTGGGCCTGGACAAACTATAAGAAAAGCCACTCATCTTGAGGAAATGTGTACCCGAAACCGATGAAACTCAAGGTGGAGTCAGCCTCTACGCTTCGAGAGTTCATTTCAAGTCTTGGGGAGGACACCCTGTACGCCTTTGACAGGAGAGTTGTTGGGGTCGCTGTAAACAACAAGAAGCTGTGGGACTCGGCGAAGCTGAAGCCGGGGGACACGGTTGTGATTTTCCCGATTATTGTAGGTGGCTAATTGGATTTGACCTGAACAGGTATTGACTTTCCCTGTTTTGTGTAGGCAGCGACGTTATCCATCGAGTAAGGTGGGCCGATGATCAACATTATTCGGCCGTAGAAACTGTGCAAGTCCCTGGTCGAGGGATTCAGGTTCCCGCTGGGATGGCTGTGTGCCGTCCCGAGTATGCTGAAATCCATGGGAAGCATGTGGGCAGGGAAGCTGGCGGACCTCTTTGAGCCAAAGCCGAAGGGTGGGATCAGGTACTCAGTTATGTGATATTCGTCTCCAGATCGTTTGCCCCTAAGTAGAACGATTACCTCGTTTGGGTGGTTGTCCTCGGCGAGGGCTTTCATCCCCTTGAAGACCTCCTTGTCGATCCGGATCATCTCCTCACTAGGATTACCCTGTGGATATAACCGTTTACAGGAGGCATGGATGCCCCCCGTTCCCTGTCGATGGTTCTGGGGTTATTCAGCGATTTCAATCATATTTATGGTCATGAATTGATAGTTTTATATTAATTAAGTCAGCTTCACTGAATCATTTTTAACATTTATAGTGTCTTAATATCGCGTCATTGACTCCGCGACAACACAATTAATAACATGGATTACTGTTCGATATCACCGGTATAGACCGATAAGGTATATCACCGTTCCACAAGAAAAGCACGGAGACAGGACTGATGGACCCTAAAACGATCTCATTCATAGCAAACTGGCTGATTCTAATGGCACCACTTCTGAAGTGGTGGGTAAAGACAGCTATCCTGCAGAAATAAGCGGGTTTGTTAGCCAACCCTAGGCTTGCAGATTACTTCCAGCACCTTTGTGTCGAAGAACCTGTGCGTGTTACTAGGCAACAAGACCGTTGCTGAGTCCGCTCCACCACCGCTTCCACCTATGGCGATTACAGGCTCTCCTGCCTTTATTAAACCGGCATCGCAAGCCATACAGCTGATCTCAAGGCATACCTTGACTCCCTGGCTGAACAGCCTGAGGACATTGGCGATTATCTCATCAACCTGGATGGGACCGAACCTCTGCTTCACTGCCCTGCCGAGGCCGCCGAATGCATGGAGATGGTAGAATATCTTGGCACCGTTTGCCTCCATCTTCTCCTTGTTCTCGTCAACCATTCTGTGAACGTTTGGCTCGGTGAACCCCATCATGCCGGCTGACACGACAAGGTTGTACCCTTTGAATATCTCTGAGGCCAGCACGCCGGCGTAGCCCGTGTATGATGCGATTATAATATCCTTGATACCTAGTTCGTCGGCTCTCTTCTTTGCCAGCTTCAAGGTTTCTTCTGTATAGTCTTTGCCTTTTCCATCAAAATAGACGGACTCTATCGTGTGACTCATGAGAAATAATATGTGGATAAAAGGTAAAAAGGGTTAGTTCCACGGGATGACGATGTACTTGAGCAGGTCCTCGCTTCCGAGTCCCTGAGCTTTGCCCCATGACAGACCGACAAGGTTGTCCTTCTCGATCTCGCTGTATACGAGGAAAGCCAGTATAACGTTGAAGCCGAACTGGTCGCCTGCACGTGCGGCTGTTGCCGCCTCGTACTTGCCCTTCCTGAGCATCGCCCTGACTAGAGCGATATCGCCTGTCTTGATGGGCGCGAGAACCTCGTTGTAAGGTTTCTTCAGTTCATCAATGGCCTTTCCAAGGTCATCGGTCTCGATGACATTTTTTAGGTCGGCCTTTTCGATACCGTAGGTGACGGGGAAGACTTCGTCAAGGTTGACGTTTTCCTTGCCCCTCCTCTTGATGGCGATGAGGACGTTTTCTACGTCTGTCTCATACTTTACCAGGCTGTTGACGATGTGTCTGTCCTTTGCGGGCAGTTTCTCGGTTAGCCTCAGTATGTTCCTCGCGTAGATATAGTTCAGCTCAAGCTCCATTGGCCAGATCGCGTCGTATTCCTTGTAGAGATCGAGTTTACCGATCAGTGACTCATATGCTCCTCCGTTGAGCTTCCTTACAAGCACCTCAAGGCTCTCTGACGATACCAGATCATCGTAATCCTTGATGAGGTATGGGTCAATGGGTATCAGTGACTCCTTTATCATCTCTTCACTGCTATCGGTGAACTTGCCCCTGAGAATACGCTTGAGGTTCAATACCTCAAACCTGAAATCAAAGTAGGCTCGCAGGAACTCGCCCATCTTGCTGGGCGTGATCCTCACAATCTCCCCGATCCTCTCGATGAACTTTTTTGTGAAGTTTTTCTCAAGGTCAAGCGAGACTTTCTCGTTTAGCTCTACCTCGAACTCGCCGTAGGATGTCTCTTTGAGCCTGTTTAGGAACTCGGTGACATCTGGTGCGTCCGCCAGCTGCTTCATCTGATCCATGTCTAGCAGATCGTTGATCCTTGCATGTGTCCTTAGAACCACGTACCCGGTTCCTAGATTCATTTTTGCGATGACTTGATCCCTCCGATTAGCTTCATCCTGACTAGCTCCTCCATTGACTCCTGGTCGAGCTTGTCCTCGATGAACTTGATAATGTACCTCATGTCGGGTAAGACCATGTTCTCCAGTGCGTTGACCTTCCTGCTGGTTGTTCCCAGCTCGTCGGCGATACGCTCTACCCTCTCTTCAAACTCCGCGAGTTTGATGAGCTCCTCGATGATCTCGAAAACCTTGTCGGACGCGTGAGATAGAGTGATGTCTAGCTCCGCTGTTACCTCAGGCTTGCCTTTGATCCTTACGGTTGGGTAGACTACGCCCATAACGCTCCTTGGAAGAACCTCCAGGTCTAGGCTGTTCTTGATGCTCCGTGTCTGGCTCTGTACTTCCGTGGGTCCTAAACTCAAATAGGCCGCAGTCAGGGCGCTGTAGGCTTCCTCTAGGTTTCCTAGGAGGAGTCCTCTTCTACCTTTGAGGACGTCGAGGGATTCTGTCAGCTCTTTTGCGAGTTGGTCCCGCTTGAGTTTGAGGAACTCGGTTCCCCTCTCTACGGTCACTATCCTTCTCTTTGTCTCCATGAGGTAGCCCTTTGTGGGCTTGACGCCGGATGTAGCAGACATTGTTATGCTTCACTCTTGTGCGCTGGGTGGTACTTTTCGATGTACTCTTCACGTATCCTGATGATGTCGTCCTCAGGCAGGTCTGAGAGAATGTCCCATGCGATAGCAAGTGTCTGCTCGATGGTCCTGTTCTCGTAGATACCCTGGCTGATGAACTCCTTCTCGAACCTGTCCGCGAACCTGAGCCACTGGCGCTCCCTCTCTGAGAGGCCGACGGCTCCGACGATCCTGACGAGCCCTCTGGCCCGCTGTCCCTCAGCGTAAGCCATGTAGAGCTGGTTTGATACGTCCTGGTGGTCTTCACGGGTGGTCTCCTCGCCGATACCGTCTTTCATGAGCCTGCTGAGGCTTGGTAGGACGTTCATTGGCGGGTAGAGTCCACGGAGGGCAAGCTCACGCTGGAGCAGGATCTGTCCCTCTGTGATGTACCCTGTTAGGTCTGGGATAGGGTGCGTGATGTCGCCTGCAGGCATTGAGAGGATAGGCATCAATGTGACTGATCCCTCGCTTCCCTTGATACGGCCTGCTCTCTCGTAGATAGTAGCGAGGTCGCTGTACAGGTAGCCTGGGTAGCCCTTCCTTGTTGGAATTTCCTCCCTGGCGATGCTGATGGCCCTTAGGGCTTCTGCGTAGTTGGTCATGTCAGTTAGGATGACCAGCACGTGCATGCCAAGGTCGAATGCCAGGTACTCCGCGACTGTCTGCGCGATACGTGGGGTGACGATACGCTCGATTGGCGGGTCGTCCGCCAGGTTGAGGATCATGACGCTCTTGTTCAGCGCGCCCGTCTTCTCGAACTCTGTCCTGAAATACGCGGCTTCCTCGTTCTTGATGCCCATGGCACCGAAGACGATGGCGAAGTCGCTCTCTGAGCCTGGGATAGTTGCCTGTCTTGCGATCTGAGCAGCTAGCTCGTTGTGGGCTAGGCCTGACTCGCTGAAGATTGGCAGTTTCTGGCCCCTGACCAGGCTGGTCATGCCGTCGATACCACTCATACCTGTCTGGATGAACTCCTTTGGTACCTCACGGGCGGCTGGGTTGATGACGCCTCCGTTGACGTCCCTCTTCTCCTTGCCGATGATCTGTGGCATGCCGTCAATTGGCTGGAAGCTTCCGCTGAAGACTCTTCCAATGAGGTCCTCTGATACGGGTATCCTGAGGACATCCCCGCTGAAGGTGACCGTCGTGTTCAGGTTTAGCCCCGCTGTGTCTCCGAAGCACTGGATCATTGCCCAGTCCTTGCTTACGTCGAGGACGCTTCCCTGGACGATCTCCCCGTTGGGTCTCTCGATGTATACGATCTCGTCGAAGGCGATATCCGTGGTGTTTTGAACCATTAGGATTGGGCCTTTGATCTCTGTTGTAGTCTTGTATACTATGCTCATGCGTTTTCCCCCTCGTAGTGTTTGGCCAGTGCATCTATCTCGTTCATCATCTGGGTATGAGCTGCGTCAATAGGATCGGTTCCTTCCCTCTCCTTGAGCCTCATGATTTCCCTGATTACGTCGAGTTCACGCACCTGGTCGATTGGGATTCCCGTCTCGATCAGTGGCCTGACTGTGTTGTAAAAGTCTGTGAACAGCTTCAGTAGCTTAACCTGCTTCTCTGGTGCACAGTAGCGGTCGATATCGTGGAACGCGCTCTGGACCAGGAATCCCTCCCTGAGCATCTCTGCTACAAGTAGGATTAGCCTCTGGTCGTCCGGGAGTGACTTCTCTCCGATGATACGGGCCGTCTCCTCGACCTCTGCCGCCTCCTCAAGTATCCTGAGTGCCTGGCCTCGTGTGGGCTCCCATGTTGGGTCTAGCTCGCCCCACCACGCCGCCGCGACTCCTAGGTACCTGCTAAAGCTCTGCAGCCAGTTGATTGCAGGGAAGTGCCTACGGTAGGCTAGCTGGCTGTCAAGTGCCCAGAATGTTCCGATGAACCTTAGGGTGGTGGTTGTGACTGGCTCCGAGTAGTCTCCGCCTGGAGGTGATACCGCTCCCAGTAGGGTGAGGCTTCCGATCCTCTCCTCTGTTGCCGGTACCTGTACCCTGCCTGATCGCTCGTATAGGCTTGCGATCCTGTCTGCGAGGTACGCGGGGTATCCTGCCTCTGCGGGGATTTCCTCTAGACGTCCTGAGATGTCCCTGAGGGCCTCTGCCCACCTGCTTGTCGAGTCTGCCATCAGGCTGACGTCGTAACCCATGTCCCTATAGTACTCGCCAATTGTGATACCCATGTAGATACTGGCCTCACGGGCGGATACAGCCATGTTTGATACGTTTGCTACGATGATAGTCCTCTCGATGAGTTTCTTGCCCGTCCTCGGGTCCTCGATCTCTGGGAACTGCTCGACTACGTCCGCCATCTCGTTGCCGCGCTCTCCGCAGCCGATGTAGACGATGATGTCTGCATCGCTCCACTTTGCGATCTGCTGTAGTGTAACCGTTTTACCTGTTCCGAATCCGCCTGGGACGGCTGATGCGCCTCCCTTTGCGCATGGGAAGAAGGTGTCGATAACCCTCTGGCCTGTGATGAGTGGCTGCGATAGCGCGAGCCTCTTCTTGATTGGCCTGCCTGACCTTACCGGCCAGGTCTGCATCATCTTGAGGTCAACGTCTCCGTTGGCGGTCTCCAGGACACCGACTGTGTCCAGAACCGTGTATTCACCTGCGTTGATGCTCTTGATGGTTCCCTCCTGGTTTGGCGGGACCATGATCCTGTGTACGAAGGTCTCGGTCTCCTGAACGCTTCCGATAAAGTCCCCTGAGGAAACTTTGTCGCCTACCTTTGCAGTTGGCTCAAATTTCCAGACCTTCTCCCGGTTCAGCGGCGGGATGTTTGCCCCTCTGCTGATGAATGGTCCGGTTAGATCCCATAGCTCGGTCTCTGACCTGGCTACCCCGTCAATGATCTGACCCATCAGACCTGGGCCCAGCTCCGCGACAAGGGGTGTACCGATGTCGATAACTGGCTCACCGGGCTTTAGGCCGGATGTTGACTCGTAGCACTGGATGTAGGCCGTTCCTTCGCTTAGTCTGACGATCTCGCCCATGAGCTTAAGGTCGCCGACTTCGATTAGGTCGCCCATTTTTGGCTGGTCATCGAATTTTCCGATGATTAGCGAACCATTGATTCTCTCGATTGTTCCTGCTAGTCTCTCTGCCATCTTAGATCACTCCCAGTTTCTCTGCTACCTCTGAGGTTAGGCCTTCATTTGCCGCATTGAGCCTTGCATCAAGGGTGCTTGTGATTGTTTTTGTTCCCTCAAGGTTGACTATCTTCACGCCTCCCACGATATCCTCGGGGGAGGTCTCGATCTTGATTTTGACACCTACCGCCAGCTGCTCCATGTTGGATTTCAGGTACTTGGCGTCCTTCGCGTTGGCGTAGACGATGCAGTCCTCGTTTAGAGTGGATATTGATTCGGCTGCCATCTTGATGAGGTACCCGTTGTACTCCGTGCCCACCACTGCGGCCTTGACCGCATCAGCTGCCTTCTTGAAGACTTTTTCGATGACCTCGATCCTTGCCTCCATGACTATCCTTCGGCCCTGGAGCTGTGCGCTTCCGACGACCCTGTCGTGGACTGCCCTGAGCTCTCCGCCGATGACGTTTACGATTGCCTCGTCTGTCATAGCCTCGATCCGCTTCTTCTCGGCCTTTGCGTTCTTTGCAATCTTTGCCGCCTTGGCCTTGGCGTCCTCGATGATCTTGTTTCGCTGCGCGATGGTCCTGTCGATTAGCTGGTTCTCCACGGTCTCCTGACTCATTGTGGTAGAACCTCCTTTAGCACGTAATCGACTGCCTCCTTGATCTTGTCATCGGAGGTGTTCTTGATTCCCTCGGCCCTGTTCTCATAGTCCTTCGTGACCTTCTTAGCCTCCTTAGCGGCCTCCGCCTCGGATTCAGCCAGGTACTCATCCAGACCTGTCCTTCGCTGGGCGTTGAGCCTCTTGCTCTCGGCTTCAGTGGTCGCCTCAGCTATGGATGTCTCTGACTCTTTCTGGGCCTCGGAAACGATTCCTTTTGCCTCTGCCTCGGCCTTCTCGATGAGTGCCTTGAGTCTCTCGCCCAGGCTGAGGATGTTTTTCATTTCCATTTTATTATAACTCCAACTTTGTCCCTATTGCCAGTGAGACCACTGCCTGTAGCTCCTCCATCCTCATCCCGGTCTCCATTGTGAGGCCGGGGATCAGGGCGAAGAAAGGTGTGATCTCGCCCCTTCTCATGACTTCCTCTCTGACCGGCCTGGTGGCCGATGTGTATTCCTCGGGCACTATGATTAGCTTGTAATCCTCCCGGGTAATCTTGTTGAGGGTGTCTACTACGGTCTCTTCATCGAATGCCTCGTAGCCTCTGGCTCCTATGAGCTGGAAGCACGTGACGAAAGCTGAGGGACCTATGACAGCTATGCTCATTTCGTAAAGCCCTCGGCTCATTTTATTAAAAAGACTTGCGGAGGACCCCGTTTTCAGTATATACTATCAGCGCGCGCTTGGTTGTGAGGCCTGAAGAAATTAATCAGGTGTTCTTCTTGTGAGTTAACAACATTGACTGAAAAACCAAGTCATACTATCATAAGAATGAATGGAATAGGGTGTAGTTTCATCTCTCTTTCCACCAAATATAGAATAATATTAGAGTCAAACCAATAATGACAGATGTACTCGGAAAACTTGGAATTCCGCTCTCATTTATTGATTCTTCCGTTTTTTGTTCGAGGAATACGGTCAAGGTCAGGTTTTCATCTAGAGTTATTCCTCCGGATACAGTTGTAGATTCGTATCCGGTTTTAATTATTATAAATGTATAACTTCCTGCAGGTAGTTCGTCGAACATTACCTCACCATCGAATCCAGTGAATGCGTTGAAAGTGGATTCACCAGCCGGTTGATTTGTAGAGGAGATTGTAGCATCATTGATCGGTGAGCCATCGGCGTCAAAAACAAGTATCGAGATTCTTCCTAGTTCCTCTGTTAAGGTCTCGTTTTCATTTGTATCATCGTCCATTTCTTCATCGTCATTTTCTTCTGGTTCGGGCTCTGGTTCAGGTACAGTTTCGGGTTTCTCGATTTGTTCCCTTGGGTTTGTTCCAGCTAGATACTCTTGGAGATTGGTGACTCCGTCTTTATCGGCATCTGATGCTGCATCACCATCATAAAGATGATTGAAATGATTCTCGAACTCCCAGACATCTAGTATTTCGTCATTGTCATCATCAGGGTCATCACGATCATCCAAGCCGTCACCATCTGTATCGATAACACCGTTCTCGATAATATCTGCAAGCTCTTTTCTAGCTGCTTCCCAGAGATCTGGATCGTTAGACCAACTTACATCTGAGTAAACCCAGGAATCGTCCCAATCGGTTCCCTCACCAGCGCATCCAACCTCCCAGAGTACCACAGGTATCAACTCTTCCACTATCTCATTTACACGTTCAGGATCAATCTCAGCAGCTAGTGTAAGGTAATCATGGTCTTGGATACCTCGACGCCACTGTTTAAGTCGTAGTGAGGCGAAAGGGACGGTCACGTTGTAGCTATCTGCTGGATAACGTGTGTCGGTTCCAGGATACATTAGTACCCCGTCTCCGTTGAAGTAGTTCCATCCAGTCTTTCCTAATTGTTCATCGTCTCTGTTATAGCTGCCATAGACTTGCGCGGTCTGGAATAGGTTCGTATGGCCCTCCCCTCCTTGATAGTTGTGGTAATAGTCCGCAGCCCAGTAAAACCATCTTTCAATATCCATCTTATACTGAGTCCAGGCGATAACGCGAGGGGAGATACCGTCATCTTCGGTAGCAAAAGTTCCGGTACCGGGACGCTGGCCGTTATACATCCAGAACTTTTTATCAGGCATCGAGGTGATGGTATCGTACGCTTCTTGCCATGGCTTATTACACCAGTAACCACCTGCTGAGGTAGGTATGTCAAGGGAGGGTGTAAGCTCTAGTGAGTGTGTCAAGCGGATTGTCGCCATTGACGGCATTTTCTTTCCTGACCCAGGATTACTATCCATCCAACTTGCCCACTTTTCTAAAAGTGGATAGTCATCTGTTTCATCGATTAAATAGAGGAAGTACTCAGTTGGTGTCCCAAGGTCTTGGTTCTCGAACCAATCGACCCATTCCGTAGTGTTACTCCACATATCCTCCTTTGTTCCATCTTCCCATCGAAAACTTCCATAGGTACTAATGGAGAATACATTACTGCCTATTCCCATTCCGATTCCCTCATAACCTTCTTCCGGTGTGAATAAACTGCCTGAAAGCCAAGGTAACCTTGGCCACATCATCACCTCGACGGGTGTCTCCAGCGACTCGTCGTACTCATTTCCTTCTATCAAGGAAACTTTATGCCTGTGAGCAAGTTGATGATAGCTGTTTGTAACCTCAATGGAACGTAACATGTCTTTTGTATACTCGTAATCCCATTCATAGACACCAGGCCACTCATCCCCAAGGTAGCGAAAGTTGATGTCTTCGTGACCTATCCAGATCATCGTCTTCGCAGTAGGGATGTCCGGGAGCATAAAGTCACGTACGTCTAAAGTTATCGGTATTTCGTGAACTGTTTCGCCATCTACAAGTACAGTGACGGTTCCACTATACTCTCCGGATGGTGAAGTTTTTGGAATATAGATGTCTCCCCATATTGACTGGCTAGTGTCAGAGATTATGGTAAATGGAGATTCGAGTTCTAGGGGGACAGCGATTTCTGGGTAGTATTTGTCGTGATCAGGACGGTCCTCCCAAGTACCAATCCCCTCGAATGGTCCAATATCACCTACGGACACACCGTTATACGGAAGCTGGAAACGATCTGGAATATGCCTTTGATCATAATTATAACCTGCAAAGGCAAGGTCAGTGGAAAGCCCCTCGATCTTCAGGTATCTCACGTAGAAGAGCTCAATATTCCTCCCCACAAAGTTGCTCACGTCTTCTCCTGATGCTGTGCGACTTGTTATCGATGCCCCATTAGGTCCATCGAGTCTGTTAAACTGCACTTCTACATCGTCTACATCTGATCCCGGAGCTTCAAGGATGAGATTGAAGGCCACAACCTCGTTTCTTGCCCCGAATATTGATATTGCTTCTCCATCCCATACTGAGTTCAATACGGCGGAGGAATCTGAACTTGCGCGCAAATCATCCTGAGTGACTTTATCTCCACCATCATTAGCCCATACAACAATCTCGGATTCTAATTGTCCCAATACACGTGTATTTGGTTCAAAGCAAGTTATGCACAGTGCAAAAACTACTAGTAAGCATATTATCCGTCGATACGATACACCAGTTTTATTCATGTTTAGCCCTCACTGAAGAATAATGCTTCACATTATCATATCGTAAAGCCAATTTAACATTTTCATTAAACTGTGCGTCCGCAGGAAAGGCCCTGCGCCTGAATACAGGGATATATTTTTGATAAGAAACGAGTAAAAGTGCTATGAATTAATATTAGCTATGGTTTAGAGCTTGGAAACGAGCGTGTTTGCGATGTGTTTATCCCGCTCCCCGTTTATCATACTGATTGATTAGCATATGTCCAGTCCTGTCAATGTAAAATGCGATAACCCCGCCTGCGGGAAGCTGAACCCGGTTTTCGGGGAAGTCTTTCCAGGCAGGGAGTACACGTGTGTTTTCTGTGGTCAACTGTTCAAAGCCCAGCCAAGGTCCGGTGTCGAGGTGACTGGTAAGAGCAAGCAGGCGCGCGGGAAAAAGGCTCCTAGACAGAAGGAAAGTAAGCCCCAGAACAGAAACCTGAACAAGCCTCTTCTGTAGGTTACATAAAAAAGGGGAAACTTCCCTAGAATCAATGCGCGCACGTGATAAAAATTGTTTTTTACTCTAAATTTATTTATCTCCATCTCCAAAACTAGTTGGAGTTCATCTCATGAGTATTGTCAAAAAAGCAGCCTACGGTATCGTAGGAATATTACTAATCATCGTCTTGGTACTCGGATATCTAGGTTTCGTACCTATTCTTTCAGGGTTGATGGGTGCTAACTCGCCCAGAGACCTCGGTATCTCATACACCCAAGAAGACATTGACAGCGCAAATGGCAAACTCGGTGTCACTTATGTCGCGCTTCCACCCAGCACACCTGACGCTAATAGCGTAATCATGGAAGGATTCCATCCAATCAATGTTGTTCTAGGTGACAATGAATTAACCGCCCTGTTCAACGACCACGCCGATAATTGGGGTAACTACCCGATGTCAGATATACAGGTCAGGTTCAACCCGGAGGGCGATATCGAGCTTTCGGGAGTAATAGAGACCGGCCACCTCAAGGGTTTCGCTGACAGCAAGGGGTACGACGAGGAAACAAGAAGAGAGGTGAGGCCATACCTCAATTTTGTGATGACCAAGCCAGCGGTCTACCTCAAGGGAGACTTGGATGTAATCAATGGTGTCGTAACGGCTGACCTCCAACAGGTTCAGATTGGCCGACTTTCAATAAGCTCCGGTCAGTTAGACCTCATTGAGGACGCTCTGGAATACTACACTCAGCATGTCGTTGATGCTCCGAACGTTGAAATTTCATATTTCAACTCCGGAAACGGTGGATGCGACGTACAGGCAATAGTGCCCAGCAGGGTATCCTTCGCTCCATGATAGGAAAAGTAGGAGTCAGGGGTCTCTCTGAATCCATCCGCTACGCTTTTACTTGAAATGCGATACCTATCTAGAAACTCGGGGACTGATTATTGGATTCATTTATTGAGGGATTGAAAAATCTAGAGGCGCACGCGACCCCAGAGATCTGGGTGGGGTGTCCACTGAACGTAACAGGGATACAAAAGAGCCCACCATCTTCATCTATGACGGGTACAGGGGAGGGAGTGGGTTATCTGAGAAGCTACACAGCCTTCTTCCTGAGCTACTGGTCACCACTTTGAACCTGATTGAAGGATGTAAATGTGAGAAGGGCTGCCCTTCATGCATATATTCCTCCAAGTGTGGGAATAACAATGAGCCACTTGACAAACAGACTGCGATCATGTTGCTCAAGGAACTGATTCGCCTGCTTCCACCCACCTATTATTTTGTGATATTTATAGTTACCATTCACAAATCTACAGGTTTCCGTACAATTGTAGACTACTTTGTCTTCTGTCTGAGCTTGAGGCTTATCCTCAGGGATGGTCCGCCGATCCTCTGGCCGTAGATGTCCTCGACTACCGGCCCAGATACCTCAGTTGTGGACTGGATGAGGTACCTTGTGCTCGGTTTTTCTGGTTTCTCGTCGTTCTCGATTATGAGGTATTTTTTTCCCTGGAGTTTTCTTGTGTAGTAATCGCTCACCTGGACCACGAGGTGGGTCTTTGTCTTGCTGATCAAGTCCTCGTAGACTTTGTCTGATACTTTCTGGTGGGCATTGGCTCCTGCCATGAAATATAACACGGGCTCTGCTATTTGTGATTTAATACGGCACCCGCACCTGGGAACCAGAAATAAAAGTATTGAAAGGAAAAAAGGGGTTTAGACTAGGTCGCAGGCTTCTGGGGGCATCCAGTGGGCGTCCTTACCATCCCACTTGACGTTGCACCCGAGAGGGTTTGTCAGCGGGGTCGTGATTGGCTTGCCTGATACATGCTCCTCGAGGGCGTTCTCAAGGTCGTTGACCGTCATCTTATCGGTCTCCCTTGGGTTGTCAACCGCCCTGCCGGTGTAGACCAGTTTCCTGTCAGCGTTGAACACGTAAAAGTGTGGTGTCCTCATGGCTCCGTAGGCCACGGCTATCTCTTGGGACTCGTCTCTCAGGTATGTCCACGGGAACTTGTGCTCCTCCATGCGCTTGACCATGTGTTCGAAGCTGTCGGTGGCGTTTGTTGCGACGCTGTTGCTGTTGATGCCAACGAACTTTACGCCCTTACCGGCGTATTTCTCAACGGTCTTCCTTGTGACCTCGTCGCTGCCCACGACGTATGGGCAGTGGTTGCAGGTGAAGAAGACAACTAGTGTCTCCTCTGAAAAGTCTGATAGCTTGTATGTCTTGCCGTCTGTGGCTGGAAGCTCAAAGTCTGGAGCTTTCTCGCCTAGTTGAATTGTGAATGACATGGGGTTCACTGCCAGATGGGTGTTAATATATGATGCTCTAAGGCAATGAAAAAGGGTGAAAGTCCGCGCTTGTGGGTCTTTGAACCGATTATATTATTGACTAATCTGTGATTTTTCTGAGTTCCCATACTGTTCCTTTCTTTGAAATACAATGGATTCGAAAAACGGTTTTATCGTCAGACTCCCATGAAGGGACTCCAAGTGCTGTGTATCCTGCATATTGTCTTGCAGGATCTTGGATTCCACTACAGAGGCCTTTCACATAATCTTGGACATACTCGATTGTGTACGAATCTCCAATTTCGTGTTCACATACACCATTTTTTTCTATACAAGTGATTTGTACTTTGGTCTCCCAAAAGTTTTCAGTCATAACAGTTCAGACTATTAATCCTTAATATAAGTCTAAAGAAACCTACTTGGGAATCAGTGGAATGATGTTGATTCCCACTGGGACGAATCGATTATTGTATTGGGAGGAGCGAAAGCTTGCGTAAAGCAAGTCTCGTGACGGACAGGCGCCCAGTAATAGAACAAATTGACTATCTTGTGAGGTAACCCAGAACGTCGAACTGTGGTTCGCGAAGCTCCTCCAGAACCTCTAGACGAGTTTGCAGTTTAGGGTTATTCTCAAGCTCCTTGACCAGTGCCTCTGAGATGTAGACTGTCTCAAGTTCCTGTGTGTTCTTGACGCGAATTACCCTTGCGTCCCTGGGGTTGACAGGTCCACTGATTCTGATGGCAGTCGCGATGGCGTCTCTGTCGTTGGGTAGGAATGGTGGTATCTTGCCTGTTTCCCCGCTTCCCTGTGTCAGGCAGTTGACGTATGTCTGGTGGTGGTCGATCTTGTCGAAGGCACGCCTCGTGGTAACATCTGCCAGCCCCAACCCTATGGCGTTGCCGTGGGTTTCATGGGTGAGGTCGAGGACGGCTATCTTCTTGACACGGGATGCTCTTGGGTCGTGCTCGTTCTCCATCCAGAACTTGCCCGTGACGTTGGTGTCCATTCCCACGCCGCTGATGTTCTTCCCTATTTCATCAACGACAAGCACATCAACGTCTTTGAATGGTAACCTTGGTAGCATCTCCTTGGCGGTCTCTAGTAACTCCTTCTCCCTGGCATAGAACTTGTCAGGGTGGAGCACGTGGACTGACGCCGTTCCGTGGTACGCGTTCTCGATGACCGCCAGCCCCATGACGACGTTTGTCTTCTCGATTATCAGCTTCCCCGCCTCAGGTAGAATCCTGTGGTAGCCGTCGTACCTGTGCCAATGGATCATTTCAGCCCCTTTCTGATTGCCCAGACCGATGGCAAGCATCTTCAGCAGTCCACTTTCTATCTCGCCCTTGAAATCGGTGTGGGGCTTTATCCTCCCTACGGGGAAAATACCGTCGGCATCAATGGCAGTCTTGCTCAGGAATATCTCAACCCCTCCGTCCAGCTCACCAATCATACGGACCTCCATACTGGAGACGAAAGGTGCACCCACTGATTCCTCGGTGATGCCCATGCCGTTGAGTAGTTCCACCTGGCCCTCGGGCGTTGAGCCCCCGTGACTCCCCATGGCCGGGACAATGAAAGGCTCCGCCCCCACAGCCTTTAGCTCCTCGACGACGGTTCTAAGAATCAAGGCGATGTTGGCGATACCTCTGCTCCCAGCCGTGACAGCTATCCTCTGGCCGGGTTTGACCCGTTCCGAGAGTTTCTTCTCCTTGAGTTGCGCCCTGATCTCTCCTGAGACATCTTCGACGGTGGGCTGGTTGAATATTTGACGGGCTTTTGCCATTCGCGGTAGCTGCATGGGTTAACGTAGCGGTCTGACCGCTTATTGTTTTCTAGCGTGTAGGCACGTTGAGTTCTACCAAGTAATATTATATGCTTTATTAGCCCCAGTTTCAATGGAAAGGCATGAGAAAGACGGTGTATCAATCTGCTGTAGCGTTGCTCGCGTTGGCTGCACTGATTAACGGAAGGCTTGTTAGCTTCCCCGATAACGTCCACACGTTGCATGGGTTACCACTCAACTGGGGGGTCCACCAGTTGGTTACTATCGTGGGGCCGGTTGATTCATGGATGGTAAACCTGGTCAATCTCACACTGGACTTGGTATTTTGGTTTGGGCTTGTGTTGTTGACCCCAATTATCGTTGATCGGTTTATCTCAGAATAACGCACGTTTTTTTGTGCCGAGTTACTCAGAGAGCTCCTGGAACAGGGTATCAGCGATAGAAATCGCTGCGTTCTCGATCTCAGGGCTCATTGGTTGGTAGAATTCTATGGTCTTGGGTTGTACCCCCAGCAATAACACTCGCACCCCGGCGCTTCTCTCTACATACTTGATGAAAATAGTCAACGGGAGGCTGTGGGTGGATACAGCATGCCCGTCTATTTGGCCGCCAAGGATGAGTCTCGTCTCACCCACATGTCCCCTGAAGTTGGCGGCATCGATGAGCAGGACATGAGTTGGCTCGTATTTCACAACTTTACCTACGTATGATTCTGGAACGGTTTCGGCGTTGATGAGCAACACGTTTTCGATATGCCTTTCCTCAAGTAGCTCGATGACCCTAGGCCCTACCCCGTCATCAGCCCTCAAGGGATTGCCCACTCCTACCAGAGCCACCCGTTTCAGGTTCTCACCGAGGTACTCCCTTAGGCCATCATGAAGTGACATTACGGTGAGTTGTAGGGCTGATAAGTAAAAAGTGTTTGAGAGAAAATTAGAGCTGGGACGCGACCTCGTCCTTGAACTTGGCCAGCATCTCGATGTTGGACGGGATGTCCGCGAATGGCTTGACGTTGATGACGCTCATTGTCATGCCAAGATCCATTGCCTTCCTCCACTTTTCGATGAGAACCTCGGGTGTTCCCACAAAGTCATTCTCGGAGATGGATTTTGCGTCCTTTCCGTCTGCCTTCTGTTTCTGCAGGTAGGAGTCGTACGCCTTCTGGGTGTCGAATAGCCAGACGCTGGGAGCGAAGCCGTGGATGAAGACATCGTCTATGGTCTTGCCATATTTTTCGATGGCTGTGTGGTAGATGCCCATTATGCGCTCGATGTTGGCTAGGTTACCGCTACTGTTGATGCCGTCGGCGTACTTGGCTGCGATTCGGATAATCCTTGGCTGCCTTGCGCCTACGCTGATCTTCATGTGTTTGGTGACTGGCCTCGGGACGTTTATGGCCTCCTTGAGTTTCCAGTATCTGCCCTCGTAGCTGAACACGGGGTTGTCGAACATGCCTCTCATGATCTGGACGGCCTCCTTGAGTCTTGTAACTCGCTGTGCTGCGCTTGGCATTCCTCGGCCTTTCTCCATGAGGTCATATCCAAGGTACTCCTGCTCTGCCCATCCCGCGCCCAGGATAAGCTCGAACCTGCCTTTGGTCATGACGTCAAGGGCTGTTGCTGATTTTGCCAGGTAAGCCGGGTTCCTGACGCTGTTGAAAAGTGTGATGTGGCCCACTTTGATCTTGCTCGTGTGGACGCCTAGTGCTGTAATGGCCGTCCATGCCTCTAGGTAGGGCTCCTTCCCGCCATCGGCGAAGCCGTTCACGTGATCGTTCAGAAAGACGCCGTAATAGTCAAGCTCCTCCGCGCCGAGGGATAACTCCAACATCTTGTCGTAGGTGACCGCTCCGCGGATGAAAACTCCGAAATCCATGGGGGATACCTTCATTCATGGTTTTTAAACCAAATGATTGTCGTCTCCGGAAAATGGGCAAGCTTAAACACGGGCATCGTACGTTAGGCTAATTTGTTATAGCATGACTGACAAGCCGCCTATCAATACACGATTATTCTATGGCTGGGTAATGGTTGCCCTAGCGGGTTTTACCCTATTCTTCAGCGGACCCGGCCAGACCTTTGGCGTTAGCATGTTTATTGATAGTTATATCAACGATTTTGGGTGGACCAGGAGCACGGTTTCCGGAATGTACAGTACGGGTACTTTCATGGCAGGTATTGTTATGGGCGTGGTGGGAGGGCTTTTTGACAGATATGGCCACCGGAAGATGGGTACGGTCGTTGCAATTCTTTTTGGGTTTGCGTTATTGTTTATGAGTACTGTTAGTTCGGTTCCGATGCTTCTTGTTGGGTTCTTTCTCATTAGGTTACTTGGTCAAGGCAGTATGAGTCTGATAGGGACTACCTTGGTGCCTCAGTGGTTCATAACGAAGAGGGGTAGGGCGGTTAGCATTGTTAGCGTTTTTGGGGCTTTGGGGATGGCTATTATGCCTCCGGTTAATTCGTGGCTAATCGAGAATTATGGCTGGCAAACGGGGTGGAGGTTCTGGGCGGTTGTGATGTGGGTGGTGGTGGCGCCTACTGTATATTTCTTTATCAGGACACGTCCAGAGGATGTTGGGCTTTCTCCTGACAATGAGGTACATATTCCGACGGAGGGAGGTATTGGAATTGTAGAGGAGGTCTCTTGGACATTAAAGGAAGCGTTACGTACTCGTGCGTTCTGGATGATTCTTTACTCTGTAGTTGTTCCTTCAGCTATTATTACGGGGTGTGTTTTTCACCAGATCAGCATTTTGGGGCAGGCTGGGTTGACGCCAGGGAGTATAGCGCTGATTAGTGGAGCAACGAGTTTCGTTAGACTGCCACTGGTTTTGGTGGCTGGGCAGTTGGCAGACAGAATTCAGTTAAAATATCTGCTTGCCGTGAGTCAGGCCGTCCTGTTCGTGATGTTAATTGCTCTTTATTTAGCGAACTCTGTTCCTTTGGTTATAGTCTATGGGGTACTCATGGGGACTCAGATGGCTTTGCAGGGGCTTATTATGGGTGTGATCTGGCCAGATTACTATGGTAGGAAGCACCTCAGCACCATCAGGGGCATAACGATGATGGCCGGTGTGATTGGGTCCGCCTTGGGGCCTCTACCCTTCGGTTTCGCATACGATGTTTTCGGGGGGTACACGGAAGTGGTGATTGTCTCGATGTTATTCCCTATAGTTGGAACTGCATTAGCGCTTTTAGCCAAGAAGCCAGTAAAAATGGCTTAGACCCACTTCACTGAAGGGGCCTTTTTGGGTGGCGGGTCTGGGAACTTGTCAGCGTACCCTAGGATCACTGGACCGAATATCTTCTCTTTCTCCTTGAGATCAAGAGCTTTTACGATCTCGGGGTTGTCCAGTACCTGTGCGCCGAAGTAGAGGTAACAGCTTCCCAGCCCGAGGGAGTGGGCTGCTAGCATCATGTTCTCCGTGACGAGGGCGCAGTCGATGGCTTTGGTCCCGATGACGAATACCACACATGGGGCCTCGTAGTAGACTGGATCCTTCATCTCGCCATAGTGCTTGACGGTCTCGAAATGTTCTGGGTTGTTCTTCTTGATGTTATCAAAGAACCGTTTCCAGTTGGCGTACGCCGTATTGTAGAGCTTGCCTCGCATTTCGGTGTCTGTGACTACTACGAACCGCCAAGACTGGCTGTTGTTGCCGGCTGGTGCGTAGTTACCTGCCTCGATTACTTTCTCGATTAACTCCTTGGGAACCGGTGTGTTCTTGTAGCTGCGGACTGACCGTCTGGTCTTGATGTTCTTTAAAACTGGGTTCATGCCATGTATTGATCGGTTATCGGATAAGAAACCTACTGATGCGCACGCAAGGCTTAATCTTTGATTATTCTCATTGCCTCGTCGTATCTTTCCATGGTATCCAGATCGAAGAAGCTTCTGAGCTCGGGATCTATTATCTTCAATCTTTCAACTAGGATGCGTGCAACGGATGGCAATGTCTCAAGCACTTTCCGTAGCCTCAGATCACCATCGTTTCTCAGTTGAACGGCTCTCCTCTTTCCTACTTCAACGTTGTAGACGGCGGGCAATGGCTCGATCCAGCCGTCTGGTTTTATGAGTAACGTGCCGTTGAGCTCAAAGGAGAGAAGGAAAAGGATGTCCACGAGCTCGCTGTTGATGAAGGGCATATCGCAGGCGGCGACGACAGCGTAGTCCCCCTTCGCGTGTGTCAAACCAGTGATCAAGCCAATCATGGGTGATCCATCATCGTAAAGGTCAGGGACAACCATAACATCGTCCTCCACGGCGTTTCTGTAATGTTGAATCCTCTCCTTGGAGCCCACAACCACAATTATTTCATCAACTATTGGCCTGAGGCTTTCAACCACATAGCGGATGAGGGGCTTCCCGTTCAGGTCTATCAAGCCCTTGTCCGTTCCTATCCGCTTTGATTCGCCGCCGGCGAGGATTATCCCAGTTCTCATGTTGCCCCTCTTGATTTCTTGACAGAATAACTCATCTGACGCCCTTTTTAACGGCTTCCGATTTTAAATTTGGAATCTGAGGTATGTGTCTAATATTTCATCCATTTTGGATTTGTTATTTCGTATAAATGAGAGGGGTTGTATTATTCAGTGTTGTACACAGCCAAATCGTGCACGCTCGCATAAAAAGATGGAAAATCCACAAAAGCGCATTATTCTTGTACATGGCGCTAACTTAATTACCGCAGTATCATAATAGGTTTGAATCCTAATGAGAGCGGTCATTATCTTAACAAGTATAATACTTGTCACAGCCGTTGTTGGTGTTAGTCTAGGAATAGTAGACCTCGATAATCTAGTCAACAATCCTTCTGAAGAAATGAGAAATATTGGTATTTCAATTGAAGAATTTCTGAGTCCAAAAATCACAACTGGTGATGGCAACGATAATTCTACTTCATCAAACACAGGTACCTCTGGAGGAGATCAGTCCTCAAATACGGGGACCTCCAATGATGATGATTCAACTACCAACAATGATTCTCAAGCGGACCCAGTTTGGGAGACTGTGAGCTGTCCAGAGGTACTGCCACTCGCACCAGGCTACGAAGACAAAGTTGAAACCGGCTGGGTGAAAATGGAATATCCAATAAACGAGGAATGGCCTTATGAAAACTATAAACTCGTAATGGGAGAGGGTGAACTCTTTGCCCTCGGAAACAACGGAGGTTTAATGAGACTTGACTCCGGTTTCTGGAACAGACTTGACGCAAATACAACTCAAAGCTTATCGAGTATGATGTCAGGTACATGGCCCTCTTATTTTGTTGGAAATTATGGTACGATTCGGTCCTATAGTCCGGTAACAAGTAAAATCGAGAACTTGGAGACTCCATGGGATTCCTATGATGTATATGATCGTCCTAATCTGTACGCGGCTTGGGGAAGCAATCATGAAAACTTTTGGGTACTTGGAGATGGTGTGATGTACAACTATGCACCTCTTTCTCCAAGTGATCCGAATTATAATGCATCGGATCCCGGTCCAAAGTGGCAATATCATGAATCTCCTGTTTCACCATGGAGTTCTAGAGGGCCATATGATCGATACATAAGTGATGTTTGGGTCAATAATGATGATAGCGTTTTTGCACTCATTGGCAATCCGGGCGGAGGACAATATGTAACAGAATGGGATGGGAGTGAATGGGGTGAAGGAAAATCAATTCCTACAACCAGTCTTGTCCGGGATATCTGGGGTTTCAGTCATGACAATATTTTTGCTGTGGGGGTCGCAGCAGGTATTTGGCATTATGATGGAGTGGAGTGGACAGATTTTGAGAACCTAGGCCTTGATAGATGGAACAGCTACTCAAGCATCTGGGGGACGAGCATGAGTGACCTCTGGTGCGTAGGAGATTATGGTTCTACGTCAAGTCCTTTAATGCATTGGGATGGAACATATTGGTCAGGTCATACCGTTCCTGATGAGGACTATGCCGGATTATACTCCATTGTAGGATTTAGCCAAAACATAGCGGATGTTTACGTTTCAGGAGATTATGGTTATATCCTTCATTATATTCCTCCAACTGCAGGAGATACCAGTCCTAGCGACTTGACTGGAATTCAAGAGACTTGGGGCCATTATTTCTATGATTCATTTTCTGACGATTCGCATATCTACTATTGTGGAATTGAAGAGAACAGCGCATTTTTAGGTCGCTATAGTCAAGCATCTGGTTTGCAAGAGTTTTCGTTGAACACTGAATTGGAAATTGGGGCTTTCTTCAGTGTAACTGTGAAGGACAGAATGGTCTACGCTACGGGAAGACTGCTAGAAGGAGGATTATTAGTCGTAAAATATAACCTCGACACTGGGCAGACAACAACCTTTTCAGATGTGATAGAAGGGTCAAACTTGTTCCCTGACGAAATTATTGTAGATGATGAGGGAATGATCTATATTGCAGGGAAAACTGATACAGATATTGAGGATCAGGCTAACGCTGGGTTTTCGGTCCAGCCAGATGAATCATACAACTACAAACCGTACGCCTTTGATGCTTTCCTAATTAAGTATAATCCACAGGGGGAGAGGCAATGGGTCAGGATGTGGGGAAATCCGGATACGCCTAAACCTTTCAGTAGTTATAGTGGTGAAAGTGTCACTGGAATATTCATCGACGACCAAGGTATGATTGTAGTAACTGGTGATACTGATACGGGGAATTCATTTACTGTTGATTCTCATAATGGCGAAATTGGCTTGAATTTGAGTAACATGGGAGATGAAATTCTTGGAGGTTACTGGTATTGGATGTCTTTTGATTCGGATGGAACTATAGCATCCTCTAATGGTTGGACTTCTGGAGGTAGATGGAATATTATGGGATATTCTGATATGAGTAGTGACGGAAATCTCTACTTGGTTGGTACTAGTGATTATCGTGGGATTATCGCGGGTCAGCAAGGTACTCTGGATCAAAATCAAGTTATTATCAAACTTGATCAGGAATACGCCATTGAATGGCTTAGGTACCTTTCTCTTGGAAGAGCTGGAGTGTCTGATTGTGCCGTTGATGATGAGGGAGTGTATATTGTAGGTTCCACGTGGTCTTCTGTTGGTGGGCAAAACCATTATGGTTATAGCGATATGTACATAACACATCTTAGACAGGATGGGTTGATACTAGGGTCTGAGACTCTCGGTGGTTCAGATTCGGATTATCCAAATCTAATTGAGTTAAGTCCAAGTGGAACTCCTGTCGTGTGGGGATCAACATACAGCTCTGAGTTATTGGGTGGTAAAGAGGGCCCCTCGTTTATTCTTTGGGAGGTTGGTGCTATGATGATAGATCAATACGCAGAGTGCAGATTACCCTAATCTTTTATTATTACAACTCAGCCTACCAAACATTTTATTACTTTTTTCGTTGACTCCCCGCATTGTGTCGTTAGAATAGAGTCTAATTAATCTGCACCGCTCGTGTTTTCTGATTTCCTGTTCTGCGCTACCGAGAAAGTGATGATCGTATATTTGCAGAAAATAGTGAGAAATGAATACATACGCGCGCGCGGAATATTTGCCAATATATTAGGTAGTGCAGTTATGCAAACCGTATTAATATATCAAAAAACTTTGTGAACAGAGGGGCCAATGGGCCAAAGCTCCTGCTCATTCGCCTGAGGAATTGGTAGTCTTTCAGGGTCAGGGCTTTTGTCAAGATGAGCCCGAGGAGATACATTGTGACGGAGATGGTTCCACCTAGGACAAGTTCAATCCAGACGTTAACATGGAGAGTGGTAGTTAACCAGTAAATGACGGGGTATATTGTTCCCGAGATTGCCAGGTTTTTTACCAGGAACTTCCAGTCGATATCAAAGTTGAACAGTCTGCGGATGATCGTCAGGTTGTAAATAGAGTTCACAAAGTTTCCCATGAACATGATCGCTAGCAAACCAGGGACGCCGTACCTGGGGATAATCAGGAAGGATAGTGGGGTCACGACTATGAACCGTAGTATCGTTGATTTCAGGGTGTAGCTGGCTTTTTTCTGGCTGTTCAGCAAAGGTGCGTTACATACCGAGCCAGTTCCAATTACTACGGATAATAGCATATAATAGCGTAGGAAATGCGGAGCTAGTGGGTATTTTGTGCCAAACAAGGCGGTTATGATCGGGTCAGCCATGGCCATGATCATAACGACTATGGGATACGCGAATAGGGTTGAGTATTTTACGGCGTTTCTGTATAGGAATCGCAGGTCAGTCAAGTTGTTTTCTAGTTTTGAGAACAGGGGGAATATGGTTGTCCCGATTGGTAGTGTTACGAAACTAAGTAGAACTGAAAAGTAGATTGCAGCAGCATAGTTTCCTACAACGGTATCTGAGACGGAGGTCCCGAGGATTGTTATGAAAAGTTGGGGGATTATTCCGTTTAATAGGTTCGTTAGGTATATGGGGAATCCAAATACTAGGATCATTTTCAGGGCATCAATATGAGTGAAATCGTTTGTTGCAGGAGCTTCGTTTCGCCTTAATACTAGGATGAAGCCTAACCCAAGCGTTCCGCTTAGCAGGACGGGTGTGAAATGCCCAAAGATAGCTCCGAGTACGCCAAACCCGAGATAGATAAGAATGGGGGAGGAGACGCTCTTGAGAAAAGAGTATATGATGTTGAGAATACTTCTCAACTTCATGCGCTCATAGCCGACGGTTATCCCCATGGATAGAGTCATCAGAGAGGTCCCGATGATCCCTAATGAGAGATACTGGATGAAGACAGCTTGTTCGGGTTGATTATAGACCTGATTTGCGATGAAGCCAGATAGGGAGTAGACGATAAATGTTGCTAGACCGCTGGAAATTAGGGAAAGAAATACTCCAGTTTCAATTAATACACGTATCTGGTCGTTTTTACCCTCGAAACGATACTGTGAGATATACTTGATCATGGAGGGGCGGATGCCCAGTCCTATTACCAAGGAGGCCATGCTAACTATGGATTGGGCTAAGTTGAACTGTCCGAAACTCTGGGCACCGAGCAGGTTGGCAACTAGGAGCATCCCGATGGCCAGTACTACGGTGGATGAGACCTGACCAAGGAGGAGTATCAAGCTTCCTCGTGTAGTCTGATTTACTAGGTCATTCAAGTTCTCGCCCATGATAGGAATCTCCGGTTACTGAGGATATTATCTGTCCTACGTGGAGTTAAATGCGTATCCCTAAGTTTCGGTTTTTGTTTGTAGGTGAAATGATTTTATGTATGTCCCTGTTATCTTCATATGTTGAGAGTAACTTGGGGGAGTTTATTTGACCACATCATCAGAAGTAATTCATTGCCCGAACTGTAAAGAAGACGTACCAAGGACCCTTTACTGCCTAAACTGCGGATACCCGCTATACAAGCTTGAACAGGAAGAGAAGGTAGAGGATCAAGCTGAGGAGCCAGTAACCGAAACGGAGCCGGAGGTCAAGGTCGATATGAGTGTCGAGTATGAACCTCCACAGGAAACGTTCATGGTTGAGGAGCCCGAACCAGAGGTTGAACCAGCGCCTGAACCAGAACCGGAGGTTGAGATCGAGGTAGAAGAGGAACCAGAAGCCATTTGGGAGCAGGCACCTGAAGAGAAGCCTGCGGAAACCTCGGAACCTGATTACGAACCAGAGATAGAAGAGGACCCTGAAACGATTTGGGAGCCAGAGCCGGAACCAGAAGCAGAGGTAGAGTCTGAGACGGTCAGTGAGCTCGAAGAGGAGCCAGAGACGGTCTTTGAGCCAGAACCGACTCACGAGCCAGTAATTGACCCCGAAATTGAACAAGAAGTAATAACGAAAGAGGAGAGAGAAGAATACATGATGGATGAAATAATGATGGAGTATGCGCCAGATCCCCTCTCGAAAGAGGTAATGGATAACTTGGCGAAGAACATCACACTGAAAGTCAGGCTGGTACGCCTGCTGAGAGACAACTCCGTGAAGGAGGAGACCTTCAGGAAGCTATTCGACAACTATGTCGATCAGGGCAGACTATGGGTTAGCAGGAGAGACGATACCATTACCCGACTAAAGTCTGACTTGGAGCGAATGGAGACCGAATTTGTTGCTGCAAGGAAGGATTTCGAGCTCCTTGAGATCAGAAAGAACATCGGGGACGCCGGAGAGGACGAATATGGGGTCAAAGCACCTGCATTCAAATGGGACATCGAGCACTTGGACACCGAAATAAAGAGCTGTAAAGGCGGGATCCAGTACATGATCAACCTAAAGTCTCTTGTTCCAGGGGAAGAAGTGGCTGAGCTTGAGAGCCTAGGTCAAGCTGATTATTCGAGCCTGGACAACATCGAGGACGTTACCTCTGATACTATCGCGAGGATGAAGGAGTCCCTCGCAGAAGCCCTGAACACAATTCAGGGCTAGAACTCTTTCTCCTCACTTTTTAAAAAAAGCCAGATAGAGAGCAGTAATAATGCCACACCGGGCACACCAAACAGCATATAGCCGAACGAAATATCCCCGAGTATGAGCAACAATGCAGAGTTCAGTGGGCCACTGAGCACGTACAACAAAGACGCCCCCATTACAGATCCTATCGCAAGGAGCACGCTCAACTGGGTCTGTTTCATGAAAACTGAGTCGAGTTGCAATTCGTTTACGCCTCTTTGCTTCAGACTCTCAAGGTCCTCTCGACTCCTTGAGATAAAGTAGAGCGAAAGATATCCTAGGAGCATAACGGTTCCACTGAAGAAGACGTATGAAGGATTTCTAGTAGGCACTAGTATCTGGGACTTTTTAATCAGGTTCATCCAGTTCAGCCCCGAGTGGCTCAGTACCTCCGGGGTGAGTAAGAGCAAGTTGATCTGATAGATATCTATGATGTCCTCGGGCTTACCCATGATGTAATCATAAACGATGACCAGAGCCACGATTAACGTCACCACCGCCGGGATAACAAGTGATACCTGCGAGGACGAGATGGTCATGATACCGAATAGACGAAGGAGTTGACCTAGTCCACTAGCTATCGTGTGGTACAGCGACGAGCTCAGGAAACTGTTGACCGCCAGGTAGCTGCCCAGTATTGTCACCCCGGCCTCGTATGCCCGAACCACGTTCTTATTCATCGCCGTTTCACCTGTGACAGTAGCACATCTGTTATTGTGGATTCGGAGGGGTTCCAGTTGACAGTGGTAATACCCAGCTGCCTGAATGCCGCCATCTGGGAGGTTTCCCTGTGTTCAAGTAGTTCAGCGGCGGTTCTGTCCCCTGGTTTGTTGATGGACAGGCTGTAGCCAGAGACATTGATGAGCATAACGTTGGATAGTCCCCTGCTCCTTCTGCTATATTTCCTGAAATCCGTGATTCCTTTGGTGATCTCGTCTTTGTTCTTTTCGTGGACCCTGGTCACTACGACGAACAGGGGGTTTGTTCCGTATATGTGACGCTTCATCTGGTTCACGGCGTCGCTGAGGGAGCTGTTTGAGGCCTTTAGCTCGGTGCTCATGAGCGTTCTATGTATCTTGAATTGCTGCACCCTTCCAATTTCTGGGAACAGGAAAAGGTTCTCGCGTGAACTACGATTCTTGAGACTCTGCAGGCCGCTGTTGAAGAGGCATAGCCCAACCATGCACTGGCGGCTGAGATAGTACTCAGATAGGCCTAGCGTGGCCTGAACAGCGTACTCGAAGCTGTTTTTCAGGCTGGTACCTAGACCCAAGGAGGTTGATGTGTCCAGGAGGATGAATACCATTCGTTTCCCTTCTCGCTCGTACTCGTTTATCACTGGCCTGCCGTGCATTCCCTTCCTGGCGGTTGCCTTCCAGTTGATCTGCCTATAGGAATCGCCGTGGGAGTACTCTCTGAGTTCCTTGAAGCTGGTTGTTGGCACTCCTATCTTGATCCTTGACTCCGCGGGCATCGGTATCTGGGAGAGAAGTTTCTGATTCCTCACCCTTCTGGCTGTCAGGATTCTTGGCTTCACTATTAGCTCGGTGACCTCATCGAATTGCCCTAGTCTAGTTGGCTCAAGACCCAGTGAATGACATATTTCCCAGCGCGGGGCGCGTATCTGGTAGACCCCACGTTTCGTGCATTTGATCTTATATGACATCTGGATGACGCTGTTTTTCCGGTCAACCCAGAAGGTCTGGATATTGTTGCCCTCCAGTAATTCAAAGTGGGGAGGGATATCGCCACCCAGAGTCACGTTCCCGCTTCCAGCCTCGAATTCTACCCTGTAATCAAGGACCAGCTCGTCATCAACGTTCACTATGATGGATTCTGGGAGAGACTGGAGCATTGGTTCACTGGGCCCTTGGATGTTTGTGGAGACAATGGTAAAGATCAGTGGGATAAGTCCCAATCCAAGGAGAACGCTGTTACCCATTACCATGCCCGTTAGTATAAAGCCGAGGGCAGTGAGCGCGAGCTTCAGGGGGTCTCCTGTCAGCAATTTGGTTACCTTCGTATGCTCTCTTTAGGGGCCTCTATCTGTTCAAGGATTTCCTCGACTATTCCTTGGGGCGTGATTTTGTCCTCAAGGGCGTACTCAAGCTTCATAATGATCCTGTGGGCGAGTGCGTTGACAGCGAAGAGTTTCACATCGTCTGGGATAACATAGTCCCTGCCGTTGAGTACGGCGTTTGCCTTTGATACTTTGTAGAGGCTCAGTCCTCCTCTGGGACTTGCACCCACATCGACGTAGGGGCTCTCGCGGGTGGCTCTCACAATTCGTGAGATGTAGAGGTAAATCTGGTCGTCAACGTAGACGTCCTGTTCCACCATCTCTTGGAGTTTCCTGAATCCACTGGTGGTGGTAACGCTCTGGACCTTTTCTGTTGGGTCGTCCTGGCCCCATTCCGACCGACGCTTCATAATGTTTGCCTCCAGTTCCTCCGTTGGGACGTACCCAGTTGATAGCTTTATGAGGAACCTGTCCAGCTGCGCCTCTGGAAGTGGGTAGGTTCCCTCCAACTCGATGGGGTTCTGAGTGGCGATGACAAAGAAAGGCTGTTCAAGAATGTGGGTTTCACCCTCTATCGTGACTTGCCGTTCCTCCATGCACTCCAGTAGGGCGGATTGTACCTTCGGTGGTGACCGGTTGATCTCGTCAGCTAGCAGGATGTGTGTGAAGACGGGTCCCTTTTCAAGGCTGAACTCCCCCGTGTTCATCCTCCAGACCCTCGTTCCAGTGATATCAGCGGGCATCAGATCTGGTGTAAATTGCACCCGCCCCCAATCGCACCCTGTTGTCTTGGCGAATATTTTCGCTAGGAGGGTCTTTCCAAGACCTGGGTTGTCCTCAAACAAGATGTGTCCGTTTGCGAGGGCCGCTGCCAATACCTTCATCAACAGTCTCCTGTCGCCTACAAAGTACTGCTGGATCGTGTCGAGGATCTGGTCAGTGATCTCCTTAACTTGATTGAGTTGCATGGTTGGATCTCTTGATGTGTCTTTAGGTCAACGGGTTTTAACTGTATGGTGGGTTGTACTGGTTTTTTCGTTCATCTTCATACATTTTCAGTTTGAGTATCGAAGTTGAATTCGAGATAGTAAACGAGCAATATAGGATGGACACAATACGTTATTCGTTACAATCAACCCCTTCATTTTGTGATTATTTTTACTGATTTGTGGAACATGTGTATTCATTCTAAAAGTTCTATTCATGAAATGCATTAAATTATACATAAAATGAGGGTTAGGAATAGAGAATCATCCTACATTTTCTTCATTGTTTTGTTTATTCTGGTATATTCTTCAATATAGTAAGAATAATGGATTATCCAAATAGTACGTAACCATTATAACCTTCACTCTACCAGTAGTGGTTATAGAAACGGTAGCCACTACGTATGGGGTAGCTGAAGGGGGGGGGAAATACTATTTGCTCAAATCAGTTGTCCGCACGCATCAATTACGGGCGAAAAGCTCCCTGTTTGTGGCTTACCATGGAAGTGTAGAAAAGTGAGATATGTAAGAAAGCGCGACGGCAAATTGGCCGAATTTGATAATTCGAGGATTGAGAACGCCATTGGGAAAGCTGCGAGGGCAGTGGGCGAAGGAAACGAGGAGATGGCGGCAGGAGTTACCCATCTAGTGATGGGGAAGCTTCTCGACAGGTTTGGGGATGACGGATGTCCCACGGTCGAGGAGATCCAGGACATTGTAGAGGAGACCATAATCATGGCAGGATTTGCCAGGACTGCCAAGGCATACATCCTCTACAGGCAAAAGCAGATTGAGCTAAGGGAGCTGGCTGCTGGGCTTAGCTCAGATGACATGATCGAAAGGTACCTGATGCTCGACGATTGGAAGATCAAGGAAAACAGCAACATGAGCTACAGCCTCCAGGGGCTCAACAACTACATATCAAGCAATGTGATTTCCCGTTACTGGACAAACAGGATATACCCCCAGAACATTAGGGAGGCACACACCAGCGGGGCAATGCACATTCACGACCTAGCGGTTCTCGGCCCTTATTGCGTGGGCTGGGACCTGCCTGACCTCTTGTTATCAGGTTTCAAGGGAGTAGAGGGCAAGATATCAAGCAAGCCCGCGAAGCACTTTAGGACAGCGTTAGGTCAGATAGTGAACTTTTTCTACACCCTTCAGGGAGAGGCTGCAGGAGCACAGGCGTTCAGCAACTTTGACACCTATCTCGCTCCTTTCATAAAGTATGATAACCTCTCACAGGACGACGTCAATCAGGCGTTCCAGGAATTCCTGTTCAACATAAATGTCCCTACGAGGGTAGGGTTCCAGACTCCCTTCACAAACGTGACTATGGATATGAACGTGCCCAAGTTCCTCAGGAACGAGCCTGTGGTGCTCGGAGGAAAGTTCCATAATGACGACTACGGGGACTTCCAGGACGAGCTTGACATGTTCAACATTGGATTCGCCAATGCCATGAATGAGGGTGATGCCAATGGTAGAGTGTTCACGTTCCCAATTGCGACCTACAGTATCACCGATGACTTTGACTGGGACTCACCTGTCTCTCAGAAGATCTTCGAGATGACCGCCAAGTATGGGACGCCCTATTTCAGCAACTTCCTGAACAGCGACATGAGTCCAGAGGACGTCAGGAGTATGTGCTGTAGGCTCAGGATTGACAACAGGGAGCTACGGAAAAGGGGAGGAGGGCTATTTGGTGCTAACCCACTTACGGGCAGCATCGGAGTAGTTACACTGAATCTGCCACGTATCGGCTACACTGTGAAATCGGAGGACGCGTTCATGGAGCGGGTCTACGAACTGATGGATCTAAGCAAGGATAGCCTTGAGATCAAGAGGAAGACCGTGGAGAAGCTGAGCGAGAACGGCCTGTACCCGTACAGCGCGTTCTACCTCAGGAACGTCAAAGAGGCATTCGGCTCCTACTGGAAGAATCATTTCAGCACCGTAGGGTTACTGGGTATGAACGAGGCCATAGTGAACCTCATGGGCTCAAACATCAACACACCGGAGGGGCTAGCTTTCGCAGAGAGGGTCCTCAAGGGTATGAGGGACAGGCTCAGCGACTACCAGGAGGAGACTGGAAACATCTACAACTTGGAGGCGACGCCCGCAGAGGGAACCAGCTACAGGCTAGCAAGGATGGACAAGCAGAGATATGGCAGCATCAAGGTGGCCAACGAGGACAAGCTACGTCCAGGTGTGGAGCCCTTCTACACCAACAGCAGCCATATGTCGGTAGACGAGTCATCGGATCTGTTTGATGTCCTGGAGCACCAGAACAACCTACAGCCACTGTACACAGGTGGGACCGTGTTCCACACGTTCCTTGGCGAGAGGCTACACTCATGGAAGGCTGCGGCTAACTTGATCAAGAAGATGGCTGAGAACACCAACATGCCATACTTTACGCTGACCCCAACGTTCAGCGTCTGCCCAACACATGGCTACATCACGGGAGAGGCATTTACATGCCCCACCTGTGCGTCAGAGTGCGAGGTATACAGTAGGGTGGTCGGGTACATGAGGCCAGTGAAGCAGTGGAACGACGGGAAGCAGGCGGAGTTCAGTATTAGGTCGACCTTCGACGCGGCCGCGCCCGTCATTGAAGGGTATGACGATTGAGGTTCGCAGGCTTCCAGAAGACTAGCCTCATAGACTACCCGGACAGGGTAGCTTCGGTTCTTTTTTCTGCAGGTTGTAACCTCAGGTGTCCGTATTGTCATAACGGTGACCTGGTGGAGGGTTACACGGGTCCATTTCATGAGGAAGTGGAAATCATCGAGATTCTTCTCAGTCGGAAACGTTACATTGATTCCGTCGTGGTATCGGGTGGGGAGCCTACCATGGACCCTGGGCTTCCAGCTTTCCTGGAAAAACTGAGAGAGCTTGGTTTCAACGTCAAGCTTGATACAAACGGGCTTAAACCGGACGCGTTGAGGGAGTGTCTTCCTTATCTGAGCTACGTCGCCATGGATGTCAAGACCTCAATTGAGAACTATCCTTCGCTTGGAACAGGGGACACGTCCCAGATCTCTGAGAGCATCAAAATAATCATGGAAAGCGGGTTGGACTACGAGTTTCGCTGCACGGCTGTCCCAGGGATTGTTGAACTGGAGTCTGTCCGTAAAATGGGTGAGATGGTGCGCGGGGCAGAGATATTTGTGTTCCAACAGTACAAACCAGAGAAAACGCTGGATCCAACGTACAACGATATCATTCCTCACACGGAGGAGCAGATTAGGGAGTTCGCTGCGATCATGGAGAATTACGTCGAAAAAGTTCTGCTCCGAGTATAGTAGCAAGGATATTCTTTTCTGTTGAGGCGTCAAGCCTTTATTATGATTAGAAAACAGTTTTTTGGGTCAACAGGGCACAAGAGTAGCGCTACGTTATTCGGGGCTGCGGCTCTAGGTAATGTTACACAAGAGACTGCAGACGATGTGCTCAAGCTTCTGTTGGAACATGGTGTAAATCACATTGATACTGCCGCTAGTTACGGGGATAGTGAGCTGAGAATCGGTCCTTGGATGGAGGATCATAGGGACAAGTTTTTCCTTGCTACAAAGACTGGTGAGCGAACTTACTCTGCAGGTAAAAAAGAGTTCAGTAACTCGCTGGAGAGACTTCAGGTGAAAAATGTTGACTTGTTACAGCTTCATAACTTGGTTCATCCAGATGATTGGGACATGGCTATGGGTGCTGATGGGGTTTTGAGGGCGGCGGTCGAGGCGAGGGATCAGGGGTTATTGAAGTATATTGGGGTAACAGGGCATGGTTTGTTAGCTCCTACGATGCACAAGAGGAGCTTGGAACGGTTCGAGTTTGACTCGGTGCTGATGCCGTGGAATTACACTCTTTATATGAACACCAAGTATAGGCGGGATTTCGAGGAACTGGTAGGTATTTGCGTTGACAAGGGCGTGGCTGTGCAGACTATTAAATCGGTAACTAGAGGCCCCTGGGCGGAGAAACCAAGGACCAGAGGTACATGGTACGAGCCTCTGGAGGCTCAGGAGGATCTTGATCTCGTGGTCTCTTGGATTATTGGGCAAGAAGGGATATTTCTGAACACAGCGGGTGATGTGAATATACTCCCAAGAATTCTTGATGCGGCCCGTCGGCATAGGGGGCGTCCCTCTGATTCACAGATGAAAGGGCTTGTAAAGGCAAGACGGATGACCAATCTCTTCGTTTCTTAACTAGAAACAGTGGGGTCGATACGGATCAACGAGAGAACGGTGTCCACTATCTGTTTCCTTCTCTGTTTGTCAAAACGTTTGTGTTGGGCTATCTGCCATGGGAATCCGATCCTCGGTGGTTTTGTGTCCTGATGGCCAATCAAGAGTCCGTTTATTTGGCTCACTTGATTCAAAGCCATTCCTGATTCGGTTAAGAGTACTGTTAGATGGGTGACGAGGTCATCCCTCAGACTATTATCAATGAATCCCTCGATTAACCTGGAGAGTAGCTCTAGCTGGGGGTCGCTGATGGTCTCTACTTGCTGGAAGTGTTTCCTCCATGTTCCTGTCACGTCCTCGATAACTAGTGCGGTCTCCGCGTAACTCTTCAAGTTCTGGTAGCCGAGGTAGAATGTTCCGCATATTAGGAGCCATTCTGCTATCGTGATGAACTGAGGGTTGATGCCCGAGTACTTGAATAGGAAGTTTCGTACGAAGAAAATATAGAAAAAGAATGCAAAGTTAAGGAACATCACCTTTGAAATGTTCTCTCCGACGGTTTTACTCATGAATCGAAGGTAGCTATTTGGGTGGTTTGCACCAAGTCCGGTCAGGGTAAAGGCGCTGGTCAAAACCGTGCTTAATATGATTATATAATTGATTGGCTCGGCCAGTCCGGATTGGAGGATGGAGGTAAGCGAATCGGATAGCATAGTGCTTAGTGTAGCTGCTATGTTTGGGTACATGGCGAGCCATGTGTTGCTGCTTATGTATCCAACGAATAGGATGTAGATGCTTGTGATTATGGGCTCAAAGAGTTGATTGATGTCATTGAGGATTTCGATGACCAAGTTGTGGAGTACCGACAGTAGTGAGGTGTATATTAGGAACTCTGTGATGGGTCTTAGCCATAAAGGGAATGTAGACCAGTTGGAAAGTAGGTAAAGGAATCCGGTGATGCTTATGGTTCTGAGCCCGTTGGCAAGTGGAGTTATGATCTCTCCTACGAGAAGTTTCTCGATAACTAGTGCGATGTATCTGAAGACTAGAAGGACTGTTAGAGGCAGTCCAAGGAATGTCAGGTTTACTTGTTGGTCTATGCCTAGGAACGTGAGGGGTATGGTTGTGTGTTGGAGAACTAGGAACCAGACTGTGAGCAGGATGGATACCAAGTAGGCTATACTTGGGACTGCTAACTCCTTAACCGTCTTTTCCATCTATTGCCTCCTTGTATGTTCTCATTGCCTTGAAGAACCGTGTGTATTGTTCGCGGTTGACTTCGTGTAGGCTATAGTTTGCTTCCTCGAATATGAACACGAGTTCCCGTAGTGGCTCGTGGCTGAGTTCTGGGGTTTCGTTACTGAGGTACAAATACAGTTCTCTGGCTGTGTAGTTGTCCTGGATTGATTGGAATCTTTCCCTAGCCTCCTGGAACCGGTTATTGAATAGGCGGATGATCTCATCTCTGTATTCCACTATCTTGATGTCCAGATTTGTTCTGAGGCCTTCTTCTTCATGGAGAAGTTTCAATCTATGAATTCCTTTAACTACAAAGGTCTGGGTGTAGGTTATTTTGCCATTTGAGTCAGTCTTGGCGGATGTTAGCTCTGTCTCGTTGAGGAGGAGTGTGAGTGTTTCTCCGGTTGACGGTGTTTTCTCTTCATTGAGCATCAATCCATGGATAGTTATTGACTCGTTTATTCCCCATACGGCTGGTAGATCGGACTCGATGTTGGGAAGAATGATTCTTAACCGGTCTGATTGGACTTGGTTTACTAGCTCAATGTCCTCGATTTCGATCTTGTGGCTTTTCCTTTGATTCAAATAGTAGAATAGCCCGGCTAAGCCGCCTATCAGAAGTACTACAGCCGTTAGTTGGATTATTGGAAACTTGGTGTTTTTGATGACTGTTATTGATTTGTTTGCTGAGGAGGATAACATGTATCCTTGACCAGGGTAGGATGCTTTCACGTTAATCGAGCCGGTTTTATCGGGGAGAGGTATCTTGATAACGGCTTTTCCATCTGAGTCGGTTACGGCAGTCTCTGTGAAGGTCTGGTTCTGGATGCTATATGAGAATTCTATTGGACTCTCTCCGAGAGGCTTCCTTGTGTCGTCGCTGAGGGAGACGGTGATATCAGTCTTTGTTCCGACTTGTCCCGAGTCTTGGGTCTGCATCGTTAGAGTGGTTCGTGCCTTGACTATCGCGTATGTTTCCAATGTCTCGTGATTACTTTGGACTTCAAAAAGGAGAGGGGCCGTGCCCAATTCTGTGGAGTTTGATAGTGTCCTTTCGATGTAGAACTCTCCATATTCGTTGGATACGGAGACGGTGTGTTCGCCGAGAAGAGTCATTGATATGGACTCAGAGGACCCCGGTATGTCTTCGGCTCTTACTTGACCGCGTATGGTTGACCTTTCGCCTCTTACTAGTACGGTTTCTGGGGGTATGGCTATTTGTAATGGAATTGATCTTATTGTTACGGAGTTTTCTGCTCCATAGGTGTATTGGATTCCCTCCCAGCTGAGTGTTATGTTCACGTTTCCGGGGTCTGATACAGTGTAGAATGTTATCTTACCTGATTCATCTGTTATCAGGGTATATTCTCCGTCGCCTATGGCTATGATACATAGTGCGTCGGTGATGGTTTGGTTGGTTTTGTTATCGACGAGTGTGGCGTTTACGGAGTACTGTCGCCCAGAAATGACTTTTTCAGGTGCTTTTATGATGAAATTGGTCTCACTGAATGCGGTAAGGGGTGGATCGCTCCAGGAGTCCATGTAGGTGTTATCACCGATGGTGTGGGCATCCACCATGTATTCGCCGTTTGGGAGGTTTGTGGGGAAAATACATGTGATGTTAAACTGTCCGTTTGTTACGATACCTTGACCGGATAGAACACCGGATTCGTCCTTGTCCCGTTTCAGGTAGATGAGAACGTCTAGCCCTTCTACGCCTATTGCGTTCTCGTCAACAACAGTGCCTGTGACTGTGAACTCGCCTCCGACGGTGACTGTTGCATCTTGGTGGGTTATGTTTGTGAATGTGGGGGTTTTGCCTGTTGTTTTATTGATTTGTGGGCTCGTTGTGGGAGTGGCGTCGAATAGGAGCCAGCCTAAGTCATCAAATAGGACCTCGGTGTATGCGTGTGCTTGGAATGGGCTGACGTCTTGTACCTCGACATCGGGGTTCACCAAGTAGCCTGTGACTAGTCGGGATGGGATGTTTATTGATCTCGTCATCATGGTTAATGCGGATGCAAAATCGGTGCATATCCCGCCTTGCTCATGTAAAAGGAACCAAATTATTTGGTCCATATCCTCTGGAGCTGAGGCGGCGGTCAGGTTGTACGTGTATTCAGTTCTGAGGTATTCGGCAATGGCGTCGATTTTCGAGTAGTCGGATGATTTGTCTGCTGTTATCTGGGTTGTTAGGGTTTGTAGTTGGTCTTTGAGTGTTTCTTCTATCTGGAGATATGGGGTGGTTGTTTGGACTGTGGTGGTTTCAAGCGTCTTCTGTGATAATGTGTATTCGATACTGCTTATCTTGTAGGAGGTGGATATGGGAGCTTCCGATAGGAAGAGCTTGAAATCAGGATAATATGAGACATTTGCGTCAAGTTCTAGTTGGGTTGGGTTCTGAGGTCCTGGTATATAGCCTGTAATGGTTGATGATGGATCGATGATATAGCTATAACCGGTACTGGTTTCGTATTCTGTATGGGTCTCCTCTATCATTTGTCCCGTGTACTCTATTGGCAAGCTGACTGGCTGGTACCATGACCCGTTGTAGTACTCGCAAGTGCCGTCTCGGAGGTACTGTGAGCCGGTTTTCCCATAGATGCTGAATAATCGTTCTTGGGTGATGTTGAGGCGGGCATCTGGGTAAGTGAAGTTGAGGTTCACAAACATGTCTTCTATGTTAGTGAGGTTGAGTTCGGGTATCTCATTGATCATGTCTTGAATCTGGGCGCCTGGAGTTGCATCGAAGATTAGCCAGCCCAGATCATTGAAGGGGATCTCGGTGAAAGCGTGGCTCTGGATAGGATATACTAGCTGCTGGTCTGCGAGGGGATCTATGTAGTATCCTCCGACGAGTCTTGCGCTTATTCCTAGGCTTCTTGATAGCATCACTAGGGCGGTGTTGAAGTGGCTACATACTCCTTGGCCTGACTCGTATAGGAAGTATTCAAGGGGGTCTGTTCCGGGTGGTGGTTCTGGGCAGCTGAGGTTGTACTCGTAATAGTTTTCGAGGTATTGTTCAAGTGCAATGATGGATTCGTAGTCTGTGGTGCTGTCCTGGGTTATTGCCTCGGCCAGGGCTTTGATATCTGATTCTAGGTAGTCAGGGATGTCCAGATACTGAGGGATTAGTTCGACGCTTGAGGCGTTCATCATTGCCTCGCTGAAATTATATAGAATGTACTCGATTTCGTATGATTCTGGTACGTTTTGTACCTGGAATATCTGGGAGTCCTCGAAGAACCGGGCAGGGTCGCTCAGGTTAATGAGGAGAGGGTTTTGAGGGGTCGGCAGGTACCCGCCCGTGTCTGTGAACGGTTTTATTGTTATAGTGTTTTGATCAAACTCGGTCCAGAGATCAATATCAAAGTCGAGAGACTCACCGTCGTATGACACGGAATTAGTGAGTGCGGTATCCCATATCCCGTTGAAATAGTCATCGTATGTTTGGAGTCTGAGGTATTCGGTGTTTGTTTTGCCAAGTATCTCTAGTAGTGGTTCTGGGTCGAGGTTGCCCAAGTCGATGTCGGGTAAATCTAGGCTGGTTTGATCAGGGTTTGTTGGGATATCAAAGTCGGGAAGATCTAGGGAGAGGTTGAAATCAGGTCTGGGTAGTTCGCTTAGGCTGGGCACTTCGTCGAGTGTTTGTATGCTATAATTGATTAGGAATACACCGAGTAGCGTACAGGCAAGGATCAGTATGGTCTGTCTTTGCCTGTTCATGTTTCTCAAACTCTGAGTTTGGAGTTGGTGGATAAAAGGGTTCTAGAAATGGGATTCATTTTCGAGGAGAGGTATTTGTCTGATTCAGTTTTTCGCTGTGGTTGTCTGGGCCTTTATTCGGTTAGTACTGAGAGTAATCCGTTTGGTGGTAGCGCGGGCATAATTTCATATAATAGAGATGAGTTTTGATTCGGTGATCTATTTTGAGTTATAAGGTTAAGGATATTGGGTTAGCTGATCAAGGAGAGCTAAACATCAGCTGGGCAGAAGACCACATGCCAGTACTAGGTATAATCAAACAAAGATTCGAAAAAGAAAAACCGCTGAAAGGAGTAACAATCGCGGCGAGCCTACACTGCACAAAAGAAACAAGCGTACTCATCAAAGTACTGCAAGCAGGAGGAGCAACAGTAGCACTCGCAGGCAGCAACCCGTTAACCACCCAGGACGACGTCGTAGCCGCCTTGGCAAAGTCCGGTACAAACGTGTACGCGTGGAGAGGACAGACCAAGGAAGAGTACTATGAGTGTATCAACAGCGTCTTGGACTACAAACCAGACCTAACCATAGACGACGGATGTGACCTAGTAAGCACAATACATAACGAGAGAAAGGAGCTTCTAAAGGGGCTTCGAGCGGGTAGTGAAGAGACTACTACAGGCGTCATCCGGCTAAGAGCCATGGAAGCAGATGGCGCCCTCAAGTGTCCGATGGTGGCTGTGAATGATACTCCAACCAAGAACATGTTCGATAATAGATACGGGTCAGGGCAGAGCACCATAGACGGCGTGATAAGAGCCACTGGAGGCATGTTACTTGCTGGTAAGAACTTTGTCATGAGCGGATACGGATGGTGTGGCCAGGGAATCGCAAGAAGAGCCTCAGGCATGGGCGCAAGAGTGATTGTCACTGAGGTAGACCCAGTCAAGGCGCTAGAGGCGGCGATGGAAGGTTACCGAGTGATGAACATGGAAGAAGCAGCCAAGATTGGTGATATATTCGTCACAAGCACCGGCTGCAAGCATGTTATCGATAAGCATCATCTTGAGGTTATGAAGAACGGGGCAGTTGTTGCGAACAGCGGCCACTTCAACGTAGAGATCAATATCCCAGCCCTCGAGGAAATATCTGATAAGAAGATCCGGGTACGACGTGATGTTGACGAATACCAAACAAAAGACGGCAGGAAACTATACTTGCTTTCAGAAGGTAGGTTAGTAAACCTGGCGGCGGCTGATGGGTCAGCGTGTGAAGTCATGGATATGAGTTTTGCGAACCATGCATTGGTTGCTGAGTGGCTTGTGAAGAATGATCTTGAGACGAAGGTGTATGATGTGCCTGGTGAGATTGATCACATGATTGCTTCGTTGAAGCTTGAAGCCATGGGTTTCGGACTGGATAAACTGACTCCTGAACAGGATAAGTATCTGAATAGCTGGGACGAGGGCACAGTCTAACCCCGATCATTCATTATTGGGAGTTTGAGATTTGTTGATCGTTTGTACAGGAACTATAGGTGTGGATATCACTCACACCCCCACCAGCAAGGGTTATCGGACTCTAGGAGGGTCAGGAGTATATTTTGCTATTAGTGCGAGTCACTTTGGGCCTACTGGGCTTGTTAGTATTATGGGAACAGATTTGACACTGGCTCAGGAAGGTTTGCTTAGGACTCGGTTGGACTGCGAGGGGGTAGAACAAGCAGACGGACAAACGTTCCATTATGTATCCGAGCTTGATGAAACGCTTACCTTGCGGACTCCGGTGTTGACTGAGTTAAACACGTATGGGGATTGGACCCCTAAGGTTCCTGAGAGCTACAAAGGCATGAAACTCAACTTTATTGGTAACGTACATCCGGTTCATCAGTTAAGTATTCTTGATCAGTTGGGTCATCCTGAGTTTACGGTTATTGACACGATTAAACTCTGGATGGATACGGCTATGACGGAGTTATTGGATGTTATCTCTAAAGTGAAAGGAGTCATAGTAAATGACATCGAGATAAGACGACTAGCTGGAGAGCCTAATCTGATCAAAGCGGCTCAAAGGTTACTTGAGATGGGTCCAGACTTTGTGGTTGTTAAACGGGGTGAGCATGGGGCTACTTTGTTCACGGAGGAGCTCATTTTTCCGTCTAATGCTTATCCGGTTGTGGATGTTGTTGATCCTACTGGGGCAGGTGATGCTTTTGCTGGGGGGTTCTTTGGACATCTTTCGAGAGTCGATGAGGTATCGGATCAAACAATGAAGGAAGCGGTACTGTATGGGAATGTTTTGGGGTCTTTTGCGATTGAAGGCTATGGAATTGAGAAGCTGGAAACGCTCACGTTGGAGATAATTGAAGAAAGATTCCAGAATTATATTGAATTAACAACTATCTAATATGCGGGCATTCGCTGAGAATCATCCTTTATCCTTCTACACCCACTTTTTCATAACGTTTTTGTATCGAGATATTTCAACAGGTATCTATGAACAAACAATTCAAAACATTATTACTAGTTATATTCACAATAGGGATTTTTTCAATTCCAGCTATCGCCCAAGTTGCACCAGAAGAGGCATATGCGATTGTCACAAAGGTTGATGCGCCAACGACGGTTGCTCCTGGAGCTACCTTTGAGGTCATTGTCACGATCGAGGCTAATCTCCCGGACGAGACATACGTGGAGGTTGGCATATACGACCCCGAATCATACGAGACGATGATCGATTACCAGGACGAGATATCCGGGTACGATGAGGCCTCCTATTCGTTTGAGCTGGAGGCTTTGGACGTCTTGGGTGACTTTGTGATGAACGCGGATGTCTTCTTCGAAATCGATGGGGAGTTATTGTTCACGGAAGGAAGCGAGATAATCGTCACAGTTTCTGTTCAGGAGGATGGTGGCGGTTCAGGGATACCGGGGTATCCTCTTATTGCACTCGTCTTTGGTCTTGGTCTAACTGCATTGATGTTGCAGAACACAAAGAAAACAATTATCTAACCCATTTTTCTCTCATTTCTGCGCGCGCTGATGAGGCGTTCTAATTTTAATATACAGGATTCCTCGGTCAGAGTGTTTCTCTAGAATGCAATATTCTAGATTCTGTTTTTGTATTATTGTTTCAAGTTTATCTAGATTATTATGATACTCTAAAATTATTTCCTGAATATTTGTTTTCTTTAACTCAATATTATTTAATACATCAAATTCACAACCCTCACAATCCATCTTAAGAACCTCAATTTCAGGACTCAAGGTTACAGCGTCAATCCATGAGCCTTTACCCTCTTCTGAATAGGATGTCTTTGATGCCCCTGACCATTCCTCGACATTAGTTATGTAAACTTGCCCAGGTTTTGCTTGTACAGCAACATTATAGGGATAGATCATGTGTTCAAGATTATTGAGTGCAATATTTTCAACCATTAAATCATATTGTTTCTTTTGAGGTTCATAGGAATACACCTTTTTAGCTCCTTTTTTCGCGAAATATATCGCGGTATCACCTAATGAAGCACCTACATCACCAACAATTTTCCCTTGTACGTTTAATTTAGCATATTCATTATCAAAGAATGTCTGAAAAATGTGGCTATAAGAGGACAAATCGTTAGGGTCGATCTTAAAAATGAAATCATCTTTAAAACTAACCTGGTTTTCCTCAAAACTACATCCGACATTGACAAGTTTCAGAATAAAATAATGAACGCTCACTTCATGCGGAACAGTTCTATATAAAATAAGTCTATACGAGTTTTTATATCTAATTTCGATACCGCTTTTCATGTTAACAAAATATAATAAAACTTCAACCCAGTTTTCAACGTAATACATGTTGAATAAAAGAAAACGAAGATGATTGAAAACACGATATTTCAAGCCGACGAACATATGTGGATATAATATAATAGACATAAAGGATTTTTTACGGATCAAGAGCTATGTATCTAGCGCGTGTTGAGTTTCGTGCTCATTAAATACATGAAAAGTATCGTAGAAGCATGGAAGCTCGTGTGTATAAAAGTGGGGAAGAAGAAGCCATTGTTGAGCTTCTTGATGTTGTCTTTAGAGGATGGCCCAAATATGATTTAACGGGAGACGCAGTTGATTTTTGGTGTTGGAAATATCAAGACTCTCCAACTCCATCTATGGTTCTAGTAATCGAAGAAGAGGGAAAACTTGTTTCTTCTTATCATTCTTGGAGACAAAAAGTTTGGGTTCAGGGAAAAACATGGGTCTTTGAATCAGGAATGGATTTTACTGTTCATCCAGAATACAGACGAAGAGGATTATCATTAAAAATCTCACAATTGGCGCGAGAAATTGGACAAAAAGAAAAAATCCCGGTAAATAACACAGTAACGGAGCAACCAATTATCCTCCACGGGCACAATAAGAACGAAGCTGTACATCTTTTCCCAAAAAAACTTGTAAATATGGCCAGGATCAACGATATAAGTGAACAATTACGTGTGATGCCCGTAAAGAATGGATGGATCATAAACATTGGATATCGAACACTGGACATATTGAATAGTGCAGTAAATATGTTTAAACCAAAACCAAATATTGGGAAAATAACAACTCGTCTTGTAACTGCGTTTCCAGAGTCAATAAACGATTATTGGAACATAATAAAAATAGACCTCGATTATTCACTCGAAATCAGCCAAGAGTATCTAAACTGGAGGTATTGTGACTCAAGAATAGGTGGATATCAAGTTCATGTTGCTGAAGAAAATGGTCAACCAGTTGGTTACGTTGTTACGCGAATCAATAAAAAATATCCGGAGTATCCTATTGGATACATTGTAGAACTCTCATATCTTCCAAATAGAACTGAAATCGGATACAAACTTCTGGAAACAGCGTTACCATACCTATGTGACGTAAATGTTGTGAATTTTTTAACAATAGAAAATCATCCCGATATAGAGTTACTAAAAATGTTCGGATACCATAACAGTCGAATAAACATTCACTCGTATTACGAGAACTATATTCCACCAGACCCACTTGAACCACTAAATAATAGTCATCCAAATAAGATACATCTCTCTTGGGGGGACTATGATATATTGCCAGTAAAAATGCCAAAAAAATCAGAAACAATTTCTTAACCTAGGCGCGGGCAACTTGTAGTATTCAAGTACGCTTGTTTCTTGATCATTCAACTAGTATGTTTAATACCATTTAGTCGAACGTGAGGGATTGCTTGTTATTGGTAACATATTGTAACTTACACAGTTGTAAATATATAATAATGTGAAATCCAACGTTCTATTAGTGAACACTATGATAAAAAACAAGAAGGCGCTGGGTTTTCTATTAATTTTTTCCCTAATGGCATCAGGTTATTTAATTGAATCAGCTCTAGGCGTAGGTACACCAGGTTGGCTTCAAAGAATCTGGGATCGTATAAGCCAGATAACTATTGAAATGGGGATTCTTCAAAATCAAAATGAAGTTCTTGACCAACGGATAGCAGAACTCGAAGCTTCTGGAGGATCAGATGTACCAGATACTATGTTTTGGGAATTGACAATGCAGAGTCCTTCAGACCCTACATTTGTAAATATTGAGGTTGATCTTGAAGGATACAAAACGGTGCAAATATCTTATGGAGTGTATACAAGTGATTCTTGGTTTTTAGTACAATGGCTTTCTGACTCAGGGATGCCGATTGGTCCAAGTGTAGTAGCTGGGCACGATCTTTTCGAATCGGATGCTATATCGACTCCGGTTATGAGCAATACATTGAACATATATGTTGATAGAAACATTGATTCCGAATTAGTCTCAGTTATGATTTACGCCACAAAATAACCACCTCACTTCTTCCCTCTATTATCCAGTAGTTCTAGACGAGGGCTAGGGAGGAAGTACTTAGCGATGAGCTAGGTACCAAAGTCGGGTGCGTTTAATCCATTCTTATCTCATCACTTCATAATATCAACGGTGCTCAGCGTATATTCTCAAATGCCACCAATTAAGGTGAGAAAATGTAGAGTTTATCCTTCTTTTGATTAGGTGTAAAACTGTAATCCTAGTATTCATCAGGGTCTAAGGTATGAAATAATAAAATATAGTCGCGCCCGATCATTTTAAAACGAATGTCTCGAATTAAATTAGTCGCACCCAACTTGAGAATTTTACATATTAATGATACACTTGAGTCCAGAGGTGGTGCAGAAGCATACATGTTTAACCTAGGTTCAGTTCAAACAGAAGAGGGCCATAGTGTTGACTATTATGGAATCAGCATTGAAAGGTCACATGTTAAAAGATTGAGAATATTAACGAGAATATACAATCCATTTTCATTCTATGGAATAATAAACAAAATAAGGAAATTCAATCCAGATATTATTCATTGCCACATGATTTCTATGGCAGTCTCTCCTTCAGTACTTCACGCAGCAAAATTAATGGGAATACCGATAGCTATGACTGTTCATGACTATCAGTATATTTGTCCAAACAGATTTTTCATATACTCCGATAATCAACCATGCAAGCATGGTTTCAATCACAAATGTATTACAACAGATTGCTGGCCAAAAGATCAGGATGCAAGATACTTTATATTAAATATATATCATGTATTAAAAACCATAGTTCATCGATGGGGAATAAAAAACACGGTTGATGTTTTTTTCGCTCCTTCAAAAAGTCTGGCGTATTGGTTAAAAAAGGATCTAAAAATTGAAGCAGTTTTAACTCCGTTATTTTCGGATTTAGAAGGAATTAATCCCTCTAATATAGAAAAAAACAATAAAATAGTGTATATGGGAAGGATGGACATCGAAAAAGGAATCGAATATCTTTTTGAAGCTATGAAAATAGTAGAGATAGAGGTTCCAGAAGTTCAGTTAATTATGATTGGAAAGGGAGAATTGCTCGAACATTACAAAAGTTTGGTTTCCGATATGGGATTGGGAGAAATTATCGATTTTAAAGGATTTATAAAGAGGGAAGAACTGATTGAAACAGTAATGTCCGCAGAGATGGTGGTGATTCCATCGTTTGGGGCAGAGATGTTTGGTTTAGTAGGTTTAGAAGCTAGTTTATTACAAAGACCATTGGTTTTGAGTGATAATTTTGGTCTATCTGAGAGAGTCGATGAATTAAAAGTTGGATTATTATTTGAATCAGGTAATAGTGAAGATCTGGCAAAGAAGATATTAGAACTTTTACAAAACTTTGAGTTGGTAAAAGAACTTTCGGAGAATACGAAAGATATAGCTGCACATTACTCAAAAAATAAACATTATGAATTGATACTTAGCGAATATAACAACATCATTTAGGATTTTTTTTTAATACAAATAGTTTACGTGTGCGCATGTAAAGGTGAGAAATTGTTGAGTTTATCCTTTTTTAGGTTTAGCGTGACTCTGTTTTCTTTTAGCCATTATTTGTTCTATGAGATATGTTGTGCTTATTCCCTCCACATACGGAGTAATCATCGCTTCTCCACCAACAGATTCGATGTACTCAACAGGTCGCGGATCAACCTTGTCATTGCCATGGAAATAATACTTTAGATTGTATCCCTCAGAGACAAGTTGACGCATAACATCTGATGGGTTCCAGCTAAGGGAATCTCGTACTTCATCCACATATCTAATTGACCTAACTACTTCTTTTCTTTTCTCAAAAGGAATAAAGGACTCTCTCTTGTTTTCCGCTACCAATTTATCATTTGGTACCTCGATAACCAAGTAGTCGCACATAGATTTGCAGTTTTTCAGAAACTCTACATGCCCCCAGTGGAGTATGTCTGCGACCATGTCTGCGTATCCTACTCTGGCTTTTTTTGGGTCAGTCAATTATTATCGAGAATATATTTCATAAACTCAATTATTAATTATACATATCAACGCGCGATTTATGATTTTTTGAACAAGGACCCTCTTAGAGCTTAGATAAATCTTCAGCATATTACCGAGTCTTGTTTATTTGGTAATTGGAAAAAAGGGTTACTCGTATATTGCTACTATGGTCTCATCTGCAACAATCTTCCTCCAATACCAAAGCCTCGTTGACAAGACATTCCCCTCATCATCAGTCCAATGCAGGAAACTGTACACCTCACCACCCACCCATTTCCTTGTAGTTGGCGTAAACCGGTGCCAACCAGCACTCAAAGACAAGTCAACTGGATTTGAGTACCAAACATCATCTACACGAACACCACACTCGATGGGGTTCTCGTTCAAAGCTGCTTCAATGTGAACCACAGGATTATCCAAGAGAGTTAATGAAACTGTTCTATCACGGACAACCCAAACCCACTTACATCTAGACTGGTAGCCCTCAAGTTCCACATTTAATACATGAACTCCATCAGGGACCCCTGGTACGGTGAGTTCTCCATTTATGTCAGATAATCCAACAGGTTCTCCATCCAGAGTTACCGTAACTTCAAACAGGGGTAGCTCTGAGATATCTAGTATGGTCAGGGATATTGTGCTGGTTCTTGGCGTATAAACCGTGTAAAGTGATGAGGTTTCTTGGATGTTTTTCCAGTATACTCTGTTTGTGTTGATGTTTGTTCCTTCTTGGTTTTCCCAGTGACTGAACTGATAGACTGTTGATTCTATTTTTATTGCTCCATCTGCTGCAAATCGATGCCATCCAGGTTCTAGATCGACGCTAAATTGTGTGCTCTGCCATGTTCCGTCGACAGAAATAGAGACACCCTCAACAACCTCAACACCCAAACGCGCACCAAACTGAAAGCTTAATGGCGCGCTCTTAAAACTGTAAACCTTGCCATCAAATGATCCTATGTAGACCTTACCATCTGCCACAGCAGGAGAAGACTCTATAGTGCCTCCGGTGGTGTATTCCCAGTTCTTTGCTCCTGTTTCCGCGTCCAGACAGTAGACTTTTTTGTCATTTGATCCTATGTAGACCATATCGCCTACTACAGCTGGAGTCGATACTTATCGGGGTGGGGCCATGGCCGTGGAATGTGCCCACCGGGATGATCGCGGTATCGCTCCTCTTGAAGGCCTTTTCAGCCTCCATCCATGACATGTCCCATAGTCTATATTTCATAAGAATTCCCTTCAAGACTCCATATTGACTGAGGCCACATTTATCATTTTCACCTGAACAAGCGAGCGCAGTAAGAGGATTATGCCTTAAATTTCATCCATTTTGGACTTGTTATGCGCGTGCTTATGTGTTTGGTGGAGCCCTGCGTGCGCAGTAATTTATCCTGCTGAAAAAGAACCCCAATTAGAGACAATGGCAATAACGACTTCCTGCCACATCTCAGCCCTTTCCTCTGAGGTATATGATCCCCAGTTACCTACAATGTCAATCACCCTATCCCAGGCAACACTACGCGGACAAGCCAAAACACCAACAGACGACGAATCCTGATAAAGAATAGCCTCCGACGAATCCATCACCACAACATCAGCAACAAGAACCACACCACTAATATATCCAACTTCCAAGCTTCTTATCGTATCCACAGAAACCGTGACTATGTTTTCTCCCTCAACAAGATCAACAAGTACAGAACTACTATGCTTTTCAACCGCCCCTTCCGATAAGGTCAACGAAACACTGGCACCAGAGTATGCCTGGTCACTCCAAACAACACATTCATAATTCAAAATATGTGAGAAATACTCTTCTTGACTTTGTAAAACCAGACTGGGGGTTTTTTCCTCGAAAACTATCTGGTAGGTTCCAGTCTCAGATACTTCAATTGTATGTTCATTTGAAAAGAAAGCACCATCTTTTTTCCATTCCTTAAAACCATGAAACAGGCCCCCATCGGTTCGAGGAGCCACAAGGTCCTGAGATAACTGAAGATTATCTAGAGTGATGGTTGAATCGTAATCAGATTCATTCAAAGAAAACGTGACTACCTTGGTCGTGATTTCCACTTCACAATAGGCTTCTACCGTAATTGAGTATGGTTCTGCTATTGTAAAGCTCCAGATATCGGACCAGTCTCCAACGTTTCCAGCGTTATCGATGGACTTTACTCGCCAGTACCATGTTCCATAGGAAATATCGGATACCGGCGAATAAGATATAGTTTGAGTGGATGTTTGAGAGTAGTCTGATGAATCGAAACTGTTCACTTTATCATATTCCAGAACATAACCTGCGACTCCACTTGTAGTATCGCTGGCACTGCTCCAACTCATTTGTGGCGTAAAATCTACGATGATTTGAGCATTAGTAGGAGAAGATAACTCGACTGTTTCAGGCTTTGTCTCATCCAGAATAATCGTGTCGCTATACGGTATTGATTCTAGTTGTGCTTGGTCTCGGTATTTGACGTAAACTGTTTTTTCGCCATCTCCTGAGGATATGCTTGTAGTATTAGTGGATGGAGATGATTGCCACGGACCCCATGTTTCTCCATCAAGACTGAGTGAATAATCTGTTACTCCACTTCCACCAGGATCGCTAGAGGGAAGTACTACCAATACTTGCTGTGAGTTTGTGTATTGATCGTCATTTTCGATTGATATGCTCCCAGTTGGAGCTATTGTATCTATTTGTACCGTTATTGTATTGGACCAAGTTCCGACGTTGTCTAGGTTATCTATGGCTCGTACTTGGCAGGTATGAATTCCTTCGGATAAAGTTGGATGATATGTGGCTATAGATTGGTTTGTAGCCGTTTCATCTATTTTTATTTCGTATCTCTGTATTCCGCTGCCAACGTCAGTTGGTGTGTTCCAGCTGTAGTTGGGGGTATTATGAGAGGACCATGAAACTCCTGAATGGTCTTCACTTAACGTTGGGGCTTCTGGCGGAGTATTATCAATCCCAATTGCAATGTCATTAGTATCCCATTCACCCCACTCCAATCCGTCAAAAGTTCTGACTCTAAAGTAAAAAGTGGTCGAGGTTACTGCACTGGAATTTATGTCTGTGTACCAGGAATCAGAAGATAATGAATATAATCCAAAATAATTCCAACGATCATCAGCAGGAACATCTGTATATTTATTATAATCAACCTCAAGATTGGTACAAGTTCCATCAACATCGCTGGATTCACCTTCTAGACGAATATTGTTTGTGTGCCATTCTCCATTATTTGGCGAGGTGATAACGGTTGTAGGTTTTTCGTTGTGAAATATCCTTGCTTCAAGCACATCGAGTCTGCCTGATCCATAGACGTTATCTTTTCCCGGGGAACCAAGATCAATTGCGGTGTTTTCTAATGCATCTTTTATTTGGCTTACAGTTAGGGATTTATCTTGTAATAATAAAGCAGCAGCTCCAGCAACACATGGTGCGGATGCACTTGTACCACGAAACGGATTTAAAGTGGAAGTAGTAACACTGCTTGGCGCAGTTATATCCGGTTTAATTCTCCCGTCCGTAGTTGGACCTTGAGAACTATATTCTTCGACCTCATCATTTACCCAATTTGTTGCTCCAACAGTGAATGCTCCAACCGCGTCACCAGGAATGGCTAAACTACCCAACGATACAGCATTATTATCTAATTTGTGAGAAGAAAAAAGTTCTAAAATATGACTTTCTGAAGTCGAGTATTCCTTTATTGCAACCCGAAAAGTTTCTGTTGATGGCACATAGTAATGTATTGATTCTATTGGGTCATATCCACTACTTTGCATGTTTTCAGAATAATCAACTTCATTCATATCAGAATCATACAAAGAAAGATCGTAATCTTCGTATGTAGGCCAAGATGCAGACCAGCTTAAATATAGAGATAATGTATCGCCTGCACTAACAGTTATGTCGATAACTTCTGAGTCTCCATCAACGTTATGCCATTGATCATTATCTGGATCAGAAAAAGTTCCTTGATAATGTTTTTCACCGTAGTTTCCACTAGATACAACAAAAAGTATATCATTTGATTGTGCTTTATTTATTATATCACAAATAATTCCAGTTCCATCTCCTGGTCCTGCATTAAAATATGCAATAGAAAATGAGATAACATCGACTTCCTGTAAGATCAACCAGTCAATTGCTTCATTTAGATCTATACTTGTGTCAAAATTTACTAAATATAGTTGAGCGTCGGGTGCAATATCATGGACTATTTCAGCACATGCTGTTCCGTGGTTTTCTCCTGCTTCGATGCCTTCTGATCGGAATGAAGCTGTTATCAGGTTTGAAGGTAAATCAGTACCGATTAAGTTCGTATATCCTAAAAATCCTAGATCTAGGATCGCAACCTTGACTCCGCTTCCATTAATAGATATGTCTTGAAGATAGTCGGCGTTTATTACACCCACACCTTCGGATATTGTATCTGTATAAGCTTTATACGGATATCTTATGTATTTTACAAATTCCTCCTCTGCGATTCGTAGAATGTTATCCGGATGGATTATTACTTGGACAAGATTTTTGTAAGTTTTTTCTATTTGTGCTCCGTTTCTAGTTAGAATTGGTAAGTATTTTTCGTTTTCTTCGTACAGTTCTATTATTAATCGAATTTCTTTGGAACCAGTATCGGTTGTTTCTAAGCTTTCTGTAAATGCAGATATGGAATGGTTTGGGATTTGTCGGAATAAATTTGACTGTATTTTTGGATGACCTGTTTTTTCTGGAGAATAAGATGGTAGTTCAGAAATGGGTTTTGCACTTGCTACTGTAAATGTAAAAATGAGGCTAAGAAGAAGGAAAAAGGACAACATTTTTTCTAAACGATATTGCCGAGCTCCTTCGAACATTAATTTTCAATTATTGGTGGCGATAAAATATATATTACTTGGTATTGTGTGTGCACTCGTGAAATTACTTCAACCACGGGCTTGTCCAGTATACCTTGTTCCGCGCGCTATCATAAAATGCATTTAGTAATAACTACCAAGAGCGATGGATTGGAATAACGGAGGTTCGAAATCCACCTCCAACGAGGACATATCACACATACGCGGAGATTGATGCAAAGATTTTTACGAAGTAAATATAATAATGTTTTTTGAAAGTACATGTTAAAGCCTCGTTTTGGTTCTAGATCCTTTTTGCTTATAGTATTACTCAGTTTTCTATCCTTTCTCCCAGTTAGTGCAGCTGTAACAGTCACAAATAGTTATGTTGCTAACACTCCATATGCATCAGGCGACGTAGATAATACGGGAGATTATGGCGACACAGTTGCAATCATCGGAGGTGGAGTTACTTCTGGAGATACAATTAACGTATATTGGGACATTGTGTCTGCAGCAGGACTCCTGAACAGCACAACTGGTGAAGCAGACGGTACATACGAGATTTGGTTCGATGTTCCATCGGACGTGATAGGCAATCACTACATATGGGTTAAGGATGTTGAGACTGGTCAGACGGCCATGCTCGGCACACCATATGAGGTGGTCCCCAGAATCAAACTAAGTATCAGTGAAGGACTACCTGATGATGAAATAGCCATCAGCGGATATGGATACCAAGATGAAGTGGAGATAACTATCACGTTTAACTTAGTTGTAATAACAACATCTCCGTCAACAATTGAAACAGACGAAGATGGAGCGTGGAGTGCAACAGTCGATGTCCCTTCCTTGGCAGACGCAACATTTGAAATCGAAGCCTATGAAACCCTAACCCCAGCAAATACGGATTTGAAAAACTTCAATATCGGCGCAACCATCGCAATAGATGTAGATGAGGGGCCAACAGGAACCGTTGTAACAATCACTGGTCGTGGATTCACTGCCAGTGTAACGGGTCTATCCGAAACAGCTATCACGATGGACACTGACCCTGTGCCAACCGGTTCAGTGCCGATTGCGATAGAAGACGATGAAACTTTTGACACGAGTGCCTCTGGCACATTCACACAAAGCATAATCATTCCGTCATTGGAGATTGGAGATTATGGCATCACAGTTAATGATGGAGTAAAAACAGCCACATTTGGATTTGAAGTTCTTGGTATTTCTGAACTGGAGGTCGAACCAGAGCTTACAACCCCTGGCGCGTCGGTAACAATTTCTGGATATAATTACTCCCAAATTGCAGGATCTACGTTAACATTTACTATTGGAGGAAGTGCAGTTCCAGACAGCATCACCGTTGACGCGGATGGCACATTTGAAGGCATGGTAATTGTCCCAGCTCTTCCTCTTGGAGAATTACATGAATTAACGGTAATAGATGAAAACGGGTTAAATGCACGATTTGACCTTCTGTTCAACCATTATGTATTACTATTATCCGAATACCAAGGATATTCCGGAGAAGAAGTTCAAATTACTGCATCAGGACTACGTGGTACCGGATTATTTGATGATAAGTTTGATATTTGGTTTGGAAACGAAGCGATTTATACGGGAATTCCAGCAACCCAAACTAATATTGCAGAGTCGTTCACTGTGCCTGATGTCCCACCTGGAATCTACGAAGTAACAATCACGGACCATGGCTGGGGGTATAACATATCCACAGATTTCCAAGTTGTCAGAGAAATATCAGAAGATTACTGGTATGTCGATCTTCACATTCAATCAGGATTAGATTATTCAGATATAACATGCGGAGTTATACAGACAGGAACATCAGGATTCGATCCAAACTTGGGTGATGTAATAGTGTTCCCAGCTCCACCTGAAGGAGTATTTGCATTTTTTAATAATATTAATGACCCAAATATCGGAATCGATACATCTAGATTATTATCAACGTTCCATGCCCCCGAATACCCCGATAACTGGACATTTGAAGTAGGATTAATAGGCATTTCCGGGGAAACATCGATCACCTGGAGTAGTATTCCTGTTCAAGCAATCCCTGTTGGATATTCAATACTTTTGACAACTCCTGAAGGATACTTGGATATGCAACAAGTGAATGAATATATCTGGACGGGAGAAACAGGAGAAACGTATTCGTTTAAG
>Ga0209042_1000322_pt1 | contig 55669 bp, 66 predicted proteins | sample SaaInlV_200m_DNA_6_FD_184649 | JGI IMG/M metagenome (GOLD analysis project Ga0209042, IMG submission 184649) | Marine microbial communities from expanding oxygen minimum zones in the Saanich Inlet - SI037_S2LV_200m_DNA (SPAdes) (version 2) | ecosystem: Environmental > Aquatic > Marine >... | reverse complement strand
AAGAATTGCAAAGTTTAATAATCTCTGAATGTAATCTAGTATTATACTGGTTTGTTATGGTTTTTTGTGTCATAACCTAAAGTTATAACTTACCAGTATACTAATCTATTCCTTTTGGGACAGCGCCATTTAATAGTATATTTTATAAATAGTTCATTATTTTTATAATCATTATCCTGATTTGATAGATGTTCTAAATTTTATTGGAGGAATAAAAAAATGTCGTTACAAACAATATTAGATGAAATGCCGGTTAGTTTTAGGTTGCCATTCTTAAGAAGTGTATCTTCTTCTGGGAATAACCAAGCAAATGAAGCTTCTGGGTTATTATTAAATGAATTAGAAAAAGATTTGAAAATGGGTCGTGGTGATACTCCTCAAAGTAAAACCAGAATCGAGTATACTACTTTAATGGATGCAAAAATTGATGAAGCTAAGTTTAATGAAAATTTAGATGAAATTAATGATCTTACATTTAGGTTAGTAACTTCTCATAAATATTGTGGATTAATTGAAAAAGATGTCAAAAAAATTAATGATCCTATTATTACTAGGAAAGTTATTGATGAATATAAATCAAAAGATCCATGGGGTGGTGGGACCTGGGAGATGGTTGTTAATTTAATGGAACATCTTGGTCAATATCAAGAATCTCTTGAATATGGATTGCAATCAATTGATATAATAAATGAAAGAAGGATAAGAGGTCCTAAAGGTTCATGGAAAAATCATGGTGTTGATAATATTTATCTTAAATTTGATATGTTTGAAGAAGCTGTAGAAATTTGTTTAGATAATTTAGATTTTGATAAAGCAATTAGTTTAGCTGAAAAACATTTAGTTGAAGAAAAATTGCCTGGTATTTATCAAAGGGTGTTTAATGAAGTAAAAGGAGGCGGTTATCATCAGGGATTTCCAGTTCAAATTATGGCTGCTAAAAAGTTAGGTGATGAAACACTTTTAAGAGAATCTAAAGTCAGTTATGTTAATTGGTTAATTGATACTGGTAAAGATGGGAATTTAAATTTAATAAGGGAAGTAGGTACGCTTGAACAATTAAATACTATGCATTCTCGGATTGTAAATTATCATGTTGATGAATTATCTTGTAATTTTATTAATTCAGAACGTGGCCAGTATCATTTAGGTTGTTTACTTGAATCAGCTGAAGAAGCTTACCAAGATACTAAACATGATGGTTTTGCAGTTCATGTTATGGACACTGCTGTGAAATTAGGTGATTTTCCTAAGGCAAGTGAATATGCTAATATTTTGAACTCTCCTAATGCTAAGCTGTATGAAGAAGCAGCTCAATTGATGGGTTAATTTTTTTCTTTTTTCTTAGAAACTTTTAAATAATATTGCAACTACTAATTATTATAATGAAGAAATTTGATTCACAAGAAATTATTTGTAATAACATTACTGTCTCTTTAGATTTTAAACCCATATTTCTGCCGGTACAATAAATTCGGCCACATTTTTTAATTAATCTTTAACAAATTATATTCTTTATTTCTTTAGGTAATTTTTTTCAAATAAAGTTAAGTTATTTGAAGAAATAAATAAACAATAACACAAAAATTAGGAGGAAAAATAAAATGGAATATCAAGAATTTGAAAAAAGAAAAAATGAACTAGAAGAGGAGTGTGAAATCACTTTTGGGACTACCAGTGATTGTATTCCTTGTCAAAGATAAGATTATTTCTATTATTGGTGCAGGTAGTTTGGGAACTGCAATTATTGAATGTTTGGTTTGTAAAGGACATCAGAACATAATCGCTACAAGGAACAATTCTGATGAATTAATTAATTTGAAAAGAAAGTATGGTATTCAAACAAGTATTGATAATCAATTTGCAGCAAACAAATCAGATATAATTATTTTAACTGTTAAACCATATTTGATTGATAAAGTATGTAATGGAATATTTTCTTATTCTGGAGATAAGTTAGTTCTTTCATTAGCAGCAAATAAGTCAATTGAAGATATTGAAAATATACTCACTAATTCAAGAGTTGGTCGAATTATGACTGGAATTAATGTTAAGGATGAATTGGCTACTTATTGTTTAGGAAGTAAGTGTAATCATATCGATGAAAAGATAGTACATTATATTTTTGGAAATGAGTCTATCAATACTACTGAACAGGGTTTAGCAGAAAGAACTTATTTGGCTTGTGAGTCTGGGTTAATGCCTTTTGAGATAGAACAGAAAGTTCAAAGATTATCCGCATTAGGATCTGATAACGCTAGGTTAATAATTGGCCATATGTTTAAATCAGTATATTATCAGATCTGTGATGGCTTGGATGGTTACGAAATTTGTGATAAAGTTGGTGGTGCAGGAAGTTTCACAGATAAGATTAATCAAGAGATTAATGATCAGGGTACTTATGCATTTAAGCTTGAACTTATGGGCAGAATAATTAAATCTTTAAAGTAATTTTTTTATTTTTTAAATTAACTGAAAACTTCAAGTACTATTGAACTTATCGTAACTCTTATATATCCAAAGTAATTACTTTTTTTAATGATCAAAAAGTTTTTATTAATTATTTTCTCAATTATAATTCTTAGTTCAATACTTTTAACAAGCTGTACTTTAGAACAAGAAATTTTTCTTAAAGTTGATGATGTTAATTTAACTACTGATGAAATTGACTTTAATTCTAATCTATTAATTATTATTCATATGGAACCTGGAAATTTTCCTGATACAACTGAACAACCTGGAGAGTATTGGGATGAATTAGTTGATTTAGTAGAATTGGCTAATCAACACAATTTAAAATTAAATTTAATGTTTAACCCTCAATGGGGTACTTATATCTTAGAAGAAGAAGAGAGGTTAAATTTGGTAAGGGAATGGGAATCAGATGGGCATGTACTTGGTGTACATCACCATGGGCCACAAATGGGTGCATGGAACGGATATACTAATCAAGAAAATTATATCTATAATTCAAAATATCTTGGTACTATTGAAGATATGATGGGTATTTTGAATCAATTGCCTGTTTCAGGTCAAATGCTAGTTGGTGTAATTAGTAATGATGATGATAAAAATTATGATTTTCCAGAAAATTTTATTTATAGTTTAGATGGTGGAATAAACAGTTTTGAAGATTTAATGTCTACTCCTGAACCTTGTACTTACAATAATCAAGATTTAATTTGTATAAGTCATGCTATTTATGGGACTGGTGGTGAAGTTGCAGTAAGTTTAGAAGAAATTGAACTTGCATTAACAGTAGCAAATGAAGACCAAGTTGTTGGAATAGTTTTCCATGCAAACAATTTTGGTGATGCTCCTATCCCTTATGTGATTCTTTTTGAATATCTAAATAAACTGGATATTGAAAGTGTAGCCATTAGTGATTTAAATATTTAAATTAATTTACATCTGATTTCTAAACCGAAGCTTTTAATAATAAAAAAGTAATACTAATGTGTATGATGTCAAAAAAAGGGGCGATAAGCTTAGCAATTAACACAATAGTTATTGTTATGATTTCATTAGTAGTTCTTGGTTTGGGTATTTCTTTAATGCGTAATATGATTAGTGGTGCAGAAGAGATTAAAGATCAGTTAGATATGCAAACTGAAGAAGAGTTAGAAAGATTACTTGTTGATCAAGGTAAAAAAGTAGCTTTACCATTACATACTGTAACTTTAGAAGCTGGAGAAAATCATGTATTTGGGATAGGGATACTTAACATTGATACAGATACTTATGGCGAAGAATTTACAATAAATATTGAACTTTCTAAAGTACTTGATGATACAGATGATGAAATTACTTCTGAAGTAGACATTGCTGGTGCTTTATTATGGGTATTATATGATACATCAACTTTAACAATTGAAGAGAACGGGTATCGTAAAGAATCAATCCTAGTTGATGTACCTGAAGATGCTAAAAAAGGAACTTACATTTACAACGTAGAAGTTGATTACATTACTCCTCCTGAGGGTGAAAGTGACCAGTATGATAATGTTAAGAAGTTCTATGTAACAGTTGAGTAAATATTTTTTTTAATTTATATTAACATCTCTTCTAAGAATTTCTTTGGATTTTTAGATTCAATTATGGAATGGGCTATTAACACTCCCTGTGCACCTAGAATTAAAGCATGGCCAAGATCTTCTTTACTATGGATTCCAGCTCCACACAATATTTTTGTTCTTCTACTAATCTTTTTAACTTCTTCGACAGCTTTTAATATGATCTCTGGTTTAGCTTCTGTTATGGAAATATTACCGCCAATCAATTGTTTAGCTTCATAAGCAATATAATCTGGTTTAAGTTCTGCAATATTCTTAACTTCAGATAATGTTGAAGCACAAACAATAGTTTTAATTTTTTTCTTTTTACATAATGCTACTATTTTAGTCAATTTATCAAACTTAATCTTTTTTTCAGAATGGTTCAATAAGCATCCTGTTACACCTAATGATTGTAATTCATCTAAACAAATATTTCCTGTATGTGCTCCATAATTTGTTTTATTTACAAATTGTGTAAATACTTTGAATTTAGAATTTTTAACAACAAGTGAAGTTGTTAGAATTGTTGGACATAAAATAATCTCATACTTTCTTTTTCTGAATTTGTTTAATTTTTTTACAAAGTTCAAACTACTTTTTCCAGATACTTTTTGATAATTCTTGAAATTAATTATTATTAAAGGTTTGTCCATTAAACCTATTATGTTATCTTTTCTTTTTTAACTTTATCGAGTACTAAGCGGTTGTGAAAAATAAGAAATAGTAACCTTTATAACTTGATATAAAAGGCTTCAATAAATGGAAACAATTTATGTTATTGTGGGAAAAGATATAGTAGATGGCCTTTCTAATGATGAAGTTTATGCTAATCAGATTAGGGAGTTGGAAAGAATTACAAGGCATGAAAAACCAGTTTTTGCTAATGGTTTTTTAAAGTGTGTCCCAGAAGGTCTTGAAAAGAGAATTAATGGTGATTCTGATGTTGAGTTAAGGATTTGTGGTGCATATGCTCATCGAGAAGTACAAATTCAGCAAACTGCTTTACAAGTTCGTGGTTATAATGCTAATGCTTATGAACCAGCATGTATAAGGCAAATCTGATTCTATAATCTAATATTTTAATTATTTTTTTTCTTACTTTATCATCACATATCTCTTAGAAATATAATTAATAACTAACAGCACAATAAGGATAACTCCTAACACAAATACATTCGAAATAAATATCTCTTTAGCAATTAAGAAAAAGAATGATTCTGAAAATGTAGTTATAAGAAATGATTCCAACGGGAATTGCCAATTACCTTGTGGAAATAGGATCAAATGAAACACTTCAAAAATTTTCATAAAATTGAACAATGATACTATTAACAAAAATAAGGAAAAAACTAAACCAGAAATGGTTCCATACTTAATTAAAATATTAATCTTATCTTTTTCTTTTTTGTAAAAAGTTAGAATCAATGTAAGTAACAATAACAAAGCATAGAATAAATAATTCTTCCATTGTATAACTTTATTTACATCATCTAAATGGGACAGTTCTTGACTAGTTATGTCTTGTTCTAATAAGTAACTTTGCAAAACATTTTGTTCTTCTAAATTATTATTAGAATTAACATAATCAATTACTAATTGCTGATTTTCATTAAGTTCAGTATTAAACATAACTACTTTGTAAGATAAAAGTAAGAAAAAGATTGGTATTATGATTATAAAAATTACTTTACTTATCTTAAACCAATCAATATTTTTAATTTTCATTTATATTAAATTAATCTCTTATTTACAAATAATTTTTGGAACTGCTGTTACATAATGTCTTTTGTATAACAGGTATGCATCATACTTTTTAACAATATTACTAAATTCAGATTTAATCTGTTTAATTGTTTTATGGAACTCTTTAGGACTGCTGGAAATAATATTAAACCATAAATCCCATGTACCTAATACTTTCTCTGCCTTTAAGATGTAAGGATGATCCTTAATAAAAGTCTCCAGTTTTTTTTCGTTCTTAGTATCTAATGTGGATAATTGTACTGTAAATGTATATGAATTAAATCCTAACACCTCTAAGTTTGGTATAATTGTAAATTTTTTAATAATTCCACAATCCTCTATCTTTTTTATCCTAAGTCTAATAGCATCAGCAGATAGTTTAACTTTTTCAGCAAGTTGGTAAGTTGAGACCCGAGAATTATTTGATAATACTTTAATTATTTTCAAATCTTTTTCATCATACTTATATTTTATGACTTCTTTTACTTTTTCTATCTTCTTTCTTTTTTTATCTAAAATTAATTTATCATAAGCTTTGTAAGGAAACATTCTTGAAACATAATTATTGATATTAGCTAAGGTTTGTTTTTCTAAAATTATATCAGAAAAAATTTCCATAACTTTAGTAACTTGCTGATCGAAATCATTTAGACTTCTTGCAATCAATTTCCATTCAAAATCCCACCTGTCAGAATATTCTAGTAATTCTAATGTGTTTTTATGTGATTTAAGATGTTTAATGAATTCTTTCTTTTTGTTTTCATCTTTTTCATCAACAATGAATAATATATGATAAATTCGGTAACCTAATTTAGTGAAATTAATCATTGGAACATAATTTTGTATTGCTTCCAACTTTTCTAATCTTTTAATTCGATAAGTAACATTATCTCTTGACAATTCAATAACTTTAGAAATCTCAGAAATCTGTAATCGGGAGTTATTTGCTAAAACAGTTAATATCTTTTTATCTTTTTTATCTAATTTTATCATAACTTCAAAAATGCCTTGTTTTTTTATAAATTTATCTGTGAATTTGATAACTCTTGCTAAATGTTTTCTTATATCTCTTCTGTGTATGGTATTATAAGAAAAACTAATTGGAGGGAAAAAATGGTAAATTTAGAACAACAAATAAGAAATGCTTTAATTGAGGAAAGAAGGGATTCATTATATGAAAAATTTTCTACAGATGATTATAAACGAAAAATAGGAGGAGCAATGTATAAAGTTTTTGATGTTATAATGGGTCGTTTTCAAGAATTATCTGGTGAAGATGAACCTATTGGTGATATGGAAAAAGGTATGATGAAAGTAATGATGCAAGTTCAATTATCACAAATGCTTAATGATGAAAGTCTTAAACAAATGGCTTATGATTTTGCAAAAACTACATACATGACAAAAGATGAAGTTATTCAAAATATTGAATTTATGTATTCAAAACTTGAATCAATGCCTGGAACTAATCTTGAAGCTCTTAAAAAATTTAAAGAACTAAATACTCAACATTTATGTTCTTCTGATGGTAATGATTATTATGTTTCAAAACTAGTTGAAATTGCTGAAAAAAAAGGTGTTGAACATGCTTTAAGGAAAGAAACTAAGTATGAAATTATTAGAGTAAAGTATCCGACAGCTAAAGAATATATTAAAAGTTGTTTATCAAATATATCCCGAAATATGGAATCTCTTGACGATGTTGTTCCTGTAATGCAAATGGATGGTGAAGCTGGAAGATTAGTTGCAATACTTGTTCAGTCAGCAAAGGAATCAGCTTTAGAAATGGGTATTATTAATCGAGAAGTACAAAAGGAAGCGATATATAACGAAGCTGTAAAAATATATGGGAATTAATTATTAAATAAGCTCTTTTAGATTTTTTTATTTTATTTTACTGATTTAGTATATTATGCTTATTTGCCTTTAATATTAATGTGATCTGAGCTATATGTGTGATAATTGTTAATTCATTTCTTATATCATTATAGCGTAAGTTCTACTATAAATATCATCTTGGAGGAAAACAAAATGGAAGCAACTGCACAACAAGGACGTAAAGTTGAAGTGGTAGGTGATGGTGAACTTAACAGGAAAAGACAATCATTAGTTGGATTAGTTAGGAATAATCCAGAATTTGATTCTATACCTAATGAAGAGTTAGGGCCAAAAATAAAAGTTCCTAACGATAATATTGAAGAGGTTAGAGAATATGTAAACCAGTTTCTTGAACATGTTAGTGAATTATATTATGAAGCAGAAAAACGTTCTGGGCAACAGGGCGGATTATCATTAAGTCAATTTGAATCAATTCTAAGAGAAACACATTCTGAACCTGAAGTGGCACTTGGTTCATTTGCTTTTGTACAATATATCAGGGGTGAACAATTAGTTCAACCACATGCACAATTAGAAGAAGCTGAAAAAATTTTAGAGGAAGCATTAGACGCTCCATGGACAAAAAGATTTGGCATGGCACACGAAGTAGACTCTGTTTATCGACTTTTAATTAAGGAGATGAAAAGTCAAGCTAACCTCATTAATGAACAAAAAATATTAGAAATTCAAGCAAGAGAAGAAAGAGAAACAAAAATTGATAGTTACCAAATAGAATTGGAACATCAGCGTAAACAGTTTTTACTTGATACTGATAGGATCAGGGAGCAGTATGAAGTCAGAAAAGATAAGTTAGTTGATGATAAATTGGCTGAACTTAAAGCTCAAGAGTTATTGCAAAAAGAAAAAGAACAAGAATTAGTAAATCAAAGACAAGAGTTATTGCAACAATACAAAATAAAATTGTTTGATAGGGTTGTAGATTTAGAAACTAAAGAACGATGGGACATTATGAAAAAGATCTGTCGTGAAACTAGGTATACAATCGGTTGGGAAAATATTCAACATTTAGTTGAAGCAGAATTGAAAGAGGGGGATAATTTAGAAGATTTTCCTGCAGAACCTCGAAGAAATAAAGGGGAATATAAAGAACAATTTTTGAAAAGATATTTTGGTACTTTACTTACTAGAAGATTGTCTAACGTTGAATTAGATAAAGATAGAGCTATGATGGGTGCTTTTGATATTTTGTATAATCATTTAATTGAATCTGAAGAATTGCCTAATGTAGAAACTGTAACTTTAGATGATTGGCACAATGTTTTAGCACAAAATGAAGATGGTATTGAGGGATTAGTAACTACCTATGAAATGGCAGAGATAGAAGATACTACCTTAAGGGATGAAATTAATGAAATGTTGGAAAGTGATGGTAAGTTAAATAGTTATATTGATGAGGCGAATTTAATTAATTCATCTTGTAATCAATTTTTTGGTAAAGGCTGGAACTTACATATGCCTAAAATTGAAAATGAAAAATCTTATTTAGATTATTTGAAATTTGCAGAAGAAAAATTTTATGAATTAACTAATCATGAAAGATCAAGTCATGAATATCATGTGGGGTCAATATTACTTTTCACTGAGAAAAAAAGTCCAACAGGTAATGTTCCAGTTGGAATGTATATAATTGAAAGAGATAAATCTAAAGAAACATATGTTAAAAACCATGAATCTGGAGAAAAATGGTACTGTCAAAAAATAGAATCAGATGAAAGAATAACAAAGAATAAGGATTTAGTAAAATATTCACGTATTGACCACGTTAGATTACTGGGATTTAGGGACTTTTGTTCAGAGATGCAAATGAGGTATAAGTTCGGGTCTAAAACAACTTTATTCAGGGTGAATCTCCAAACTTATCACCCATACTTTAAGCAAGAATTTCAAGCAAGGTTATTGTATGATAAAGCTATGAAAAGTAGGTTTGAGGGGTTGTTAGGAAGTGAAAAGAAAGAATAGAATTAATTTTAATTATTTTTTTATTTTTTTTACAAGGAGAAGACTTCTGTTAAAATATCGTAAAATCATCTAAATACAACACTTTTCAATTCATCTTCTTTAATTAATTCGATAAATTTATGTTCATTATCTTTTACATCATTAAAAACTAATGGTGTTCGGTTATTATCTAAATGAACTAATTCATAATCTAACCTTTCTTCATCAACAATAATCTTCACATAACTTTTTTGTCTTGGTTCTAACATTCCAGTTTCAGAATTTAAATCATACTCATCACGCCAACTTCCAGGATGTATAAATACTTCTCCATCTTTAGCTTCAAAATATTTGTCATGAATATGACCAAGAACATGAATCTTGTATCTCCTTTTCCTTTTCTTTTGAACTTTCTGGAACTTATGCATAATTTTGTCAACATCCCAATGAGTTTTTTTAATTCTACGATAAAACTCTCTTAGTAACTCTTTAGGATAAGTATAAGTTGGATCATAATGATATCTTACTGGGTAATATAATATGCTCATCATTAAATGAATAAATCCTCTTAATGTTAATTTGTGTAATAATCCTGTATGTTTTGCAAACATTTCTTGTCTTGGAAAAATTCTTTCCATTACTGGATTTTTTTCTTTTTCATCCAAAAAATTACTAACTATACTAAAAGAAACCCAAGGGATGTTTAATATTTTTTTACCTTTATATGTTAAATACCAATATTTTGGATCAATCTTGTTAAGATAATCATACATGTGACCATGTTCAGCTAAAACTTCATTATGTTGATATTTTAATCCTGGAAAATGTACATTTGATCTATTATTTTTTCCACCAATCAATTTTTTAAGTTTTGATCTAACCTGTTTAAACATTAAATCTGCATCATGGTTGCCTATTACAAAGAATAAATGTTTATTTTGTTTACTTACAAAATAACTTAATGCATCAAATACTTCTTTATGAGCATTATAAATTAAATTTAATTTAGCTAAAGATGTATCTTTACAAATATGTCTTGGATAATGATGATTTTTTTTCTTGGTAATTTTTCCTTTTCCAATAAACTCTTTTTCTAAAATAATTGGGCATTTTAAGAAATCAAAACTGTCTCCATTAAACACTAAATCCACATCATTTTTTTTATTACTGAGCTCAAGAATTAATTTAGACAGGAGTTTATCACTAACAAAATCATCTGTGTATGTTCCACAGCCCATTTCTACATCTCCAAGAATAATGATCTCTTTCATTTTTTAGTTATATAAACATTAGTTAATCCTTTATTTATAAACTTTTTGTTTAATTATTACTGTTTAGTAGTCAAAATACTTGGTTTTGCAGATAACCTTATAAAATAATACCTGATTTTGTGGCGTTATGTCAAATAAAAAAGATATGTCATTAGGGGATTTAGTTTCCAGTTCAGCTAAAGCATTAGCTTTTACAGCTAGTTTAGGTGCATGTACTGTATTATATGCTAATATTCAAAGTTACTTCATCAGTTCATCGTTTATTTCAAGTAATTTTTCTGATGCTCATGAAATGATTGAAAATTATGATTCAACTAATAATTTATTTGATAAAGTATTTTCTTATGGTGGTTATATTGCTGCTAAGAATTGTATCGGAGAATAAATATTTCATACTAATTTACTACTGACATTTTTTTAATTTGAGATTTAGGGATCATTCTTTTCAAATAAGATTTTAATTTTTCTTTAACTTCTATCTCTAATTCAAGTTCTAAACCAATTTTTTCTACTTCTTTGTCCCAGTCAATATCAGGAAGTTTTGTAATAGTTCCTTTAAGTTTTCTACCAGCTTCTTTTATGTCTTTTTCAATCTTTTCAGCTTCAGGTGTGCCAAACATTTTAGTTGCAGGAAACTTAGTAAACGCGTTTGCGCCTGCTTGCATTAATAATCCGACTTCTTCATAACGTCTAGCTGTCGTACCTGCAATGATACCTAACTTTGGAAATCTGATTCTTGTTTGTGCAATCCACCACAAATAATCTTCAGTTTCCGGGCCATTACCATCTTCAAAAATTGTACCTTTAACTGGTTTTAAGGCATAGAATGTAATCCTGTCTAACTGGTATTTTTCAATGAAATTTACTAATAATTCGAAATCTTTTCTTTTTTCACCTAACCCAATAACCATTGTCATACTACGTTTGAAATCTTTAGCATAATCAAACATCTCTTCATAAGGTTTAATTGGTTTATCAGGGCATACAAAATCATGCAATTTAGGTTCAATAGTCTCTATAGAACTTACAATCCCTTTCACATAAGGTTTGAACAATTCTAAATCTTCTTTTTCAATAACGCCTAAATTTAACCAAATCTTTTCACCATAAACTTTACTAATTAATTTAATTCTTTTAAGTAATTCATCTCTTGGGAATATTCTATAGCCACCAGTAAGAAACTCTATTCTCCACCCTAATGCTTTTGATAAAATTGCTTCTACTAAATCAGAACTTAACTTTCTTTTTGCAGTAGGAGCATGTTTGATTTTATGTTTAACAGTTGATCTGAAACAGAATTTACAAGTACCCAGGTCACAATACCAACTAAGAAATATACATCTCCCATACCATGTTACTGGCTCGAAATTTTCATTGTACACTTGAGTTGCTTTCTGAAGCAATTCTTTTGTAGATTCTTGCATGTGTGTATATAGAAAAGGTCGTATTTTTAAAATTAACTTGGGAAATATTAATCTTTTATAGCATAACATACAGCTGATTCTGCTAAAATCTGTAATGTATCATAAACTTTGATATTAACATCTTTTTGAGTTATTGCCAAAGGAATTTCTGTACATCCTAATATAACTGCATCAGTTGATTTCATCACCATCTTTTTAATTATTGAAATAACCTCTCTTTTTGTTTTGCCTTTTACTTCTCCACTCATTATCTCTAAAATTAAATCTGTTATAAACTGGTAGTCTTCGTTTATTGGTGTTAAACATTTAATATTATTTCCATCTAATATCTTTTGGTAAAGTTTAAGTTTTAATGTTGTTTCTGAAGCAAGCAGGCCAACAATATTATGATTATCCAGTTTAATCTTTTTTACAGTTTCTTCCATAATACTAATTATCGGAATTGTAGATTTTATTCTCATCTCATTAATAAAGTAATGAACTGTGTTACAAGGAATTACAATAAAATCACATCCCGCTTTTTCTAAAATTTCAATTCCTTGCAAAAGTTGTTGTAATACTAATTTTTTATTAACTATTCCCAACTCATCAAAACCAAATAAAGGTAATGAATATATCACCATTGGTGGGAAATCTGTGTCTTGTGTAGCTTGATATTTTTTTTGACAATAATGTATTATTTTATAATAAAAATTAGCTGAAGTTTCTGGTCCCATTCCACCTAATATCCCTATTTTTTTAAATACCATAATTTCCCACCTTCATTTCTAAAGACAGGTTAAGAGATACAGAACCTGATAATTTTGCAACTATTTGCAGTAAATCTATAGCTGGTTGTACAAAAAAAAGGTTATTTGGTTCATAACTTTTTGTGATACTAGTTGAATCAGAGGTAGAATAAAAGAAAGGATATATGGTTTTTGTATCTATCCCTATTTTTTTAAGGATTGTCAATGTTCCTTTCTGTTGAGAAGCATATTGTTTATCAAGAATAGTTATACACCCTTCTGCCTGTTCTAATTTCTGTGAATAAAGGCATGCATCTAATAATGAACACATATATTTATCATTTGTTGGGTCATAAAGTATAATTTTACCTTTATGAAGAATAATTTTGCCATTTTGATTCTGACCAGCATAATAGTGTTTTTGAAGATATTTAATCACTTCTTTTGCATGTTCTACTAAATCAGATTCATATACAACTTTATCAGGAGCAAAACCCCATTGTGATAATGAATTAACATAATCATTTATATCCAATTCTTGTAATTTTTCTTCAAATTGGGGATTATAATCATCAATAAAAAGCCATTTTTCTGTTTCTGCTCCAAATAAAGTCAAATAATTAGATAATAGCTTTCCCCAAGTTGCACTTACTTGGTGATTTATATTTGGATGTTCATTAGTGTAAATATGTCCAGATTCTACAATCATTTTTGATTTTTTTTTATTTGTTGGAAATTTTAATTTTAGTATATTTGTCATTTTTATAACCTCACAAAGAATTTATTAAGACAATGCTAACAAATTATCTTCTTATAACAAGAAAGATTTTATGTTCATTTTTTAGACGTTTAATTGTTAATTTCATCTTATACAATATCTGTCATTGTAATAAAAATATATATTTAACGTCTCATTTAAAACAATATTTTACAGATTTGTTCTAAATAGAACAAATTAGTTAAATTTATATACCTGATTAAATTACTATTGTTTATGAATAAATCAACTACTGAATTAACTGTAGAATATATACAAGAACATCCTTATATCAAAAATTGTCTGAAGAAAAATTTAATCAACTACTCATCTTTAGCTAGATTAATCAGTAAAGATTTGAAAATTGAAAAAAAGTCATCTAAAGAAGCTATTTTAATTGCAGCAAGACGTTTTCAATATAAATTAAAAGCAGAGTTAAATAATGAAAAAAAAATAAAAGTAATACTAATTAAATCGGAGATTAGTATTAAAAATAAAATTGGTGTTTTAATCTTAAATAAATCTACTGACTTAGATTATCTCATTGAACTTCAGAAAAATGTTAAAAAAGAAGAAGGAATTATGCATGTTTTAGAAGGAACCGATAATTATACTATTATAACTCAAGAAAGATATATACTTAAATTATATGAAAAATTTGAGAATAATATAATTAAATCTCATGAAAATTTAGTTATCATTGATTTTAAATCTCCTGAAGAAATTGAGAAGATTACGGGTGTAATATCATATTTAACTTCTCTTTTTGCAGAGAATGGTGTTAATATCTTAGAATTTCTTTCTTGTTGGAGAGATACAATTTTTGTTATTGATAAAAAGGACATAAATAAAGCTATTGATCTCTTAAATTTTTAATTATAATTTTTTTAATATAAGACATCCAACACTACACGTTTTTGTTCTTTCTTTTCACTGTAAGTGTAAGGTACATATATTTTTTGATTAGTAAATGGGTCTATACTTGTATAATACATACATGTAGAAACGGTCATTGGTGTAGGTGTAAATAATTGTAAACTAACATTTTCCATACCTTTCAAAGCATTAGCTAATTTTTTTGCTTCTTTCATACTTGATCCAGGATGACCAGTAATGAAATAAAATGATAACTCTTTACCACTATTTAAACTATTAAAATATTCTATAAACTCATTCATTGATCCATCTTCTTTATTCATTAATTTAAGAACAGTTTGATTAACATGTTCCGGCGCGATTCTAAGAGTATCATAAGTATGGTGTTGAACAATCTCTTTAATGTATGCTTTTGGAGCTAAGTCGTATCGTATTCCACTTCTGATATAAACATTTTTTATTCCTGGCAATTTTCTAGCTTTTGTTAATAAGTTAAGTAATCTAGTATGACTCTTATCCAAATTTTCACATTTGATACAATCATTATGACATTTGTGGCAGTCCATTCCATACATATTAGCACTTGGTCCACCAAAATCGTCAATGTTACCTTTAAAATAAGGCAATCTTATCATTTGTTTAATCTCTTTTAATATAGATTCTTCTGATCGAGAAATAATCTTATCACCTTGAATAAGTCTTAACGCACAGAAATTACAATTTCCAATACAACCTCGATGAGTAACTATGCTGAACTCAAAACTTCTTAAATGTTCAACTGGTATTTTTCTGGTGAAAGGCATTTCATAATATTCATCCAAGTCTTTTGATGTATATTTTGGGGATTTGTATTGTAATATGTACCTTTTACCTGTTTGTTGTGCAATGTTTTGATGATTGTTTATCATTATTTGCATCTTACAAAATTGTTCTTTCGAATCGATAACTTCTTCTTCGGTTGGAAGTAGTTGAAAATCTTCAGGCAATTCTCTGGATATTATACATGTACCTTCAATATTGTTTAATTCTTTTTTATCTTTAATTCTTTGAGCAACTTCTAAAATTTGTTTTTCACCATTACCATAAACTAAAATGTTTGCACGAGAATCTAATAAAATAGATTTTCTTAACCTGTTCTGCCAATAATCAAAATGAGTAAACCTTCTTAATGTTGCTTCAGTTCCACCGATAACTATTGGAGTTTCTTTGAAATTTTTCCTAGCCCAATTACTAAACACTGTAACTGCTCGATCAGGTACATTTTCATCATAATCATTATATTCATCTTCTGCTCTTGACCTTTTCAATGGTGTATAATTTCTTACCATAGAATCTATTGCACCTGAAGTGATTCCAAAAAATAATTTTGGTTGACCTAAACTAATGATATCTTCTTCTTTAGTTGGTTGTTCAATAACACCTACTGTGTATCCTTTTTTTTCTAACAATCTCTTAAGGATTGCTACCCCTGACATAGGATGATCAAAGAAAACTTCGCCTAGTAGGAAAATAATGTCATATTGCATAAGGTAAAGAAAATAAAGGGAGTTTTAAATATGTTGTTAAGAAAGTTGATAGATATTACTTTTTTGATTTACTTCTTTTTAAATTGTGCTAAAATTGAACCAATGAATAATCCAAAAAATAAATTACTTAATAACATGAGTTCACCAATGTCAAAAATGAATTTTCTAAAAAGCATTAAGGTTAGCAAAATAAAGAAAACATACAATTCATAAAATTCTATCTTTTTTTTCATTAATATTAATTCTGGTTTAAATCCAATAATTATTCCAATAATAATAAGTACAATTATAATTAATAATAATAAATTGACCATCTTCTTCTATTTGCTCACTTTAAAAAAGAATATTGCTTCAAGGATTAAAGTTACAAATCCAGTGAATATACTTAATCCAAAAAGAATAATCGTTACCATTAAAATACCATTTACTATATACAAAATACCAATGTTTTTAGCAATACTCCCATAATATCTCTTTAATTTTAAAATTTCTTTTCCTGCAATAATTGCAATAATTCCCATTAATATCAAGGGACTGATAGCATATATCAAATTTGAATCTGAAATAACTGTGAACATTATTGAATAAATAATAGTAACTCCAAAATAAATCCACATCAGAATTTCTAATTTTTTTAATTTCTTTAACTTTGCAATTTCAATATAACCTAACATAATAAACAGGGAGAACATTGTTGATATTAATACCATTACTGTATAAATAATGTACATTGAATTACTTTGAAATAATGAGTATAATATCCCTATTAATACTGATGGGAAAACTAAAATTGCAGCTATTACTGCAGACCATGCTGATAATTTTAGATTCATATATTTTTAAATTCCTCTACAATTCTTGAAATAATTAAACCTATTATTGATCCAAAAACAAATATACTCATTAATGTAATCAAAAGATTGTCATAAATCAGTTCTTTTATTACTTTAACAATAACCCAACTAAAAAATATGTATAAATGAAAATAATTAATCTTTTTCTTAAATATAAATTCTGGTTTAAATCCTAATATGATCCCCCCAGCTAGAAAGGTGATTATCAAAATTAAGTATAAATTAAACATAAATCATAAACCTCATAATTTAATTATTAAATAGTAATTATTAATAAAATTAACCCCATTAAGATAATTATAACACCCATAACCAACCCTAAAGGTGCAAAAAACTTTCTAGTCATTTTTATCGCTTTATTAACACCAAAAATTTTTCTAATTAACCATGCTTTAGGCATTGTTTCAACATATTTTCTTGCATATTTAGAATCCCTAATGAATTTTGAAGAATAATATATGTTAAAAGAACCTATTCCAATTAATAAAATTGAATACATTAAATCTTCCATAGAAATTTCCAAATATAATCTATTACTTAATATTTAGTATTATACTTACATACATCAAATGTCTTTTACTTAACATTTTTCCTAAAAACAAGGTATATCTCATATATTTTAATCAATCAGTTTAAGATTTTCTTTTCCTATTATATCTCTTAGTTTTAATAAAAAACTGGAGGGAAAATATGAACGGCTTAGGAAATATTGTTGTGGCTGCAGCGTTAGCAGTAGGAGTTTCACAAACTATGGGTTGTGCAAGTACTTGTAATGACATTGAACGAAGAGGTGGACTAGTTGGAACATATACGTCTGACTATGTTGTAATTAGTCAAAGTGGTGGCTTAATTATGGACGTATATAAACTAAATGATGTGTATGTAGAAAGTGAAACTGGATCAGATGGGTGGCGGTTCGTTGATAACAAAGGGTACCCTACTTTTATTGGTGGTGACACTAAGACAATTAGGGTTGATGATCTGAACCGAGATGTCTGGGGTAAATACCACGAATATCATATGGAATTTGAATCAGAAACTTATCGGGACCTGTACAATCCAATGGATACTGAATAATTTTTTTTTTTTATTATATTCATCAATAAAAATCTTAACGAGGTAAAAAATAAAATGACATGGGATAGTTTTGATACATTTTTACTAGCATGTGTGGCAATAGGATCATGTAGCAATGAAAGTAATAACGGAATAGAAAGTAAATTATCTGAAACAAATCAACAATTGGAATCAGTAGGAAAGCAATTGAATAATCTTAATGAAAGTTTACAACAATATGGGGTACATATTCAATATGATGACTTGAATAATGATGGTAATTCACAAGAACCATTTATTGAATATCGTGGAGTAAGGTATGTTCCATTAACTGGAACTTGTTTATTTTTCATTTTCTTAACCATAATATATTTAAATGTTCTTTAATTCTCAAATTTTATGTCAAATGTAAGAGAATCATTAGTAGGGACAATTGATCATTTAGTTATAGAAAAAATTGAAACTTCCAATGTTTATAACTCATTTAGGAATGGAATTCATGCTTGGGAAAAAACTAAAGAATATAGTTTAGATTTCAAATCTGTTGCTTATGATCAACCTCTTGAAGCAATATTTGGAGCAATGCAAGCTGTTGGAGCAGGAATTAGTTTTGGTGCAATAACTCCATTATTATATGGTTTGATAAATAGTTCAAGTTTGGCTGAAGTTGGGATGTATTCTGTAGCTAGTGGTGTTTGTTTAGGTATTGGTACAGAACTATTAGGTAATGCTATGGACATAGCTCATATAGCTGAAAGAAGAATATATACAACTTTTCCAAGAAAATGAACATTTTAGGTTAAAGAATAAATCGCATTATATCTTCTTATCAAACAAATAACAAAACACTTAACCCAACTGCAAGTATGATCCCGAAAATGCTTATTATCCATTTACCATATTCTTTTCCACCAAATAAATAAGCAATACCACCTTTAACTAAGGTATTACTACAAACCGCTATTGTTATGGTTGTAACTGCAGCTTTAGCTGAAATATCTCCAGCTAATGAAAGTGATGCCATTGAAATAGTTATTGCATCTACATCAGCTAACCCTGATAATAAACCCGCTAAATATAACCCAGAATTACCTAAAATTATTTGCAAAAATTTTGCAATGAATAATACAAATGCGAAAAAAAGTCCAAACTTAATTGCTGGAATTAAAGCAAATGGACTATCAAAATCAACCTTTTTCTTTACTTTCTTTTGTTTCTTTTCACTTAAGTAAATAAATAGTACTGATGAAAATCCTGCTAATGCCATTGTACCAATAGGTAATATCAAATATTTTAAGAGTGATTTGTTAATTACTAACACTTCAAATAATACTCTTAAAAACATTGTAGATGATGCAATCATAACTCCTGCAACAAAAGGTTTGACAATTTTTTTTAACCTTTTTGATTCTAATGATAATGAAGAAGTTACAGCAGTACTTGAAACTAATCCACCTAAAAAGCCTGTTAAACCAATCCCTTTATCAGCACCAATATTTTTTATCAGAATATAACCAACATAACTTATACCTGTAATGAACACTACCATTAACCATATCTTAAATGGGTTGAAAACTGCAATTTCAGATAAGATTGCTGCTGCTTTTGGAAAACTGTTAATTAAATCATTTAATATCGGGAGATCTGTTAATGCATAAGATATATTTGGTAAAAGAGGTAAAACAACTAAACTAATAATTGCAAATTTCAATGATGCATAAAGTTCTTCCGATTCAATCTTTTTTGCGAACCCATGTAACTGGGGTTTAAATGCTAAAACTGTAGCTGTTACAATTGCAACAATAACTGAAAATGTTATATATCCTTTCATAACAAATATACCTAACAAGAAACATATTAAAGCAGATATTTCTGAAGTAATACCAGTATTACCTGTTTTATTTGAAACAATGACATATCCAGCAACAATTAATGCTATTACTGAAATAAATCCAACTGTAATTATAATGTCAAATCCTACGAGAACGTTTGAAATATGACCAATGAACGCACCGAATGAAGCTAGTAAAACAAATGTTCTAATGCCACCAAAATCTTTAATTTTTCTTTTTTGGAACTCATATTCTCTTTCAATACCTATGACTGCACCTAATGCTATTGCAAGAAAAAAATGTAATATTGTCATAGCTTCCAATCAACACACCTCTATATTAATAATATTTAATAGATATTTAAATGTTTTTAAATTAAACTGATAACAAGTTATAATTGTTTAAATATTTGAATAAAATAATTTAATCTAATATTATGTCTAAATTATCTAATAAATTAATCACTTCTGGCATTGAAAACATAGTTTTTTTAAGAATGTTCAGATTCGGATCTATACTATAATTTTTAGCAGTTTTAAAGTTTGTAGAATTTAAATTAGTATTTTCAAAACGACTTCTTTTAAGGTCTGAATCATTAAATTTAACTTTAGTTAAATTAGTTCCAAAAAAATGGCATTCAATAATCTCACAATTATTAAAAATAGTGTTTTTCAGGTTTAAATTAGAAAAATCAGACATGGATATCGAACAATTTTCAAAACTAAAACTAAATAAAAATTTGTTGCATTTTGAAAAATTTAATCCCAATATTTTACATTTTTTAAAATTACAATTTTGAATCTGAGTATTTTCTAAATAAACATTTGACAAATTACATTCTTCAAAAACACAATCAATGAAACTAGAACTTTTGAAAGATTTATCGGTAAAGTTATCATTTTTAAATATTTTAGATTCAAACTCTTTATTTTGAAATTCCATCATATTTGGATTATTTTGATACTTTATAACTTTTGCTTGTTTAATGTTTTAATTAATATGTCATTTATTTAGAATAAGCAATATCCATTGCTTCTCTGATTTTATCAAGACCTTTTTCATTAAATGCGATTCCTAGTCTTGGTGTTGCTCCAGATATTACAATTGCGTTGAAAATATTAGTGAGCGAATTTACTGAATAAATAATTCCATTTTTTCCTGTGCAGGTTGTTGCATGATATATCTTTTTATGAGTACTTTTTTTTGCATATTTTATTGTTCTTTTGATAACTGATATGTCTTGATTCCATCTCAATGGGTTCCATTCAGTTACATATTCATCAAATATCCCTCTAAGATTATCTATGTGGGCGGAAGGAAATTCATTATGTATTGTTGGGGCACAAACATTAACAGAAGTTTTTATATCTAATGAATTTACTATCTTTGTAAGGGCATTTTTAACATTTTGTTTATTGTTCCCATCACAATTATTACAATAACACCCATTTTTCATTATCCAAGGCATATCAAAAAATATTCCATCGTAATATCCCATTATATCATTTAATTCAGGTAAAAGAATATCTTCTATGTATCTTGAAGAAGGACACATTAAAGATAAAGGTTTGTTATTTTTATCTCTTTGTGCGTATTGTTTAAATTTATCTCTTCCAAAAGGACCAGTATATAATATGGCTTTCATTCCTTCATCATGAATGATAGATGTTATGTCTTTGGTCCTTTGTTTTTGAATACTAAAAAGTCTTCTGCCAGAATGTTCTATTTCAGTTGCACCTGTTTTTTTGAGTAGTTTGATATAATTTTGATATTCTTTTAAATTTATAGGTGCATGTAAATTAAATCTATGAGATAAATAATTTCGGAATACCATATTAAATAAGAATTATCATCATTATTATATAAATTTTTTTTAAATAATATTTCAATCATGTTTTTTCAACGATATTTTTATATACCTCTTAAATAAAACATATTGTTATGAAAAAAATGTTTTGGCCAGTACCGTCTACAAAGAAAAATGTTCCTAAATCAAAATTTAAAAAAGGTTTTGGTAGAAATAAAGAGGGTGGAAGATTTCATTGTGGAACAGATATTTTAGCAAAATATGGGTCAAATATCATAGCAATTGAATCTGGATTAATTAAGAATATTTTTTTATTTACATATCTGGAATTAGATCAATTCAATAAATATGAAAATACCTATGCAATTGCAATCCAACATGAAAAAGGTAATTATGCTTTATACTGTGAATTACAAAAACCGAAATTGAAGATTGGACAAAAAGTAAAAGCGGGACAATTAATTGGGAAAGTTGGAAGAATTTTTGTACACAAACCAAAACATACAATGTTACATTTTGAATATCATTCTAAATTGCCAAACTCTACAACTAAATGGTATAAAGGAAAAAGGCCAAAAAGTTTATTGAGTTCTACTAAATACCTCCAGTGTATCTAAATGTCCGAGTGAGTAATATTGTAATAAACATTGCATAGTTGTTGATGAAATAAATGATGGTCCTAATGAAATCGCTCAATAATTTACCGAACGGATTAAAAAAGTAATTGAATTTTTTGATTATCAATTTTGAAATGTTTTATTAATGAAGACCATCTTTAGATTTAAAATGGAGAAAGTTCAAGTAGAAGTAATTGTTTTTAGAAAAGTAAATAATTATTTTGAATTCCTAATCTTAAAAAGAATTGCAAGCAAAGGGGGATTTTGACAACCACCTTGTGGGCGTCTAGAAAAAGATGATAAATCAAACTTAAATGCTGCATACAGAGAAGTATTTGAAGAAACAGCAATTTTAAAAAGTCAAATAATCAAAGTTATTGAAGACGTACATTATTTTAAAATGGATGCACACTATCTCACACAAGAACCAATAGAACCAATAGAAGAATTTGTTTTTGCTTTTGAAGTTGAAAGTGATACTAATGTTCAAATTGATAATAATATCTCTGTTGAGCATGATAAATTTAAATGGGTTACATTTGAAGAGGCAATTAGTTTGTTAAAATGGGGCAATAACAGGGATGCATTTAGAAAATTGAATAAAATTTTGATGAATTAATTGTGATTAAATATTTTTTTAAAGTAATAACGATGAATTCTTATTTTGTAGATGTATATAAGCAGTTTAGATATTTAAGTGCTTTTGTATTTATTTTTACTTTTTAGATTATTTTTAATCTCATCTATAGTCTCTTCAATTGATTCTCCTTGAGTATCAATCAAAATTCCAAAATTATTATTACATACTAAATTATAAACTTCTTCAGCTACTCCCTCACCTATTGTTCTCTTACGATCTTTATCTCTTTGAATACATGTATTTAATGATGCTTTTAATGTGAAAATATAACTGTCAAATGTAAGATTTTTAATAAGATAGTCTAAAACTTCTTTATGATAAATACAACCATCAAAAATTACTATTTTATCTTTCTTAAGTAATTCTTTAGTTATAGGTATAACAATATCCAACCCCTTAATAAAATTTTCAGCAAGAATACAGGCTGAATTTGAGGCATAATGATCTAATTTATTTTCTTTCAGAACAGCATCCAAATCAATTCTTTCTGCATTTAAATCCTTAACAAGCCTTTTAGCACAAGTTGACTTTCCAGATCCTAGTGTTCCAGACAGAACTATGTAATAACTCATGGTATCGTAAAATTATTTTGTATTTAATTAATTTTCTGCTATATTAATTTTGAACAAGACTTAAACAAAAAAGTTTTGATTAAATTTATATAGTTTTATATTTATTATTTTTTTATGGCTGAAAAACCATCTATAGATTATGCAAAAGAACGACCTCCAAAGAATATTTTCCCTATTGAAAAACAGATGTTGGTTTTAGGTCAAATTAAAAACTATATCTATCATAATTTACCTCCAAATACAAAATTTCATAGAAAAAGGATATTTGGGTCTTTGGCAAAAGGAACATTTGGAAAATATGAAAGGAAATGGAAAGGTCGTAAATTTTCAGATGTTGATGTTTTATTTGTGGTTGATGATAATTTTAGACCACCACCAAAATGGAAAGTTCATTTTAAAGCTGAAACGAAAGTGTGGGTCGTTTATGATGTTGATGTAGTTCCAATTGCTACAGAAGATGAAACTGTTTTTGTGGATGTTCAGTATATTATTTTAACAAAAACATTTGCTAGTAAACCTGAAACCATTGCCAGAGCAGAAGAATGGGGGATTCCATTAAATAAGTTTTTAAGTAAGAATAAGTTTATACATTTATAACTTTCTTCTTAGCATCACTATTTTATTAACATAACGTTGCGTTGTTATGTGGGGAAACAGTATGACGCAGGCGCTTTTGGAATTTACTTCATATAAACCCAAGCAGATTTTCCACTTTTGAGAAAAACTTTTTGCCTTCTATAAGAATTTGTTTCATAATCATCAATTAAATTCAATTCTTTAGAACTTACTAAAAAAAACAATCCTTTAACATATCTGCCCTTTTTTGGAAGAATAATCGGATATTTATTATTATTTATTTTAATTTTTGATCTTGTAAAATCCAATAATACCTCTGATGAAGATTCTGCTATCCTTCCAAAAACAGATTTTTGTATTTCTGGTTTTTTTAGAGTTCCATAAACAAAAAGTTTTTCCATTATATTCTAAAGATGATAGTAATATAAAACCTTTTCGAAAAGCGTTGAGTAATATTGAACATGACACTTTCTAGGCGAACTTCTGTAGCTACAAAGCGGCTACAAAGTTTATTGAGTTGAAATAACAATCACTTCTATTTTAATAAAATATTTAAATAGTCATAAATTCTATATTTATTATGTATACTAAAAATTTAAAAGAACTTTCTTACAAAAATGTTGCTGAAGCTGGAGGGAAAGGATCATCTTTGGGTGAAATGCTTCAAGTTGGGTTTGTAATTCCTGATGGTTTTGTAATATTAGCTTCTACCTTTGATAAATTTCTTAAACAAGCAGGAATCGAAGCAAAAATTGAAACTGTGCTGAAATCAGTTAACATTGAAGCGATGCATACTGTAGAAGTTGCTTCAGAAAAGATACAATATTTAATTCTTAATGCACAAATTCCAAATGATATTGCAGAAGAAATTATCTCTTCATTTAATATACTTAATGCTAAATTTGTTGCAGTTAGAAGTTCTGCTACTGCTGAAGATAGTGCTGATGCAGCATGGGCAGGTCAACTTGACACTTTTCTAAATACAACTAAAGAAAATGTTATTGAAAATGTACGTAAATGTTGGGCTTCTTTATTTAGTCCTAGAGCTATCTTTTATCGTTTTGAAAAAAAGTTACATGATGAGCATGTATCAGTTGCAGTAGTTATACAAAAGATGGTACAAAGTGATATTGCTGGAATTGCATTCTCTGTACATCCCGTAACACAAGACCATAACCAAATTTTGATTGAAGCTGGATTTGGATTAGGTGAATCTGTTGTTAGTGGTGCAGTAACACCTGATAGTTTTGTTATTAACAAAAAAGATAATTCTATCTTAAGTAAAAGTGTTCATTCACAAACTAAAAAACTTGTTCGTACTTCTAAGAAAGGTGTTGATTGGGTTGATATTCCTGAATCTGAAGCTAGTCAGCAGAAGATTACAAATGAACAATTGTTTACATTATCTAAAGAAATAGAAAAAATTGAGTCTCATTATAATTTCCCTGTTGATGTAGAATGGGCAATTGAAAATGACATTATTTATATCACTCAAAGTCGCCCTATTACAACACTTGATTCTGCATCAATTGTAAAAAATTCAATTGTTAATGAAATCTTATCTGAAGAATGGAATAAAGATTGGGAAAATAAATATTCTCTCTTTCTAAGTTCTGCATCTTGTAAAACTTATTTTTCTCCAATGCAAAAAATTACTGGTTTTTGTTTTAGAAAGATTTTGATAACTCATAAAGAAGGGATTACAAGTTGTTATCACCTTATTGAAGACTATGAAAAATTTGGTAATCATCTAGCAGATATCATTGCAAAAGATCCAAGTACTGTTGAAAAGTGGGTCTTAGAACTTAAAAAACAAGCTGATACAATTCGTGAATTTATATCTAAAGTAGATATAAAAAAATTTAGTAATAGAGATCTTGTAAAAATTTGTGCATTGCTAGACATATTTGGTGCTTATCATATACCTAATAAAACTGTGATCAATTTTTTCTCAGAAGATTTGTTCAAAAAACATGCACCATTACTTGAAGAAGGAAGAAAATATATTGAAATAGTTTACCATGACATTGATTCATTTGGTGAAAAGTTAATTGAGAATATTAAATCAAAAAACCAAACCTATTCTATTGAAAAATTAAGTTCATTATTAATAGAAGAAGCATTTGAATTTTTTGAGAAAGGAATTTTACCTGACAAAAATATTCTCAAATCTCGTTTTACAGATTCAGGATTATTACTTACTAAATCAAATAAATCAACAAATATTTCAAAAGAAGATGTTAACAAAATAAAAAATAGTTGGATTGCAGAATTACAAACTGACACAATTAAAGGTAAAGGTACTTTTCCAGGTAACATTAAAGGTGTATGTAGAGTTATTGTAAATTATCGTAAAGATGCAAATTTGCAAGATGGAGAAATTCTTGTTACTGGTATGACTGATCCTAATTTTGTTCCATTAATGAAAAAAGCAGCTGCTATTGTAACTGATGCTGGTGGTCTTTTATCTCATGCAGCAATTGTTTCCAGAGAACTTAAAATCCCGTGTGTTGTGGGTACAAAAGTTGCTACATCACTTTTGAAGTCTGGTGATGTTGTTGAGGTTAATGCGGATATTGGGACAGTTCAAATTGTTAATAAAAAAGAGCTTACAAAAATATTTAGTAGAGAAAGGCCACTGATTTATTTTAATATGTGGAATGATTCTGATAGGATGGGTTACAAAGATTTTTTAAATTTAGATATAGAACAGAATTTTTTTGTAAAAGAAGAAAATAGTAAAACAAGCGTATATTATCTTCAAAATTTTTTAAGTATATTTGATGAAACATTAAAAGAAAATGTAAAATCTTCTCTTCCTAAGGCTCTTAAAAGAATGAAGCAAGAATGGACTTACTTAATTCCTTATCTAGAAGAGGAATCAAAAATTTCTAGTTACAAAGAATTAATAGAGTATTATAATCATTTAGTCTCTTGGTGGTCTGGGATGACTACTATGTTTACAGCTCCAGATATATGCAAAGAAGAAAAGATGATCTCTGAACTACTTGAATTACGTAAAGAAAGTGAAAAACATAGTGATAAAATGTGTTCAGTAATGACTAATTTTTTAAAAAATAAATTTCCTTTAGAATATTGTATTATTACTATTGATGAAATTAAAAAACTTAATGATGGTAAAGATATAGATATTTCAATTATTAAACAAAGAAAAAAAGGATATGTTATGGATAATGGAATTATTAAAGTTAATTCTTCATTTGATGAAATTATAATTCAAAAAGGCTATTCAATTTATAATCCAAACAAAATCCCTGATGGAGATGTAATTATAGGAAATGTTGCGTTTCCGGGAAATATTTCTGGAAAAGTAAAAATTATAAAAATTTCAAATGATCTGAAGAATATTGAACAAAATGATGTTATTGTTACTGAAATGACTAGTCCAGATTATGTACCTTATCTCAAAAAAGCAGCAGCTATTATTACTGATGAAGGTGGTATTACTTGTCATGCTGCTATTGTATCTAGAGAATTAGGGATTCCTTGTGTTATTGGAACAAAAAATGCTACATTAATCTTAAAGACAGGAGATATAGTTGAAGTTGATGCCAAGAAAGGAATAGTAAAGAAAATAGATTAACTTTTCTCAAGAATTATAAGCTTCTGATAATACACAAGCCTTTACCGAGTGCTTTGCATTATGGCATTCGCCTAACGATGAATTTTTGTATGGTTTAATCATAAAAGGTAATAACCTAGTATGACCACTCAATTAAATTAATCTCTTGTTAAGTAGACATACCTAGTTGGATATTTAAGTGCTTCTGTTGGTTAAAAAATTAATTCTGGTATCAAATTTTGTAATATATTATACTCTTTTAAAACATCACTTTTTAATTTTCAACAAATACCTCGTTGATTGAAGGGTTTAATTCAATTTTATTAATTTTTCCAACTTTAGTTTTTATGATAACTCTTTTCAGAGATAATTTTTCAATGATTCGATGAATTTTTACCCTATGCAAACCAGATTCTGTCTCAAATTTTGATTGATTAAGTTTACCTTTATTTTTAATTAAAATATTAATTATTACTCGTTCATCAGATTCTAAGAAATTTAGCAATTCATTTATATCTTTAGTAAAACTTTTCTTTTCTTTAATTTGTTTAGAAACAATAAGATAAAAAGAGAAAAAACCTACAAAAAGTCCTAAAGATGATAATATTAAAATCATATATGGGATCGGAATAAAACAACCACAAGCATTCCCTCTATTAATAGCATCAGAAACATAAACTGTTAAAAAAGAAACAGTAAAAACAAAACCTAATATAATCGAAATCCCTAGATATATTGCTTTAATTTTCTTTAATTTCATTTTTTGTAACAACAAATTAAGTATAATTACAACTTATGTAACAATATGATATTAAAAAATGTTTTGGTTTTATTGGGGCTGTTATTGCTATTTGGGTGTAATGTAGGTGGGGCTGAAACACTAAATTCATCCAATATTGAAATGATTACTATCACTTCTTCAGGAAATTTTTCATATGAAGAATGTATAAATAGAAATTTAGAAGATCAATACTTGATGTTGGAATCAAAATACTGTGGACATTGTCAAAAATCATTACCTCTCTTTTTAGAAGTATGTGAAGAATTGAACTTAACTTGTAATGTGATTGACATATCTGAAGATATTGAAAAAGAAAAATTAGATTATTATAAGATTAATATTATGTATACTCCAACTTTTGTTTTTGATTGTAATTATTATGTCGGTGCAATGGAAAAAAGTGAATTCTTGGAGGTATTGAAATGAAAAATAAGAAAATAACTATCTTTTTAATTTCAATTGTTGCATTACTAACTTTTTTCTTTTTAACAAAAAATTTATCAGTTAATATATTAGATAATTTAGGATTGAATCTTCCATTACCCCTATTTACAATAATAATTGCATTAATTGATGGATTTAACCCTTGCAATTTATTTGTTTTAACATTATTATTAAGTTTAATGTTAACAGAATCTCATTCAAGAAAAAAGATATATTTAGTAGGATTTAGTTTTATTATAGTAATTTATTTATTTTATTTTCTTTTTATGGCAACATGGCTTAACATTTTCAAATATATCGGATTTATAGACCCATTAAGGATAGGAATTGCTATAATTGCTATCACTGCTGGAATAATTAATTGTAAAGAGTTATTCTATTACAGAAAAGGGATTACTTTAATGGTTCAAGATAAACATGTTGGACCCTTAAAAAGAAAAATCCAACATGTTGCAAAATTAATAAATAAAGGTTCAACACTTACGCTTATTGGTGCTTCAATAGTTCTAGCAATTTTTGCATCATTAGTAGAATTACCTTGTACTGCTGGATTTCCAATTATTTATACTGGTGTATTAACTGGAGTAATTCTAGAGAACAGTTTATTTTATTATCTTTATTTGGCATTATATAATTTAATTTATGTATTACCACTAATAATAATAATTAGTTTACTTGGCTATATATTTCATGGTAAGCAAATTAGCAAGAGAACAATGTCTTTAATAAAATATATTGGGGGATTTATAATGTTGTTATTAGGAATAATATTACTAATTAATCCTAGTTTGTTAGGTGTTTAAATGAAAATTTCAACTGCTAGTACAATTTTAGGAAAATTATGTGATATTACAAGAATTAACAAAAAATTTCATCAATATCAACCAGTAATAATTGAATCAAAAGATAATCAAATTATTAGTCCGGTAGAAGCAACAATAAATCATGTTGGTAATATTTCAGAAGAAGGAATATTATTAACAAAACAAAATAAAACAGTAAAATTAGATAATTTAATTGGGCAATATGCAGAAAATTTTTATGGGTGTAAGTATATTAATTTTTACTTAAGTCCTTTAAATCGTCATTTTTGGGTAACTCCTACAGAAGGAAAATTTATTCATATACAAAAAAATGAAGGAAAATCTAAATGGCCAGTATTCATTGGACTTGAAGATTTAATTGGTATTGAAATGTTTAGTGAAGCTGTAATTCAAAATTCTTCAATTGGTATGATATATCAAACAAATGAATATGATGTTGCTATGATAGCAGTTGGATCACTTAATGTTAATAGGATACATACTGATTGTAAAATTGAAAACCAATACGAAAGAGGTGTCCCAGTAGGATATTTTAGTTTAGGTTCAAGCATGTTATTATGTTTCCCGCGAGATTTAAAAACAATAGTTTACAGTGGTCAAAAAGTTAGAATGGGACAAGCAATATTAATCTGATTATTCAAAATACATAGAAAAGTTTATATATGGTTGTGCATTATTATGCGTAATGGCGAGGCCAAGAAAAATAAAAAAAATAGAATTTCAGCCAGAAATAACTTACTTTAAACCAAGAGCAGTTCCTTTAAATCAACTAATTGAAGTAGAATTAACTTTTGATGAATTAGAAGCATTAAGATTATCAAACATTAAAAAATTATCTCAAACAGATGCTGCAAAAAAAATGAAAATTCATCAATCTACATTTCAAAGAACATTAACAAGGGCAAGAGAAAAAGTGACTGATGCTTTAGTTAATGGAAAGGCAATAAAAATTCATGGAGGTGAATATAAAATGCCAAGAGGAGATGGTACTGGACCAACTGGGTTTGGTCTTGGTGCAGGAAGAAATTTTGGAAAAAACAGGGGCATGTTTGGCCAAGGTAGGATGAAAGGTCCATTTTCAGCAGGACCCAATGGTGTTTGTGTCTGTCCAAAATGTAATTTTGAACAAAGACATGATATTGCTCAACCTTGTAATAAAATTAAATGTCCTAAATGTGGGGCAGAGATGGTAAGAAAATAAAAATGGAAATAGCAATAAGTACAAATGGAAGTAATTTAGACTCGTTAGTTGATCAAAGATTTGGAAGATGTAATCATTTTTTAGTTATTGAACTTTTAAATCAAAAAAAAATTAATTTCAAAGTAGTTGAAAATGAAGGTGCAAAACAAGGTCATGGTGCAGGAATTAAAGCAGCTCAACAAATTAATGAATTAAATGTAAATTTTGTAATTACTGGAAATTTAGGACCAAATGCATCAAATGTTCTAAACCAATCAGAAATAAAAGTATATCAAGGATCAGGTAACATAAGAGAAGTTATTGAAAAATTTAGCAACAATGAATTAAAAGAAATTTCTCAAACAGTTGAAGGACATTCTAACATAAAAAATGTTACAAATGAATCAGATGAAAGAATATTTTTTCCATTAATCAACGATAAAGGGATTGATTCTGAGATTTCAACTCATTTTGGCCATGCACCTTATTTTGGTATATATAATAATATTAAAAAAGAACTTAAAATAATTGATATGAAATTAGACCATACAAATTCGGTAAAGTCGCCTGTTGATCAAATTATAGAAACTGTTAATCCAACAACTATTTTTGCATTAGGAATTGGAGCAAGAGCAATTCAATTATTTAATGAAAAAGGTATTTCAATAAAAACAGGGAATTTTAAAATTGTTAAAGAAGTTATTGAAAATTGGGGCCAGTTAGATTCACAAGTTCAAAGTTGTGCTTATGGTCATAATTAAATAAATTATAAAACCTAACAACTGATTGCCTCAGAAAGTAAATCTTTCAGTGCAGATCATTTTTTTTAATTTGATTTTTGGTTATTCCTTATAACTAATGATAATCAGTCAAGGGACATAATAAAGCAAAGAAGGAAATAAAAATGTGGATTAGATTATCGTTTTTACAAAAGAATTTGGTATATGCAATTCCAATTTCTTTAATTTTAGGAGTATTGTTTGGATATTTAATTGATTCTTCAGTTTTAAAAATATTAATTCTTCCATTAACTATATTAATGATTTATCCTATGATGGTAACTCTGAACATTAAATCTTTGTTCACATATTGTAAACCAAAAACACAAATATTAATTCAATTAGTTAATTTTATTATTATACCTTTAGTTGGTTTTGGTATTGGATTAGTCTTTTTAAAAAATACCCCTTATTTAGCATATGGGCTTTTGTTAATAGCTTTACTTCCTACAAGTGGAATGACTATTTCGTGGACTGGATTTGCAAAAGGAAATGTTAATCTTGCTATTAAAACAACAATTATTGGATTAATATTAGGTTCATTATTAATGCCTTTTTATACTGCATTTTTTGTAGGTCAAACAATTAGTTTGCCAATCCTTAAAACATTTATTGAACTTGGAAAAGTAATATTTTTACCTTTGTTATTAGGTTTTATTACGCAAATTATTTTAAAAAAGATATATGGTGAGATGCATTTTAATAAAAATATAAAATCAAAATTCCCATTATTATCAACTTTAGCAGTTATAGGGATTATTTTTGTTGCTATGGCTTTAAAATCAAAATCAATAATTGCTGATCCATTAGAAGTACTTTATTTATTGATTCCATTAATCCTTTTTTATATATTTAATTATTTTTTGACCTCAATTATTGGAAAATATTTTTTATCAAGGGAAGATGCAATAACTCTTGTGTATGGGTCTGTCATGAGGAATCTTTCAGTTGCTTTAGCAATTGCATTAATTGTTTTTGGAGATAATGGTGTTGAAATTGCATTAATTATTGCTGTTGCTTATGTTATTCAAGTACAATCTGCCGCATGGTATATTAAATTTTCAGAGAAAGTATTTGGTGTGATCCCAGAAGATGTTATAAAAGATATCGTAGAAGAGGGGCTTTTTGCTTTACATAATAATTTAACACTATATGATGTGATTAAATTGCTTGATGAAGAACATATTAATTCAGTTGCAATTTTAAATAGAAAAGAAAAGATAGTTGGATTAATTACTAGTCAAATAATTATAAATTTATTAGCAGATAATAAATCTCTAAAAACAAAATTAAGTGATATAAAATTACCTACCCCATTACAAATTAATGAAAGAACTCCCATTAAAAAAGTTCTTAGTATAATGAAACAAAAACATAAATACAAAGTTTTAGTTATAAATCAAAAAGGAAAAATTTCGGGAGTACTTACAAAATCAGAGATTATTAGTAAGTTTGCAGGAGAGATAAAATGAGTAAATTAATTAGGATTGAAACAAAAAAAGAATTAAAAAGAGTTATTGATGAAATTAAAAAGAAAGCAAATAATTTTAATTTTATTATTAGAAATATTTTTGATATGTCTGAAGAATTTAAAAATCATGGGGTTGAAGTCGCAAAAGATTTTGAATATTATTCTATAATGCTCTGTAATCCTTTTAAAGCATATAAAAACAGATCTGAAAATCCAATTAGAGGTGCAGTTCTCATCCCACCTAAGCAGATTATTTTATATAAAAAAAATGATAAAACAATAATAGCATATATGTCTGTTGAAAAAGATGATATTAAAAAAATCTTACCAAATGATAAACTATTTCAAAAAGGATTATCTGAATCTTGTATGAATATTACAAAATTAATAAAACAAATAGCTGAATAAAAATGAAAAAAAAGATATTCAATGAATTAAAGAAACATTATCCTTTTACTTTGTTTGGAGCAATTACAGGAATTATTATAATGATATTATGTTATAAAATTCCTTCAGAAACATCTTATGAAATATTCTATATTTTGCATCCAATCCATGTAATACTTAGTGCATTAGTTACTGCTTCAATGTACAAGATTTATGCAAAAAAAGTAAATCCTTTTGTTTTAATTTTGATTGGTTATATGGGTTCAGTTGGAATTGCTACACTTAGTGATTCAATAATACCTTATATTGCTGAAATAATGTTGGATCTTCCAAATAAAGGAATTCACATTGGATTTATTGAAAAATGGTGGTTAATTAATCCATTAGCTTTTTTAGGTATAGCAATTGCTTATTTTAATCCAACAACTAAATTTCCTCATGCTGGACATGTATTACTTAGTACTTGGGCATCTTTATTTCATGTTATGATTGCATTAGGAACAACATTGAATGTTAGTCAAGCTATTTTAATATTTATTTTCTTATTTATTGCTGTGTTAATACCTTGTTGTATGAGTGATATTATTTTCCCACTTTTATTTGTAAAGAGGAATCCATGATGGTTAAAATAATTGGAATTACAGGAGGAAAAGGAGGAACAGGTAAATCTACTGTAGCTACAGCAATTGCAATACAATTATCTAAAAAATATAAAGTATTGCTTGTTGATGCTGATGTTGACTGTCCAAATGATCATTTAATTTTAAATTTAAAAAGAAAAGAATACGAAATAGTTCAACAAAGAATACCAACATGGAATACAGATAAATGTATCAGCTGTGGTTTATGTGGTACTGTTTGTAAAACAAATGCTATTGTTAATATTCCAAATAAAAGTCCTATGTTTATTAGTACCCAATGTAATGGATGTGGTGCTTGTTTTTTTAAATGTCCAGTTAAAGCAATAAGTTGGACAAATAAAGAGATTGGAAAAATTTATTTTAATAATGAAGATAAAATACACTTTTTATCTGGAGAACTAAAAGAAAAAGAACCAGTTTCAGAATTTATTGTTAACTCATTGAATGAAATAATTACTAAAATCTCTCAAAATTATGATTATATTATAATTGATACTGCTGCAGGAACTCATTGTCCAGTAATAGCTGCATTAGAAATGTGTGATGAAGTACTTGCTGTTACTGAACCAACACCATTAGGGAAACATGATTTAGAAGTAATATTAAATTTATTAGTTAAGTTAAAAATTAAATCAAATATAATTTTAAATCGGTCAGACATAGGAGATAAAAAATTTATTGAATTACTTTCTAAAGAGATTAATATAGATATCATCTCTGAAATTCCTTATTCAGAAGAAATTGTAAATAATTATGCTAATGGTATCCCTATTGAAAATAAACAAATTAATGAAATTACTAAAAAAATAATAAAATGAAAAAAATAACTATATTATCAGGAAAAGGGGGAGTTGGAAAAAGCAGTATTCTAGCTTCTTTAGCAATTACTATTTCAAAAGAAAAAAAAATCATCTGTGCAGATTGTGATGTAGATGCATCTAACTTAGCATTGGTGTTAGGGGCAGAAAAACAAGAAGAATGGGAAAATTTAACAACAAATAAAGAAGCAGTTTTTGATTTGACTAAATGTAATTCATGTAAAAAATGTTTTGAAGAATGTTATTTTAAAGCAATTGGCTGGAAAGATGATAAACCATACTTAAAAAATTTTAGTTGTGAAGGTTGTGGCACTTGCCAAATAGTTTGTCCACAAAATGCAATATCATTAAAAGAGATTAATAATGCTAAAATGGGCTATTCTAATACAAGATATAAGTTTAAAGTAGTATCTGGTCAATTAAATGTTGGAAGTTCAGGTTCAGGAAAAGTAGTTTTTAAAGTTAGAAAAAAAGCTGAAGAATTATTTAACAATTGTGACCTAATGTTAATTGATTCAGCTGCTGGGATTGGTTGCCCAGTTATCGCATCAGTTTCTGGAACTGATCATGCAATTATTATTACTGAACCAACACCATCAGGAATATCAGATATGAAAAGAGCATTCAAAGTAGTAAAACATTTTAAAATACCTTGTAGCATAATAATTAATAAATGGGACATTAACGAAATTAATTCAGGAAAAATTGAAGAGTTTGCTAATTCTAAAAATATTTGTATTATTTCAAAAATACCTTTTGATAAAAAGTTTGCTAAAGCTTTAACAAAAATGATACCAATAATTATTCTTGATAAAAATTATGAAAAAATATTTTTAGATATTAAAGAAAAATTGTTTAAAGAGATTTATATAAATGGGAAAATTTAATGAATCTATCATAAAATCATTGAAAAGTTTATGGAATGCTTTCCCTATTTTAATTGGAATAATATTATTAATTTCATTGATAAATGTTTTAATACCAAAATCTACTTATTCTTTGATCTTTACTGGGAATTATATCACTGACTCTTTTGTTGGTGGGATATTAGGTAGTATTCTCGCAGGAAATCCAATTACAAGTTATATTATTGGGGGAGAATTACTTAATGAAGGAATTAGTTTAATTGCTATTACTGCATTTTTAGTATGTTGGGTTACTGTTGGACTAATTCAACTTCCAGCAGAAATAACAATACTTGGGAAAAAATTTGCAATCATTAGAAACTTAATTTCATTTATATTTTCAATAGTTATAGCTATAATAACAACAATGGTGGTGAATTTAATTTGAAAAATAAATCTTCTTGGTTATTTTTATTAGGGTTAATTATTATTTATTTTATCACATTAATATTTAAACCATCTAAATTTTATGAAGCATTAAGTTATTTTTCAAACATAATGTTAATCATATTACCTATATTTATTCTAATTCTAATTTTAATGGTTCTAATAAATTATTTTGTTAAAACAAAAAGATTAATTAAGATTTTAGGTAAAAATTCAGGGATTAAAGGATATGTACTTGTTATTATTTCTGGGATTATTTCATCCGGACCTATTTATATCTGGTATCCTTTACTTAAAAATTTAAATGAAAAAGGAATGAAAAAAGGATTAATTGCAACTTTTTTGTATTGTAGATCAATAAAAATACCTTTATTACCTTTGTTAATATTATATTTTGGATTACCGTTTACAATCATATTTAATCTATTGATTATAATCGGAGGAATTGCACAAGGAATCATATTTGATATATTTAAAATTGAATAAAAAATGAACTATTATGGGTTTTTTGCATTATGCTTTGCACTCAACAATGAATTCTTATTATATAAGTAGAAATGATGTTTAAATATTTAAGTGCTTTTGTTGGTTAATGTTTAAATTAGAATAAAATAATCTTTTTTTATAAAAATCGAAAGATTCATATATCAACATATCAACAAAGAGTGATATGAACAGAAAACAAAATTTAAAATTATTAAAAGCATTATCTGAAGAAACAAGATACAGGATTATTGAAGTTTTATTAAAAGGAGAATTTTGCGCTTGTAAAATTCCTACATTAATTAGAAGAACACAATCTAATACTTCTATGCATCTTTCAAAACTAACAGATGTTGGGATTGTACAATTTCGAAAAGTTGGAAAAACTTCGCTATATTCAATTAAAGAAGAATTAGTATATGAAATATTCAAAATATTGGGTCATGGAGTCAATATAAAAACAAAACAACAGGGAAAGAAGACTATGAAAATTGAATTATTAGAAACTGGATGTTCAACTTGTATTGGACTTGAAGATAATGTTAGAACTGCATTAGAAAGATCTGGTAAGAATGCTGAGATAATTATTATTAATGAATTTAATGATATAATAAAAAAAGGTGTTATGTCAATACCCGCAATCATTATTGATGGAAAAATTAAATCATCAGGTAAGGTTGTTAGCTCTGAGATAATTGAGGGATGGTTAAATGAAAAATAATCATGTTCTATTCTGTTTTGGTCTAATACTTATACTTTTTTTAGCAGGTTGCTCAAATAATTTAACAGGCGAGGTCACATTAGAAACTGAAGAAAATTATATTAAAAAAATAGAAGTATACCACTTTCACAGTAATAACCAATGTAATGTATGCAAAACAATTGGTGCAAATTTGGATGAAACTATAGAAAGATATTTTTTAGATGAAGTTAATTCTGGAAAAATAATTTATGGCCATATTAATGTTCAAGATCCCACAAATAGTGAAATAACTGAAAGATATGGTGCTACTGGAACATCTCTTTGGATAGGGGTTTATGATATAAATGGATTTTATGCTGAAAATGATCAATCAATTTGGTATAAACTGAATGACAAAGAAGAATTCATAGATTATTTGAAAAATCTTATTGAAAAACGACTATCTGGAGAGATGAATTAATATGACATTTATGGGTTTTATGGAGTTAATGGGTAAAAGTAATATTCCCATTCTAGCTGCTTTTTTTATCGGTTTAATGAATGCTATTAGTCCTTGTCCTTTAGCTGCAAATATTACTGCTATAGCTTATATTAGCAAAAAAATTGATAATAGTAAACATACAATTATAGTGGGATTATTGTACACTTTTGGTAGAATGTTTACTTATGTTTTAATAGCATCACTTATTATCTGGTTTGGTCTAAATATTCAAATAACTTCTCTAACTCTTCAAAAATATGGTGATAAAATATTAGGGCCTTTTCTAATTATCCTAGGGTTAATCATGTTAGATATTATAAAATTTGGATTTTTCAAGAAGAGTGATAAATTCAACAAATTTAAAGAAAAACTTTCAACTAAAGGATATTTTGGAAGTTTTATGCTTGGTGCAATCTTAGCATTAGCATTTTGTCCATTTAGTGCAGTGTTATTTTTTGGTATGCTAATACCTCTTGCAATTAGTGCAGGTGATGGAATTATAATCCCTTCAATATTTGCTATAGCAACAGGATTACCAGTCATAATATTTTCATTCATTTTAGTTTATAGTATTAATAAACTCGGAACAGTAATGAACTATGTTAATAATTTTGAGAAAATTGTAAGGAAATCTACTGCAATAATAATAATTCTAATTGGATTATATTATGTGTATAAATTGTTTTTGTGAGGTACTAAAAATGAAAAATAAATGGGAAGATGTAAGTGAAATGATTGACTATTCTAAAGGTGGAATAATAAGTAAAGTTATTGAAAAAAACGATATTAGTGATGTGACTCTTTTTTGTATGTCAAAAGAAACTGAGATCTCTACACACACATCAACAAAAGCAGGTTATGTTTATGTTGTTGAAGGTAATGGCATATTTAATCTTGAAGGTGAAGAGATTCATATTAAGCCAGGTATATTAATATTCATGAGTGCAAATGCCAAACATTCATTGAGTGCAAAAGAAGATACGTCATTTATTTTAATTTTAAATAAAATCTAGCAATTTACTAAAAACTCTACCGAATACCTTGCATTATGCCAAGCACTCAACAATGAACTCTTATTATATAAGTAGAAATGGTGTTTAAATATTTAAGTGCTTCTGTGGTTAATATTACCCTTATACAAGCAGTGAATGAAATATTTATGATAATTAGAAGAAGATTCTTTTTATTGCATATATCACAATGAGTAATGTACTTTGTATGGCCACAAATAAACGAAAGTTTTAAATAGTTTTGTGCACATACAGACATTATGACATATGTTGAAATAATTAAAAGAAATAAGAAAGAATATTATTATGTTACCAAAAACATTAGAATTTCGAATAATAAGTGGAAAAAAGTTAGATCTTATTTAGGTGATAAAAAACCAACTAAAAAAGATATTTTCAATGCTGCTAAAGATATTGAAGGTAAGATTAAAGAATTAGGTTTAGATAAAGATAAATCCCCCTATAGATATCTTAATGAGATTGATGCTGAACTATTACAAGATTTAAAAAAAAGTTATAAATCTTGGTTAGATTCAACTCCGGAAAGTATAAAAAATAAAACTAATGAAAATTTTATGATTCGATTTACCTATAACAGTAATGCAATTGAAGGTAACAGATTAACTTTAAGACAAACTGCATTGATCCTTAAAGATAAAGTAATTCCTTCTGGTGTAACTGCTGGAGACTATAATGAAGCAATTAATGGGAGAGAGTGTTTAGATTATATTAAAGAATATAATAAAAGTTTTAGTAAATCACTACTACTAAAAATAAATGAAATTCTTACAAAGAATACAGATGTAGTTTATGGCGGAAGAATAAGGTTTTTTCCGGTAGAAATCCAAGGTTCTGACCATAACCCTCCTGGAGAAAAAGAAGTCTTAAATCATGTTAATAATATGATGAAATGGTTTAGTAAAAATAAGAATAGTTTACATCCTTTTGAATTAGCTGTAATTTTACATCACAAGTTAGCTTGGATTCACCCTTTTGAAGATGGAAATGGGAGAACAGCTAGAACTGTAATGAATTTTATATTAAGTAAGAAAGGATTTCCTATGTTTTTTATTCCTTTTGATAAAAGGGAAGAATATTATTCTGCTTTAGAAGAAGCTGACAAAGAGAATTATACAAAGTATGTTTCAATGATGTTAAAATTAGTTGTTGATCAAGTCAAATCTTATGGGCACAAGAAAGAGAAAAAATAGTTTGTATGGGCACATATTGGGTAACTTTTAGGCTTTTTATGGTCACCTGAATAACTTGGAAGAAAATTAGGGTTGAGAATAAACGCCCCGGCCGTCCGTCAAGTCTTGGATTTTAACAATATTTAGGATTTTGATCTTTAATCGGGAAAAAATTATATTTATATTGTTTAAATATTTGTAATGTATCGTAAGAAATAATTTCTTCTGCAAAGTTATTTTTTAGTTCAGTCATAATTTCATTTAATTGAGTTATATTTGTAACATCTATATCTAGTTCATAGTTCCAAGAACCCATCATTCTTACTACATTAACTATATTATTTTGTTGATATGATCTATTGAAAAATTCTTTTTCTTTTTGTAAAGATTGAAATCTAATTTGCAGTAAGATTTTATAAGATTGAATCTCTAATAATCCTTTATTTAGACTAACTTTAGATCCTTCAATAATTTTGTCTTTAATCAATTTCTTTAACCTTCTGTGAATATTGTCTACCGGAGATTTTAATTCTGATGCAATTTTGATTATTGGTTTTCTTGCATTTTCACAAAGTTTAGATAATATTGCTTTTTCATATTCATCTAATTTATAATTTTGAGTTTTTCCTCCCCAGAATGGGGAATATTTGTCTGTTCTTTTTTTGTCTACAATATAAGTTCTTTTTTGATGTCTAATATCTATATGATTTAAAGGTGTGACTTCATGAATAAATTTTTGGTAATCTTTTTGGATTTGATTATTGATTTCAAATGATTCATAATTGTCTTTTGCTATTGTTCCAATAATTAGATCATATTTTCCATAACAAGTTACAATCCAAGCAATATTTTCATTTTTTTTAAAATCATTAATCATAATATTTAATTCTTTTTCAGAAATGTTTCTTAATTTCAAATATAATTTGTAAGCTGAATAGCCGAGTTTTGGTCCGTTAATCATTAAGACAAATTTGTTAATTATTCCTTTTTCTTTTAATCTGTCAATTCTATATTTAACTACTTCTTTTGAAGTTTTAGTTTTTTTTGCAATTTGTGAATAAGACTGTCTTGCATCTAATTCAAGTTGATATAAAATTTGTTTATCTTTCAAATCTATTGATTTTATCATATTTTTATTAAAATCGTCAATTATATTTAAATATTGCGTTTTAATTGCATTTATTAAACGAAACTTTTATTTATCTTTTAAATCCCCTATTTTTAAAATGATAGAAAGGTATGATAATGTATATCGGCGCTGTAGAATTGATTTCAAAGAGATTTTAAAAGTTAGATCTAGAATTACTCAGGGGGATTTTCCGATAAGGCTTGAGCATTTAACTTTTTTATCTCATGTTTCTAAATCTAATGCTTGTCATGCACTGAGCTTTCCGATGGAAGAGTTGGCAAATCATATAAAATATTTAAGAGACAATGATTCTTTTTCGGAGAGATTTAAAAGAGAAAATGATTTTTATAATTCTAAGCCATATGGAGAAGGAGTTTTATTAAGAAGAAGGGTTGGGCTCGGTCAAATTACTCTTTCTGATGCAAAACTAGAGCAGATTTTAGGATTAAGAGAATTATTATTTGTTTTTGGTAGGGAGATTTTTCCAGAACAGATTGTGTCTATTCCTGATTTGCCTGAGATTGGCACTACTCCATATTTGTTACCTTTTTTCGTTGTAACTGAAGTCACTAACAGCAGTAGAGAATATTACTTAACATCAGAAAGAGATTTTACTCTACAGTTTGGTTCTTTATCAACAAAAGAAATTGATGCATTGTTTGAAAGAAATATTACAAGAATAAGTCCGAGCTCAACTCCAAATTTAGGTTCTAAACAAAGAGAAAAAGATTTTAGGAAATTAAGAAGAGAAAGATTATCTTTTGATTATGGTAGTCAAATTTTGATGGAAGAATTAGAAGATGGAACTTATTTATCTCCTGTTTATTTAAGAAAATGGCCTCACCCAACAATAAGATTTGGAAGAAATACAAATTTAAGAAGCAGGCCTAAACCAGAAGAATATTTCTTGGCAACAACAAATCCTAATGAAATTTCAATTTTAACTGAACGTCTTTTATTTGGTAAAAAGATGCCGAGTAGTTATAGGAGTTTAAGGTCTTTATTTGGGGGAATCATTATTGAAGGTGATACTAGAAATACAGGGTATTTTATAGGGGGAGGAATTTTTGAACCAAGATTAATTATTAATCCTCTAAATTTTGATGGAAGAGAGTGTAATTCTAGTTTAAAACTTACGTATGGAAGAAAGGTTAAAACTTTTTTAGAAGAATTAGAGTGTATCATTTTAAAAAATATTGATGAGAGAGGTATAAGAACTATTACAACTGAAGATCCAGAATATTTTCATAGATATAGAAGGACTGGGATTGATTCAGATGCATGGGATGAACCAAGATATGCTCATCCTGAAAGAAGATATCATTCTAAGGCTAAAGAAATTAAGCCTTTAATTTGTCTAATGCCTAGGGGAAGGTATTCATTATAATGCATTAAAAATGATAAATATTTTAGAATTGGTGAACTTTTTAGAAATTCATATGCTTCTTACAATTCACAAAAAGCACCACCAGGACTTCTTACATAATGCAAGGCGCCCTAACTAAAATTCATTAGATTTTTGCAAAAAATCAAACAAAAATCAAGAAAATTGTCAGAAAATACAGCTTTTTAACGCTTCGTAGCCAGTTTGTAGCCATGGGGCTTCCGGCAAATTGTAAGAAGCCTCTACCGCGTGCCTTGCATTATGCCAGGCACCAAACGATAAATTCTTATTTTGTGGGGATAGAAAGGTGTTTGGATATTTAAGTGCTTCTGTTGTAATTACAGAAAGTTTTTAATATAATCATACAATAATATTACTATGGTATCGGGCGACCATTTTAAATGTGCATGTGATTATGAATGGAGAACAAGAAAAGATATTGGTGAACCTTCTATCTGTCCTAGGTGTAAAAGCACTTATATCACAAATGTTGATCAAATTAGAAGAAACAGGAAAATAAAAGAAAAGATAAAGGAACAAAAAAGAAAAAAGCTTAAAGAAGAAGCTGAAGAAAAAGAATTTCAAGAAAAAAGAAAAAAAGAGTTAGAACGAGAAAAGAGAATTGAAAAGTTAATTAATAAATTGAAAAAGGGACATAAGTTTAAATATTTTTTAATAAAATATCGATTTTACTTTTTAATTTTATTATTTGTATTATTAATTAGTCTCTGTTATCCAAATCAATTAATTATAATGATATTAATTATTTTACTATTATTTTTTTTAACATTAATAGCATCAATCCTAGGATTTATTATGTATAATAAATTAATCAAAAGCTAAAATTTAAAAATATGAACCATTTATTAGGAGTATATATGAAGAAAAAAGATTCAATGACTAGTAAAGGGTGGTATCCTAGTCATGATGAACTATATAGTAAAATCCATCTAATTGAAGAAGCAATATTGAGGCATTTATTTCTAATAAAAAAAATGTGTTATGAATTACCACATAATCAAACCGAATTTACTGTAAAGATAGAAGAAGGAGACAATAATAGAACTTGGGATTTGGTTTATCATTATAATTCTCCCCTAAAAGAAAATGATAAAAAAATAAGGGGTATTTTCCAGATTGAGTATAAAACTCATAGGAATGAATGGGGTAAAGCAGTTCATAACCATATAAAACAGATAAAAGCAAGAATTAAAAATGTTACTCCTAAACCAATCTTGTTATCATTTGATGAACATTTCTCAGAATTTATTCCAGCATTGGAAAGAGCTGGAATTGATATGGTCATATTGCCTAAACAATTATGGGACAATCCTAAGGAATATACCTATGAAATAAAAAGAAAGTCACTTAATGTTAATTTTAATAAGAAATACTTTGACAAAAAAAAGAAAGAAAGGTTAGAAAAGGAAGAAAAAGAGAAAGAAAAAAAGAGATTAGAAGAAGAGAAGAAAAGGAAAGAAGAAGAAAAGAGAAAGCAGAAATTAAAAGAGGAGAGAGAAGAAAGAAGAAAATCTTATGAACGAAAGAAAAAAAGAGAAAGAAAAGAGAAAGAAAAGGAAAGACTTTGGATTGAAAGTATTAAAGAAAGAGAGAAAGAACAAAATAAAGAAGGGGCAAAGGTAATAATAGTTTATGATGATGATAATAAAGAAGAAAGAAAAAGAAGAGATTTAGTAAAAAAAGAAGAGGAAAGAATAAGTAGGTTAAATAAATTGTTCTTATTGGGTTCATTATCCTTTATTATAATAATTATATTCATTGCAAATTTTGATGCAATAAAAAGTTTTGTTAATACAACAGATTTTTTCTCAGACACCGGCCTATTAAATTTAAATGATGAGCCTACAGACTCTGATATTCAAATATGTAATGAAGAGGCAAATAAATTATGTGTTGGGCAGGGTTATGAATCGGGTGGTGGTACTGCAAGAATAGTTAGTGATGGAATTAACTGCATGGTTGGGTGTAGAGATGGTGGTACTGTTATAATTATTGATGATATATTTATTACAGATTCTTAATATTAAGTCAGGTTATTTAAAAGATGGTTAAAAAATAATACCTAACCTAAATTTAACCAACAACTGCTAACAATCTTAAAATCATCATTACATTTATACCAATCTTCTCCTTCTTTTTCAACTAATATACAATTGGACTTTTCTTTTACTTTACAAGGAAATTGGATGTATGTACTAACCTCAAAAGTGTCAAGTTCTCCTAATGAATATTCACTTGAATCTAATTCTTCAGAATCAACTTGGTATTGTTTACCCTCTAAAGTATAAACTTTATTCCAAAATTCCCAATGACTTTCAAATGTTCTATTATCCGGCAAATAATTTTCTCTGATTATTGTAATTGAATCATCTTCTTCAATTATTTTAACATCATCAGGCATATCTAAACTTTCAGTTATTTGCGATTTAACCATTTCTAAAATTAATGGATAAGAGCTTTCAACTTGAAATGTTACATCTGCAAGTCCATTTTTACTCCAAACTTCTTTAGTTTCCATACTAGCACATCCACTTAAAACAACACTTGATAGAATAATTAATGCTATAAAAATATATTTTTTCATTTTGAACCCCCAATTGAATAATCAGTTTGTAAGAAGAATATTATTTAAACTTTATTACTTGATTTTTTTAAAAACATTTTTCCCTTTTGTAGCTACAAAGTGGCTACGAGAATTATATAGTAAGACAGCCTCTACCGCATGCCTTGCATTATGCCAGGCGCTCAACGATGAATACTTATTATAGAGGTAGAAATGGTATTTATGTATTTAAGTGCTTCTGTGATTAAGATTAATCTTATACAATTCTTATTTTTTTCTTATTAGAACAATTGTGATTCCAACAATACCTAATATAATTGCAAATATGTTAAACATAGATGGAAAAAAGTTAGTACCATTATTCAATAAAACTGTCATTAATGTAATTATACAAATTGTTAAGCTGTAAACTATTTTTTTCTTTTTAATATTAAAAATTAAAATAAACCCAAATGCTACAATCAAGATATATCCTAAAACATCAATAAAAATACTTATGAAAGGAATATTTTTATAAGCAAAAAAGTAAGCTATACTCCAACAGGTAATATTAATATAAGTTAAGTTTAGTACTTCTTTGTTTAACTTTTCTTTTATAATATAAATTAATATTATAATTGAAAATAAAACCATCGCTCGGTCAAAGCTAGATATTGATCTTCTAAAAAGAGTTAAGATTTCATTATCTGTTAAGAGAGTAAAAAAACTGAGTGTACTTAATACGCAATATACAAAAATAGAATATAAATAAATCTTTAATACTTTTTCCATAATAATATACTTTTTTTCATATTTATAAATTTTAGTATAATTTAAATATAAACTTTTCAAGAAAAATTTTAAATATATGCCATAGTATGTATATAACATGAAACTTACAACTATAATATTAACTTCATTATTAGCATCAAATTCTTTAGCAGCACCACCAATTGACAATGATGGTGATGGAATTCCTAGATTTAGGGATTGTGATGATACAAATCCAAGAATTGGTTTACCATTAAGACAATATTGGGATTCTGATACTGATGGTTTGGGAGATATTTCAACAGTAATATATTATTGTGGAATAGTTTCAGGTTATGTTAGAAATCATTTAGACTGTGATGATACTGATTCAAGTATTGGTTTACCAATAAGACAATGGATAGATTCTGATGTTGACGGTTTTGGAAATCGAGCTACAAGGGTTAACAATTGCGAATTACTTTCAGGTTTTGTTACAAATTATTTAGATTGTGATGATACGGATAGTTCAATTTATCCTGGTGCTGAAGAAACTTATGATGGTTTAGATAATGATTGTGATGGTAATGTAGATGATTATGCAACTTTGTATGTTACTGATGTTGATTATACATTTATAGGAGAATCTGCAGGTGATGCTGTTTCTGGTGGTAAACTAGTTGATGATGTAAATGGTGATGGGACTTTAGATGTTTTAATTGAAGCACCAGGTTCTGATTTAGGTGGTACAGATTCAGGTACATTTTATCTTGTAACAGATTTTAGCAGCGACACAGTATCTTTAGGTAGTGCACAAGCAAGAATTATAGGAAGCAATTCAGCAAATGATTTTGAATCTGCGGGAGATACTAATAATGATGGTTATGGAGATTTATTATTTGGAGTATACACTTATAATGCTGCTTATTTATTTTTAGGGCCTTTAACTGGAGATATTAGTTTCAGTTCACCAGATGCTATTATAGATGGTGAATATACTACTGGGTATCATGCGGGTTTTAGTATATCGGAAGGTACTGATTTTAATTTAGATGGTTATGATGATATTATCATTAGTGATGAATGTAACGCCACCACTCATGATGGTGGAGCTGCATATATAGTTAATGGACCAATTACTGGAAATATTAATTTAAGTTCAGCTGAGGTTACAGTTTATGGTGAGAATTCAGTAAATCTTGGATGGTCAATCTCCTCAGCAGATATTAGTGGGGATGGATTTTCAGATTTACTCATCTCTTCTTATAATGCCGCCGCCCATGGGGGATTATCTTTTACTGGAGGCGCTTTTATTTTACATGGTCCATCATCTGGAACTTATACAACTTCAGATAGTGATGCAATAATTATTAGTGAAAATGATGAATCTGGTTTTGGTTCTGAAATTACTACCGTTGGAGATACTAATAATGATGGTTATGATGATGTTCTTATTGGAGCTATGTGCGATGGAATTGGGGGTTCAGTTACTGGTGATTCGATGTATGGTTCATTAAGTTTAATGTTAGGACCAATTAGTGGAAATCTCACTTCTCCTAGTGATGTAGATACTTATTTTATAGGATATATGGCCTATGAAGCTCGTGATGATTTTTTTGTAAATTCATATGGTGATTCATATGGTGATATTGATGGTGACAATAATAGTGATATTATCATTCAAAGTTCAGGTGAAACTAGTTATGTGATGTTTGGTCCTGTAAGTACTGGTACTATTGATTCGTCAGACATGGATTTAACTATTGAAGATTATTACAGCGTGTCTGGAGGAAGAGATTTTGATGGGGATGGATTAGACGACCTGTTATTGGGGGATTCTGATTCAGATTTAGGTGGCACCGGTTCTGGAGCCGCTTATCTGTTATTTGGTGGAAATTTTTATTAGTTAATATTTAAAAAATAATACCAAAAAAATTAAAAAGTAATTTTAGTTCATAAATAAGATGAATAATAATGGAAAAAAAAGGAAACCAACATTAATATTCTTTTTAAGTTTGACTTTCCCAAAAAGATATATGTGGTGGTTTGATAAAGAACATTTAATTAATGTTAAAGGGAATAAAAGAGTGATTACATTTATCCTTTTAATATTAATAAGCCTGCTTGGAATTTATCTAATGGTAGTTGAAAGTTTTTTTTTCGTAATACTCCCCTTATTATTTAGTTATGATTTTTACTTAGTTGCTAAAAAAAGATGAAAAATAAAATATTTTTATTAATAATTATGGTCACCTTGTTATTAACTAGTTGTTCAAATTATGAATCAGCATACTATTCATTAGATTATGAATCAAATTTAACTTATGAAAGTAATGAAGAAGTAGAAGAAAAATCAGATGAAGTTAATCCATTTAATGAAAGTCTGATTGATGAGGAGGTTAAAGAAGAAACTGAAGAAGAAGAACTTATCGATAATATAGAAGAGATTATTGATACTTTCAAAAAAACAAATGAATACACTATTTCTGACAATGAATTTCTACACTGTAACATGATATTTGATAAAGAGTATGAGAATTATGTAGATAGGTATGATTATGTTTTTGATGATTTTTGTAATGTTGATGAAAAACTTCCTTATGTTAGTGATTTTTTTTATGATAAATATTTAGTTTTGATAATGGATGTTGATGAATGGTCCAATTTAGCATTATATCTTGGAGATGGTAATATAGTAATTAATAAAAAATATTGGACTTTAAAAGATTTAGATGAAGCTATTGCTCATGAGATGACCCATAGCGCAATAGAAGGATTGTGGTTACCTCTGTGGTTGGAAGAAGGTATAGCAGATTATCATGCATTTAAATATGTAGATAAAATAGAAAATATTAGAACTACCTCGATAAGTGACATTGAATTGTGGGATGAGTATTCAGATGATTATGGAACAACAATTAAACAATATATCCAAGCAAGATATATTGTTAGAAAACTTGTTGAAAATTATGATGATGACATAATTTATAATTTAATTATAGAGCTTGATGGAGAGATAGATTATTATGATTCAATTGAAATAAAAAATGAAAAAGTTTTAGATGCAATTAAAAAAATAACCAATGATGAGAATATTACTTTAGATGAAATTGTTAACCCTCAAGATTATGATTAATTACAACTAATTTTAACATTATCCCAATTTGAACCAGTATAATCCAATGTTTCTTTACCTGTGAGTAAATTGTCAGACATCTCTTCTTCAGTGATTATAACACCCTCAAATTTAATCTCTTCTCCTTTTAACTCATCAATTCTATCTATTAGAAATGATGTTGCAGTTGCAAGTTCTTCAATTTCAAAACCTAAAATAATTATATTAAAATTCCCATTTGAATTTTCAATTAATTTGATTATTGACTCACCTTCATTTAAATAAGAATTACAATCTTCTATTCCAAGGACATCATCAATCATTTTATTTTTACAAGAAGTTCCAAAAGCAATATAAATTGCATCTGATGATTCTGAAAATTCTGAATCTAATATTATTGTCCAATTACCTAACGCAGGACTAATCTCTAAATTTGAATACGAATCTAATGATGTTGCCATTAAGTTTACCCATGAAGTATCGTTCTCACCAACAACATAATGTCCATTAAATGGTTTTCCTTTAAAATAATCAATATAATTTTCTAATCCTTGTTTACAATCATAATTAGATAAATCCATTATTTCATTTACTTCAATTACCTCTTCAGATTCATCTTCTTCTAATTTTATCTCTTCAATTCCAGTGGTGTCTTCTTTAATAATTTCTTCTGATACCTCGTAAGAATCAGTTTCTATATCTTCATCACAGATGTTATTCTCATCTTGGTCTAAGCAACAACTATCTTCATAATGAATATAAGGGTCGTTACAAATAATCTCATTAGAACAAGAAATTGTTAATATGCAAATTAACAGAATTATTAAATTAATTATTATTGTCTTTTTCATAACAGATTAATAATCTTATCTAAAATATAAATATTTTGGAAAAAATATTTAAAGTAGATTTATAAAAATAATTGTATGAGATATAAATTATTAATTTTAACTTTATTTTTTATAATGTTATCATCATCAGTTCTAGGTAATGTTGAGAGAGATATTTTTATTATTGATTCAGATGGGGGTGTCACATATAAAAATCAGTATGTGATGGCAATAGAATATGGATATTATTATGAATCAATGGAATTACCATTTCCTGTTGATTCAAATTACACTAATTTAGAATTTTATGATTCATATGGCGAAATTGAAGGAGACTATTCAGAGACTAATGAATATGCTATTGATTTATATCATTTGACAACAGAAGAGATTGAATATGGAGAACCCTATGAAATTGGTTATACAGTAGATTTGCCGGATTTAACAATTACTAGGTATCGTGAAAATTATTTTTTTAAGCATATGTATGCATTCTTAGATGACTATCCTATTGATGTCTATGTATGTGTCCCAGGTAACGCTTTACCTTATGCTCAAGAATATGATAGTTCACTAGATGAATATGATTTTTATGATTATGAATTTGAAATACCAACTTACATCCCTGAATTTGAATACGATTATTCTATTGAAACATATAGCCCTTATCAAAGCGTAGATGAACAAATTGAATCTGTGGATGTCTGTCCAAATGGTTATGGAGAGTATGAACTAGATGAAAATGATATTGTGGAAGATTATTATTTATATTATGAATTTCAAATAAACTCTGAAGATGATGGATTATTTACTGAAGATTTAGGAGACATTACAATAAGTGGGCCTATCCAACACAAAGAATTAATATTAAACCAGTTGGATGGAATATCTAATATTGTAGAACCATTAGAGGAATTAGATTTAGAAACTCCCTTAAATTATGAAATTTTTTTTTCAAGTAACAACGATGATGTATTTGAAACAGAATATGCATTAATATCTTACCCCAATGGTAATGGTTTCCTTCAAATAGATACTATTACTATAGATGATGAAGAATTTTTAAAATTAAATGTAGCTTCTTTGATAATTAACAGCGCATTAATAAATACTTATGATGAACCTTCAAAAATGTACGATTATTGGTGGCATCTAGGAGATGTAGGTGCTATTGCTTATGATTTAATGAAGGAATCAGGATTATCAACTAGTGAAATTGATGAAGAATTAGAATTATCTAAAGAACTTTTGAGTGAACATAAATTTAACCATTTGGATTATCTCTCTGAAAGTAATATCGCATTATATCAAACTCAGCAGATTGAATCTTCTTGTCCTGGGGCAATTAATTATATTAATGAAATTACAGAAAGCTTATCAAACATTGAATTTGATTCGCTAAAGGAATTAAATAATTTTTTGATATATAACTTAAATGATTATTGCAAGGAGGATTTAACTAACTTGTTTGAAGAATTATACTTAAGTAATGATGACCCAATGAGTTATAGTTTAAGAATAGAATCGTTATTAGAATCATTAGAATTAATTGAAGATTATGATTTTTCTGAGAAAACAGAATTAGAACAAGAGATAAATGATGTTATAAGTTATTTTGAAACGGGAAATATTGAAGATGGAATTAATTCTTTAGAAGAAGCAGAAGAACTTTATGGTGAAGTTGAATCTGATATTCTCTTAATTGAAGAATTTGAAAGAATGAAATCAGAATTAATTGACCCAATTGATGTTCAGAGAAATGATATTGCTGTACTTAATGAATTTAGAGATAAAGTTGATGAGGCAACTGAATTATTTGAATCTGGAGATTTTGAAGAAGCAGTCATTAAATTAGAAGAGGTTGAAGAGATTTATAATTCTGAATTACTAAACATAGTTCACTTACTAACAACCTATAGTTCAATAGAAGAAGAATACAATGAATTATCAACAATATCAAAGTTTCCCACTAGTTTTTTAATTGAACCTAAATTTGATAAAGTAATTCAAGAATTAAATTCTGGTGATATTAGTTCAACTGAAGAGGCATTGCAAGAGTTAGGAACATTTGTAATTAATGCAAAAACTAATTCAATAATATTTTATGGGTCTATGATATTAATTTTTATAGTTATTTGTTACATTTTTTTTATTAAAAATAAAAAAAAATAACGTAAATAATAATAATGTCATGAAGTAAAAAAATCCACTTATATTTATAAAAATTTAAGTGAAATTTTAAATATATGCCTTAGTATATAAATAACATGAAATTTACACCAATAGTATTAGCTTCATTATTGTCAACAGAAAGCTCTCTTGCTGCGCCTCCGGTTGATTCTGATGGGGATGGTATTCCAGCACATGTAGATTGTGATGATTCAGACCCAACTGTGCGAAGACCTTTAAGACAATATCTTGATTCAGATGGAGATGGTTATGGAGACAGGTCAACAAGAGTACACCATTGTGGGATGCTTTCAGGTTATGTTAGAAATAATCTTGACTGTGATGATACTGATTCAAGTATAGGATTACCTCTAAGACAATGGTTAGACACTGATAGTGATGGTTTTGGAGACCGAACAACAAGAATTAATGATTGCGAAATACTTTCTGGTTATGTTACAAATCGTCTAGATTGTGATGATAGTGATAGTTCTATTTATCCAGGTGCTGAAGAAACTTATGACGGTTTAGATAATGATTGTGATGGTAATGTAGATGATTATGCAACTTTATATGTTACTGATGTTGATTATACATTTATAGGAGAATCTGCAGGTGATGCTGTTTCTGAAGGTAGAATTGTTGATGATGTAGATGGTGATGGTTCTTTAGATGTTTTACTTGAAGCATCAGGTTCTGATTTAGATGGTACAGATTCAGGTACATTTTATCTTGTAACAGATTTTAGCAGCGACACAGTATCTTTAGGTAGTGCACAAGCAAGAATTATAGGAAGCAATTCACAAAATGATTTTGAATCTGCGGGAGATACTAATAATGATGGTTATGGGGATTTATTATTTGGAGTATACTCTGATAATGCTGCTTATTTATTTTTAGGACCTTTAACAGGAGATGTTAATTTTAGTTCACCTGATGCTATGATAGAAGGTGAATATATGGGGGGTCTTGCTGGTTATGATATATCGGAAGGTACTGATTTTAATTTAGATGGTTATTATGATATTATTATTACTGACGCTTATTATGGTGATACCTATATCATTAATGGACCAGTTACTACAGATATTAATTTAAGTTCTGCTAATGTTAAATTAAGTGATATTTATATGCCTGGACAAGCAGTTTCTTCAGCAGATGTTAATGGAGATGGATATCCTGATTTAATAGCAACTTCTTTTTATGCAGTTAGTGGATTATTTTGCACTGGAGATGCTTTTATTTTACATGGGCCATTATCTGGAACTTATGGCATTGCAGATAGTGATGCATCAATTGGTAGTGAGAATGATGAAGCTAATTTTGGACATGAAATTACTACTATCGGAGATACTAATAATGATGGTTATGATGATATTCTTATTGGAGCTGGTAGTGATTATGTTATGGGAGGTTCATTTTATGGTTCTTTAAATTTAATGTTAGGGCCAATTAGTGGAAATCTAACTTCCCCTACTGATGTAGATTCTTATATTATAGGGGATATGGAATTTGGATATTATGGTCATTCATATGGCGACATTGATGGTGACAATAACAGTGACCTCTTGATTCAAGGTTCAGATGAAAAAACATATGTTCTGTTTGGTCCGGTAAGTACTGGTACTATTGACTCTTCAGAGATGGATTTAACTGTTGAAGATTATTACATTACATCTGGAGGAAGAGATTTTGATGGAGACGGATTAGATGACTTATTATTAGGAGATTCTGATTCAGATTTAGGAGGTACTGGTTCTGGAGCAGCTTATCTGTTATTTGGGAACAATTTTTATTAGATTCTTTTTTTGACTTTTTTCTAAGCCTGTAGCTACAAAGTGGCTACGAGAATTATATACTCTAACTTCCAGTAAGTATTACATGCAAAAATGTAAAACTTGTGGGAAACAGTTAGAAAGTGATGAAATCGATTTCTGTAAAGATTGTTTTTCTTTCCACGATTTCAAATATTCTTCTAACAAACGTAAAGAGATTAGGAAAGCCTACAGTAATTGGAAAAATAGTAGGCCGAAAGTAATTGATCTTTTTGCTGGATGTGGTGGTTTTAGTTTAGGTTTAGAAAAAGCTGGTTTTGAGATTATTGGTTTTATTGAAAATTGGAAACCTGCAATTGAAACATACAGACTAAATCATCCCAATGCTAAACATATTGGCAAAGACATTAGGAAAATTGATTTGTCTAATCTTAAAAAATATGAAAATGAAGTTGATTTAATTATTGGTGGTCCTCCTTGCCAAGGTTTTAGTCTGTGTGGTAAAAGAGATATTAATGACTCTAGAAATAATTTATTTAAAGAATATCTAAAAGTTGTAAAAATAATAAATCCCAATTTTATTCTTTTAGAAAATGTTCTTGGTATATCTACCATGAGATATTCAAAAGATAAACTTGTATTAAATGAAATAATCAATAGTTTGATAAAATTAGGTTACTCAGTTACATATAAAATTCTTGATGCAACTGACTATTATGTTCCACAGAGAAGGAAGAGATTAATTATTCTTGGGACAAAGATGAACGTATTTCCAAAATATGGTGGCAAGAAATTATCAGTATGGGAATCAATAAAAGATTTGCCAGAATTTAATTCTGATTTAAATGGTCATGAGGTTTCTAATATGACCAAAGAAACTTTAGACAAAATTAAAAAGCTTAAGTTTGGAGAGAAGATGTCTAAGAATTTCAATTTTTCTAGACAAAGATTACCTCCAAACAAACCATCGAAAACAGTAACTACAGTACCAAACTTTATTCATCCCTACTACAACAGATTTCTGACACCACGAGAATTAGCTAGGTTACAAAGTTTCCCAGATGATTTTCTGTTTACAGGTTCTCGCACAGCAATGATAAGGCAGATAGGTAACGCTGTTCCACCATTAATGGCAGAAGTTATTGGCAACAGCCTAAGGAGGGCTTTTTAAAATGAGTATAATTGAAAAACTTCTGATAACGTTATGTTTTGAATGTGTTATGGTATTCTTTGCTTTACTTGGACTTCTTGTAAAAAGAAAGTTTGAGAAACACTGTAAGGTAAAACGTTATCGTAAACTGATTAACAAAAAGATGCAAGTTTTGGAACAGATACAATCAAGTGACCCCATGTTTGCATTTCGGCAATTATTTTCTTCTAACAAATTTGGAGGTTTGAAAAAATGAAAAAAATACTGTTAAGTCTATTAATGCTAAGTTTGTTCCTTATGCCCTTAGTATTAGCCGAAATAGATTTCGATACTGAACTAAGTGAAGATGAACAAGACCAAGTTGATGCTATCTTAGAACCGGTAATGAAAATTTATGCTACTGTCAAATATACTGCTACTGTTATTGGAGTAATGATGTTAGTTTTTGCTGGAGTGTTATTTACTACAGCTGGTGGAGACAATTCTCAGAAAGAAAAAGCTAAACAAATGGCAGCAGGAGTGGTTATTGGTTTGATAATTATTTGGGTAGCACCTTTGGTAGTAGAATT